>CAJIBA010000418.1_pt1 | contig 11881 bp, 9 predicted proteins | sample 9199191 | NCBI WGS metagenome assembly CAJIBA01 (sample SAMEA7708289, study PRJEB35096) | sediment metagenome | biome: marine neritic benthic zone biome [ENVO:01000025]; feature: sediment [ENVO:00002007]; material: shallow marine sediment [ENVO:03000034] sea grass bed [ENVO_01000059] ... | reverse complement strand
TGCATCTTGCCCTCCGAGCAATACCGACCCAGCGGACCATTCATACTGCCTTCGATGTGATGCACCACTCCACGGTCCATCAAGTCGATGACCGGGGCGTGACATGGGAACGACGCGCTGGGAAACCACATGAGGTCCTTGACGCCCAGTTGCGCTGCGGCCTTGAGCGCCTGGAGTGCAACGCGGTCGCCGTTCCGGAAGTGGTGGTGGGTAGACATCACCATGCCGTCGCGGAGACCGCACTGCTGCAGGGCCGTCGCGAGGTCAGTCACACATTTGTTGCCGTCAGCCGGGAAGTCGTCACAGGATCGGATAGGGGGTCCGTGTTTGCTTCCAGCCGGCTGGTACGCCCCGACCCCCTGAAACGGCATTTGCTCGCGACCGTTCACTCGGGACGGAACTCGACGACCCACCGCGTTCATGACGAGGCGCGAGCCGGCCGTCATGTCTCGCCCCTCGCCGAACCCTCGTCCGCGATCAGACCCGCCTGCCTCGCGGCAGTGACCACCCGCTGAGCGCGAAGTACGACGGGTGGATCAATCATTCGCGTTCCCAGACTCACGACGCTCAGCCCTTTCGCCTGTGCCTCTGTGAAGGCCGCGACAATGCGCAACGCCTTTTCGATCTCGTTGGCGCTCGGGGCAAACGCCTCGTGGATCGGGCTAATCTGTCGCGGGTGGATACAGCCCATGCCCTCGAAGCCGAGCGCGCGGGACCGCCGAGCCCACGTTGAAAGCCCCTCCATGTCTCCCACGTCGCCGAATACCGAATCGATGGCCTGCACGTTCGCGGCCTTCGCGGCATTGACGAGGCGAGTGCCGGCATACCACGACTCACTGCCCTCTGTGGTTTTGATGACTCCGAGATCGGCGGTGTAGTCTTCGAGACCCATCGTCAAGGCCACGATCGAGTCGGCCGCCATCGCAATCGGTAAGGCGTGTTCCACACCCAACGCCGATTCGAGAATCGGCATGAGCCAGATGGTCATATCCGACCCGACTCGCCGCTGGATATCGCTGATGCGTTCGTGCACGGCCCGAATGTCCTCGGCGCGCTCTGTCTTCGGCACCAGAATCACCTGCGGTGCCTCCGGCACCACGGCCTCCAGGTCGTCGAATCCGGCCGGAAGCTGGTTGATGCGCACCATTCGCTCGGCGTCACCGAAATCCACGCAACGCAGTGCGTTCCGCACCACCATGCGAGCGGCATCCTTCTCGTCGGGGTGCACCGAATCCTCCAGGTCCAGGATCACCCCGTCCGGACGATGGAGTCCAGCGTTGACAAAGAACTTGGGTTCGTTGCCGGGCAGGTAGAGCCGCGACCGTCGCAGGCGGTCTCGAGAAGACGGGACGGGCGCCACCGTGCGGGCCGGTCGCGCATCGCCGTCACTGGCGACACCAGCGCGGCAAAGCGCGGTTTCGACTCGGGCCGCAATCACAAACGGAAGCGCCCCTTTGTCGTCGACGGTGACCCGGACATGTGGAACCGCGAGCGCATCCAATACGCGTTCGACGGTCTCCGTAATCGACGCTCCGTAATAAGCGGCGACTTTGGAGTCGACATCGACTCTGTGGCCGCCCGACTTCCGTAACGCGACGGAGACGTGCAGATCGGATCGCACGTCATCCCCGGCCCTTCCCGCTTCTGCTTGCCCAGGCATCCGACTCGCCCGTCAGCCGAGCGCAGCAATGATTGCGGCTGTCATCCGGGTCGTTGTCGCGGCGCCGCGAGCAATCGCACCCGCCCCGCCGGGCAGCCGCATCATGTCGTAGGTCCGCACGGTGCCCTGCTGGACCACGGTCGCGACCGCCTCTCGCACACGCCTTGCTGCATCGCTCTCGCCGACATGATCCAGCAGCATCGCTGCACTCAGAATCATGGCGATGGGATTCACGATCGGCGGATCGAGTTCGGCATATTTGGGCGCTGATCCATGCGTTGGCTCGAACACCGCGACCTCATCACCGATGTTTCCGCTGCACGCGAACCCCAGCCCGCCGACCAGTCCGGCAAACGCATCGGAAATGATGTCGCCAAAGAGGTTCCCCGCGACGAGCACCCCATAGTCTTCAGGGTTCTTCGTCAGCCACATCATCTGGGCGTCGATATTCGTCGACCATCGCTCAATGTCTGGATACAGCTCGTGCACTTCGCGTGCGACCTCCTCCATCATTCCTGACGTCTCACGCAGAACGTTGGGCTTTTCGCATATCGTCACGGACCGATAGCCGTGCTTTTGGGCGTACTCGAACCCGGCAGTGACGATGCGGCGGCATGCCTGCCGCGTGAACAGCCGCACGGACAGAGCGAAGTCTTCGCCAGGTACCTCGGCGAACGGTCGGTATCTGGGATGCATCCCCAACGCGTTCCGGACGACCTGCGGTGGGTCCGTCCATTCGATCCCGGCGTACAGTCCTTCCGTGTTCTGTCGGAACACCACCGCATCGACCTTGGGTTCCTCGAAACCACCATGCGGGACCTGTCGAATGAAGTTGAGCGGATTCCCGAGAAACGAGCGGCACGGGCGAATGCAGACATCGAGATTGAAGAGCTGCCGCATCCCGACAATAGGGCTGAAATACTCGAAGCCCTGCTCCCGCAGCTCGGACTTCAGTTCTCTCTTGGCCTCGGCTTTCGGTTTCGACGTGATCGCGCCGAACAGTCCGAGCTTGTGCGTCCTGAGCAACTCGATCGTCCGCTCGGGCAGTGGGTTGCCTTCATTGACCCAAAACTCCCACCCGATGTCGGCGTGGACGTATTCCGCGTCGAACCCCACCGCGTCGAGCACCCGAATCGCTTCCGGAAGCACAGTTCGACCAATACCGTCTCCCGGCATCCCGACCACCGTGTATTTCGCCATCTCGACCTCGTCCTCCCATCCTCTCGACGTTGCGAGGTAGCTTGGTGCCTACGCCTGCTCCAAGCGTCGTCTCACCTGATTCTCGATCCCACCCGCGACGACCAGTGCCTGTGGCACCGATCCCAATATCGGAAAGCCGAATGATTCCTGGCCGAGCGTGAGTCTACTTCGAGCAAAGTCCACATCTACCGTTGCACCGGGAATAATCGTGAGCTCGCCCTCCACGATTTGCTGTGCCAGCTGCTCGTGCAAGCTTCGAACCAACGCGGGACACTCGATACAGACGTATCCGTTGTTGTACGCGTTGCGCAAATAGGTCTGCGAGAAGCTCCCGGCAATAACCAGCGGGATTCCCTTCGCCATGAGTGCCGTCGCCGCCTGCTCGCGCGAGGACCCCGTGCCAAAATTCCACCCTCCCACCAGGATGTCGCCCCCCTCGACCCGCGATGCGAATGTGGGGTCATAGTTCTCCATGACGACGCGGGCCATGTCCTCGGGCGTCATGTTCTCTCGATAGGTGTAGTCTTTGCCGTAAATGCCATCGGTGTTGAGGTTGTCCTGCGACACGAACACCAATCTGCCCGACACGCGTTCTGGAAATCCCTCGAGAATCGTGACCGATTCCTGGGGGGGCGCCGGCTGGGGAAATTCTGCTATCCGACGCTCGGGGCGCCGACTCACCGTTGGCCGTGGGCCAGCAATGTATCCAGCGACAGCCGACGCAGCGACGACTTCGGGACTCGACAGGTAACACTGCGCTTCTCTCGAGCCCATCCGTCCCTTGAAATTCCGGTTGGTTGCGGAGATCCCAACTTCTCCGGGCTCCAACAAGCCCGCCCCGAGTCCGATGCAGGGTCCACACCCGGGGGGGAGCGGTCTTGCCCCGGCATCGAGCAAGACACCCCACGCGTCCGTCTCTCGGGCGTCGTCCTCCACCTCCTTGCTCGCCGCCGAAATGTAGAACTCGACGCTTGGCGCGACCTGCTTGCCACGGATGACATGCGCCGCTGCCTCCAGATCTTCCAACCGGCTGTTCACGCATGACACAAGGTAGGCCTTCTGAATCGCCACATGCTCTGCCTGAATATCCGTAACCGATCGCATGCGCTTTACGGAATCGGGTCCTGACACGTGCGGACTCACGTCCCGCAAATCGAGATCGATACGAGCTGCATAGGAAGCGTCTTGATCGGGACCCAGCGGCTCCATCTCCCAACGCTCGAGATCTGCGTCCGTGAATCGCGACACGCCGGTGTCGTCGAGCAAGCGCTTTCGGCGCCGGAGATAGCGGAGTGTGACGTCGTCCGCGGGGAACCATCCGACGAGTGCACCCCATTCCGTCGTCATGTTCGCGATGCTCATCCGCGCATCGATGCTCAGACTCTCCACCCCCGATCCCGCAAACTCCACTGCGGCATTCAAGACTTCGTCTTGGTTGTACAGCCCGCACAGCGTGACGATCACGTCTTTGCCGGTCGCGCCGTCCCTCAACTCCCCGTGTAGCACCACCTGCACCGTCCGTGGGATCTGCCACCAGAACTCACCCGTCGCCCAAATGGCTGCAGCATCAGTGCGGACGACCGGTGTGCCAAGTGCGCCCAACGCACCATACATGTTGGAATGCGAGTCCGACGCGACGACCAGCGCTCCGGGAACCACGTACCCGTGCGCCACCATGATCTGGTGACCGATGCCTGTCCCCGCGGGGTAGAAATCGATGCCCTCGTCGCGAGCAAATGCTTCGATGTTCTGGTATTTCGTGAGGTTCGCTTGAGAAGTGTTCTGGATGTCGTGATCGAGCGCGAACACGGGTTGCCGTGGATCACGGACCCGACTCGCTCCAATCGCCGCAAACTTGGTCATCACGGCCGCGGTGTTGTCGTGAGTCATCACGTGCCGCGGGCAGAGAGACACCACATCCCCGGGACGCAGCGGCCGGTCGGGTCCGGCGGTCATGTGCTGCCGCGCGATCTTCTCGACGACGGTCTGAGACATGCAGGTATCAGGTATCAGTTATCAGTTGTCAGTTGTCAGTTGTCAGCCTTCAGCCATCAACCGTCGGCGATGCAGAGTGACATGAGGTCCGAGACCAGACGGACGTCTTCGAGACTCCATACCGCCTGTTTCAACTTCTTTCGTCCACCAGCTGAGAGTACCGGAGCCGCCAGGGCGTCGAACTTCTCCTCCACTTCACCATCGGTGAGCGGGTTCCGCGGGTCGCCTTTCGGATAGTCCAACGACGTGGTCAGCTCACGCCCATCCGTCGTCTCGATCTTGACGATGACCCGCTGCAGCGCGGGAAACACCTTCTCGATTTCCGGATCGGCCACGACTTCGACCTTCTGAAGCTGCGCGCGGATCTGCTCATCCATGATCTTCTCCGGCTCGAACTGCGCCGGCGTGACCTGTCGGTCCACGACGGCAGCCGCGATCACATATGGTAGGCTGTGATCAGCCGTCTCCTTGCTGCGCGGATCGTACTTGCTCGGGTCGGCAAGGATGTCGGCCGCCCGACCCAGAGAGCGGATATGCACCTTCGTGATCTGCTCCGGGGCGAGGTCGTGTTCCTGCACGATATCCAACACCGCAGAGATCGGCGCGTGCGTGAGTGCCTCCGTGGGGAACGCCTTCATTCCGCAACGCTCGATGCGCCAGGATTCACCCAGCCCGTTGACCAGGGTCTCCAGCTTCCACTCGGGGCCGAAACACTGCACCAGCCCTTCTTTGCCGTCGATCACGTGCTCGGGACCCGTGTATCCCTTCTCCGCCAGCAGCGCGGCCAAGACACCACTTTGCGTCGCGAGCGGATCGACCGTGTTCTTCATCATCGTGAGCTTCCCGGCCGTCACCGCACCAAGCGTGGCATGACGGGACGCCGAAATGCCAATGGCGTGCTGGATCTGTTCCCAGGAAAGGCCGAGCATGCGACCGGCAACGATTGGTGACACAAAGGCCGTGAGCGTTGCGTGGTGCCACCCTCGTTCCCGGATGCCCGGGAAGGCGGCTTCACAGAGACGCATCTCGAACTCGTGGCCCAGGATGATGCCGAGAAGGAGGTCTTGCCCCGAGCCGTCCGCGCGCTCGCCGCACGCCATCGCCGCTGGAATGATGTCCGACGGGTGCGACGGATCCTGCTGCCAGTAGATGTCGTTGTAATCCATCACGCGGACCATCAGCGCATTGGCCAAGGCGGCCGACACGGGATCGACTCGCTTTCCGCTTCCCAAGATGGTCGATGGACCCGTGCCTGCCGTCTCATCGAGCACCGCGAGCGCGATGCGAGCGTCCTCTTGCCGGTAGCCACCGAACCCACAGCCCAGCGAATCCAGGAGATAGCGCTTCGCTTCGCGGATCGCGCGCTCACCGAGATCCTCGTACCGAAGGTCGGCTGCCCAGCGGGCCATCGTTGCAGTGATCGTCTCGGACATCCGGCGCTTCTCTCTTTCTCAATACCCGGAGTTGTGGGGAGGGCCTACCCCTCGAGGTTCTTGAACGGCAGGTAGCTCATAAAATCTGCGTGATGGACGATATAGGCCTCGGTTGTACGGCGCACGAGGTCGCCTTCCGCCGCGTGCGTGGCGATCACATGACACACAGACTGCGGCACACCGCACTCCAAGGCCAGCGCAACGCCGGTGAACGGGTGCCGGAGCGCCTTTCCGAAATCGCTCTGGCGTGTCACCCCACCCACTTTCTCGTACTCGAGAAGCTTGCCAACGTCAGCCAGCACTGCACCTGCGACAACCGTGTCGACGTCGATCGACAACGAGTGCCCGAGAAACTGCTGCATCGCCTCGGCGCCCGACTTGGCAATGTGCACGACGCACCGTTTGTGCTCCATGAACGTCGCCGTGCAGTTGGGCACGAGCAGCGTGAAGGGAATCTGGTTGAGATCGTCCGGCTCGAGCGGGCTTCGCTCGAACGCCTTGATCCACGTTTGCGTCACCTGTTCGCGGAGCTCTGGGTTCTGGATCCACTCGAGCTCAGGCCAGAGCGCCTCGACGGCTGTGCGTAACGAATCAGACATCGCTAGTCATGATGAAGAGGGGTTGCCGGATGAACGTCTCGTATCGCGGGCGCAGCCGTTCCGTGTTGTAGTACTTCGAGACATCGATGACCTTCTTGCGACCGGTCACGACGTCGATGGGGACGCTGTCGTACACGCCGTTGCGAAGGCTCACCAGCCGCCCGGAGGTTCCAGACAGGACTAAGTCGAGCGCCAAGTTACCAAACGCCATCGGGACAATGGAATCCAACGCATCCGGGTCTCCACAGCGCACGAGATAGCCCAGCCGCTGGTTCACAACATTGACCCGTCGGCCTTGATTGTGTCGTGCAGAGGCCTCCTTGAGCTGCGTGGAGACCTTGTCACCAATGCCACCCAGCTTGCGATGGCCATATTGGTCTTGTTCCTCACCTTCAAACGACATCGACTTCGCATCGATCATGGTCGCCCCTTCGGATACCAACGCTACCGCGTAGTTGGAGGGGTGGCGCGACCGATCGTGAATCAGGAGCTCACACAGATGCTCAACCTCGAAGGGATGCTCCGGGATCACGCACCGGTTGGCCGCACCAGCCATGGTGGGTATGAGTGCCGTGTACCCGGCGTACCGACCAAAGACTTCAATGACCAGGAATCGCTCGTGTGAGCCAGCGGTCGTTCGCAGGCTATGGGTCATCTCGATGGTGCGGGTGACACACGTGCTGAACCCGATGCAGTAATCAGTACCGGGAACGTCGTTGTCCATGGTCTTGGGGACTCCGACCACCTTCACGCCTTCTTCGTGCAAGCGTTCGGCGTAACTCAACGTGTCGTCTCCCCCGATCGGCACCAAATAGTCGATGCCCAGAAACTCGAGGTTCTTCAACACGGACGGTGTCATGTCGTTGATGTCGTCCGTGTAAGTGTCTTGCAAGTGATCGGGAACCAGCGCTCGCGGCAAGCGACTTGGGCGCGTCCGCGACGTGTGAAGGAACGTACCGCCAGTCCGGCCGGCCCGATTCACGACGTCTTCCGTCAACACCTGCACGTGGGACCTGTTGTCCGCCTCCGGATCGGGTTCGAGGTCTACCAGACCAGCCCACCCTCGGCGAATACCAATGACTCGGTATCCCTCGCGGAGCGCACGAATGGTAACCGCACGAATTGCAGGGTTGAGACCGGGAACGTCTCCACCACCCGTCAGAATGCCAATAGTGCCCTTCTTGCCCTCCACGACTTCACTCCTTTCGATCGGGGACCGTCGTCCCGGCTTCGTCAGTGCTGCCACGCTCGTCCTGCGCACTCTCGGTCGTGCCGAACGAGGTGAGCACATCGGCCAGCGTGGGCTGGCCTATCTCCTGGAGTTCATACCGCACGCGCACGGTGGGTTTGTCGAACTCGATCAGATGCCTGAGATCGATGGGGGTCGCAACGACGACGAGATCGGCTGGCACCCGCTGAATCGTCTCCGCCAGTTCCTGGGTTTGCGCCTCGCCGTATCCCATAGCCGGCAGCACTGCGCCAGTCGTCGGGTAACGCTCGAACGTCTCCCTGATGGACCCAACGGCGTAGGGACGCGGGTCGACGATCTCGGCTGCGCCATGGCGGCGGGCCGCGACCCACCCGGCCCCGTAGGCCATCTCTCCATGCGTCAGCGTGGGCCCATCCTCGATCACCAGCACCTTCTTGCCACGAATGTACGAATCGTCCTCTACGAAGATCGGACTGGCCGCCTCGACCACGACCGCCGTCGGATTCAATTGCAGTGCCGTCTCCCGCGCAAGCTCAACGTCTTCGAACCCGGCGGTACCGATCTTGTTGATCACCACGACGTCGGCCATCCGGACGTTGGTTTCTCCCGGATGGTACTTGGCCGCATGGTCTGGACGATGGGGATCGACCACCACAATCCAGAGATCGGGAGCGAAGAACGGCAGATCGTTGTTCCCTCCATCCCAGATGAGGACGTCCGCTTCTTGTTCAGCTTGCCGCAGAATGCGCTCATAGTCGACGCCCGCGTATGTCACCGAGCCGGCGCGAAGATGCGGCTCATATTCCTCACGTTCCTCGATCGTCACCCCGTGCTTGTCGAGGTCCTCGAACACCGCAAACCGCTGCACGGCCTGCGCGACGAGGTTGCCGTAGGGCATCGGGTGTCGAACTACGACAACCCGCTTCCCTTGCTCGCGCAGGATAGCGGCGACCCGCCGGCTCGTCAGGCTCTTGCCGGCTCCGGTCCGCGCGGCACATACCGCCACGACCGGGACCTTGGCACGGAGCATGGTCTGGCGCGGACCCAACAGCTGGAAATTCGCGCCAGCGGCCATAGCCGTCGACGCCACGTGCATGACGTGCTCGTGCGATACGTCGCTATAACTGAACACCGCGAGATCGACCTTGCCCTCGCGAATGATGCGGGTGAGGTCACGCTCGGCCTCGATGGGCACACCGTCAGGGTATTGGTCGCCGGCCAACTCGTGGGGATACCGGCGATCATCAATATCCGGAATCTGGGCCGCCGTGAACGCCACGACCTCGTACTCCGGGTTATCTCGGAAATACACGTTGAAGTTGTGAAAATCCCGCCCCGCTGCCCCAATAATCAACACACGTTGCGTCATACCGCCGTCTCCCCTTCGCCTTCCCGTTGCATTCTCACCTCATCGACCCCGGCATCGGAGTCGAACCTGTGTCTTCATTATGTCTCCACGTCCAGGCCATACTCAACTGCAGCTCCCAAACGCTCCAGATCCGTCGCGAAGCGGCGCGGGTCCACGGCGAGCGCCTGCAGGTGCAGACCGGGCGCGCGGATAGACCCGTCGAGATACTGAAGGAGACAAGCTACCGAGGCAATGGCCGTGAGGGCGTACGCGTCGTCGTGACGAACCGTGCCACGAAACGAGACCAAACGCCCCTTCTTCCAACCGTTGGCCTCGATCAGCACAACCGTTCCAAACGGCGGCCGCGAGAACCTCCGGAGTCCCCACCCGACAAGCTTGCCCGCAGACCGCGCCAATCGAGCACCTCCCGCCCGCTGCGCAAGCCACGCGATCGGCAGCGCGACGTAATCGACGAATTTGTTGAACCCGCTGACGTAGAACCCTACCTCGGTGAGCGACGGATGGAGATCCGGTAACGGACGCAACTCGGGGAGAAACATGGGACTTGCCTGACGGATCCCGAAGGGCGCTCCGAACGCAAAGCGACGAGGCTTCCACCACGGGGATGCTGTCCACTCGCCCTGCTTGAGGCTCAAGGACTGATAGGACGCGACCTCCCCCACGAACTCGTCGGTGGTTGACCGGCTGAGCCGTACCTCGCGCCAGTCGAGCTGCATGACGCTCGCGATGCTGGCCCGCTGAATCCGATCCATGAATCCCGCCGCGAACCGCACCAGCGCGCCAGGCATTCCCGGATGAAACCCTCCCTCCGTAATGAAACAGGATCCGCGATCGGCGATGTCTGACTGCAATGACTCCAGATAGCGGACCTTGCTCGCAGAGTACTGGATGTCCAGGTAGTCGATTCCAGCGGCAAGCGCGGCACTCGAGACGGTGTCCACATGGCGCGAGGTACTCGAGGCAACGACCACCATGTCTACATCTCGGAACCCCTGTTCGAGCAGCGCCGGATCCTCGGCATCGACCAGTTGCGCCGAGACGCGCTCGGCATCGTCCCCTGGCCCGAGCCGCTGGGCGGCCGCGCGGGCCTCCCCCAAACGGCGACCCGCAATGACCACGTGCGCATCGGTCTCGCGCAGCAGCAACTCCGCGATCCTAAACCCCGTCGTTCCATACCCGCCCAATACCATGATGCGCGGTATCATCTCACCCAGCGCTGAGCGCAGATTAGATTGCGATCCACGACAGAAGCTACGGGACCTGCGAGACGAAATGAAGCACCCGCTCAAACCGGAAACGGCCATCATCGCCGGCGCTGGACCGATCGGCCTCGCATGCGCCATCTCCGCCCGGCGCCGCGGATTGGATCCGTTGGTGATTGATGCAGGTGCGGTGGCAGATTCGATCGTCCGCTACCCGATCGGCATGACCTTCTTCACCACACCTGAGCGCCTCGAGATCGGGGACCATCCTCTGGTCTGCGCCGGGGCGAAACCCACGCGAGAGGAAGCGCTCAAGTACTACCGGGGCGTCGCGCGCGCCGAGGGTCTCAGAGTGCGCCCCTACACGAGGCTTCTCGCTGCGACCAGCGAGGGTGGGCTCGTTCGGTGTCAGCTACGCACGCGCCTGGCAGAGGAGGAGATGACCTGTCACAAGCTCGTGCTCGCTACTGGCTATTTCGACCAACCCAACCCATTAGGTGTTCCCGGAGAGGATCTCCCGCACGTCAGTCACTACTTCGACGAGGCCCACCGCGGGTACGAACTCGATGTGGTGGTGATCGGTGGCAAGAACTCAGCGGTTGAGGCGGCGCTCCAGTTATTCCGCGCTGGGGCGCGGGTGACCCTGCTTCACCGCGGCTCAGGCTTTTCACGCAGCGTCAAGTACTGGCTGCGGCCCGATATCGAGAACCGCATCGCAGCCGGAGAGATCGCCGCGCACCTCGGGGCCACCGTCCTCCGCATTGAGCCTGCACACGTGGTCGCACGTCTGGCCGACGGCTCGGAACGGTCCATTCCTGCGGACCGCGTCTACGCGCTGACCGGTTTTCACCCGGATTTTGGCCTCTTCGAGCGCGTTGGGATCGACTTCGATCCCGAATCGGGCCGCCCCAGACTGGATTCGGAGACGCTGGAAACCAACGTCCCGGGTGTGCACCTCGCCGGCAGCACGACCGCCGGACGGCATATCTCTGAGGTTTTTATCGAGAACGGGCGGTTTGACGGTGAGAAGATCTTTGGCAGCAGCGCAGATCGCGCGTCCACAGCCGTCCGGTACGCCGCCGTGCGAAGGCCCCGCGGCGAATGATTTTCGCCCACGGAATGGCCGCAACTCCCTTTATAAGAAGGCCTTAAAGAACTTTCACCAGCAGCTTACGCCCCCCTGGCGAACTTCCATTCGCTCGGGGCCAAGCGC
>CAJIBA010000512.1_pt1 | contig 12215 bp, 8 predicted proteins | sample 9199191 | NCBI WGS metagenome assembly CAJIBA01 (sample SAMEA7708289, study PRJEB35096) | sediment metagenome | biome: marine neritic benthic zone biome [ENVO:01000025]; feature: sediment [ENVO:00002007]; material: shallow marine sediment [ENVO:03000034] sea grass bed [ENVO_01000059] ... | reverse complement strand
CGAGCCGCTACCGTACGTGGTCGGCCGTGCCGGCTTCCGTACCCTCGAGCTCGTCATCGACCCACGCGTGCTGATCCCGCGACCGGAGACCGAGGGGTTGGTAGAGCTGGTGCTCCGCTGGGCCCGGAAGGGCGGGCCGGGCGGCCGCGTGGCCGACGTTGGCACGGGGAGCGGCTGTATCGCCCTGTCGCTCGCCGTGGAAGGCGTATTCTCCGAGATCGTCGCGACGGATGAGTCAGCGAGCGCTCTCGAGGTTGCGCGGACGAACCGGCGACGGATCCAGCCGACCGTGCCGGTCGAGTTTCGCTCCGGAACGCTGCTCGAGCCGCTGGGGCGTGAGCAGTTCGATGTAATCGTCTCGAATCCTCCGTACGTTGCGGAGCAGGAGTTTGCCGCGCTCGAGCCGAGCGTGCGGCTGTACGAGCCCAAGTCCGCGCTCGTGGGTGGCGACGAAGGCATGGATCACGTGCGGTCACTGCTCGAGCAAGCCGCGGCGAACCTCGTCGACCGGGGGCTGCTGGCGCTCGAAATCGATACGCAGCGGGCAGAGTACACACGGGACGTGGCCCGCGGTCTGGGCTGGACCAACAGTCGGCTTGAACACGACCTGTTCGGGCGCCTGCGATATCTTCTTGCGACTAAGGAGTCGACACCGTGATTGAAGAGAAGGCACAAGAGATCGGTCGATTGATCGGGCAGGGCGAGGAGTTTCGCGCGCTGCAACGGGCCCGGGAGGGAATGGCTGGTCACGAAGATCTGGATGATCGGCTGCAGCGGCTCGACAAGTTGGCCGGGCAGCTCGAACAGCGCCTGGCAGCCGGCGAGCAGCCCGAGCAGGGTGATCAGGCCGAGTACGAGCGCCTGCTTGGTGAGATCCAGGGCGACCCGCGGTACCAGCAGCTGGTCTCGGCGCAGTCGAACTTCGACAAGCTCATGTTGCGGGTTCAGGAACAGATCATGGAGGGGATGCGGAAAGGGGCGGACAGCCGCATCATCACGCTGGGGTAGCAGGCTCCCGTGAGTGGACTCTTTGTGGCAGTTGAGGGCCCGGAAGGTGCGGGCAAGACCACGCTGGTTCAGCGGTTGGCCGATCGGCTCCGCGAGTATGGCTGCGAGGTGGTCGAGGTGCGGGAGCCCGGTGGGACACCAACCGCCGAGGCTGCGCGCGGACTCGTGTTGGATCCTGAGAAAGACTGGTCCGCACAGGCGGAGTTGTTCCTGATTCTCGCCGCGCGCGCGGAACTGGTCGAGCGGATCTTGCGGCCGACACTGGAGCGCGAACGCGTCGTGGTGCTCAGTGATCGATACGATCTGTCGACGGAAGCGTATCAGATTGCCGGGCGCGGCCTCCCGCGCGAGGACGTGCTGGCGGCGAACCACTTGGCAACCGGAGGGCTCCGACCGGATCTTACATTGGTGCTGGACGTGCCGGTTGAAACCGGACGGCGTCGCCAGCTCGCGGCGGGCAAAGCGCCCGATCGGATGGAACAAGCCGCTGCGGCCATGCACGAACGGGTCGCGCAGGCGTTTCGCGAGGCCCAGGGACCTGGCGTCACGCACTTGGACGGGACACGGTCGCCCGAGGAGATGGAAGCCGACGCGTGGCAACTGCTGCAGGCGCGTCTCGACGGAACAGAATAGGAGACACGCGGGTTTGACAGGGACGGCGCTGGATGATGGCCGTCGGTCGAAGCCAACGTGGGGAGAGTGTTCATGAAGGGTCAACGCATCCTGGTACTCGGACTCGTGGGCGTCGTGTCGTTCGTGTCTGGAGGCTGGCTGCTCCAGCGCGGGACGACGCAGGCAGGCAATGTGTACCAGCAAGCCCGCTTGTTCGACGACGTGCTGGGGTACGTGGCGGATTTCTACGTGGATTCCGTGTCGGAAGCCGAGCTCTATGACATGGCGATCGACGGCCTCCTGAATCAACTCGACGATCCGTATGCCCGATTTCTGCGCGCGGACGACATCCGAGAGCTGACGGAGTCCACGACGGGGAACTATGGCGGCCTCGGCATCCGCATCGACGTCCGGGATGGGTGGATCACCATCATTGCACCGATGGCCGAGACGCCGGCTGAGGAGGCGGGGCTCGAAACCGGTGACCGGATCGTCGAAGTCGACGGGGAATCGACCTACGGGTGGAAATCTGACCGTGCGGTCTCGGAGCTGCGCGGCGAGCCCGGGTCGGAGGTGACGATCTCGGTGGTCCGTCCGGGCTTCCCCGAGCCATTCGAGGTCACGGTCAAACGTGCGGAAATCCACATCCGCGCCATTCAGGCGGCCACGGTCTTGGGGTCCGACGTCGGATACGTGTCGCTGATCGGCTCAAGCGTCAGTGAGACGCTCTCCGATGAGCTTGCTGCGGCCATTAACGATCTTCGGGAGCAGGGGGCGCGGTCACTCCTGCTCGATTTGCGTTACAACCCGGGTGGGTTGCTGGACCAGGGCGTTGAAGTTGCCGATCTGTTCCTCGACCCCGGAGAGGATGTCGTCACGACGCGAGGGCGGGGACGCGGTGCCAACGAGTCGTACGACGCCCGCGGCCAGCAGGAGTGGCCCGATATGCCGATTGTCGTACTCGTGAACGGCGGCACCGCGAGCGCGGCCGAGATCATTGCGGGAGCGATGCAGGACCATGACCGGGCGGCGGTCCTCGGTACCACGACGTTCGGGAAGGGTGTCGTGCAGACCGTGTTCCGACTCGGCCGAACCCAGGCGCTTCGGCTTACGACGGCCCGATGGTATACGCCGTCGGGTCGCACCATTCAGCGTCCCCACGGGGGTGACGACGTCTTGCTCATGGCGGCGGCGAGCGATTCGATGAGCGTGGTTCCCGACTCGGGCCAGGAGTATCGGACGGCTGCCGGTCGGGTCGTGCGAGGAGGCGGGGGAATCCAACCAGACCTCGTGGTACTGCCCGATACCCTGACTGAAGCAGAACAGGAATTCGCCCGGTCCCTCGGTGCCAAACTTCCAGCGTATCGTGATGTCCTCACGAGCTACGCCATCGATCTCAAAGGGTCCAGTTCAATCAGCGATCCGGCATTCGTCCTGAGTGCTGCGACGCGGCGCGAGCTGGATCGGCGCCTGGCGGAGCGCGACATCGACGTTCCCACAAACGCCTGGGACTGGGTCACGCAGCAGTTCACCTACGAGGTGCAGCGGTATGTGTTTGGACGGAGCTCGGAGAACGAGCGCCGACTAAGCGATGACCGCCAGGTGCAGAAGGCACTCGAGCTACTGGGTGCGTCACAGAGCGTCGACGAGTTGTTCGCTGCAGTCCAGCGGATCTCCGGGGAGGAGCAGGGGATCGAGTGATTGGGTGAACGCGGGATCGTCTGTCTAGAGTCAGGCAACATGGGTCCGGTCTGTCGCCGGACCCATGTTCTGTACCGGTCTATGATGACCGAGTGGATTACTCCTGCGGGAGATCCACGATGCGGACGCCGCGCGGCACGACAAAGGTCAACTCAGCCGTGGGAAGCGCAACACCCAGCCGGATATTGCGGAACTCGAGGACACGCCGCTGTCTGGTGCCTTCGACGATGACCATCCGACGGATGATGCCGTCCTCGCGCGCGATCGCGATCTCAGCCTCGCGAAACCCCAGTCCGGCGGTCCGTGGGACGAGCTTGAGCACGTCGGTCACGGTCGCGGAGATCGTCTCCGCACCGAGATACGTGGCCACATAACGCTCGAGCGGTCGCTCGGCGAACTGTCCCATGAGGTTTGGTGTGGCGATCCCCGACTCGGGAATTGCTTGCCGCATGACCTGTCCCTCCACCGTGCTCGGAGTGTACAGCCACAGCCACGTTCCGTCGGCCACGATGCGGTCGCCTACCGGCTTGTCAAACCGCATGGCGAAGCGATTGGGCCGCTCCAGATATACGACGCCGCCTGAAAGTTCCGGACCGCCCAGCATCGGATTGACAATCGTCTGGGAGAAATCGGCCGTCAACGTCGTCAGGGCGCGGTAGGCTTCTTCGGCGCGGCGTAACGCCGTCTCCGTGTCCTGCGCGCGAAGCGGGCTCACGCACAGGAGCAGCGCGGCCGCAGCGATCCGAACCGTCATGATCGAGCAGGTACCGCAGGCGGGGTTGCGACACCCCGACCCATGGCCTCGGCCATGCGATGCACATCCGCCATCACCGCTTCGAACTGCTCGGGGTGCAAGCTCTGCCTTCCGTCGGAGAGGGCGGCAGCGGGATTGGGGTGCACCTCGACGAGGATGCCATCGGCGCCTGCGGCGAGGGCGGCTCGGGTCACGGGGGCAACGGCTTCGCGGCGGCCGGTGCCGTGGCTTGGGTCGGCAATAACGGGCAGATGTGAGAGCTCGCGGAGCGTGGGAATTGCCGCGATGTCGAACACGTTCCTGGTCGTCGGGTCGAATCCTCTGAGGCCGCGCTCGCAGAGTATCACGTTCCAGTTCCCCTCGTTGAGCAGGTACTCGGCCGACTGCAGCAGCTCAGATATCGTTGCGGCCATCCCGCGCTTGAGCAGGATCGGCTTCCCGGACCGGGCGGCAGTGCGCAGCAGGGACACGTTGTACATGTTCCGAGAACCGATCTGGATAATGTCAGCGTACTCTGCGACGACCCGCACGCTCTCTCCATCCATGGCTTCGGTGACAACCGGCAACCCGCTCACCTCACGGGCCTTCGCGAGAAGACGGAGTCCCTCAACTCCCAGCCCCTGGAACGCGTATGGTGAGGTCCGCGGCTTGAACGCGCCGCCTCGCAGCAGCGTCCCGCCGGCGGACCGAACTACCCGCGCTGTTTCGAGAATCTGCGATTCCGACTCGACCGAACACGGCCCTGCGATCACCACGATGTCGGGGCCCCCGATGGTGAGGCCACCGGGCAACTCCACGACGGTGGATTCCGCTTTCCAGGTCCGTGATGCCAGTCGGTACTGCTGTGTCATGCGTCGCCCGAATTCGTCAGTGCCCAATCGTAAACCGATCGCCGTCGCGTGCTGCCACCACGTCGCGACCAAAGCTCTCCGCGGCCAGGGCGGCCGGGTCGGTCCCCGCAAACACCGGATAGAAGTGCGTCAATACCAGTCGACGCGCGCTTGCCATGCGGGCCAACGTGCCGGCCTGCGAGGGGGTTAAATGTAGCGGGACCGCGCGATCCTCCGGTAGCGAACATTCTGCCAAGAGCAGGTCGCAACCGGCAGCCCACGCCGCCAGATCCTCCGAATACCCCGTGTCACCGGTGTAGACCAACCGGCTCTCCCCGGCCGTCACCGCGTACGCGAGACTCTCGTCCGTGTGCAGCGTCTTCAGTGTCTCCAGATACACTCCAGAGGCGAGGGGGTGCCGACTGGCCGGATCCAGTTCTACGATCTCCAGTGGGAACTCGGGTTGCATGACCCAATCCCCGTAGGCGCCAGCCAAGAGCGTGAGTCGCGTGTGCAGGCCGCGTGGCCCGAGCAGTGTGAGTGGTTGCGAGCGCGGCGGCTCGATGCCCCAACGGAGCGCGAAGAGGTAGTGCGGGAGTTCGCCCCAGTGATCCATGTGGAAGTGGGTTAGGGCCAGGTGCGTGACGGCGTGCCACGGAACCGAGAATGCGGCTGCCCGTTGCAGTGTACCGGCGCCGCAATCCAGGAGAAGTCGAACGGGCCCGGTCTCGACCCAGTGCGCTGCTGCTGCCCGGTCACCTTGTGGTGCCACGGTCCCCGTACCGAGGGTCGTGACCGTAACGCGCACGCTAGCCTGGTCCCATGTAGACGGCCCGCTTGAAGAAGGTGCTGTCCGGGGTCTTGAGCCGTATGAGATAGATGCCCTGGGGGACGAACGTGCCGTCACGGGCTCGCCCATCCCATTCGAGCCGTGAATCACAGCTCCCTGTTCCCCCGACCGCCGGTCGGCCGTACCGACCGGCGGCCAACGGCGTGCCGAACGCATCGCCAGGGACGAGATTCCGCACGACATGACCTCGAATGTCCAGAATGTCCAGCGTGACGGTGGTGGTCTGCGCCAAATCGAACCAGACACAGGTTGTTGCTCGACCGCTGGCCAAATTCGGAAACGGGTTCGGGAAGTTCTGGAATAGCAGCGTGGCCGGCGGGGCGGAATCGTCGATGATGAGAAACGTACCCTGGCTTTCGACGACGACGCTATCGGATCCCAGCCTGGTCGTAATCCGCCAACGGTACGGCGTGTTCCGTTCGAGGTCTCGGGTCGGTGCGTACTGCTGCGCCGTGAGATCGCGAGCGTCTAGCTCAATGCCCCCGTCGTCAGCTCGAATGACAGTGAGGTCGTACGTGAAGGGTCCGGGTGGACTGGATACGGCAGGGGAGCTCCACTCAAACTGCGGCCGGAGATCGCGAATCGTGATTCCCCCCGGTGCATCGGGAAACGTGAGGGTCGTCCATTCAGGTATTACGAAGGGACCCGCAACCGGAAGGCCGAGGCTCACGGAATCGGCTCCGATGGCTGTGATCGTGTACCACAAGACCGTATTCGGTTGCTGTGCCGTGGGGAGGGTGATCGACGACGCAGTGGTTGTCGAATCCAGCACCACGTCCGTAAGGGCCGAATCCCGCGCCACGATCAGCCGGTAGGTCACGGTTCCCGCAACCGGCGGTACGAAGGGTGTCATCCAGCCAAACATCGGGGTCACGCTGCCCAAGGCGCTGTCCGTTGGTGTCGAGACGACCACGCCTGAGGGAAAGAATGCTGCTGCGGAGCCATCGGGCCGTCCCCACCCTTGCAGAGAATCGGGTTGCTCCCGGTTGGTGGCCGTGCGCCGCAGGGCTTCGATGACCTCGACTGCCGTAACCTGCGGGTGCAGCTCGCGATAGAGTGCCGCCGTGCCAGCTAAGAGCGGCGCACTGAACGAGGTGCCCGCTACGCGGGAGAACCCGGACGGTGCGAAGGGATTGACCACGAAGACAGCCAATCCCGGCGCCGTGAGGTCCGGTTTGAGGCGCCCATCAGCGGTAGGACCGCGCGAGCTGAACGACACGAGATTGCCCAGCGAGTCTTCGGCACCTGCCGAGAGGACGGAATCGCCGTCGGCTGGGGTGATGAGTGAGCGAAACGACGGGCCGTCGTTCCCTGCTGAGTTGACCACGAGAATGTCCCGGGCGGCGGCGGAATCGGCCGCGATGGTCGTGACGGCAACGTCTCCATTGAAATCACCCGCAGCGTAGCCGAAGCCGCCATCGAACGACACGTAGCCGACGCTCGACGTGACGATATCTGCACCAAGCGAGTCAGCCCACTCAATCGCGGCGACCCAGTGATCTTCTTCGATGCGCGTTTCGGAGCGCTCGTCCTCGGTCTTGGCCAGCAAGTAGTCCGCGTCCGGTGCCAACCCCACGATCTCGCCAGGGAGGTTGGCGGCGAGGAGTGACCATACTTCAGTGCCATGTCGCGACGCCGTTGCGATATCGTTGGGTTCGTTCCGTACGACTGAATCGTTGAACACGAAATCGAACTGCGCGGCATCCGCCGCCGAGTCAAACGCGGGATGCTCGGTCTCGAAGCCCGTATCGAACACGGCGATTGTCACGCCGCGACCGCGCACCCCACGGGACGTGAGCGGATAGAGGTTGAGCTGTCGCACCGGCATGGCTGACGGACCGTACAGGCTGTCGATGGTCGCCGCGGCCCGCGCGGGGCTTGGTACCGGTGCCACCGTCTCCGGTTCCGGTTTGGCTCGGACGCGCGCGACCGCTTGCAGATGTCTGAAGGCCGGTTGCGTGCGGGCACGCGCAATGCCGTCGCGCGCAATCGTGGCCGAGACGGCGTGCAACCAGCGGCTCTGATGTCGAACCGTTCCGCCCAGGCGTTCCACGCTTCCTGCGATGGCTTCCAACGGCTGGTCGCTTACTCCAAAGAACCACACCGTGACGATGGAATCACGGATGAGGAGTCGGTCGAGCTGAGGAGAAACGGTCGGTTGTTGCGCGTGCGCGACGCTGGCCGCGCAGAGACCGAGAGCGAAGAGAAGATGTCTCAAGCGACCGAGGGCTCGACCTCGCCGAGGCGGACACCGACGATCGAGGAGACGCCGGGTTCTTGCATGGTGACGCCATAGACGGAGTCGGCTACCTGCATGGTGCGGGGGTTGTGTGTGATCACGATGAACTGTGTATCCGCTTTGAACTCATCGAGCAGGCGAACGAACCGCATGACGTTCGAGTCGTCCAGGGGTGCGTCTACCTCATCCAGCAGGCAAAAGGGTGCGGGCTTCGTCAGATAGATCGCGAAGAGCAATGACGTGGCCACCAACGCGCGCTCACCAGTCGAGAGCAGGTGGATTCGCTGAATGCGTTTTCCTCGTGGTGCTGCTTGAATGAGAATGTCACTGCCGAGCGGATCGGCTTCGTCGGCGAGACGAACTTCGCACTCCCCGCCGTCGAACAGCGTCTGGAACACCGAATGGAAGTTTTCACGAATGGCCTCGAACGTCTCGAGAAACATCGTCCGAGCCGTCGTCTCGATTTCGCGCAATGCCTGATTGAGCGAATCCCGTGCCGCGACGAGGTCATCGCGTTGGCTCTGGAGGAAGTCCAGTCGCTTCTGTTCCTCCGCGTGTTCTTCGACCGCAAGCAGGTTCACCGGGCCAATGCGCTCGAGTTCCCGCTCCAGCCGTTCCGCCTCGGCGCGCAGGACGTCGATGTCGCCTTCGACGGGCTCGGCCTCCTTGAGCAACGCGTCGAGTGGCTTGTGCCATTCCGCTTCGATGCGTTCCACGAGGCTGCGCCGTCGCCCCTCCGCCTCGGTGGCTTCGAGTTCGACACGATGTGACTCGTCGCTCGCTTGCTCGAGCTGCTGACGGGCCTGATCGAGCTCCGTGTCCGCGTCGCTCAACGTACGCTCGGCGGCTTCGACAGCCGTCGTGGCCGCGCGAGCGGCACTGTCCAGTTCTTTCACGGCGGTCTGTCGCTCTTCCAGCGTGTCGCCCCATTGGCTCCGCTGATTGGTGAGCGTCGATCTGGTCGATTCGATCTCGGTGAGCTCGGCCGATAGCCGCTGGATCGTGGTGTTCGCCTCCCCCAGCGCCTCGTTGGCTCGCGTCTCTCGATCGACGGCAGCTTTGAGTTGGGCGGAAACCTGGACTTCTTCGACTTGCCACTGCACCCGTCGCTCACGGGCCGCCTCCTGGGCGGCCTCCAAGTCCGCGCGCACGGATTGCTGCGCCGTCAGCTGTTCGGCAAGTCGCTCTCGTTGAGCCTCGTCCGCCTGCAACTGCTCCTGAACCGTGTTGAGTCGTGCTTGCTGGGCGTTCCGGCGCTCGGTGATGCGGTCGGTGGCCTGGGTGGTCTCCGTGTGTTCCCGTTCAGCGCGCTGCACACGCCGGGTTGCATCGTCGACCGCGCCTTGCACCTCTCGGAGACTCGCGCGGGCCTGCGCACTCCGTTCCATTGCGTCCTGAAGCGCGACTTCGGCAGCGGTGTGCGCAGTGGCAGCTGCAGCGGTGGCAGCGGTCAGGCGCTCGAGATTCGAGCCTGCCTCATCCAAGTCACGCTCCAGTTCGTCGAGCTCGGCCCGACGACTCAGCGGACCAGCCGCTTGGGGTCCGGCGAGGAACACTGCCCCGTTCGCCCGGCGGATCACCAAACCGCCGGTGTCGGCGGCGCGATGCCCCTCGAGTAGAGCGCTGACCCACTCACGGGCGGGCGGTGACACGTCGAGTCGTGTGTCGCTCAGCCCGCTGGACGCACTTTGGGGTCCTGGGTCGACGGGCAAGAGGATCAGCGGTCCCGGTCGTGCTTCTGCGTGCCACCGCCGTACATCCTCGACGACGGCGTCGCTGCGAACGAGCACCGCCTGTAGCCAGTCCCCAAGCAGACGCTCAGCGAGGGGTGCCTCGCTCGATACCGTGCGAACGAAATCACTCAGTGGACCGACGACGGTCCCGGGTGGGAATCGCTCGGCGTCACGAAGGAGTGCTCGCACGGCTGGCGCGAATCCCTCCCGCTTCCGTTCGAGCTCCGCCAGCACGTCTCGCCGTGCGGTGCTGTGGGCAATGCGTTCCTCGATTTCCCGCCGCTCGATACGCACTGCCGCTTCGTGCTCTCTTGCAGCTGCCACGCTATGCCGCGCGCGCTCGAGCGTGGCACCCGTTTCCCTTTCTTCCCGCTCTCGCTCGGAGGTCTGTGCGCGCAACTCCGAGAGCTCCGTTCGAGTGGTGTCGAGCTCGGCGGTCGCGACCGAGAGTCGGTCGCGCACATCTGTTTCTTGGCGACCGAGTTCCTCGACGTCGCGCGTGAGCGCCGCGCGCTCCCCTTCGAGTGCACGGAACGTTTCGGCGAGCCGCTGTCGAGACTCTTCGAGCTCGCGGACCGTGGATCGCTGCTCCTGCACCTTGGCGCGCGTTTCGTCTTCGCCGGAGGTGCGCAAGTCCAGCTCGGTCTGCACTGAGGTGTGCGCGGATTCGGCGGCAGCGCGCTCTTCTTGAGCGGCCTCGAGCTCCCGCACCAAGTGCTCAACCCGGGATTCCGCGAGTGTCCGTTCCTCGACGGCTTTGGCCCGCCGATCGGTCGCCGCCTGGAGCCGCTCGACCGCGACGCTCGAGTCACGCTCCAGTCGCTCGATCTCAATGCGCGCCTCGCTCAGTTGCCGTTCGAGCTCGGTGCGCCGTGTCTCCGCCGCGGACCGCGCTTGGGCTCGCTGTTGCCGGATGTGTTGCTGTTCGGCCGCCGCGTCGCGGGCCGCTGGTAATTCCCGTCGCAGCAGTTCGCGGCGTTCCCGCAAGGTGGCATGCCGGCTTTCAAAATCCGCCAGTTCGCGGCGGGCAAGCGTCATGACGATGGCGAAACGCTGTTCAGTATATCGGCGATGACGCTCGGTCTTCCCGCGCTGCCGTGAGAGGCTGCGGACCTGCGTCTGGATTTCGGAAATCACATCGCCCAACCGTTGCAGATCGGTCGTAGTCCGCTCGAGGCGTCGCTCAGTCGTGTCCTTGCGGTCTCGGTACAGGCCGATCCCCGCCGCTTCTTCGAAGAGCGACCGTCGTTCTTCAGCGCGTTCCGAGAGCAGACGGTCGATCATCTGTGCTTCGATCACGACGCCGGCATCGCTGCCAAGTCCGGTGCCACGCAGCACGTCCATGATATCTCGTAGCCGGACAGGTGTTTGGTTGAGCAGGTATTCGCTCTGACCGCTACGGGATAACCGTCGAGTGACGACGACTTCGTGGTACGAGACTGGCAGTGTCCCGTCCGAATTGTCGAACACCAAAGAGACTTCGGCGATGTTGATGGGACGCCGCTTCACCGACCCTTGAAAGATCACCTCGTCCATGCGCGCACTGCGCAGGAGGCGCGCGCGCTGCTCGCCAAGGACCCAGCGCACGGCGTCGGAGATGTTGGACTTGCCGCATCCATTTGGGCCGACGACCGCCATCACCCCGTCGCCGAAGTGCAGGTCGACGGTGTCGGCAAAAGACTTGAAGCCCGAGAGCTCGAGCCGGCTGAGTTTCATTGCGGAAGATCCGTTCAGTCGAACATGGAGCCAGCGGTACGGAGACGGCGCCCACGTGACTGCCACGGGCGCCGTCGGACGACCCTGCAATCTAGCGCAGGGCTCGCACCAACCGAAGGGTGCGGGACCGGGCTCACGGCACGGTGCGCACCGTATCGCGCATGTAGATCCAGAACGGCAGCCCCAATCGCCGACCGGTCTGTTCGGCCTCGTCGCGCGAGGGGTACGGTCCCAAGACGACCCGGTACGGATCATCAGGGCCGCCAGGCGGCAGCACGCTCGCCTCCATGCCAGCCCGGCGGAGGTTCCCCGCGAGATGGTCCGCCCAATCAGGATTGCTGGTGCTGCTGACTTGGACGTAAATCGTCTGCCCTGCAGTGAGCGGTGTCGGCGACGGGCTGCCTGAGGCTGCCGCCTCGAGCATCGGACGCCGTGGGTCCCACGCGATCACCATCCATTGGTCGCCGCGTGCATCGGTCGCGTCGCCGGCCGGGGCCATCGAATCGGAGACCAGGCTCACCACCCGGTCGCCACGTCGAACGAGGAACGTGCCGTCGGGGGCGACGAGCGGAAGCGCATCGTCCTTCCAGGCTCCGGCGATGGTCGGTCCACGCCGCCACGCGACGACATCGACCGTCCAAATCGAGTCAGGGGTGTCCGGTCGCAGCAGGAGATGACGACCCCAGGCACCCATCGCGCCTTCCACCGCATGGCCCGGGAGCTGGAGGGTGGCAGCTACCGCACGACTGAAGCGGTCCACCGCGTGCAGGTT
>CAJIBA010000026.1_pt1 | contig 12215 bp, 13 predicted proteins | sample 9199191 | NCBI WGS metagenome assembly CAJIBA01 (sample SAMEA7708289, study PRJEB35096) | sediment metagenome | biome: marine neritic benthic zone biome [ENVO:01000025]; feature: sediment [ENVO:00002007]; material: shallow marine sediment [ENVO:03000034] sea grass bed [ENVO_01000059] ... | reverse complement strand
CCACCCTGACGCGTGAGGGAAGTGTGGAAGGTCTGCACGCGGGGAGATGGCACGTGAGCGTCTCCCCGCTGCACGTCCGACCTCTTCCGCCCTGACGTGGCCTTGATAGCTTCCCCCCGATGTCACAGGACCAGCCCACACGGTGCGGAACGATTGTGCTGGCGGGCAAGCCGAACGCCGGCAAGTCGACTCTCCTCAACACGCTCGTCGGCACCAAGCTCGCCATCACCAGCGCCAAACCCCAGTCGACACGCCAGCGCGTGATTGGGATTCGCACCGATGGCGAAAGCCAGCTTGTCTTCGTCGACCCCCCCGGACTCCTAGAGCCCCATTACCTCCTGCAGCAGACCATGTTGGACGAGGCCGTCGAAGTCCTGAGCCGGGCCAACGCCATCCTCCACCTCCATCGCATCAGCGAAGGGACCGCGACGCCGCTGGCGGCGCTGGTGCCCGACGGCACACTTGCCACACCGGCCATCGCCACCGTGTACACGGCTGTCGATACTGCGGGGACGGAGACCCGACCCGACCCCGGCGCCGACGTGTTCTGCGTCAGCGCCGTGACCGGAGAGGGGATCGAGGCAGTCCTGGATTGGTGCCGAGCCCAGTGTCCGGTCGGGCCATTCCAGTACGACCCCGACGACATGAGCACCCAGCCCCTGCGCTTCTTTGTGGCTGAGTTCACGCGCGAAGCGGCGTTCGAGCTGCTCCACGAGGAACTTCCATATTCCCTTGCTGCCCATGTCGATGAGTTTCGGGAGTCTTCGGACCCGGTATATATTCGAGTGACGTTGTACGTGGAGCGCGAGTCTCAGAAGGGGATGGTGATCGGCGCCAACGGGCGCACCATCAAGAGTTTGGGGGCGCTCGCGCGGCGGCACATCGAAGCGCTCCTGGGGACGCGGGTCTATTTGGACCTGTGGGTCAAGGTGTTGCCGCGTTGGCGCACGTCGCCCCATCTGCTCCGCGATCTCGGCTTTCGTCCACCCGATGCGAGGAAACAATGAGCCTGTCTCCCGAGCTGCTGGAAATTCTGGTCTGCCCTAAGTGCAAAGGGGAATTGGAGCACCATACGGATCCCGCAGAACAGCTAGTCTGTCGTGCGTGCCGGTTGGTGTACGCCGTCGAAGACGACATTCCAATCATGCTGATTGATGAGGCCAAGCCGCTCTGACGTCGTACTGATCCTCCTGCTCTTCGGGGGAGTGCCAACGGCGGCGGCGCAGAGCGGCTCTGCCCCGGAGGAGGGCGGCGCCACGTTCCTTCTGCTCCCGGTGGGCGCTCGCGCCGCGGCCCTGGGTCAAGCGGCCATCGCAGACGGGGGCACCGGCGAGGCCGCGTTTTGGAATCCGGCAGGGCTCGCCCGCATGCCATCCACGGAATTCGGTCTGCACTATGCGTCGACGTTCGCGTCGGACAACACGATTCTCTCTGGGTATCTCGATGCCAGTCGGCTCGGCGTGATTGGCGTGGCCGCCTATTTGGTCGACTTCGGAAGCCAGGAGGTTGTCCCGGGTCCAGGTCTCCCCATCGGGCGTATCTCCGTCAAGAACCTCGAGCTCTTGGCCTCGTACGCTACCGAACTCGCGGCAGATCTGAGTGTCGGTCTGAATTACAAACTGATTCAGTTTCGCCAAGACTGTAGCGGTGACTGCGGGACCGCTCGGTCGGTCGTTGGAACAACCCACGGCGTCGACGTCGGTATCCAATATGCGTTTGGAGCATCCGACGGCCTCCGCATCGGTGTCGCCGTGCGACACGCCGGTTTCAACCTGCAGCTCGAAAACCGCGAACAGGCCGACGCGCTGCCGACGCGCGTGCATGTGGGTGCAGTGTATCGCGTGGTACTGCCTCAGGCTGAGGGAGCGCCAATGCCGTTCGACGCGCGGTTCCTATTCGATCTTCAGGATAGCTGGGGCCAGTACAACGATCCCGAGGCACACGTGGGGCTCGAACTGGGATACGGCGATGTCGTGCGGCTGCGCAGCGGGTACGCGTTTCTGCACTCGGAGAGTTCCGGCCCGTCGGTGGGCGTCGGACTCCAGTTTGGTCGTTTCACCTTGGACTTTGCACAGGTGTTCTTCGACTCGTCGAGATTCGACGAGCCCGTGCACATCAGCCTTCGAGCGACGTTGTAGGTGTCTCGCGCGCTTGCCGCGGCCCTCGTGTGGTCAGCGCTGATGGTGCCAGTGAATAGTATGGCACAGCGAGCGGAGACACCTTGGACCTCACGCTACACTTCCTCTCGCCCGGTGCAGGACTCGGTCCCTGTCAAGCGAACCACAACGTGGCCGCGTCCGCTCGCATCGCTTCTCGTTCCGGGCAGCGGGCAGTTCCTTGCCGGCCACGACCGCGGTGCCATGTACATCGCCGTGGAAGCACTTCTCCTCGTGCGGTTCTTCGGATTTCAAGCAGAGGGAAGGCGAGAAGGAGACCGCTACCGCGACCTGGCATTCACCGTAGCGCGTGCGGCCTTCGATCCTTCCGTACGCGACACGGCGTTCACGTATTTCGAGCAAGTGAGCAAGTTCGCGGAGAGCGGCCCCTTCGACCTCGACCCTGGGCCGGCCTTTATCCCTCCCGACGACCCGAGTAGCTACAATGGCTCGCTCTGGCTCCTTGCGAAAGAGACCTTTTTCGCCGATCCAGACTCGCTCCCAGGTCAGCAATCGGAGGAATACCAGCGCGCCGTCGCGTTCTATCGGCAGCGGGCGGTGGGACCCAACTTCCGCTGGTCATGGCGTAACGCGGGGTTGGAGCAGGATCTCTTCCGCCGGACCATTCGACAAAGCGATGAGGGCTACCGGCAGGCCACACAGCAACTTGGGTTCCTGTTGGTGAACCACCTCATCAGTGCCGTCGACGCCGTGATCTCCAACCGGCTCTCACGCAACGGCCGCCGCGTGATCGTGGATACGGCGGTCTGGCCGGGGGAAGATCAGATGCCCGTCGGCTGGCGCGCCGTCGTGCAGATCGGATTCTAGGTCATTTGACTTGGCACTAAAGCGCTCCTAAGTTACTCCGGTTCGGGCAATTACGAGACTCAGGGGAGGCCGGTGCGGACGCGTCCGACGGTTATCTATTTCTCACCAACTGAGCGTCCCGCATCCGATCTGGTCTCGGCGTGGGCGGAGAATCTGCCTATCCCGCTCATCGAGTTGCCCGATGCCAAGGCGGTCGAGACCACGGCGCTGCGCAACCCTCCTTCGTTGATCATCATCGACGCCGACGGTTCGGGGGACGCCGCAATCGGTGTATGCCGCGCCCTCAAGGGCGACCCCTACACGGCCATCGTGCCGATCGCGTTCGTGTCGGGGCATCACGGAACGGATCAGGTGCGCGATTGGTTCGACGCGGGCGCCGATGAAGTGCTCACACCGGTTGTCGCCCCTGCTGAGCAGCGAAGCCGACTGGGCGTGTTGTTGTCCCGCACCGAACGCAACGTCGCGGTGCACCCGTCGACCAGGCTCCCGGGAACCACTGAGATCGAGCGAGAGATTCGCAAGCGACTCGAGGCCGATGTGTTGTTTGCCGTGTGCTATGCAGACCTCGACCACTTCAAGGAATTCAACGATCGCTACAGCTACTACGACGGAGACCGCGTCATTTTTATCCTGTCGCGGATTTTGCGCGATGTGGTCAAGGGGTTGAGTCCGGACGACGGGTTTGTGGGACACATCGGAGGCGATGACTTCATCATGGTGCTTCCGCTGGACATGATTCAGGAAGTGTGCGGCGAAGTCGTCGCCGTGTTCGATGCCCTGATACCGTATCAATACAACGCGCAGGATCGGCGAGCCGGATACTTTTTTGGCAAGGATCGGCGCGGCCACCTCCATCGGGTGCCGCTGATGACGCTCTCCATCGGGATCGTCACGAACGAACGGCGAGGGTTCACCCATCCTGCAGAGGTGAGTGAGCTCGCGACGGAGATGAAGAGCTATGCGAAGACGCTTCCCGGCTCGGTATTCGTGGTCGATCGGCGCCGAGACGCGGGTCCATAAGGATTGGGAGTCGGAACGATGAACGTTCGCTGTGCTGCCTGCGGGACTGTCTACCGAGTTGACCCGCAAAAACTGCCGGCTGAAGGAGTGAGGGCCCGCTGCACGACGTGCTCCGAGGTCATCGACGTGAGTCCGGGTACCATAGAGGCCACCGCACAGGTCCAGAGTGCACCCGAGCCAGCCCGTCCAGCCGCCGCCCCGACTCCATCGACCCCAAGACCGCGGCGCGCACCAATGCGCCCCGCCGGTCGGCCCCGCGTTGCCCGCCCGGCGTTCGGACGAGCGGCCACACCTTCGCCGGCCACTCCACCGGTTGCGGCGCCCGAACCGGCACGGGCGGCCTCGCAACCCATCGAGGTCGTACCGCCACCGGAGGCACCACCCCTTGAGCCCGCCGCGCCCGCAGCTCCGGCGTTGGTCCCGCCTGAGACCGAGCCCGTCACCCCACGTGACGCGCCGTCGGAGCCGGTCGAGCGGCCCATGGCGCCCGTGTTTCGGCCAGCTCCCGGCACTCCGCTGACGGCCCCGCCCGTTCCGCCCACCACCGAGGCGCGTCCTGTGGAGCCTGCTGCGGCGCCCGAGAAGGCGGCTCCCGTCAATCCGTTTCTGGCGCGCGATCCGCGGCAAAAGGCGCGGCGGCTCGCCCGCGCGTTGGTCTCCGACATGATCGTCTATCAGCCGGAGAAACGGCAGCAGGCGCTCGCCGCCGGCAATCTCAAACAGGCGTTCGACGAAGAGATTAAGAAGAGTTGGGAAGAATACGTCGAGCAGGTTGGCCCCGAATTGGCGAACTCGACCGAGTTCTTCACGGACGCGTTGAATGAGATTCTCGCGGGAGGCCAGCAGATCTTTTGATTGGGCGCGTGAGGTTTGTGCCGGGCGCGAGTCCGCTTATCTTTCCGAGCGTTCCGCGAGCCGTCGCTTCCAGCCGGAGGGGACGGCTCGACTGTATGCAGGATGGCTTGTACTGGGAGTACTCATGCTGGACGACGCAATGGAACTCGTGACGGAGCTGGAGCGCCGACTCGACGAACTCCGAGGCTATCTTTGACCTCGACATCAAACGCTCCCGCCTGAAACCGCTCGAAGCCTCGATGGCGTCGCCGGGGTTTTGGGACGACGCTGCCCAGGCACGGTCCGCGGTCGAGGAAATCCGACAGCTCAAGCGCTGGACCGAACCGTTCGAGGATCTCTCCACCCGCCTTCAAGACGCGCGCGAGCTGGGAGCGCTTCTGGCGCAGGAGCCGGACGCCGAGCTCGAGCAGGGACTGGCAGATGAAGCTGAGAAGCTGCGTGGCGGCGTTGCCGCGCTCGAACTGCAGGGGATGCTTCAGGGTCCCGACGACCAGCGCGACGCGTTACTCACGATTCACCCCGGTGCTGGCGGCACCGAGTCGCAGGATTGGGCCGAGATGCTGATGCGGATGTACTCCCGCTGGGCTGAGCGACATGGGTACACCGTGCAGATCTTGGATCTCCTCGCGGGGGACGAAGCAGGCATCAAGTCGGTCGCCATAGAGATGCGCGGCGCAGCCGCGTACGGGTATCTCAAGGCCGAAAAGGGCGTACACCGGCTCGTGCGAATCTCTCCGTTTGATGCCCAATCGCGGCGCCATACGTCGTTCGCCTCCGTGTTCGTGTACCCCGTCGTCGACGACACAGTCGAGATCGACATCCGCGACGAAGATATCGAAATGGATACGTTCCGAGCATCAGGGGCTGGCGGACAGCACGTGAACAAGACGGACTCGGCAGTTCGCCTGCGACACGTACCCACCGGCGTGACCGTATCCTGTCAGCAGGAGCGGAGCCAACACAAGAATCGGGCGACCGCGCTGAAAATGCTGCGGGCAGCGTTGTATCAGCGTGCTATCGAGGAACGAGAGAAGAAGCGCGCGGAGCTCGAAGCCACCAAGACGGATATCAGCTGGGGGAACCAGATCCGCTCGTACGTGTTCCAGCCATACACCATGGTGAACGACCATCGGACTGAGCTCAAGATCACCGATGTGCAGTCCGTGATGGACGGCGACCTCGACCTCTTCATCGAGACGTTTCTCAAGCAATTCGGGAGTCGCGCCGCATGACCGATAGCGACCGCTCGTTCGTCGAACAGGCACGACGCGACAAGCTCACAACGCTCCGCGAGAGCGGCGTGGAACCGTTCGCGTACGGGTACGATCGCACCCACTCGACGGCCGAGGCGTGTGAGGCGCTGCAGAGTGACGAGCGGCCCACCGTGCGCGTGGCCGGACGCATCGTCTCACGCCGTGGCCACGGGAAGACGACCTTCGTACATGTCGTCGACGCCAGTGGCAGACTCCAAGTGTATTTCCGCAAGGATGCCGTGGGCGCTGACGCGTACGAACTCGTCAAGCTCCTCGATTTGGGAGACATCGTCGGGGTGAGCGGCTACATGTTCCGCACCAAGACCAAAGAGGTGACGGTCCACGCCGACGGTGTCACGCTGTTGGCCAAAGCACTACGCCCACCACCCATTGGGAAGGAAGATGCGGCTGGCGAGCAACACGGGGCGTTGGCTGACACGGAGATGCGTTATCGACAGCGCTATGCCGACCTGTTGGCTCATCCAGAGACTGGTGAGGTGTTCCGGCTTCGCGCCGACGTGATTCGGTATCTCCGGGCCTTCCTCGACGATCGGGGCTATCTCGAAGTGGAGACCCCGGTGATGCAGCCGGTGTACGGCGGCGCCCTCGCTCGGCCGTTTACGACCGAGCACAACGCGCTCGAGTCCCGATTCTATCTGCGCATCGCCACGGAGCTGTATCTCAAACGCTGTATCGTGGGAGGACTCGAGCGCGTGTATGAAATCGGAAAGGACTTCCGGAACGAGGGCATCGATCGGATGCACAATCCGGAGTTTACGATGCTCGAGTTCTATGCGGCCTACGCCGACTATGAAGACATAATGACAACACTCGAAGCGATGGTACTTGGACTGGTCATGGAGCTCGAGGGAAATGCCGTGATCGAGCGCTTTGGCACGCGCTTCGACTTCACGACCCCGTGGCCTCGCGTGGGGTTCTTGGAACTCGTCGAGCGCCATACCGGTGTGCGGCTCGATCAGACGGACGACGATGCCTTGCGTGATCTCTTGCGACGGCGCGATGTGCCGGACATCGATCCGCTGCCGCGAACGAAGCTCATTGACGAGATCTTCAAGGAATACGTAGAGCCGCATCTACAACAGCCCACACTGGTCGTCGATTACCCGCTGGAACTCTCTCCGCTAGCCAAGGAAAAGCGCGGCAATCCGGCGCTGACCGAACGCTTCGAGCTCTACGTCGACGGACGCGAACTGGCCAACGCGTTCAGCGAGCTGAACGATCCGGATGACCAGCGAGCCCGATTCGAAGCTCAACGGGCGGCACGCGCGGCAGGCGACGCTGAGGCCCACATGGTCGACGACGATTTCGTTCGCGCGTTGGAGTACGGGATGCCACCCACCGGGGGGTGCGGCCTCGGCATCGATCGACTCGTGATGTTGCTTGCGGAACGTACGTCGATTCGTGACGTGATCCTGTTTCCGACGTTGAGGCCAGAGGAATGAGCCGTCTCGACGTACACATCGCGTCGCGCTACCTGCGAAGCCGACGCTCCTCTCGTCTGGTCTCGCTCATCACGATCATCGCGACTGGCGGGGTCACCGTCGGCGTCATGGCACTGATCGTGGTCATGGGCGTCATGAATGGGCTGCAGAACGAGCTGCGTGACAAGATCTTGGTCGCCAGTCCGCACCTGCGCGTGCTCACGTTTGGTCGCGGTTTGCGGCTCGACAATTGGCAGCGGGTCCGCGATTCGGTGCTGACGCACCCCGACGTCGAAGCCGTGGCGCCGTTTGTCTTGAGCCAAGGATTGCTCACGGCCGGTGCAGACTACGCAGAGGGTGTCTACGTTCTCGGTATTGACCCCGATACCGGTCGGCAAGCGGTGACTCCGCTGGCGGAGCACTTCGTGAGTGGGGATCTGCGATTTCGGCCCGAGGGAAGCGAAACGGATGGGGGCATCGTGATCGGTCGCCGGCTCGCCGAGCGGTTGTCCGCGTTCGACGGGGATCAGGTCACCATGATCTCGCCGGTGGGCAGTAAGTTCAATTCCGCGCTCGGCGCATTTGTCCCCAAATGGTGGACGTTCGAAGTCACAGGCCGATTCGAGACCGGCATGTACGAGTATGACAACGCCTATGTGCTTCTCCCGCGCCCTGTGGCGCAGCAGTTCCAAGGACTCGACTCAGCGGTGTCGGGGCTGGAGGTGCGTCTCCACGACGCGTGGCAAGCACCGCGCGTTGGCGCGGAGCTCGAAGAACAGCTTGGCTATCCGTTCCGCACGCTCGATTGGCAGGAGCAGAACCAATCCCTCTTCTCAGCGCTGCAGCTCGAGAAGCTCGCGATGGGGACCATCCTCCTGCTGATCGTGATTGTGGCGGCATTCAACATCGTGAGCACGCTCACCATGCTGGTGCGAGACAAGACTCGCGAGATTGGCATCTTGAGGGCCATGGGACTGCCCCTCCGCGACGTGCGACGGGTGTTTGTCCTGCAAGGCGTGGTGATCGGGGCGGTGGGAACGGCGCTCGGGACGGGGCTGGGACTTCTCCTCGCACGGCTGGTCGATCGAGGGCGAATCGTGGAGCTCAATCCGTCGGTATATTTCATCGATCACCTGCCGGTACAGGTCGACCCAGTGGATCTGGTGATCATCATCGTGGCAAGCGTCACGGTTGCAACCCTGGCGACCCTGTATCCGGCGTGGCAAGCAGCACTGCTTCACCCGGTGGATGCGATCCGATACGAATGACTGCTATTCTCGAAGCTCGTGGTGTTCAGAAGACCTATCGCGGCGGCGACAAGCAGCCGGTGGCGGTGCTCACGAACGTGGACCTCGGCGTACGTCGTGGAGAAGCCGTGGCCATCGTCGGCGCGAGCGGGGCGGGCAAGAGCACGCTGCTGCACCTGCTCGGGGCCCTCGACGCGCCCACGGCAGGAGAGATCCTGCTGGACGGAGTTTCGTACGCTTCACTCTCCGGCGAGCGGCGGGACGAGCTCCGAAACCGCAAGGTGGGGTTCGTCTTTCAATTCCATCATTTGCTTCGGGAGTTCAACGCCCTCGAAAACGTCATGATGCCCCTGCTCATTGCCGGCCATACGAGGGAGCAGGCGCGGAGTCGCGCCGAACAGTTGCTCGCGGCCGTGGACCTCGCGGGTCGGATGGCGCATCGTCCTGCCGAGCTGTCCGGCGGTGAGCAGCAACGCTGCGCTGTCGCCCGTGCCATGGTGAACGATCCGCTTCTGCTGCTGGCCGATGAGCCGAGCGGCAATCTGGACGACTTCCACAGTGGCCAACTCAACGACCTGTTGTTCGGGCTGGTCCGCCGCATGGAGACAGCGTTGGTGGTGGTGACCCACAATCGAGCCTTGGCGAACCGAGCGGATCGGACGTTGGAGCTCCGGACCGGGGAGCTACACGAGCTCACACGCCGAGAGGTCGTCTCCTGATGCAGTGCGACAACTGTGGTGAGCGACCAGCCGCGATTCACCTGACCCAAATCGAGGGGAATTCGGTGACGACGGTGCATCTGTGTGAGGAATGCGCGGCGGAGAAGGGTGTGCAAACGGGTGCGTCCGTCGCCAAGCTCCCCCTGTCGGGGTTCCTCGCATCGGTGGGACACGGAGCCGCAGCTGCACTCCCCGCTGATGCGGACGCCGGTGGCTGTGGTTTCTGTGGCGCCACGTTGCAGGACTTTCGAGCGACGGGTCGGCTCGGGTGTTCCCACTGTTACGTGGAATTCGAGTCGCAGCTCCGCGAGCTGCTCCGGCGCATTCATGGCTCGCACGTCCATACAGGGCGCGTCTATTTGCCGGCCTCGGCCGCGACGGGTGCGGAACCCGCTCAGGTGCAATCGGAGTTGCGCGAGCAGCTGCGGCGGGCTGTTGAGACTGAGAACTTCGAGCTCGCCGCCGAACTGCGTGACCGGCTGAAGGTCATGGAATGAGCGTCGATTTCAGCCTGCTGCCCGATGGTGGCCTGTCTTGGCTGGACGGCAGTGGGCCGCAGAGCCACGTCGTCCTATCGACGCGCGTCCGTCTGGCCCGCAATCTCCAGCGGCGGCCATTCACCGTCCGTGCGGAGCCGAGCGATCTCCTGGCAACACGATCCCAGATCACTGATACGGCGCGAGAGACCACTGCGCTGCGTGACGCCGCCGTGTTTGCCGTCGACGACCTCGAGTTGATCGAGCGCCAGCTGCTCCATGAGCGCCACATGATCTCGCGGGAGCTGGCGGGCCTCGAGCGACAGGCATCAGTGCGTCCTGGTGCGACCCTCCTCACCAACGGTGAGTTGGGAATCATGGTCAACGAGGAAGACCACGTCAGGATGCAGGTGTTGCACTCGGGTTTCGACCTGTCGGAGTCATATCGAGAACTCGAACGGGTGGACACCGAGCTCAGAGAGCGACTTCCGTTCGCCTTCCACCCCGAGTTTGGATACCTTACCGCCTGCCCGACGAACGCCGGGACAGGGCTCCGGGCCTCGGTGTTGATTCACCTCCCAGGGCTCGTGCTCACGAAGGAGATCGCCAAGGTCCTCCAGGGACTCGCACAGGTTGGGCTGACGTTCCGCGGCCTTTACGGCGAGGGCAGCGAAGTCGTCGGGAACTTCTTTCAACTGTCCAATCAGACGACACTGGGGAAGTCTGAAGACGACTTGCTCGACCATTTGGACTCGATGGTGCGACAAGTGGTTGACTACGAAGAGCAGGCTCGTGACGTCCTCCAACAGGAAGCCCCGTCCGTCATCGCAGACAAGGTCTGGCGCGCCTACGGGCTTCTCCGGTATGCGCGGAGTCTGTCGTTCGAGGAGACTATGAACCTGTTGAGCGGCGTCCGCCTGGGGGTGGGACTGAACCTGATTCGTGACGTGAGTGTATACACCTTGAACAAACTGCTCATCCTGACGCAGCCGGCGCATCTTGCAGCGCAGAACGGACGGGCGCTGTCCGATCCGGCATTACCAGTGAGCCGAGCGACATTTGTGCGTCAGATGCTGGAATCGGATGCGGCTCGCGGGTGATCGATCGCGACCTGTCAACACATGACCTCTATGGCGTAACGGACCAATGAACGGATACAACTTCACTGACCGAGTGCGGAAAGTGCTGCAGATGGCACGCGAGGAAGCCGCTCGACTGCATCACGAGTACGTCGGTACGGAGCACATTCTGCTGGGGCTCATTCACGAGGGCGAAGGCGTCGCCGCCGCGGTGCTCACCAATCTCAACGTCGATCTCGACGACATTCAGCAGAAGATCGAAGAGACGGTGAAGAAGGGAAAATCGCCGGCGCCAGAGGGACCGGATCTGCCCTATACGTCGCGCGCCAAGAAAGTGCTCGAACTCGCCATGAGCGAGGCGCGGGAACTGAACCACTCGTATGTCGGCACCGAGCATCTCCTGCTGGGATTGCTGCGGGAAGAGAAGGGCATCGCCGCGCAGGTACTGGGCGATGCAGGGGTCAATCTCGAACAGTCCAGAGCCGAAACCCTGCGGCTCTTGGGATCGGGCATGCCGGCCGGCTCCAAGGGACAGGCGCCTCCCGGGGCCCCTCGCTCCGAGAAGAAATCGAAGACGCCGGCGCTGGACCACTTCTGTCGCGACCTCACCTCCCTCGCAGGTGACGGAGAATTGGACCCGACCATCGGCCGCCAAGTCGAGATCGAGCGGGTCATCGAGGTGCTCTCGCGCCGTAAGAAGAACAATCCGGTCCTCATCGGGGAAGCGGGGGTGGGAAAGACCGCGATTGTAGAGGGCTTAGCCCAACTCATTGCAGCAGGGAGTTGTCCCGAATCGCTCAAGACTCACCGCGTGCTCGCGCTGGATATGGCCGCGGTCATCGCGGGCACCAAGTACCGAGGTCAGTTCGAAGAGCGCCTCAAGGCGGTCATGAACGAGATCGCGCAGAATCGCAATGTCGTGCTGTTCATCGATGAGCTGCACACGCTGGTGGGGGCCGGAGCCGCGGAGGGAGCCATCGATGCCTCGAACATGCTGAAGCCGGCATTGGCCCGCGGCGAGCTGCAATGTGTAGGGGCGTCGACCCTCAACGAGTATCGCAAGTACATCGAAAAGGACGGGGCGCTCGAGCGCCGATTCCAAACCGTGATCGTCGATCCACCGACGGTCGACGAGACCAT
>CAJIBA010000270.1_pt1 | contig 12471 bp, 16 predicted proteins | sample 9199191 | NCBI WGS metagenome assembly CAJIBA01 (sample SAMEA7708289, study PRJEB35096) | sediment metagenome | biome: marine neritic benthic zone biome [ENVO:01000025]; feature: sediment [ENVO:00002007]; material: shallow marine sediment [ENVO:03000034] sea grass bed [ENVO_01000059] ... | reverse complement strand
TCGACAGTCTGCTCGACACGGTGTCGGTCGTTGACGCTATTTGCACGTGAGTGATTCCACGCACTTGTTGCCGCTGCGTGTGCCCGAACTTGGACCGTACATGGGGAAGGTGGTCACCGGGACGGGTCAGACGCCTGCCGAGCTCGAGCTGGACGCAGCGCGGCTGCAGCTCGCAACGCGGATCTTCCAAGGGGCAGGGGAAGCGCGGCGACTCGCCACGCGCGGAGAACGAGCCGCTGCGGTCGCCGCAGTGGGCCCGGACTTGTGGCTCGAGGCATGGGAGGAGGCGGTCGGCACTGCTGCCGATCGCCTGAGTCAACACATTGGGCGTCGGTTTGATGCGCACGCGCGCGCCGTTCGTCTCCCACGCCGGATACGGCGCAGGCGCCGTGCCGATGCAGTGGGTCGTGGAGCCCTCACGGCACGGCTCGGTTCCGCCGGCGCTCCGCTGATTGCAGCACTCAACGGTCTCGAACGAGTAGGTGCGGCAGCGGAACGCGCCACTGGTCTCGAGCGAGCCACCGTCGAGCACTGGCAGGACTTGCTTCGAACGGCAGCCCGGCGGCTTGAAGCTGCGTGGTTAGACCTTGAGAGACGACTCGAGTCGGAGTTGCTCGCATCGCAGACCGTGATGGACGACGTGGCACAGTGGCGCCGACCGTGGTGGCCGGTCACGGTCGTCGGGCCGATCGTGCTCGGCGTGGCCCTATGGCTCGGCCTCGTCCTCGGCGGGTATCTCACTCCACCCTCGTGGCTCGCTCAGCTGTGGCAGCAGGTGGTTCTCAGATGAACGTGCTCGGACTGGGATTCGACATCGTGGCCGTCGACCGCGTCGAGCGATTACTCGAGCGTTTTGGGGAACGGGCCCTACGACGTGTGCTCACGGACGCGGAGTGCGCCTACTGTCTCTCCAAAGCCAGGCCCGCGACGCACGTGGCAGCGCGACTTGCTGCGAAGGAGGCGGCGTACAAGGCGTTGGCCCGGGATGGGGACGCCCGATTCGTCGGATGGCGCGACGTGGAAGTCCATCGCGACGCCGATGGTCAGCCACGACTCGTGCTGCACGGTCGGGCAGAGGCGGCGGCACGCCGGCTCGGAGTGCGCGACGCGATGATATCCCTCACGCACGAATCGACGCACGGTGCCGCCGTGGCGATTCTCCTTGGGTGAGCGACGAAGCCACCAACCCGTCGTCTCCTTGCAAGAGCCACGCACGTGAGCGCACATTGACGGAGGTTCAACCAGGGGGCTGCGATTCCCCGGGATTTCCTTCCGCTCGTACGACGCGCCGTTGCGGATCGCTACACGGTCGATCGTGAGATCGCCCGCGGAGGCGCCGCGCGGGTCTTCTTGGCCTACAATCAGGCGGGCGACGCTGTCGCGCTCAAAGTGCTCCATCCGCAGCTCGCCGTCTCGGTAACCGCCGATCGGTTTCTGCGTGAGATCTCATTTCTGTCGAGCATCGACCATCCGCAAATCGGCAAGCTCCTCGACTTCGGAGAGACCGAGTGGCTGGTTTACTACGTGCTGGACTACGTGTCCGGGCCGAATTTGCGAGAGCACCTGGCACGGGTTGGCCGGGTGTCGTCCTCCGATACCCTCCACATCACGCGAGATCTCCTTGGAGCCTTGGCGTACGCGCATGCCAAGCGCATTGTGCACCGCGACGTGAAGCCGGACAATATCGTGCTTTCGCCCAACGGGGCGGTGCTGCTGGATTTCGGCATCGCCCGCGCGATCGCGGAGTCGGCTACTGATCGACTCACGCGATCGGGGTTCGCGGTTGGAACGTCGGCATACATGAGCCCGGAGCAGGTACAGGGAGACATCGACATCGACGAGCGCAGCGACATCTACTCGTTGGGTTGTGTGTTGTTCGAATGCCTTGCCGGCCGCCCTCCGTTCACCGCGCAGCGCGAAGAACTCGTGCTCCGCATGCAAGTCGATTCGCCCGCCCCGGACGTGCGGTCGTTCCGTCCTGATGTGGCTGAGGGAGTGGCGACCCTGATCAACACTGCGCTTGAGACGGAAAGGGAGAACCGCTGGCAGACGGCGGCAGAGATGTTGGCGGCGGTACCTGCTGAGTAGGAGAGTGGCAGCTCGGGACTACGTTTTCCCCTTGGTTCTCTTTCCGGTGTGGGCATGGGCCGGCGAGAGCGCAGGAATCCCCTGAGGTGCGATCCGCGACCGACCTCCGAACTGCGCAACGAGAATCAGGCCGATGACCATGGCTATGATGGCCGCTCCTTGCGCTAGTGTGAACGGCTCAACGAACCGATCGTCTTTTGCGCGGATGAACTCGACGAGGAACCGTTCGGCACCAGCAAAGACGAGATAGAGGGCGAAGAGCCACCCGGTACCACGAGCGTGGTTGCGCAACCGCCACAAGAGCCAGAACACGAAGAGCATCGTCGCGGTTTCGTATAGCTGTGTTGGGTGGACGGCGAGAACGTCAAATGGCTCGGCGCCGGCTGGCACATCGACGCCCCAAGCGCTCAAGTTCCGTGCGGTCGAGGGCGGGAGGCCCTGTGGGAAGCGCACGCCCCAGGGCAGCGCCGTGGGAATGCCGTAGTCATCTTGCACGAGAAAGCACCCGACGCGACCGAGCGCGTATCCCACCGCCAGCCCCGGCGCAGCCAACTCCAATGTGAAGCGCGTGGGGATCTTGAGGCGCCAACCGTTGAGCAGGACAGCAACCGTACCGCCCACGAGTCCGCCGTACCACACGAGCCCGGCGCGCTCGAACAGGGTGTCGAGACCATAGAGTGCTACGTACCAGAGCTTGGCGCCCAGCAAGCCACCGATCACAGCAGCCACGACGATATCCCACGCGTACTGGTCGCTCCCGTCGAGCTCTCGCAGCCGTAGCTGCATCGCCCATCCCGCCATGAAGAAGCCCGACATCACCATGATTCCGAATCCGGTGATCGTCAGTGGACCGAGCTGAATGGTGAGCGGAAAGAGATTCATCGCATCAACCTGCAGTGCTGACGGGTGTGGGATGAACCTCGAGGCCAGGCCACGGCATCCGTGGATCCGCGTCGAGGTAGAGATCGCTCTGAGTACCACGTTCGATATGGAACCATCCGGCACGCGCAATCATGGCGGCGTTGTCGGCGTTGAGACGCGGTCGAGCGACCGCGACAGTTGCCGAGCCGGCAACCTCGTGCGCCATCGTCCGAGCCAGCGTGCGGTTGCAGGCAACCCCGCCACCGAGCACCACTTGGCGGTAGCCGGTGAGCTGAACGGCGGCTTGGACCTTCCGCGTGAGGACATCTATGACGGCTGCCTGAAATGAGGCTGCGAGATCCGCTCGGTCGGCGTCGAGATCGTCGGAGGCTCGTACGGCATGGAGCACCGCCGTCTTCAGGCCGCTGAAGGAGAAATCGAATCCGTCAGTGAGCATCGGTCGCGGAAACACGAACCGGTCGCGGCCTACCGTGGCCAGCCCTTCGATCTCAGGTCCGCCCGGATACCCCAACCCGAGCATGCTGGCGACCTTGTCAAACGCTTCACCGGCCGCATCGTCTCGTGTCTGGCCGAGGAGGCGGTAGCGTCCCCACTGCGGGACGTCCAATAGCATGGTGTGCCCGCCAGAAACCACGAGTGCAACAAAGGGCGGTGTCAGGTCTGGGTTCTCGAGTGACGCGGCAAACAGATGTGCCTCGAGATGGTGCACGCCAATGAGCGGTATTCGGTGTCGCGCCACGAGTGCCTTGGCAAAACACAGTCCGACCAGGAGTGAACCAACCAGTCCCGGTCCGGCGGTGACGGCGATGGCATCGACCGCTGCGAGTCGGACGCCGGCCTCATCCAAGGCGCGTTGCAGGACCGGCTGGATCGCGCGCAAATGGGCGCGGCTGGCGAGCTCTGGCACCACGCCACCGAAGACTGCGTGCACGTCCTGCGACAGGATGACCAGACTGGCCAGGTCGATGCGTGAACCGTCGCGCACCAGGATCGCCGCCGACGTTTCGTCGCACGACGTCTCAATCCCGAGGACGACGTCAATCACGCGGTGCCCGACGGACCGTGACGGAATCGGGGATGGCCCACCCGATGATACCATTGGGGGGAATCACTTCGAGTACGGCAACCGAGTCCGCAGATCCGGAGGCTCGGATCGCCTGGACCGTGATACTATCGCGCGTGAATGAGGCGAGGCGGCCGCGGCGGCCTCGCACGGTCACGATCACGGCTGGAGGATCACTGATCCACTGTCCTACTCCCTCCCCCCTCACCGAGACGGGCACTCCCATGAGCACCCGTTCGGAGACTGCGCCGACGTCCGCGAAGATCTCAACGTCACGATGAGAGAGGCGTACCGCGCCGAGTCCTGTTGTGTCGATGGCTAGGCGGCGGCGGACCGGTTCTCGGATTCCCTGGAGCATGAGCGCTTCGGTGGTCACCGATGCGATTTGCTGCACGATCGCCTCGGGCCCGCGCAGCGTGATCCGCGAGGGGAGCACACTCACGTCCTCGAACAACTGGTAGCCGGTGTCTGGCTGGACGGTCACTCGCGCGGTGACTGGCACTGCCCGCAGTGATACGTCATCGAGCTTCACGGCGATCGACCGGGGTTCGAGCCGCTGTGCCCGAACATCCGCCCCATCGGCTACCTCGAGATCGTTGAGTGACAGCTCGAGCGTGTACTCAGCGCCGCTGATGGTGTCAGGGAGCAGCTTGCGCACTGCGGGGGGCTGGGCGTACAGCTTGATCAGCTCGCGTGCGGACCCTGCATAGAGTGCCTGGACCTCGGGAAGCTCACTCGTGAGTGCGCGGCCAGGCGGCGGCTGAACTTCCAGCTGTACGGCCACGAGCTGTGTCGTGGGCTCTTGCGCCGCGACAGCTGCCCAGAGAATTGCCGCGAGCACGAGCGCGGTGAGCTTGATCGGCCAGTTGTCGAGAACGCGACTCCGAGCGTTACGGAGTCGACGTTTCCACGGCATCGCCATCGGCCCCCAGCAATCTGCGCATGAGCGCTATTTGCGTCGGATGGTCCCACTCCGCCGCACCGATCACCTTCTTCACAATCACGCCCTGCCGGTCGATCACAAAGCTCTCCGGCACTCCCGTCGTTTGATAGATGCGCTCGATCGTCGCGGACACGTCGTGCAGGATGTCGAACGTGAGTCGGCGTTCGGCCGTCCACTCCCGCACCATCTCCGTCGATCCCGCATCGACACTCACCGCAACGACCTCGAGCCCGTTCGTTTGGAGTGAGTCGTACAGTCGCTGCATCGAGGGCATTTCCTTCACGCAGGGAAGGCACCAAGTGGCCCAAACGTTCAGCAACACGACCGTGCCACGGTAGTCGGCTAGTCCCACCGTGTCACCCGTCGTGACACTCACAGCGTGGAACTCAGGTGCTTCGCTCTGGACGCTGATTGGGGCAAGCGTCGGAAGGAGCGTGACGCCGGCCACGAGAGCGCCACCCAACAGGCCTACGATAGCCAAGACAACGAACCACTGGCCGCGCTGCGTCATCCGTCAGACCTCCACCAGACACCGTCTGCGTAGTTCCTGCACCTGTTGTCCCGGATCATCGACACCAAAGATCGCGGAGCCCGCAACGAAGGTGTCGGCGCCGGCCGCGTACGCCGCGGCGATCGTATCCGGAGTGATACCGCCATCCACCTCCAAAGCGGCGCCACTTCCGTGCTGCGTGAGGAGCGCGCGAGCTCGCGCGATCTTGTCGAGCGAGGCAGGAATGAACTCCTGCGCAGCGTACCCCGGATTCACGGTCATGATCAGCACGAGGTCGAGATCGGCGATGATCTCCTCCACATAGGTGAGCGGTGTTCCGGGGTTGAGGGCGAGTCCTGCCCGCATTCCACGGTCCCGGACGGCGCGGGCCTGTCGTTGCGCGTGCCGCGTCGCTTCCGGGTGAAATGTAAATACCGCGGCTCCTGCGTCGGCGAAAGGCCCGATGTAAGCCTCGGGTCTCTCCACCATGAGATGTACGTCCACCGGAAGACGCGACACGCGCTGGATGGCCTCGATCATCTTGGCACCGAACGTGAGGTTCGGTACAAAGTGTCCATCCATCACGTCGACGTGGATCCAGTCTGCGCCGGCAGCGTCCACCTCGTGAATCTGATCAGCGAGGCGCACCAAGTCGGCGCTCAGCACGCTGGGGGCAATGCGTACTCCGCCCTTCATTCGTCTTCCCTCCGAACCAGGGTGACGTTCACGGCAGTACCGGCCGCGCTGAGAGTTCCCGGTGCCGGCTGCTGCGCGACGATCGTGCCCGGCGCTCCCTGGAACGTCGAGCGACGGACGGTGGTTCCCAGTCTCAATCCGGCCTCCTGAAGCAGTGAGTCGGCGGTCTCCGACGTGAGGCCGATGAGGTCTGGCACGCTGATGGTGGGAGCCCCAACGCTAATGACGAGCGTCACGTCGGTACCTGGGAGCAGCGCGGTGCCAGCCGGGGGTCGGGAGTTGATGACAACACCCCTTGGAGCCGGTGCCTGTGTTGCTTCGGTGCGACCCAGGCTCAGTCCCGCTGCACTCAGTAACTGCTCGGCAATCGTGGCGTCGTAGCCGCTGACGTCCGGTACCGGAATCCGTGACGGACCGCTGCTGATCCAAAGTTCAATGGCAAATCCTCGAGGGACACCGACGCCAGCAGGTGGCTCCTGCCACACAATGGTGCCGCGCTCGGCTGTCGGATGGTTCTCCACCCGCACTGCTCCCGCGGAGAGGCCGGCGTCGGTGACCGTTTCTTCCGCTCGTTCTTGCGTCAGTCCCACGAGACTGGGTACCGATATCGAGGACGCGAAAATAGGTGCCGGAAAGAGTAGGAGCGCTGCGATGACATAGCCGATCACGAAGGCGCCAGCCGCCCCGCCTAGCCACCACCAGACGCGACCACCAGGGAGCGCGCTGATCCGCGACAAGCGAGTGCGGAGAGTGCCGAACCGTCGTGTCCAGTCACCGCGAGGCGCGGTGTGACGTCTGAATCTCATGGAGCGCGTCTCAGCTGCGCGGCGTACCCGCCGTCGGTTCCTGCATCGGCAGGGAAGACGAACAGGTCGTCACCGTCGCGGGCAAAATCGGTGTGACGTTCCAGGAAGCTGTCGATCTGCAGCTCGTTTTCCTCCGGCTCGAGCGAACATGTCAAATAGAGTAGCCGTCCTCCCCCATCGAGAATCGACGCGACGCCGTCCAAGATTCCACGTTGTCGCGCGACCAGGTGCGCCAAACGGTCCGACGCCAGGCGCCAACGCGCGTCGGGGTGCCGCGCCATGGTGCCGGTCGCACTACATGGAGCATCCACCAGGACCACATCGCGGGTGCCGAATTTGAGCGGTGGCCGGCAGGCATCAGCGACAACTAAGGATACACCCGTCGTCGTCCGTGTCACGGTGTCGCGCAGCAGCTGGAAGCGATCGCGCCGCAGGTCGGATGCAATGACATGGTGCACGCGTCGGCTCAGGACGGCCGTCTTACCGCCGGGCGCCGCACAGGCATCCCACACAGTCGCATCGGGCGCAATGGAGAGCGACGCGAGCAGATATGCCTGTGCCGCATCCTGCACCACGAACGCACCGCGGTCATAGCCCGGGAGGCTGCGGATTGAGCCAGCCTGCACTACGACACCAGCTCCGAATGGGGCTGGGGTGCACGAAACGCCGGCGTCGGACAGCAGAGTCTCGAGCTGAGCGGTACTGCCGTCGGTCGGCTGCAGCACGAGCGACGGCTGCAAGTTGTTGTGATACAGCAGCGCTTCGGTGCGCTCGAGACCGAACCGCGCCGTCCAGCGCTCGACCAACCACGGTGGGTGAGAGTACTCAGCGGCGAGGTCGAGGGACGTGCTATCCAGACTCCCAGCATCGTGCGTGAGCCGCCGCAAGACGGCATTTGCCAGCCGCGCGGCTCCGGGGTTGAGCCGCTGCTTAGCAACCTCAACAGTCGTCGACAGCGCGGCATAGCGTGGAATCCGCTCGAGATAGAGCATCTGATAGGCGCCGATACGGAGAAGATCGCGCAGGTCGGGTTCCATCATCTGACGTCGCTGGGTCAGCAGTGGGTCGATGCGGTGATCGAGTCGGGTGCGGTGTCGCAGCACGCCGGCTGCGATTTCGTGGGCAAGCCGTCGGTCTCGCTCATCAAGCGATTCCACAGCCTGTGTCAGCGCCCCTTCGAATCGCTGACCTGTCCTGACACGTCGAAGAACCTCGAGTGCTGCGGTGCGAGCAGCGGTGCCCGCGGTCACCGTCAGTCCAGCATGCCGGTCATGGGGCTCGACGGTACCGCGATCTCGCGTCGCGCCATTCTCCCGGCCAGAAACGCAAGGCGGCCGGCGTCCACCGCGTGTTGCATGGCCGCGGCCATGGCCACTGGATCCCGTGCGGCTGCGATGGCGGTGTTCATGAGGATACCGTCCACTCCCTGCTCCATGGTGATACAGGCATCCGAAGCAGTTCCCACTCCCGCGTCGACAATTACTGGAGCTTCGAGGCGGCGCTTGATTGTGCGGATCGTGTACGGGTTGACGAGTCCGAGCCCGCTCCCGATGGGTGAAGCCAAGGGCATCACGGCGGAGCATCCAGCGTCTTCGAGCCGCAGGGCCGTGATCAGATCTTCATTTGTGTAGGCCATCACCTTGAACCCGTCGGCGACCAAGACCTTGGTGGCGTCCAGCAGGCCAGCCACGTCGGGAAGCAGCGTTTCTTGATCACCGATGACTTCGAGTTTGATGAACTCGTTGAAGCCCGCTTCGCGTGCCAGTCGGGCGTAGCGAACCGCATCGTCTGCGGTGTAGCAGCCAGCCGTGTTGGCGAGGAGAAAGAACCGATTGGGATCGAGGTGGTGGAGTATACCCCCCTGTTCGGAGCGATCGAGATCAACGCGGCGCACGGCAACCGTTACGATGTCGGCCCCGGACGCTTCGATCGCCCGAAGCATAATCTCGTTGTCATCATATTTGCCGGTTCCCACCAGCAACCGCGATCGGAATGTGCGGTCGCCGACGACAAAGGGAGCGTCAGGAGTAGTCTTCGCAGTCGTGTGCATGGGGGAGCGTGCCTCTCGGTCGTTCGTCAGCCTCCGCCGACGAAATGAACGAGCTCGATCCGATCGCCGTCTTGGAGTCCGGTGTCGGCAAGCGCCTGGCGCCGAACGATCGTACGGTTCAGCTCGACCACGACAGAGCGAGGATCGAGGTCCAAACCAGTCAGCAGATCGAGCAGCGACGCCACAGCGGGAAGTTCCCGTGACTCGCCGTTTACGATCACTGTCATACCCTGACGCATACCCAAACGTCCGACAATGGGAGTGATGTGCGACATCTGTCGAGGGTCACGAGTGACTCTCATCCAAAGATACCAATATCCTGGCCGTTGCTGTACGCGGATCTGGAGCGTGCCACAGCGCTGTGATCGCGGCAACGCCATACGCACCCTGCTCGAGACAGGCGGTCACCCGGTCAGGGGTCACGCCCCCGATGGCGATCACCGTGGCTGGTTGGGCTTGCCGTATGGCGTGCGTGCCGAGACCAGGGTGACCAGGGTGTGACGGCGTGTCCCAGATAGGGCCCAAGAATACGAAGTCTGCTCCGGCCTCCTGGGCGTCTCTCGCTTCAGCAGGATCGTGTGTCGAACGACCGATGAGGACAGCGGACCCGAACAGGCGGCGAACTGCAGCCGTCGGCAGCCCCGCGGACGGCAGATGAACACCAACGGCTCCAATCGATCGAACCAGATCGACCCGGTCGTTCACAAATACGGGCGTCCCGGAGTCAACAAAGCGCCGCCCGAGTCTGGTCAGCCGGCGCCCGCTGGTCCTGCGCGCCCTCAGATGTAATGCTACGCAACCTGGCTCCGCGATGGCGCGGAGCCGTGCGTCGAGATCTGGGAGGTCGAGGATGTAGTCGTTCGTGACGGCGTGCAGGCGCGGGATCACAATGGTGCGTCGAACCTATCGCCAACCGCCACGCTACGGCCGCGGAGCCATTCGGCCGCTCCCATGCGCGCCTTGCCTGATGGTTGGACATCGAGGAACTGCAGGGCGCCGTCTCCCGTCGCGATCACGAGGGCCGGGTCTGTCTCGACCACCATCCCGGGCGCGTCATCCTCTACGTATTCGTCGGCCAGGCGTGGGCCAAACAACTTGATCTCTTTGTCTCGCAAGGTGGTCCATGCGCCGAGTCGTGGGTCGAAGGCACGTACGTGTCGCGCGATGCGCGCTGCCGGCTCTTCCCAGCGGATCCGAGTGAGCCCGTGCGTGATCTTCGGAGCATAGGTAGCCTTCGTGTGGTCTTGGTGCTGTAGAGCGGCGGCTCCCGCGTCGAGGAGCGCAAGGCCCTCAACCAAGGCCAACGCCCCAAGTTCTGCGAGCCGCACCGTAAGCTCACCCCCCGTCTCGTCGGGCGGAATCGGCGTGCTCACCTGATGAATGATCGGACCGGCGTCCATCTTCGGTTCCATGAACATGATGGTCACCCCGGTCTCGTCGTGTCCCTCGAGGATAGCGTGCTCGATGGGCGCGGCTCCACGCAGCGCAGGAAGCAGCGACGCATGCACGTTCACCATCCCTCGAGGCGCGAGGTCGAGAATCTCCTTCTTAAGAATGTGACCGTAGGCCACGACCACACTGATATCGTGGTCGAGCGCGGTGAGCTGATCCAGAAACTCGGTTGTGTTAGGGTTCTCTGGCTGCATGCAGGGGATACCCTCGTCGAGCGCCACTACCTTCACGGGTGACGGGACCACCGACGAACGGGATCTCCCTTGAGGTCGGTCCGGCTGTGTCACCGCCGCCACGACATCGAAGCCCTCTCCAAGCAGCGCGCGGAGCGATGGAATCGCGTACTCGGGCGTGCCCCAGAAGACAATTCGCATGGTTAGCGCTCCGCGACCGACCCAGGTTGGGCCACGACCTCTTTTTCCTCACCCATTGCAGCCCAGCGTGACTTCCGCCACTTCTTCAGGAGCATGCGCCGTTTGAGGGGGCTCAGGCGGTCGACGAACAGCACGCCGTTGAGATGGTCGATCTCGTGCTGAAGGGCCCGAGCTTGGAGGTCCGACGCCTCAATCTGGACGCGCTCGTTGTCCAGGTTCGTCGTCTGGACCACGATCCGACGCGATCGGTCGACATCGGCGAAGATGTCCGGGATCGAAAGGCAGCCTTCTTCTCCGCGAACGCTTCCTTCTTGCGCGAGGATCTCCGGGTCGACGAGGATGACGGCGTCCTCGTCCTCGGTCAGTACCACCGCCACCCGTCGCGCGATGCCGACCTGATTGGCGGCGAGCCCAATGCCGTTGTCGGCGTGCATGGTATCGAACAGATCGCGTACGAGCTGGCGCACGTCGTCATCGACGACACCAACCGGCACAGCCTGCTCTCGGAGCACGCTCGAGCCAAGCAGCTTGATCGGCCGGAGCGCCACGACTATTTGGCTCCCTCGGTCTTGTCGGAGAGAATATCGGCGATCCGATCGCGGTGAATGACAACGCGGGAGCCTCCACTCTCCACGGTCAGCTGTTCTTCCTTCATGTGGACCACCTTCCCGATGATGCCGCCGACCGTGAGCACTTGATCGCCCTTCTTGATCTGCGACAGGCGCTCCTTGTGCCGCTTTTCCTGCTGCATCTTTGGACGAATGATCAAGAAGTAAAAGATCGCGACGATCGCCAACATCTGAACGAAGAAGATCGTCATTCCACCACCGCCGCCCTGGCCGGAAGGTGCGAATAAGAAGAGCAGTCCTGGAGTCACGTCATTCCCCGTGCGTTGTACCGGTTGAGCCACTGGCGATGCCACGGACCGAACCGTTGAGCCAAGATCGCTCGCCGCGCGTCTCGCGTCAGGCGAATCAAGAATCGAACATTGTGAAGCGACAGCAGTCGCAAGCCCAGGAGCTCATCCGCCGTGAACAAGTGTCGGAGGTACCCCCGGCTGTAGGTGCGGCAGGTCTCACAATCGCAGTCTTCGTCCAACGGCCCCGGGTCGGTCCGGTAGGCGGCATTTCGAATGTTGATTGGCCCGTCCAAGGTATAGGCCGACCCGTTACGCCCGTTTCGTGTTGGCGCCACGCAGTCGAACATGTCCATGCCGCGCGCTACCGCTGCGAGGAGATCCTCCGGATAACCTACGCCCATAAGATAACGGGGTGTCTGTGTGGGGAGCTCGGGCTCCAGCTGCTCCAGAACGTCCAGCATCGCGGTCTTTGGCTCGCCCACGGCGAGACCACCGACCGCAATCCCCGTCCAGGAGTCCTGCGCGAGGGTCTCCCGTACCGACATGATTCGAAGAGGCAGGTGTGCGGCACCCTGGACGATAGGCCAGAGGGTCTGTGTTCCGGGATGGTCGGCGGCGAGCGACCGATGTCGCGTCAGGCAGCGCGCGAGCCACTCGGTCGTCCGTCGCACTGCGGCCTCGGCAGCGGCGTAGTCGGCTCCGCCAGGCACGACGTGATCGAAGGCCATCGCGATGTCGGACCCGAGCTGCCACTGGATCTCCATGGTC
>CAJIBA010000084.1_pt1 | contig 12496 bp, 7 predicted proteins | sample 9199191 | NCBI WGS metagenome assembly CAJIBA01 (sample SAMEA7708289, study PRJEB35096) | sediment metagenome | biome: marine neritic benthic zone biome [ENVO:01000025]; feature: sediment [ENVO:00002007]; material: shallow marine sediment [ENVO:03000034] sea grass bed [ENVO_01000059] ... | reverse complement strand
GTTTCGAATCGGTCGCTTCTCATGACCGTGGGCGGGAGCGCATCCTGAAGCAACGAGAAGGGGTGGCTGCTCGCCGAAAACCCCAACACCTGGTACTCGGCTACGACGCGCTCATCGCTTGCAATGTCGCCGAAGCGTAACTGCTCGTAGGGATGTGACAGCGGGAGCTCGAGTTGTCGGCGGGTACGCGCCGGTTCGCGGGGTGCGTGCTTGGGTGGGAGCCATAGCCCAACCTGCCACAGCAACTCGCGCCGTGTGAGACCAAACTCATCACAGGCGCCAACCCAGACGAGGTTTTCAATGGCGTCACGGGAGAGCTTGGTCGGTGCGCGCCGTATCAGATCACCCAAGCTGCGATATAAGCCGTTGCGGTTGCGTTCGTCGACGATGGCCTCGGCAACGTCCCAGCCGCAATCACGTATGAACCCCAGTCCAACACGAATGGCGCACTTCTCGACGGTGCAGTAGACGTCACTTTGGTTGACATGCGGGAGTCGCACGTCGACCTGGTGCCGTTTAGCGTCTCGTCCGAGCGCGTCGAGGGAGTAGAAGCCCATCGGTTGGTTGTTGAATAGCGCCGTGTAATACTCGACGGGATGATAGTGCCGCAGCCAAGCCGACTGATAAGCAAGGAGACCGAAAGCCGCCGCATGTGATTTGGGGAACCCGAACTCTGAGAACGCAACGACTTGCTCGAACACTTTCTGCGCGATTGCCGTGGACACGCCGCGGCGCCGGGCACCTTGGAGGAAATCATCGAGAAAATCTTCCATGAGCTCGCGTGAGCGACGGCGGCTCATCGCCCGACGCAACGCTTCTGCCTGACCGGCGGTGAACCCCGCCAACCCCTGACATACCTGTAGCACCTGATCTTGATAGATGATGACACCCAAGGTTTCGCTCAGGGCTTCCTTGAGCAGGGGATGGTCGAGCGGCGGCTCATAGGAGAGTCCCTGGGCATGAGCGTGACGCTGTGCCTCACGTCGTCGCACATACGGGTTGACTGCACCACCTACGATAGGTCCAGGACGTACGATGGCCACTTCGACTGCCAGGTCTTCGAGGTTCTGGGGACGGGTGCGGCGAATCATTTGGATTTGTGCACGGCTTTCGATCTGAAATAGCCCTACCGTGTCGCCGGCACAGATCTGGTCATAGACCGCCTCGTCTTCGAAGTCGATCCGGCTCAAGTCGGGCGGCTCGTTCTGCTTGCACGTTACGAGCTCGACGCATTCTTCGACCAGCGAAAGCATACCCAACGCAAGGAAGTCGACCTTGATGAACCGCGCGTCGTCGCAGGAGTCTTTGTCCCACTGGCACACGACGCGATCGGGCATTGCCGACCGCTCGAGAGGAACGATCTCCACGAGCGGCCGGCTCGAGATGATCATGCCACCGACGTGTTGTGAGATATGACGCGGCAGCCCTGCAATTTCTTCTGCGAGATCACAGAGATCTCTCCAGAGCGGTGCGTCGACACGACCAGCAAAACCCGGGAGCTTGGTCAACTCTTCTCGCAGCGCTGCGGCTGAGCGGTGCGAGGCCAGGCGAGCGATCTGTTCGATCTCTCCTGTTGGCAGATCGAGGACCTTTCCGAGCTCGCGCACCGCCGATCGCAGTCGATAAGTCGGAAACGAGCAGACGAGGCCGGTGTGCTCTTTACCGTAGCGCTGATAGACACGGCGAATCAGCTCTTCACGAATCTCCCGAGGAAAATCGAGGTCGATGTCGGGCACGGAGGCGAGCGTCTCGTTCAGAAAGCGTCCCAGAAAGAGTCCGTTGGCAACGGGATCGATGTGCGACAAGCCAAGGAAGTAGCAGATGATCGACGAGACTGACGAACCGCGGCCGCGGCCGGGTAGTAGGTTGCTCGTGGCACGGCGAGTGCCTCGGCGGACGTCGGCTCCTACCTCTCGAGCCAGCTCGAACAGATCGTGGTATACGAGGAAGAACCCACACAGGCCGTGGTGCTCGAGGAGCCAGAGTTCTTCGGTCAGACGCTGTTCGGCCTCGATGCGATGGGTGGAACCGGTCGGATAGAGCTGCTCGAGCTTTGCGCGGCACAACTCCGCTAGCGCCTGTGGCGCGCTCTGCCGTTCGGCTCCACGAAAGTCCGGGAACGTGTAGCCGAGGTCGGTGGTCAAATCGAACGCGGCACATCGCTCCGCGATCGTCAGGGTGTTGGTAATTGCATCGGGTCGGTCGCGAAACACAGCTGCGACGTCCTCGGGTCGTCGAAGCAAAAACTCGTGATTGGGTTTTCGGAAATCGTGTGAGCCGTCCAGTGTGCTGCGCTGCCGGATCGCGACGAGCGCGTCGTGCAAAGGTGCACGCTCGCGTCGATGGTAATGGACGTTGCCGGTGGCGACGACGGAAAGCCCTACCGTATCGGCGATATCGGCGAGTGTTCGGGTGAGGTATCGATCGCCGCGTACGGCATTGCGTTGCAACTCGACGAAGAACCGTTCGCGACCGAATACAGCGCGACAACGATCGGCAAGTCTCCGCGTCGCCGAGAGACCTTCTGCATGGAGGACGCGGGGAAGCACGCCGTCGCGACATCCAGAGAGCACAAGGAGCCCTTCATGTCGCGCCTCGAGCGATGCGAAGTCGAGCCGTGGGTCGCGTCGGTCTTCCTGACCGAGATGCGCCTCGGTGACGAGTCGACAGAGATTGGCATAGCCAGCGGGCGTTTCGGCAAGCAAGGTGACGTGTGATCCGTCCAGCAAGGTGAGTTCGGCGCCTGTGATGGGTTGGATACCTGCCTGCTTTGCGGCGTGTGCGAACGCCATGGAACCGTACACGCCGTGGTGATCGGTCAGCGCCAGTGCCGGATACCCATGGTCCGCAGCTTCGAGAACGAGGTGCTCCGGGAGGGAAGCCCCGTCGAGAAACGAGAATGCCGAGTGACAGTGGAGTTCGATATACATGTGACGGCGGCAGGAGCAGAGGCGGTGGCAGGGCGGCAGGTCTAGATTTCTGCCGCTCTGCCTCCCTGCCACTGCCGTTACGGTTTCTGCTCGAACCATTCGCCGGTGTTCAAGTCTTCGAAGAGCACCACGTGTCTTCCTCCTTCTAAAACGACCTCGACGTACCGGCGGCAGATGGGGATGCGCCACCATTCGTCGTCGATGCGCCAGATCTCGAGGACGTCGTTGACCGAGCGGGAGCGCTCTGGAGACGAGCGTTCATCACCCTCTGGGTGTCCTTTGCCGAGGTGTTCCGTGTCTTCACCTCCATCGGTGACCGTGATCGGTGTGTTGTGTGCATTGACCGCCACCCGCACCGGTTGTGGAGTGTTCAGGGCTCGAAGTCGATCAACGCGTACCGGCGTTCGGGAATCCGCGACCATGGTTGTACCTCGACGACATGGTGGAGTAGCGAGCGCTTGAATCGGGTTTTGATCTCATGTGCGGCGGTATGGAGTGCTTGGTGGCGTCCTGCCCGGGCAGCGCTCGTGGCATCTCGAGCAAACAGTTGCAGCTCGTCGGTGCCGCGGGCGAAGCCCAGAAACTCCACGGCGAGGTGCATGACGGCGCCCGTGGGCGGTTGGTGTTCGAGCCGCACGGCGACAGGGGCCACGATGTGTTCCCGATTGGCCGACGGATCTTTGAGCACAACCTGTGTCATCCACGACGCCCCAGATTCGAGTTCGGCGCGTACGCGGAGCACGTGAACCCGCCAGCCGATTCGCCTGGGGTGCGTGAGCGCGCGGTCGACCAGCTTCTTCAACGCATGGTAGAGGATGGCTCGGTCGGCAGCCGGCGTGGGAAAGTCGATCCCCATGGTGATAGGCTCGGGTCGTTCGCGGCCTACGATTGGATCGACGACCGAGCCGCTGGCCAGGAGCCAGGCACGGCGACCCTCGGCACCAAACTGAGACGTCATAGCCGGCTTGGGCAATCGGGTGACGTCAGACAACGTCTTGAGTCCCAACTGCCACAGGCGGCGATGGGTATCGGTGCTGATAGGTAAAACGGCAACGGGTTGTGTCGCGAGAAACGCGACGCGCTGGTCCTCGGCGACAACGACGGGACAGCCGGGTTTCGCTCTGGTCGAGGCGACCCAGGCGGCGAACTTGCCGCGTGCCCAGCCCAAGCGACAGGGCCACGTCTCTGCTTTGCCGTTGTTCTCGTTCCCTGCCACGCGCGCGATGAGGTCGAGTTGTCGCTCGGGCGGACCGAACAACGTTTCCAACCCGTCGACGCCAATGAACACGCGGCCCAGTTCGGATGGTTCGATGACCGGACTGACGGTTTCCAAGGTGAGCAGCAGACGAGTGAACGCCTCGTCGTAATGGACGGGGTCGGGTTCATACAACGTGAGGGGCGGACAGAGTCCGATTGCTTGACTCACGGTCATGCTGGGACGCACACCTGCCCGCCGCGCGGTTGGCGAAACGTGCCACAGTCGTCGCGTGTCAGTGGGCGAGAGCAACGCGGTTGGTTTTCCAGCCGCGTTTGGCCGTCTCCGTTCTTCACATCGGAGCGGGAACAGTGGTATCCAGAGACAAACGGCGGACTCGCTGGTAAGTGTGGTCTTCATGATTTCTTTTCAGCGAAGAGGCTCAGTTGTGCTGCCGTGGGGTAGGCCCACGCGACCGAGTCCTCAGCCTCCGTGTCGTTGTCGTAAATCCCGAACTGCTCTGCCATCTGTCGGAAACGGCGCTGCATGGCTGCAGCGTATCGCTCGGGGGCATCCCAATCGCCGCGGTAGGCTGTGTGATAGCGCTGGACGAGCTCGGGGAAATGCTGTTCGACGAGGGGAAGAAATCGCTGGCGCGTTGCTGGATAAAGTCGTAGTGGAACCGGACGGATGAATTGTGCACCGGCATGTTTTGCGGCTCGGAGGAGTTCGCGGATCTGCTTCGTCGAATCACTGATGCCCGGGAGCACCGGCGCCACGATGAGTCCTGCTCGCACCCCAGCGCTGGTGAGTCGTCGGACCGCGCGGAGTCGGACATGCGGCAGCGGTGAGCGTGCCTCGAAGATTTTGAGGACTCGCTCGTCCACGCTGAGCAAGGACACGTAAACCGATAGCAGATGGTGTCTAGAGAGCTGCTTCAGGAGATCGACATCACGGCAGACTAAGGGACTCTTGGTAATGAGTCCCAACCGTAATCCGCGCTCTCGGCGTAACCGGGTGAGAACGGCGCGAGTGACATGGTGTTGGCGCTCGGCGGGTTGGTAGGGATCCGTGCCCGTGCCGACGAGGATGGTCTGGGGACCGTCCCGCGCCGTGCGGGAGCGAACGCGACGCAGATCCCGCTCGAGCGCGTTCAGAACCCGCTCGCGGGCTTTGACGAAAATGCGGTGCTCGAATGGCTCCAGGCCACGCGGTGCGCCAAAGTCCACGAACTCCCGCTGGGTGATCCGTCCTCCGTCCCGCGCACGCTCCACCACGTACCGATGGGCGTATCGCGCATAGCAGTACGAACAGCCGAACTCGCACCCGACGTATGGATTGATGGACCAGAAGCCCATCCCGGTGGATTCCGGCGAATTGATGACGGATTTGACCGCGAGCTCGACGAACTTGGTGCCACGGCGACGCTCATCCAGCACGGGGAATTCCCTTGCGGAGGGGGTCGAGGGGGCGACGACCTCCTGATGCTCGTTCCCCATTTACCCACACCTTCCCCAACCACAGGCCGGGCAGCACACGCAGGCAGAGGCACGAACGACGGGCGTGCCGCATTCCGGGCAGCCATCCTGCGTCGTTGGTGGGAAGCTCCACCGATGGATGTCTGTAAGTGCTTTTTCTGCAAGCGCTTGCGATAAGCCAACCGGTCGCGTTTTCGGCGTTTGTTCGGGCATACAAAACCGAATATAAACCGAAAATTTTTCTTCGCAAGCAACCCTGAAATCGTGGTTGGATAGCCATTCCGGGTGGCAGTCGCCGCCGTACATGGCGCCCGGATTCCGTGCCGGGCAATCCGCGCAAGCATGGAGACTTGCCCCGCTTGGTCCCGGTGATGACATTGCCACCGCTCGGTCACGGGACAACACCGTTTTCTGGTCAACAGACAATCACAGGAACCTCTTGAGTCCCTCGACAAGCCCGCTCGCCACCCGCGCGCAGACACTTGCCGCTCACCCCCTAGCGCGCGCCCTCGCCGTCGTACTGCTGCTCTTCGTGTTCCTGGTCGGGGTGAATGGCCTGGGAGACGGCTTCAAGTCCCTAGGCCGCGGGCTGCTTGAATCGTTCTTTCAGGCCACGGAGAACCCATTCGTGGGGCTCATGGTGGGAATTCTGGCGACGACGCTTGTCCAGAGTTCCTCGGTCACCACGTCGCTGATTGTCGGTCTCGTTGCGGCACCCGAGAATCCCCTTCCTGTGGCGAACGCCGTAGCCATGGTGATGGGGGCGAACATCGGAACGACCGTCACCAACACGATCGTGGCCCTTGCACACATGGGGCGCCGAGAGGAGTTCCGTCGTGCCTTCTCGGTGGCCACATGCCACGATTTCTTCAACTACATCGCCGTAGTGACGCTGCTCCCTCTGGAGATGCTCACTGGCTATCTGCGCTGGACGGCAACCGCGCTGTCTTCGTTTCTCACCGGGTTCGGTGGCGTGCAATACGACAGCCCACTCAAAGGACTGCTCAAGGCTGCGTTAGTGCCAGTGAAAGATCTGATCGGGCTCGTCGTGTCTTCGGAGAAAACCGCGGCAATCGTGCTGATCGTGGTGAGTGGACTGTTCATTTACGCGGCGCTGATGCTTCTCGTTCGGGTGATGCGCCAGGCGATGCACTCACGTGTCGAGACCATCGTGTCCCGTGGGCTTCACCGATCGGTGGTCTACGCGATCCTGGTGGGCATCTTCGTCACCGTCCTGGTGCAGTCGAGCTCGATCACAACGTCGCTGCTGGTTCCGCTCGCTGGTGCGGGATTGCTGACGCTGCCGCAGGCATTTCCTATCACCGTCGGTGCCAATATCGGAACGACGATTACCGCACTACTGGCAGCGCTAGCCGCCACCGGGATCAACGCCCAAGCGGGCATCACGATCGCTCTAGTGCATTTGCTCTTCAATCTGTCAGGGACGTTACTGGTCCTTCCGGTCCAGCGGATTCGGAACCTTCCGTTGCGCGCCGCGCAGTGGCTCGCTGACACCGCAGTCGAGTCCCGCGTCTTAGCGCTGGGCTACGTAGTCATTCTGTTCTATGGATTGCCGGCGCTCTTTGCCATCTTGAACACGCTCATGTCGTAGCCGGGGAGGCGTACATGCTCCGCGAGTTGCTCAGCATCTTTCGCTCAAGTGAACCGCTCAGCCAAATGGGCGAACGGTTTACCGAAATGCTCAAGCTGACGTACGAGATGACGCTCGCCGCGGGAGAGATCTTCTTCCGCGTGGAGGCGTCAGCTGAGGCGCGGACGAAGATCTACGCGTGGGACGTGCAGGTCAACAAACTGGAACGCGAGATTCGGAAGAAAGTCATCGCCCACCTGTCGCTGAGCGGCAACACGGCATCACTGCCGTATTGTCTCCTGCTGATGAGTCTCGTGAAGGACGTGGAGCGGATCGGCGACTATACCAAAAACCTAGCCGAGGTGCTGGAATACCATCCCGGCCCGCTTCCCGAAGACGACATCATTGCAGAACTGCGCGAGATCCGATCGGGGGTGGAGGAGGCGTTTGCGCTCGCCGCCGACGTGTTTGCGAAATCAGATCGCGAGCGAGCGGTTGAGTTAATTGGCCACGGTCGGGATCTCACCCGCCGCTGTGATGTCTTGGTCGAACGCATCGCGCGGAGTGGCTACGACGCCAGCAGTGCGACGGCAGGGGTGCTAGGGGCCCGGCACTACAAGCGGATCGCTGCACACGTGCTGAACCTGCTGTCCAGCGTGGTCATGCCACTTCACAAGCTCGACTACTACGATGAGGACGAGCTTCCGCCGGACGAAGAGGACGAGAGACCGTAGCGGTCGTTCCTACCGGTCCGGAGACGGCGGGGTCGTCGGCCCGTCCGCCGCGTCGAGATTCAGCATCTGAATGCCGCTGCTGTAGGTAGTGACGGGCGCGTCGACGACGCTGCTCAGCTTCTCGATCTGTTTACTCATCCGCGTAGCCGCTTCCTGTATCGCAGTCAGGGACTCCCGTTGGTTGTCGTTGAGCGGTGCCGGGTCGGCAGCGAGCAACTGGCTCTCGGTCACGACGACCGTCAGCGCGTTGTTCAGTTCGTGTTGAATAGCGATAGCGAATTGGCCGATCGTCGCCATCCGCTCGTTCTTGAGCGCGCGATTGTAGAACCCGTGCAACTGCTCGGAGAGCGATCCGACGGCGATCGCCAGCGTGCCGAACGCTATGTAGATGGGGACGGTGATGCGCCAGTCGTCTGGTGTGAAGTTGAGCGCCACGATGAGCTGTACGGCGATGAACAGGACGGTGCCCATGATGAGTGCGACGAACGCCCCGCGGACCCCGTAATGGAGGGATAGCAAGAAGGCCGGCACCAGTGTCACAAGCCACACAAGCTCGTCCGTGAGGCTCGGATCCTCTGGAAAGAAGACCTGCACCACCACCGGCAAGACGAATGCGGTTGCCGAGTAGACCCAGAACCGCTTGGTGAGTGGCGGTCGGTGTGAGACGGGTTCCATTTCCAGAAGGCTCACTACGGATTTGCGCACCGACATGGGATCCTCGCGGCTGACTGTGAGCGTGCCCTGCAAGATGCGAAGTCTCGGAAGCTGGGGAAAGGTGCGACCGCGTTTCAGTGTTCGATGTCACCGGCCACGAGGACGGCGTGGATAGAGCACCGCGGTGCCGCAGCGGGGTCGGGAGGCCAGCGATCCAGCCAGATACGGAGGGCCCGGACGGGTGACCGCGCACTCAGGTGGTCATGGAGGTGGCGTACTGCTCCCTCACGCAATCCTGTGTTGACCCTGCTGAGCACCTGATCGAGCACGCCAAGCAGATCAGATTGCCGTTGCGAACCCGCTCGGTAGGCCAACTGGAGAATCCGGCGACGCAACGCAACGCTCGCTTGGTCGCATGGCAGTAGCTCAGCCGTCCGGATTCGCGAACGGATGAGATTGAAGAGGGGCGTCAAGCGCGGCTCAGACTGCTCTGAGGCAGCAGCAGCTGCAGTGTTGAGAGATTCCAGGAGCGACCTCAGCATATTTCGATCGGAGACGGGAGTCGGTGGCGTTCCAGAGAATCCAACGAGTTCGTGGATTGCCTCCTGTCGATGCCACCACGTGATGGCTGCGAGGATGGTGGGTGGCCCGTCGACAAAGCAAATCACTGGCTGATTCGGAAAGCGTGCGGCGACACGACGTTTGGTAGCCTGATCGTGTGCGCCTAGGAATTCGTTCATTAGCCGCGCCCGACCTACGATGCTGGTGGTTGGAATGCCAAGCTGGAGTTGGTGCACTGCTTTGCGCGCGAGACGCAGCTCAGACTGAAGACGAGTCTCGATGAGTGGAGGTGGAGCAAACCAGTAAACGTGCGCTGTCGCGTGGTTCGACCCCAACCTGGCGACGCGGCCGACACGCTGCGCCAGCCGCAGCGGCGACCACGGGAGATCGAAATGCACAATCCCGTCTGCATCTTGGAGGTCGAGACCCTCGCTCACGAGATCCGTGGCGATCAGGACTGCCACGCGGGTGTTCTTGGATGGCTCTGCAGCGCGACGAGCCTTTGGAGCGAAGAGAGCGAGCGCCGCGTCGACCGGTATGCGACCCGAGGCGATCCATGCGCAGCCACCGGCAACAACTGCGAGCTCGTACCACTTGAGTTGCCGCGCGAGGTCGAGAGCTGTCGCCCTAGCGCTTACGAAGACGATGGTCTTTCGGTCACTTCTCTCAGCGAGCAATCGTTCGAGTCTCTGAAACTTGGGGCTCTTGTGCTTGCCGGATGGAAGGACCCGTATGAGGTGCAGGACACGCGCTCTCTCTCGGGCCAAGGCGTCGGTCGGTATCGATGCCACCGGCCCCGACGAGAGCATCGACAACTCGAATTGCAGGTCGTCGCCTGGACCGAACATGGTGCGGGATGCCTGCCGAGAGAGGTCCACACCACAGCGAGCGGCGGAATCTGCGCGATCTAGATATCCCACGTGACGCCTGAGCGTCTGCCGCAGGGCGGCAGTGGACGAGCCGAGGCGATGATACAAGTGCGCCCGCAGCAAATGAGCTGCCGGGCTTGCGCCAAAGCTGGGGAACTCAAGGCGGTCGATCGCCCGTATCACCCGTGGAAGCAGGTCTGGCGCGACGGCAGGAGTCCGCGTGACCGGTCCGTCCTGGACACTGGGCATCCGTAGGACATCCGGCAGGGTGAGAGAGCGGTGTGAACGCGCCACGACGAGCGTGGCCGCCGCGCGCACTATAGCCGCATGATCGTGAGCAGCGACGGCCTTCTCCAGCGAAGCAAGCCCCAACACGGCAAGACCGTGGTCGGGAAGGAAGAGACGTAGCAGGCAGACCAGATCCCTCGGGCTGTTCACGACGGGCGTGGCGCTGACCAGCAGGACATGTGCGTTCCGCACGTCCCGCGCGAGCCGGTCGTACCGCCGCGTAAGCGGATTACGAAAGCGGTGCGCTTCGTCGACGATCACGAGATCTGTCCGCGCCATGCGGCGTCCTCGACTCAGCGCCTCATGACTCACGATGGGAATTCGAAGCCCGCATGACCGGGCCGTTCGTGCCCATTGTGATGCAAGCGCCGCGGGAACTAGGGCGACGACGCGTCGGTAGCGCGTGGCAATGGCAAGCGACACATAGGTCTTACCGAGACCGACTTCATCGGCCAGCAGCGCCCCGCGGAAGGTGGCGAGGATCCCTGCGAGTCGGTGCGCTGCGGCGACCTGATGCGGATACAGCCACGGTGGTGGATTCCAGTCGCCGATGGACGGTCCCTGTGCGGCTCGCCGCAATATGGGAATCAGGGTCTTGGCGTCGGCGAGTGCCGCACCCTGCAGCTTGAGGTGTAACGGCTCACGCACGATGCGGAGTGCCTCAGCCGTAATGGTCGGCCAGTGATCGTAACCGGTCTCGGGCCGACGCCGGGAGATCCAGCGCGTCCGCGACCGCGTCGTCGAGATCGGCTTGCGTGACATGTTCGCCTCGATGTGCGCTGGCGCTCAGTGTGCCGAGGACTCGTTGGCTCGCTCGGGCCTTGGGAATCGGGATGGTCGAGGCGACGCGCGCATTGAGGCGTCGATATCCGCCGCGTGCCTCATCCGCGGTTACGTAGACGAGCGCCGAGACCCACGTTGAGTTGAGCACGGCTGCAGTCGCCAAGGCCAGGTCCCGTTGGGTAAACGGCGCCACGTAGCAGGTGTTGAGGGGAATGGCGTCAGCCGCACCGCATGATTCCAGGACTACGCCCATTGCGCGTCGCGCAATGTCCGGCCAGACGAGTCGAAAAGGCGCCGCGGCCGCATGTGTTCTGAATACCGTCCACAATGGTCCGCGACGATAATCCGCACGAGCCGTGAGCCGACCACGGTGCTTGGCAAAGTGTCGAGTGGCCCGCGGGGGCAGCGTGGCGCACACCTTGTTCGCGTCACGATACCCCCAAAGCAGCGCCCGGGGACATGAAACAGTGAAGCGCCTGACGTCGCGGCCACGCACCGTGGGACGAACAACCTCCCGCTCGATGTCTGTCTCGTTGTCGGCAAACCGGAGCCGAACGTGTTCACTGTCCTGGGAGACTACAGTCGCAACGAAGACCGAGTCGGCTCCGGTCTTGACCCCGAGTGCGGGTGGAGCGATCTCGCCGAGGGGCGTGCCGGCTGACGTGAACGCGAGCAGGGCTTGCCGATCGCGGTCTGGCACGAGTACCCACGGACCGACAGTACCGAGTGCCATTTGTGAGATCGATTCGCAGTGGTCGGGTCCAAGACCCACTGTGTGTCGAGGTGGCGCGACTGCTTTGCGTACGATGACCGCCAGCGGATATGTCGTGGCACCGAATCGATGGGCTTCGTGATCCGGCACACGATAGATGTTGGTGATCGTCGTCTCGCGGACCAAATGGTGCCGCATTGTCTGGCCATAGCCAGCGGAGGCGAGCTTGCTGGGAAGCAGGAAGCCTACGGCACCCCCCTCAGTTGTAAGCTCAAGCGCCCGCTGGAGAAACGCCACAGCCAAGTCAGGGAGATGTGCATACCCTCGAGTGTCGCTCGCGCGCCACCAGGAGAACCTCGATCGGAGCGTATGTCGCTCGTCTGGGGACAGGCGTTCTGCACGCACCCAGGGTGGGTTGCCGAGTACCACATGAAATCCGCCCCCGGCCATGACATCGGGCGCGTGAACATCGAAGGAGAAGAAGGGCACGGTTCCGTCGCGAGTCGACCGTAGCGACCGCATCAATACCGTGCGGTTCCGACGGAGAGACTGATACGCTGTGCGCTGTGTCGGTGTCAGGCCGGACTGCGAGCCAAAGAGATCACGGCCCAAAACAACAGACCGCAACTCGGCCAGCCGTCTGTCGGTCGAGTGCACGGCGCGCTCCAGCACCGTGACGGCAAGGTCGCGCTCGGCGCGGT
>CAJIBA010000325.1_pt1 | contig 13189 bp, 10 predicted proteins | sample 9199191 | NCBI WGS metagenome assembly CAJIBA01 (sample SAMEA7708289, study PRJEB35096) | sediment metagenome | biome: marine neritic benthic zone biome [ENVO:01000025]; feature: sediment [ENVO:00002007]; material: shallow marine sediment [ENVO:03000034] sea grass bed [ENVO_01000059] ... | reverse complement strand
TCACTTCGCTCCAGACCATTCGCTCGCGCAATCTCTCTCCGATGGAGCCCGGCGTCGTCACGGTCGGTCGGATCAGCGGCGGCACTCGCTGGAACATCATCCCCGATGAGGTCGAGCTTCAAGGCACCGTCCGCACATATTCGAAGGAGGCGCAGGATCTCGTCGAGCAGCGCATGCACGAGATCCTCGCGGGCGTCACCGCCGCCGGCGGAGGGTCCTACGAGCTCGACTACGAGAAGGGCATTCCCGTCACAGTGAACGACCGCGCGTTGAGTGCTCGGATGCTCGCGAGCCTCGAGCGTGCCGTCGGCAGCGAGCACGTTCTGCTCCTCCAACCGGCGACGGTCGCCGAGGACTTCTCGTACTTCGCCAACGAAATCCCGGGCCTTTACTACCGGCTTGGCACGCAAAAGGAGGGAACGTCATCGGGCAACCACCACACTCCGACGTTCCAGGCCGATGACAGTGCGGTGCCCGTCGGCATCAAAGCGATGGCGTACTTGGTGTGGGATTTTCTAGAGGGCCGGTAGCAAACCGACCGTCATCTCCCGGCGCTCAACCTATCTTCCCGGTGGGAAGTACTGCGGCTCCATTCCCAGCTTCCACTTGATGTTGCAGCCTAGGCTCGGCTGCTGTTCCGAGGGGACGCTCCTGCCGGCAAGGATCGCGTCCAAGCACGCGCGCAGGTCCGCGCCGGTCACGGGGACATCATTCCCCGGGCGGCTTCCGTCCAGTTGACCGCGATAGACAAGCTTCCGGTCTCCGTCGAAGACATAGAAATCCGGAGTACATGCCGCCTTGAACGCTTTGGCGACTTCCTGAGACTCATCGACCAGAAATGGGAACGTCCATTGCTCAGTGGCCATCAGTTCCCGCATGTGTTCCGGGCTGTCAGCCGGATGGGCCTCGATGTCGTTGGAGTTGATCGCAATGAACGCGATGCGCTTGGGGACGTAGGCATGCGATAGCCGGCCAAGCTCAGGCAGCACGTGCTTTACGAAGGGACAGTGATTACAGATGAACATGACCACGAGTGCGGCTGAACCGCGATAATCTTCTGGCGAAATCGACAACCCGTCGGCTGCATTGGGTAAGGCAAACTCGGGAATCGGCGTTCCCAGCGGCAGCATTGTTGATGGCGTGGCAACCATTGAGACCTCCAGACCAGATAGGCCGTTCCTCGATGCGGCCCCTCTCCGATCAATGTATCTCGCTCTCCGTTGCGGGGCTATGTGCTTGACCCTATGTCGGACGTGTCACACTATCCACGAGTGTTCCCAGGAGCTCGCGTGATTGACAAGACTCATCGCGTAACGGTCGTCCGGCACGACGGCGTACATGTTGACCGCAGCGACGACCTCGTCGCCACCGAAGATCCTCTCGAAATCCGATTGGGTGACGCGTCCATTGCCGTCGTCATGCGCACACCGGGCGACGACGTCGATCTCGTCACCGGATTCCTTCTGACAGAGGGAATCCTACTCGCACCGACCGAACTCGATCACGTCGAGCACCTGGATGACTCGCGGGTGATAGCACATCTCACCGCCGACGTTGAGGTCGATCCGGAGCGGTTCCGGCGCAACATGTTCGTGTCCAGTTCCTGCGGCGTGTGCGGCAAGGCCTCGATCGAGGCCGTGCAGGTAGTCGCGCGGCCGGCACCGGATTTTGTGGTTACCGCCACCGTGCTTACCGAGTTCACGGAAGCGTTGCGCATGCGGCAGCCGACCTTCGATGAGACCGGGGGCCTCCATGCCGCCGGGCTGTTCGGCCTCGGGGGAGCGGCCCTTGCGGTGCGTGAGGATGTCGGTCGCCACAACGCCGTCGACAAGGCGATCGGCGCGGCTGCTAGGCGTCACTGGCCTCTTCCTCCATGCGTTCTCGTCGTGTCCGGCCGCCAGAGCTTCGAGATCGTGCAGAAAGCCGCGGTTGCGGGCATCGGGGGCATCGTAGGGGTCTCCGCCCCGTCGTCGCTGGCAGTGGATCTCGCCCAGTCGCTCGGCATGCTCTTGGTGGGGTTCTCTCGAGGAGCGAGCTTCAATGTCTACGCCGGTGAGGACCGCCTCGAACGATGACGATCACATTGGCGGGGGACGGCCAAACGACTAGGTTTTGCGTCGCAAGGAGTGTGCGTGACGACCCAACCAGCTAACGGGGAGATCATCGCCCGCTGGCGTGATGAGCCCGCACCGCTCCTCCCTATCCTTCACGCGTTGCACGACCGCGACGGATATCTGTCGGAGGAAGCGCTGCGATATGTGGCCAAGGCACTCCGCATTCCCATTGCTGAGCTCTTCGGCGACATCACGTTCTACCATCATTTCGCCCGAAAGCCGGGCGGCCGGGCAGCCCCGCGTGTGTGCACGGGACCCGTGTGTTGTCGCCAGGGAGCCGACGATCTCCTGGCAGCTCTGCGGGGCGAGGGAGCGACACCCATGCCGTGTGCGGGCCGCTGCGACGAGCCGATTCCCGTGCTCCGCGGGGACCACGTCTTCGTCGGGACTGACGCAGCGAGACTGGAGCAGCGCACCTCGCCCCTGCCACCCCCAAATCCCGGCGGCGTCGAGGAGTGTGTATTCGCCCACATCCGGGACGAAGATCGATCGACGCTCCAAGGCTACCGGAAGACGGGAGGCTACGAAGCCCTCCAACAGGCCGTGGCGGGGCTCGAGCGCGGTGCTGTAATAGCGACGATCACCGAAGCGAAGCTGTCGGGTCGCGGTGGTGCCGGGGTTCCGACCGGCACGAAATGGCAAGCGGTAGCCGATGCTACTGGTGTTCCCAAGAGCATAGTGTGTAATGCCGACGAGGGCGAACCCGGATGCTTCAAGGACCGCGCGATCCTTGACCACGACCCGCATGCTGTCCTTGAGGGTATGGCACTTGCCGCCTTTGCGACTGGTGCGACGCACGGGTTCATCTACCTGCGCTACGAGTATCCGGAAACACACGCCATTCTCGAGCGCGCCGTGACCGACGCCACGACCAAGGGGTTCCTAGGCGATTCCATTCTGGGGACACGTTTCACGTTTCACGTGCACGTTCGCCGAGGTGCCGGGGCATACATCTGTGGAGAGGAGGGATCGCTTCTCAACAGCCTCGAGGGCAAGCACCCGTTCCCGCGAAACCGCCCGCCCTACCCCGTGACGCACGGCTATGACAATCTGCCCACGGTTGTGAACAACGTGGAGACGCTGGCATCGGCACCACCGATCATTCGGCTCGGCGCCGAGTGGTATCGCCACTTAGGCCTGAACGGCCAGGCGGGCACAAAGATCATTAGCCTTTCCGGCGACATTCAGCGTCCTGGGAACTACGAGGTTCCCATGGGGCTACCTCTGAAGACGCTCCTCAACGAGTGGGCAGGAGGCCCGCGCACAGGCCGCGAGATCCAGGCCGTCACGATGGCTGGGCTTTCGGGTGGCTTCCTGGCTGGCGGCGATTTGGATGTGACCCTCGACGAGCCGAGCATCCGAGCCAAGGGATCCTTCCTCGGCGCCGGTGGCATTATGGTATTCGATGACAGCCGGGACATGATCGTCGTCGCGCACGATGCCATGGAGTTCTTCGCGCACGAGTCATGCGGTAAGTGTTTCCCGTGCCGCATCGGAACGCAACGTCTGACGGAGCGCCTCGCGGGCGAAGCGGGGCCGACCGATCTGTCCGCGTGGCTGGATGAAGTGAGTGACCTCGGTCAGACCATGAAGGCGGTGAGTGCCTGCGGGTTAGGACTCGCGGCACCGCTCGTGACCGACAGTCTCGTGCGGTACTTCCCTGATCGTGTCGCACGGCACGTGCAGACGATGGCGACAGCCTGAGCCCTAGGTGCAGTCATGATTCAATCGCGGAACGATGCCAGGCAGCACACCATGGTCTTGGACGGGAAGGACGTGGTGTTCACGCCCGGCGAGACCATTTACGATGTTGCACGGCGCCACGGGCACTCGATCCCGACGCTGTGCTACGACGAACGACTGGAGTCGTTTGGCGGATGTCGGCTGTGCGTTGTGGAAGTCGAAGGATCACGACTCCCGGTGGCGTCATGTACGACTCAGGCAGCAGCCGGACTCGTTGTCCGTACGAAATCCTCGGCGATCGAGAAGCACCGGACGATACTGCTCGAGATGGTCGCATCCGAGAACCGCGAGATCGACGTCGATCCGCTGCGCGGATACGCCTCTCAGGAACTCACCAAACTTCTCGATCGCCACGCGGCCCGAACCGGGCGCTTCGCAGGCAAACACTCCGGGCAGTCGCGGACCGACGATCCGAACCCATTCATTCTCCGTGACTACGACCTCTGTATCTCCTGTTACCGCTGTGTGCGCGTGTGTGCCGAACAGGAAGGTGACTACGCCATCAGCGTGATGAATCGGGGTTTCGAGACTCAGATTACCACCGAATTCGCAGGACTACTCAAGGACTCGGCTTGCACCTTCTGTGGCCAGTGTGTCCAGACCTGTCCAACTGGAGCGCTGGCCGACCGCAAGGCGATGCGCTACGCCGATGTCGCCGAGGAGATCGAGAAGACACGAACGATTTGCCCGTACTGCGGCGTAGGATGCTCGGTCGATGTGCTCACCAAAGGCGATCGCATGGTTGGCATTCAACCAGCGATGGACGGCCCCGCCAATGAAGGCGCGCTGTGTGTGAAGGGACAGTTCGCCTGGGATTTCGTCCAGCATCCTGACCGGCTCACGACGCCACTCGTCCGCGGTGGCGATGGCGAGCTGCACGAATCGGATTGGGATACGGCTCTGGATCTAGCCGCGGCAGGGCTCTCGCGCGCGGTTGAAGAACATGGACGTCATGCAGTGTACGCGGTGGCGTCGGGGCGGGCCCCGAATGAAGCGGCATACGCGATGCAAAAGCTCGTGCGGGCCGGGTGGGGCATCAACCATATCGACAATTGCAGCCGTGCGTGACACGCTCCCACGGTTGCCGGTCTGGCAGCCACGATCGGACGCGGCGCCATGTCGAACCCACTGGCTGACATGGAAAAGCCAGACGTCATCTTTTGTATCGGCACCAACATGACCGAGTGTCACCCCGTTGCGGCGACCCGACTCAAGCGGGCGCTTGCCAGGGGGGCGAAGATGATCGTTGCCGATCCGCGCCGTATCGGCTTGGCGGATATCGCTGACATTTATCTGCCGATTCGCGTAGGCTCGGATGCCGCTCTGCTGCTCGCCATGGCTCATGTGATCGCTCGAGAGGGGTTGGTCAACGACCGGTTCATTACAGACCGAACCGCTGAAGGCGAAGCCTTCCTCGAGCATGTCAAGGCGTTTCCTCCCGAGTGGGCTGAGAGTATCACGGGTGTTCCGGCCATTGACATCGAGACGGCAGCGCTGTGGTACGGACGCGCCGATCGCGGGGCCATCTACTACACGCTCGGCATCACCGAACACATCTGTGGTGTCGAGAACGTGCAAAGTCTCTGCAATCTGGCGCTCATGACAGGCAATATCGGGCGGGAGGGAACCGGCATCAATCCGATGCGTGGGCAAAACAACATCCAAGGTGCCGGTGACAGCGGAGCCCTGCCTAACAACTACCCCGGGTTCCAAGCCGTGACCGATCCGGCCAATCAGGCGAAGTTCGAGGAGCTGTACGGGCGAAAAGTCGATATGGAAAAGGGCATGACGAAGGTGACTGCCCTGGAGCTTTGCGGCGACCAGATCCGCGCCATGCTCATCGACGGCGAGAATACGGTGGTGTCCGATCCCGATCGCCAACACTGCGAACATGCACTCAAGAGCCTGGACCACTTGGTCGTCATCGATCTCTTCCTGACCGAAACCGCGCAGCTGGCAGATGTCGTGCTCCCGGCTGCGGCCTGGGGAGAGACCGACGGCGTCTGCACTAACACCGAACGGCGGGTGCAGCGACTCCGTGCGGCTGTAGCGCCGGCAGGCGACGCACGACCCGACTGGTGGATCGTCTGCCAGATCGCACAGCGCCTCGGGTTTGCCGGGTTCGACTTCCCTTCAGCCAAGGAAGTTTTCAACGAACTGTGCAGCCTGTCGCCGATCTACGCGGGGCTCGACTGGGATCGCATCGAGCGAAGCGAATATCAATGGCCGGTGCACAAAGACCACCCGGGCACTCCGATGCTACACCAGGGTGAATTTGTGAATGGCCGTGGCATCTTCAGTGTCATCACCTACCGTGATCCAGCAGAGACCGTGGACGATGAGTATCCGGTGTGGCTGACGACCGGGCGACGCCTGCAGTCATACCATACGCGCACGCAGACCGGGCGCTCCGAGGGCATCGACTATCTGTTGCCAGAGGAAACGCTGGAAGTGCATCCGTCCGATGTTACCACGTGGGGGCTGACGGATGGCGGTTGGGCGCGGATGCACAGTCGCCGTGGCTGCGTACTCACCAAGGTGAAAGCCACGAATCGCTCGCCACAGGGCACGGTGTTCGCAAGCTTCTCGTTCAATGACACACCCGTGAACGTGCTCACTGGAGGCGGCTACGATCCCGTGACGCACACCGCTGAGCTCAAGGTCTGTCCCGTACGGCTCGAACCGGCCGGACCTGCTGCATCGGTACGGGGAGCCGCGTGAGCAGCACGCGCGCCACCACACCCGCTGACTTCCGTCGCCGCGTTGTGGGGCTCGACCGTGAGATCCCCCTGCTCGACGGACAGATGGTCACATACGTCAATCTCGACAATGCCGCGACGACTCCATCATTCCGCGATGTGGCCGCCACCATTCAAGAGTTCCTGCCCTATTACTCCAGTGTCCATCGGGGCTCGGGGTTTAAGTCGCGGCTCAGCACCATGGTGTATGAACAGGCGCACGACACGGTAGGACGATTCGTCAACGCCGACCTCAGCACCAACACCATCATCTTCGGGAAGAACACAACGGAGGCCATCAACAAGCTCGCCTACCGGCTGCCATCTGATGACGACGCCGTCGTCATCACGACCATCATGGAGCACCATTCCAACGATCTACCGTGGCGCCCACGGGCCAATGTGGTGTACGTCGGCGCAACGCCAGATGGCAGGCTCGATGAAGACGACTTCGATCGGCAACTTGCCAAACACCGCGGCAAGATCACACTGGTGGCCGTCACAGCCGCCTCCAACGTGAGCGGCTATTTACAGCCGGTTCACCGGTTGGCTCGTAAGACGCACGAGGCGGGTGCCAAGATCATGGTGGACGCGGCACAGCTGGCTCCCCATCGCCGAGTCGATATGAGGCCAGATGATGATCCCGAGCACCTCGACTTCGTGACGCTTGCAGCACACAAGATGTACGCCCCGTTTGGAACGGGGGCGCTTATCGGCCCGAAGGAGTTCTTCCTCGCCGCAGGCCCCGAATATCCTGGCGGGGGCACCGTGGATGTCGTGACACTCGACGAGGTCCACTGGGCAGGCATGCCCGACCGCGACGAGGCCGGAAGTCCCAATGTCATTGGGGCTATGGCCATGGCCAAAGCTGCGCAGGTGCTGATGGAGGTCGGCATGGATCGCGTGGCCGAGCACGAGGCGCAGCTCACCGCCTACTGTCTCGAGCGCCTACAACGCATTCCCGCCGTCCGTGTCTTTGGTGAGGTTGACCCGGGCCGCAGTCACGAGCGCGTTGGAGTCATTCCCTTCAATGTGGATGGCGTGCACCACTATCTCGTCGCGGCGGTCCTTGGTTATGAAGGCGGCATTGGCGTGCGGAGCGGCTGTTTCTGTGCGCATCCGTACGTCGTCCACTTGCTGCAGTTGTCCGAGGCGGAGCAAGATCGCTGGAAGGCGAGGGTGCTCGGTGGAGATAAGTCGGAAATGCCCGGTATGGTGCGCGCGAGCTTCGGATGCTACACCAACACCGAGGACGTTGACCGATTCGTGGATATGGTGGAGCGTGTCTCGCGCGGCCAGTACCGAGGGCAATACGAGCTGCACGCTCCCAGTGGCGAGTATGTCCCAGCCAACTACGAAGAGCCGCTCGCGGGCTTCTTCTCGCTCGAGCGAGCGTCGTCGTCGTCGAACGTCACTCAGAATCACCGCCCCGTGCCGTATCTCGCGCCATGACCGTGTCGACCACACTCGTATCCTCGACCGGCGCCTCACGCGGTGGCGGTTCGGGGGCGCGGGAGGGTTCCTGACGATCACTGGTACACGCGACACACCAACAGAGCACCCAGGCTGCACCGGATCTCCGCATGCGAACCTCCCTTCAGAACTTGTCGACTGACTGAGCCATGCCAATCCTACCGCTTGAGGAAAGATCGCACGGATGAGGCGGGCTCGCTGCCATCATCAATTGGTGCCGTGAGCAAGCGGCGCGATTTTCTCACGAGCATGGCCGCTGGCCTGTTCGGTGCGGTCAGGCCTGGCGCACAGCACGTACGTGCACCGGTTGTTGATGCACGAACGACGATCTTCCATGGACACCCGAACGGGATGACGAGCCTCGTTCGCTTTACCGCGTACGGTATTGACGCACCCGCCGGAAGACTCCGCGTATACGCATCGCGTCGACGGCTCGTGGGGACGGCCGGTCTGCTGCGCACGGGTGACCGTCTATACGGCGAGCTGTGGCTTCCCCTCAGTCGGCCGCTGACAGTCGAGAGCCAGCTCGAAGCGCCGGGACTGCGATCGATCGTCCGCACGACACATCGGCTGACACCGACACCGCGGTGGACGGTGCTCTGGCTCACTGCAGTCGCGCCGAACGTGCTGCGGCAATCGCTCGCGAAGTTGCCTCATGTTCCGCGAGTCACCCAAGCGGCGATTTGGCGCGAAGCCGGCGTACGCGGTAACCCGCTGGGCGATCCCCTTCGGTCGCACGTCATGGATCACGTGCCGTTTCTTCGCACTGGACATGAGGCACGGCTACTCGAGCAGAGGTTTGGGATCCCCGCGAGCACGGTGGCTCTCACCGATGACGTCTCTGCACTCCTGCACACCACGCCACTTGCGCTCGAGGGCGCGGGGGTCTCGTTTGTCGTAGACAGCGGTGGATCGGTTAGCGTCCCGGCATGGCTGAGGGGCCCTGATGGCTCCAGGGTCTTGGTGCTCCCCGCACTCAATACAAATGTCTCCGCGCTCAGTCTCGCCGGCTCCGTCAGCGATGCCGTCGCACAGATCGAAATGTGGCTCGAGCAGCCGACTCCCACCGCTGCCGTGCGCCTTGTGGCCGGAGGGCCGCAAGACGAACGCGTGGCCCTCGTCGCCAGCAGCGAGCCTGTTGACGCAGCAGGTCGAGCCGTGGCAACGCTCGCCGAGTGGAACCGCCGGTTCGCATATCCGCGGATCCACACCGAAGGGCAGGACCAGGCAAGCAGCGTGCTCGCGGCGCTGGGCGCAAGCACCCAGTCGACCATCTCCAGGCCCCAGGAACCACGGCTCTTCGTCCCCCCGGTCGCCGCACTCGGGCACCTGGCACGTGAGCGCGATCAGGAAACCGCCCAGCGCACGCGGGACATGCTGCGGCCCTTGGCTTCGCAGTTTGCCACCTCGACGCGGGAAGATCCCGTCTCGGTTGTCGCAGGAGAGATCGGAACGGCATTCGCCGGATACCTCGTCGTCAATCCGTCACCCTTCCGCCGTTCCGACACCATTGCTCTACCCCATGGCCGCGTTCGGCTGGTGACCGACGTTCCGCCGATGGGTTATGCGTTTGTACTCGAGGATGCGACCGATGCCGTCGTTCCGGTGGCCCGTGCAACAACGGCTTCCACCGTCACGAATTCGATGTACCAGCTCGATATCGATCGAAAGACAGGCAACGTCCGCTCTCTCAGAAGTCGCCGCGACGGTCGGGAATGGGTGCGAGTAGGAGGGCTCAACAGCATCCGCGGCGCAATCCTCGAAGATCTGACGTCGGAGGACGTTCCCGGCGTGGGCGTTCGCGTGACAGCACGTCGCTGGTCATCTGATCTTCACGAGTTCCGGAGCGTTGTCACCCTGTATGACTCGCTTCCCTGGATCGACATTGAGAATCACGTGCCCGTCGAACTGACCACCCCGTTGGAATGCACGTTCTTCCTTGCACTTGACGATCCGGTCGTCGGATGGGAGGTGCCAGCTGGCGATCGACGTGCCCCTGCACCCGTCGCGCGTGCGGCGCATGTTCGCTGGGTCACACTCACGGCAGACTCGTATTCGGCGGCGTTCAGCGCGATCGATGCGCCGTTCTTCAGCGTTCGACGGGACGGAACGCTTGTAAGCTACGCGCCATCTGGTCGCTCCCGAATGCGATTTCGGGCGGCGGATTTCCCGATGTTCGTGGAAGACGCCGCCCGGTTTGGGTGGAACAGCGTGCCGTTCACCGTGGCTCCCGTTGCAGCAAACCCGGCAGGCCACCTCGCACGCTTCGGAAGTCTCTTGATTCTGGACCAACCCGATGCGGCCATTGTGGGGCTGCAGCCGTCGCTCGACGACGACAGTGCCGTTATCTATGTCCAGAACCTGAGCGGCACGGACAGGTTGCTGACTCTGGGACACGGGCTGCTAAGCTTTGACGACGCCCGCCAGGTGGATTTCCTCGACCGCAACCCAGGCGAGTCGCTCACGAGTGTGCCCGACGGCTTTGCGCTGCCGAGCGCGCCGTGGGGCGTGACGGCGGTTCGGCTCTCCGGACTTCGAATCCGCGAGGGTTGAACCAGCATCCCTGTTCAGGGTATATCTCCAATTCGCCGATTGCGGAACCAATAGCACACAAGACTCTTTCCATTGAGCGGTGACGATCTTGGCTGTGAGTAGACCGACGACGCTGGGGGACCTAAAACAGACCGAGTGGGGTGAGTGGCGTATGCAGACGCGCTCGGTCAAGGACGAGATGCGTCACAACCTCATCTGCATGCTCGAAGCCGGCCACGACATCCTTCCCGGGATCGTCGGTTTCGAGGACACGGTCGTCCCACAGGTCGTGAACGCCGTGCTCGCGCGCCACAACTTCATTCTGTTGGGGCTTCGCGGACAGGCAAAGAGCCGAATCCTGCGGCAGCTTGTGTCACTGCTGGACGAGGCCGTTCCCATCGTGGCAGGGAGCGAGGTCAACGACAATCCGTTTCATCCGATTTCGAAGCACGGGCGCCAGACGATCGAGGAGCACGGGGACCGCACGCCCATCGAGTGGATTCCGCGCCACCGGCGCTATGTGGAGAAGCTCGCCACCCCCGATGTGACGATCGCGGACATGATCGGCGACGTCGATCCCATCAAGGCTGCCCGGGGTGGCCATCTCCTGTCGGATGAACTCACGATTCACTACGGCCTGTTGCCCCGTAGTAACCGCGGCGTCTTTGCCATCAACGAGCTTCCCGACCTCGCTGGCAAGATACAGGTCGGGCTCTTCAACATCATGCAGGAAGGCGACGTCCAGATCAAAGGGTATCCGATTCGGCTTGCCCTCGACGTGCTGCTCGTCTTCTCGGCCAACCCTGAGGACTATACGGCGCGCGGGAAGATCATCACACCACTGAAGGACCGCATTGGCAGTGAAATCCTCACGCACTATCCGTCAACGGTCGAGCACGGGATGCAGATCACCGATCAAGAAGCCTGGCTCGATCGGGACGGCCGTGCGATCGATGTGCCTGAGTTCATCGCCGAAATCGTAGAGCGGGTCGCCTTTGAAGCGCGTGACGACAAGCGGATCGATCGCCGCTCGGGCGTGAGCCAACGACTTCCGATCACCGTGCTCGAGCATGTCATCTCGAGTGCCGAGCAACGAGCCATCGTCCTGCAAGAAGGGCAGATCGTGCCGCGCCTGACTGATATCTACAGTGCGGTCCCGTCGATCACCGGCAAGATCGAGCTCGAGTACGAGGGAGAGCTGCAAGGTGCCGAGACGATCGCCAGAGACCTCGTCAGGCGTGCTGCAGGCAGAACCTTCGATGTGCGGTGCGGTGGTCTCGACTGCGACGCAGTCGTCGAGTGGTTTGACCAAGGTGGTGCGCTCAAGCTCTCGCAGCATCAGGCGTCAGACGCCTGTGTCAAAGGCTTCTCGACCGTCCCCGGGTTACTCGACGCGGTCCACCTTGCGGGCCTGGCTCCATCGCACGAGGCACCTACGGTCGTTGCGGCGTGCGAGTTCGTGCTTGAAGGGCTAGTCGCCCACAAGCGGATTTCCCGTTCCGACGATTTCGGGTACGCTCGTGCGCCGACGAAGGGGCCCAGCGGGCTGAGCGGCCCCGGACAACAGTTGTTCGGCTAGAGCACCGACCCATGCCGGTCATCACCATTTCACGACAGTACGGCTCGGGTGGATCGCACGTCGCCCGGCTGGTTGCCGCGAAGACCGGATGGCAGCTCGTAGACAACGAGTTCGTTGATCGAGTCGCGGAGCAAGCCGGTCTCTCACGCAGCGAGGTCGAGGCAAGAGAGGAACGCGTACCGACGCTTGTCGAACGCTTGGCACGTGCCTTGGCCAGCTCGTCCCCGGAGGTCTTCGTTGCGGCCGCTGAAGCTCCGGAATCCGGTCTCGGCAGCGAAGCCGACTTGGTCCGAGCCACCGAGGCCGTGATCCGACACACCGTGCAAGAAGAAGATCGACTGATCATGGTTGGCCGGGGCGCGCAGGCCTGTCTGGCCCAGCGCGAGGACTCGCTCCACGTGTTTGTCGTTGCTCCACACCTTGCCCGCGTTCAGGCTGCCGTTGAGCGACTCGGCCTGAGCGCGAAGGAAGCGGAAGAGATCGTCGATCGAACAGACGACGGCCGCCGTCGCTACGTGAAGACCTATTACGATCGTGACTGGGAGAACGCGGACAACTACCACCTTGTGATCAGCACGGGGGTGTTCTCCTACGAACAAGCGGCGGAACTGATCGCTACCAGTGCGCAGTTGCGCGGCTGGCTGTAGGACGCTCTAGCGCGTCTCCATTAGAGAGCGCGATCGAAGCAGCAGCACCACCGCCGTCAGCAGACACACCGAACCGCCGATGGCCAACGCCCACGGGGTGCCGAGGTGCTCGGCAACAATACCCGCCTGCAGCGCACCGAAGGGGCCAAGCCCCAAGAACGCCCACGCGTAGAACGAAACCACACGCCCTCGTAGCTCGTCGGGAGCGATGGTCTGGAGCAGCGTGTTCGTGAGCGCGGTCATGTTGATCGTCGCAAAGCCCAGCAACACGAGCACTGCCAACGTGGCCGCGAGTGATCGTGAAATAGCAAACAGGACGACGAGTGCACCGAACACCGCCGCCGCCGTGCTGAGAAACCGTCC
>CAJIBA010000320.1_pt1 | contig 13268 bp, 11 predicted proteins | sample 9199191 | NCBI WGS metagenome assembly CAJIBA01 (sample SAMEA7708289, study PRJEB35096) | sediment metagenome | biome: marine neritic benthic zone biome [ENVO:01000025]; feature: sediment [ENVO:00002007]; material: shallow marine sediment [ENVO:03000034] sea grass bed [ENVO_01000059] ... | reverse complement strand
GTTTGATCGCACAACCCCCACGCGACTCAATGCCATCACCTCGGGTGGAGGTGACGAGATCGGGCCCGCGTACGCGCCCGACGGTTCACGCATGGCCTATGCCTCCAATGGCGACGGGAATTTTGAGATCTACGTGATCGACGCCGACGGCAACAACGCGGCACGGATTACTGAGACGGCAGTGAACGAGACTGAACCGGCCTGGACGCCCGATGGCCGTCAGATCGTCTATCAGTCCGATGCCGATGGAACACCGCAAGTCTGGATCATGAATGCCGACGGCACGGAGCAGCGGGCGTTGACGAGCGGCGCGGCAAACATGGAGCCGGCAGTCTCGACCGACGGTACGACGATTGCCTTCACGTCTATTCGTGACAGCGACTACGAGATCTACCTCATGGATCTCGATGGCTCAAATCAGCGGAATTTCACGAGATCTCCCGAACCGCACCAACGCGCTCCAGCTTGGATAGGGAGCGACACGGTCGTGTACCTCCAGGAAGAGCGGGCTGGTCGGTCGGCAACGTTCGTGGTCGTGAAGCAGAGCCTCGACGGGCACACAGCATTGCTGACGGATGCGACCGTGGTGGTGACCGATTTTGCTATTGCCTCGACGGGAGATCTCCTGGCGGTGTCGGCGGAATCTTCGGCACCGCGTGGAGGGGTGGCTCGGCGGCTCTACCTTCTGCCGCTTGATGGCGGGGAGCTACTCGAGGTTCCGAGGCGAGGAGAGACGGACCAGCTGGTGCGGCCGGGTTTCCGGTGGTAGCCGCCGCACGCCGGCGCCTCTTCAATCTGTTCACCCCTTGCGTCGCATGAGAGCGCTCGTCATGCGGGGCCGCGGTGACCTCTCACAACTCGAGGTTGCCGAGGTTCCGGCACCTCGAATGTCGCAACCCGGTGACGTCTTGGTTCGGCTCAAGGCCGCGGCACTCAATCACCTCGATCTCTGGACGCTGCGCGGACTCCCAGGGCTGTCCCTCTCCTTTCCGCACATCTTGGGTGGTGACGGTGCCGGGGTTGTGGAAGCGGTCGGGGACGGCGTCACGCGAGCTGCGCCCGGTGACCGGGTGATGATCAATCCCGGGGTCTCGTGCCATCACTGCGAGTTCTGCCACGGCGGAGAGCACTCGCTGTGTGAACACTATGGGCTGCTCGGCGAGCACCTGCCTGGAACTCTGGGTGAGTTCATCGTGCTCCCGGAGCAGAACCTCGAGCGAATTCCTACTCCACCCGCGCCGCACGCCGAAATCTCGTGGACCGAGGCGGCGGCATATTCTCTCGTGACCCTGACGGCGTGGCGCATGCTCGTGACTCGAGCCAACGTGCGGCCCGGTGAGACGGTGTTTATCTGGGGCGTCGGTGGTGGGGTGTCGTCGACGGCTCTTGCCATTTCGAAGCTCGTCGGTGCGCGGGTCGTGGTCACGTCCTCGAGCGACGAGAAGCTGGCGGTGGCGCAGCGGCTAGGGGCCGATGTGACGATCAACCACGATCGGCAAGATGTGGTCAAGGAAGTCCGCGCGGTGACGGCAAGACAGGGTGTTGATGTTGTGGTCGAGAACGTCGGTGAGGCGACGTGGGATCGCTCGTTGCGGATCCTGGGTCGCGGCGGTCGGCTCATCAGCTGCGGGGCCACGACTGGTCCGAAAGTGTCAGTCGATGTCCGGAAGTTGTTTTGGTTTCAATGGACGATCATGGGCTCCACGATGGGAAACCTCGAAGAATACCGTCAGATCGTCGAACTCTTAGGGCAGGGGCATCTGCGACCGACGGTCGATTCCACGTACCCGCTCGACCAAGCGGTGGACGGGTTTCGACGACTGGAACAGGGTGAGCAGATTGGGAAGGTGGTCGTCAAGATCGGGTAGACGGGTCTAGGAAGGCCACGGCACTGCCGTGGCTGTCTGTCACATGGCTCCCCAACGACTCGAGCGTTGTAGAAGAACCGTACCTGCCCCCGGGCCGAACGTTGGGTGTCCGGCTGGCTGCGCAACGGCGCCGACGTAATGACCCGTATCGTCGAACAGCGCGTAGCCCCGACGCGTGCGAACCGCGCGCGCGCCCGACGAGTGTGGGGCAAACGATGTGTGGGGTGGCGTCGTTGGACGAGCACCCGTCACTGCCCACGGTACCATCACGGCTGCATGTGCCATCGCGGTCGGTCTCCCTTTCCCTTCGACCCTACGATTCGCTGCGTACAGGGATTCGTGGGCTGCTCGTTCTCGATTTGCGGTTCACCCGATTAGATGCGCTTACTCGGGCGTTGGTTGCATCCGCCGTCGCTGAACCCGGAACGACGGTGCGGTACCGGCATGCTCTTCGGGGTGATGGCGAGCACCTTTAAGCTCTTGTCGAACAAAGATTTACGGCACACTCGGACCATTGATTTCACCCCCTGAACCCGGTATATTGGACAGACCTCTTCTGGGGTCGCCCGCGGCCCCTTTTTTCGTATATCAGCCTGAGCCACCATGACTGCACCCAATCAACGCGAACGCATTCTCCCTCGCCTCATCGAAGACGAGATGAAGGAGTCGTTCATCGACTACTCGATGAGCGTGATCGTCCAACGCGCACTTCCGGACGTGCGGGACGGATTGAAACCCGTGCACCGCCGCATTCTGTTCGCGATGCACGAGTTGGGCTTGCAGCCAGGCAGGCCGCATAAGAAGAGCGCGACGGTGGTGGGAGACGTCCTCGGTAAGTACCACCCTCATGGCGACATGGCGGTGTACGACTCTCTCGTTCGCATGGTGCAGGACTTTTCCCTTCGGTATCCGTTGGTCGATGGGCAGGGCAACTTCGGGTCGGTCGACGGGGACAGTGCGGCCGCCTACCGCTATACCGAGGCCCGACTCACGCCCATGGCCGTGGCGATGCTCGAAGACATTGGGAAGGAGACCGTATCCTTCATTCCCAATTTCGACGATCGGCTCGAGGAACCCACCGTCCTCCCGTCAAAGCTTCCCAACCTCCTGATCAATGGGTCGTCCGGTATCGCCGTGGGGATGGCGACGAACATCCCACCCCACAACCTGCAGGAGATCTCCGCGGCGTTGAAACATCTCATTGACCATCCTGAGTGCAGCGTTGACGATCTCCGCAAACACGTCACGGGACCGGATTTCCCGACTGGCGGGTTTATCTACGGGCGCGATGGCATCAAGGAATGCTACGAATCTGGCCGCGGCAGGATCCTGATGCGGGCCCGGGCGCAGGTCGAAGAACGGGAATCCTCCGGTAAGACGCAGATCGTCGTGACCGAGATCCCGTTCATGGTGAATAAGACACGACTAATCGAACAGATTGCCGAACGGGTCCGGCTCAAGAAGGTCGCAGACATCTCTGATTTGCGCGACGAGTCGGATCGCGATGGCATGCGGCTGGTCATCGAGCTCAAGCGCGATGCCAACCCCACGATTGTGCTGAATCAGCTCTTCAAGCACACGCAAATGCAGACAACGTTTGGGGCGATCATGTTGGCGCTGGTGGAGGGCCAGCCGCGCATCATGACCCTCAAGGAGCTGCTCCAGCACTTCGTCGATCATCGGCACGAGGTCATCACCAAGCGAACCGAGTATGACCTCGGGCAGGCCCAGGGGCGCGAGCATATTCTCGAAGGGCTCAAGATCTCCGTCGACAACATCGACGAAGTGGTCAAGATCATTCGCAAAGCGAAAGATGTTCCGTCGGCAGACGCGGCGTTGCGCCAACGATTTGAGCTGACGGAAAAGCAGAGCGAGGCGATTCTCAACATGCGGCTGGCGCGACTGACAGCGCTGGAAATCGGCAAGCTTGAGGAAGAGCTTGCGGAAGTGCGGTCGCTCATCAAGAAACTCAAAGCCATCCTCGCCTCGAGGACCAAGCGCATGGGCATCCTCAAGAGCGAGCTTGACGAGCTAGTCAAGAAGCATGGGAACCCTCGCCGGACGGAGATCATCGCCGACGTCGGCGACTTCTCGGTGGAAGACTTGATCGCCGAGGAGGATATGGTCGTCACGATTTCCCACTCGGGTTACATCAAGCGCATCCCAACTCGACCTATCGGCGGCAGCGCCGCGGTGGTCGTGGTCTCAATGGCATGGGCACAAAAGAGGACGATTGGGTCGAGCATCTGTTCATTGCATCCACCCACGACTACGTCCTGTTCTTTACGGACCTGGGGCAGGTGTACTGGCTCAAGGTCTATGACATTCCGCAGGGAGGGCGGGCCGCGCGTGGCAAGCCTATCATCAATCTCATTCAAGTCGGATCCGACGAGCGCATCGCCGCCTTTGTGACCGTGCGCGACTTCGGCGATCAGCACAGCCTGCTGTTTGCGACGGCGAACGGGATCGTGAAGAAGACTGTGCTCTCGGCCTTCGGCAACCCACGCTCGAGCGGTATTAGGGCCATCAACATCGAGGACAGTGACAGGCTGATCGATGTACAGGTGACCGACGGAACCAACGACATCGTACTCGCCACTCGTAGCGGCATGAGCATCCGGTTCAGCGAGAAAGACGCGCGTGAAATGGGACGTGCCACGAGCGGCGTACGCGGTGTCCAGTTGGAAGGTGACGACCGAGTGATCGGCATGGTGGTCATTCGGCGGGATGCGACCCTCTTGGTTGTCTCGGAGCGCGGTCTTGGAAAACGGTCCGAGCTTTCGGACTATCGACTTCAGAAGCGCGGCGGGAAGGGGATCATCACCCTCCGGCGCACGGAAAAGACCGGTGCGGTCGTGGCACTCAAAGAGGTGCTGCCCAAGGATGAGCTCATGCTGGTCACGCGGCACGGTGTGATTATCCGACTGCCAGTCGAGGGCATTCGCGTCATCGGCCGCAATACGCAGGGTGTCAAGATCATGAATCTCGATGCGGGTGACGCCGTCGTGGATGTGGCGCGCGTCGTGCGAGAAGACGAAGCCGACGTGGTCGAGGGAAGCACGGAGGCGCAGGTTGTCGTGCCGGGTCGGAACCAAAGGGAGATGGGGATCTAATTGGGTAGGGCGGGCCCGCGTGTCACGCTCGACGATATTCGTGATGCGGCTCGGGGTATCGAGGGGGTAGCGGTTCGCACGCCGCTCCAGCGGGTCTCGAGCTTGACCTCGGCAGCCGGGGTGCCGGTCTACCTCAAGCTCGAAAATCTGCAGCCGACTGGCGCGTTCAAGCTTCGGGGCGCCTGGACGTTTGCGCGACACCTCGACCCCATCGCGCGCCAGCGGGGTGTCGTGACCTACTCCAGCGGCAACCATGGACAAGCTGTTGCCTTTGCCGCCCAGCGATTGCAGCTCCGGGCGGTGGTGGTGATGCCGGAGAATGCGCCCCAGCGCAAGATCGATGGCGTGCGGCGGTGGGGCGGTGAAGTGCAGTTTGCGGGGACGACGTCCGAAGATCGCTTTGCGCGTGCCATGGAACTCGTGGACGCGGAAGGGTTCACACCCATCCCTCCGTTTGACCATCCTCACATCATCGCAGGCCAGGGCACCGTCGGCCTCGAGATCGTGGAAGACCTTCCTGAGGTGGCGCATATCGCTGTGCCCGTGGGTGGCGGTGGCCTGCTCGCGGGAATTGCCACCGCCGCTGCTGCGCTCTGCCCGTCCGCTCGTGTGACGGGTGTCGAGCCGGACGGCGCATCGGCGCTGAACGCAGCGCTTGCTGCCGGACAGCCGGTTCGCCTCGAGCGCACGGACAGCATTGCAGACGGCTTGCTGCCCTTGGCGGTCGGGAGGGTTACCTTCAGCCACGTCGCTGAACTCGTGGATGCCGTTAAGGTATCCGACCGGGCGATTGCCGAGGCGACGGTGTGGCTACATCGCCACGAGCGAGTGTTAGCGGAGCCGTCGGGAGCGGCAACCACGGCGGCGCTCCGATCTGGCGTACTTCGCCCCGAAGGCCCCCTCGTCCTCGTGGTGAGTGGAGGGAACGTGGATGTCGGGGTCGTCGAGGCACTGGCCCACAATTAACCGCAGCGGATAATGACCCCGACCTCTCCCAAGATCCTGGTTGCGGATGATGATCGTACCACGCTGACGACGCTCGCCCTGGCGCTCGAGCGGCGCGGATATCAGGTCGTGGCAATTGAAGAGAGCAGAGAAGTGCTGCCCGCGCTTGAGCGAGAGCGGCCGGACCTCCTCATGCTCGACATCCTGATGCCAAATGAAGACGGCTTGCAGATCCTCAAGAAGGTCAAGGCCGACGACCGCTGGAGCGATCTTCCTGTACTCATGATTTCTGTTTTGGCTCCGGAAGAGGCTACCGTGAGTGCGTTGGGGCTCGGGGCCTCGGATTTCATCGCCAAGCCGTTTCGTACCGAAGAGCTCGCTGCTCGAGTGGAGGCACAGCTCCGGGCAAGTCGGGCCTTACGGGAAGCACGATCGGAAGCCCGGCAGCGGGCTGGCGAGGCCGCGGTGCACGCGGAGATGCTTGATATCCTGCGCGAGGTGACTGAAGCATTCGCGCCGGAAGGGATTTACCGGGTCCTCACCCACCGTGTTGCGAGCGCGCTCAAGGTGCAGCGCTGCTCGATGATTCTGGCGCGGGCGGGGGATGCTGTGGGGACCGTCGTGGTGGCGGCCGAAAACCCATCGCTATCCAGTCTCGAGGTACAGCTGAGTCGATACCCCGAGGTCCTCCGTGCGCTCGAGCAGAACCGCCCTGTACTCGTAGCCGACGTTGGATCGGATCCACTGTACGCGATGGTGCGAGAGGGGTGGGATCGAGACGGCGTCGAAGTCACGACCCGGTCTGTGATCGCCGTGCCGTTTGGGATGAGCAGTGGGGAAACCGGCGTGTTCTTTCTTCGCACCGTGGGCGGTCAGCCATCGCTCACGCCTGAGGACTGCGCCCTTGCCGAAAAGGTGGTACGGACGGCAGTCAGCGTCATCGAGAAGGCCTACGCGCTGCAGAGCGCACAGTCGGCCAAAGAGCGATACCAACTGCTTTCTCGGACCGATCCGCTTACGGGGTGCATGAACCGGCGTGCACTCATCGACCATCTTCAGTTGGAGCTCGATCGGACGGACCGGTACGGATTGGCCCTCAGCGTGCTGATGGTGGACTTGGACCACTTCAAAAAGGTGAACGATACCCGTGGCCATCTCACCGGCGACGACGTGTTGCAGCAGGTAGCCGGTCTCCTCCGCAAGGAGCTTCGCGCAGTCGACGTGGTCGCGCGGTACGGTGGGGAGGAGTTCGTGATGCTGTTGCCGGAGACCGCACAGTCCGGCGCTATGGCGCTGGCGGAGCGTATCCGGGAGGGTATTGCGACGCACAACTTCACCCCCGAAACCGACCTGCTGTCTGTCACAGCCTCGGTCGGCGTTGCCACAATCCAAGGTGAGGAACGTGTTGACGCGGAGGAGGTGCTGGCTCGGGTGGATGCTGCGCTCTACCGCTCGAAGCGAGACGGACGCAACTTAGTGCGGTCATGAGCCGCCGGTGCCCGAGATGTAAGACGGTGTATGCGGGTGACGCCCGTTTCTGTCCCAAGGACGGTAGTCCCTTGGTGGATGTCGGTGGGACGGGTGGAAAGCCTGTCGCGACCACTCCCAAACCCAGTCAGAAGACGTTGGTACGGCAGGCAGGGCCACAGAAATCTGGGCCCAGTATGAGCCGCGCCGGGAACCTCACGGACCAGATTCTGGACAAGCGATACGAGATCCTTCGCAAGCTGGGCGAGGGGGGGATGGCCTTCGTCTACGAGGCCCGCGACCTCACGACTGGTCAGTCCGTGGCAATCAAGGTGCTCAGTCCGAAATTGGGTAAGGACCAGAGCTCGGTCGAGCGCCTTCGTCGCGAAGCCGGCCTCGCCATGCGGCTCGACCATCCGAATGCGTGTCGGATTCAGAGACTTGGCGAGACGGAAGACGGTCTGATCTACCTCGTCATGCCGTATCTCCGTGGACAGCTCCTGTCGGATCGCGAGGTTCAGCAGGGACTGATGGGCCCCCTCCAAGGCGTCGAGATCTTGGTGCAGTGCTGCGCTGGTCTCCACCACGCTCATCAACTCAACATCGTACATCGCGACCTTAAGCCCGAGAACATCATGCTCGTGCAAGATCCGTCCGGTCGCGAACGAGCGATTGTCATGGATTTTGGGCTCGCTAAGGAAAACCGCGCGTCGCCGGGTGTCGCCAAGCTAACCGCCACCGGGATCATTCTCGGCACACCGGAGTTCATGAGCCCCGAGCAGATTCGTGGCAAACCCCTCGACGCGAGGAGCGACGTCTATGCGTTGGGCATCGTCGGATACGAGATGTTCTCGGGGAAGCTGCCATTCCAGGGCCGTACACCGCAGGAAATGATGATCTCGCGACTCCGCGGCCGGCCCACGCCGTTACGTCAGGTGCTGTCCGACTTCCCGAAGAAGTTGGAGGGAGTGCTCATGCACTCCATGGCAACGGATCCGGGGGATCGGTTCTCGTCCACTCGTGCGTTCGGGGAAGCACTCGTCGAAGCCGCCGAAGGCGGTGATCGGCAAGTCCTACTCCGACTGTTAGAGTAGCGCGCGGTCGAATCATGGTCGTTCGAACCTCTCGGGTCGCACCACCTCATTGACCGTCACGTCTTCGATGACGAGCGCTTTGGTGCGCTTGCCAGAGGCTGTGATGAAGTCGCGGCGCGTGACGTACGGAAATGCAGGGTCGCCGACGCGCGCTGTGGGACCCCAGAGGAGCCGATTGATGTTCTCTCGCCCCTCCTCCACATAGGTGACTTCTAGGGGGAAGCCTGAGCCGGGCGCAAAGTAGTACGTGAACACGTCTTGATGCTCGCCAACACCGGCACCGAAGCTCACGGCCACCGCATGGTAGCTGCCGTCCGACGTTCGGTGTTCGACACCCTCCCGCGACCACGCCATGCCGGGGCGCTGACGGAGGCCGAGATACTTCAGATACACGCCTGGGTCCCGCAGCTTGAACGGCAGTCCGATCCAATAGAAGAGGTCCCGCGCCACGTACAGAGCTTCCCGCGCGTCCTTGGTCGAGTCGGCAAGCCACTCCCCGTTCATGACCGCCCATATCGAGTCACGGCCGTCGAACCCTTGGACGATGAAGTCGTTGCCCTCCCAGCGTTCAACCCGCGTGGCCTCTCCGAACGAGCCCTTGGCGAGCCAGACGTACCGGGGTCTCGCACGCTTGAGTCGACTTGTCGACGTGTCGTATAGCAACGTCGTGACAGTAAACTGTGCGGAACGAAGCGCCTCGAAGGTTGGCATGCCTCCCACGGAGTCGATCCACAGGCCGACGAGCGAGTCGGCGACAGGGTCAGCCTCCTGCGCGACAGCATTGCTGATCGGGGCGACGAGAAAGCCCGCCACGAGGGCGGCCATCGCGCCGTATGGCGTGGGGTGAAAGGCCGGGGTGCGGTGCCAGTCGTGAGTCATGATCGCCGTCTTGCTCGGAGAGGAATGGTCGAGGATATTAGGCCCTGTCTTTGTCGAGGGCAACACTGATAATCATGAAACGGTTTCCGGCGTACGATCCACCAGAATACGTAGACTGGCAGCCGGACCCGGAGATTGTGTCGGGGTATGCGAAGGCGTGGGAAGCCTTCTCCGACCGCGACGCGATCGTGACGGGACTCCATCGTGGTACCAAGCTCGATCTCTATGCTGCGATGCTGAGAAGTCGCCTGCACGACATCATGCTTGCGCGGTGGGTACGTCAGGGTGTCATCTCCAAGGCGTGGCTCGGCACCGGGGAAGAAGCCGCGACTATTGGGCCGGTTCACGCGTTGGATCGTACGACGGACGTTGTCGCCCCGATGATTCGCAACGCCGGCGCGTGCTGCGAGATGGGCATGACGGTGGCAGACATGCTTCGCGGATACTTGGGCACGTACGATTCGCCTTCGAAGGGACGTGACGGACACATAGGAGACCTCTCCACACGAGTGCTCCAACCCATCTCCAATATTGGGAACGTCCCGATCGTCACGGTTGGGCTGGCGCTCGCGTTCAAGATGCGGCGAGAGGTGGGCGTAGCCCTGACCTGGGTCGGCGATGGATCGGTCAAGTCGGGGCCGACCCATGAGGCGTTCAGCATGGCGACGGCGCTCGAACTGCCGGTGGTGTTCATCATTCAGAACAACCAGGTTGCGCTCGGTACGTTGGTGCAGGAGCATCATCGTCCATCGAGCTTTGAGAGCATCCATACGGCGTACGGGTGTGCGGGCTCGACGTTCGACGGCAACAACGTGCTGGACGCCTATGCCGCTACCCGCCTCGCCGTCCAGCACTGTCGTGACGGAGATGGTCCCGTGATCCTGGCCGCAGAGACCTTCCGCATGGGGGGGCACGCGACCCACGACGAACAAGAAGCACGTACTCTGATTGCTGCTGAGACGTTTGCCTACTGGGGAAAGCGGGACCCGATTGGACTGTACGAGGAATACCTGAAGCTGGATGGTGTCGACGAGGGTGAGCTCACGCAGGTGGAAGACACAATCTCAGCTGAGGTAGACCGCGCCGCCGACGAGGCGTTGGCGAGCAGGGAGGCGCACCTGCCACCGCCCGAGTCGGCGGAAGACGATGTGTATGCGTGAACAGCCCGGGTTCGTCTAGAGCGGCTCCCTTCTCTGGCGCTATCCCCGGCTGCCGAAACCTCGCCGCTAGAAGTAGTTCCCTGTCCAGATGATGTACGTGATGATGACAGCCACCGCGACCGGGCAGAGGAAGCGGAGGAGAAAGGCCCACACGGTTCTGAAATTGAACGTGACGCCTTCCGACTCGATCTCTGCCAGTGCGCCCCGTACGCCCCACCGGTATCCCACAAACAGCGCCAGCAAGAGCGATCCGATCGACAGAGAGTAGTTCCCGAACACGATGTTCATGAGACCGAGAAAGCTGGTCCCGACGCCTGGCATGTTGGTGAACATGCCCACCGCACCGTTGCCCAATGCCGACGGGACACCGATGAGCAGGGTGAGCATGGTGGTCCAGACCACGGCTTTCCCACGGGACCAACGCCACTCATCGATGAGATAGGATACCGGAACCTCGAGCAACGAGATCGTGGACGTCAGTGCCGCGATGGTGAGCAACAGGAAGAAAGCCGTGCCAAAGAGCTGGCCAGCGGGCAGTGAGGCAAACAGCGTGGGCAGCACCTGAAAGACGAGGCCTGCTCCCCCGGCCGGATCGAGTCCAGAGTGGAACAGAGCGGGAAAGATGATCAAGCCTGCGAGGAGCGCGATCGATGTATCGAATACGCACACGATACCCGCGGATGACGCGATGTTGTCGTGCTTCCTGATGTAACTCCCGTAGGTGATCATCGCCCCCATGCCGAGGCTCAGGGAAAAGAACGCCTGTCCGAGGGCCGTGGGGATCGTCTGGGGTGTGAGCTTCGAGAAGTCCGGTGCCAGGTAGAACTCGAGGCCGCCACCCGCACCGGAAAGGGTCACCGAGCGGATCGCTAAAACGACGAGTAACAAGAACAGCACTGGCATGAGGATCTTGGACACCAACTCGATGCCTCGAGAGACCCCGCGCCAGACGATGAGCGCTGTCAGTAAGAGAAACAGAGCGAGTAGCCCGACGGCGACCTGCCAATTGCCCACGAAGCCGCTGAATAGCGCGGTCGATTGCTCGGCGGTCATTGTCTGGGAGAAGCTTCCCGAAATCGTCTTGAAGAAGTAGCCGAGTGTCCACCCGGCGATGACTCCGTAGAACGAGAGAATGCCCACACCGGTCATCACGCCCAGCAACCCAACCAGCTTCCACCAACTCCATGGGGCGACAGCGTCGAAAGCACCCACTGGATTGCGATTGGTGTGTCGCCCGAGGGACAGTTCGGCGACCATCACCGGCGCGCCGATGAGGAACACGAATGCCAAGTAGATGAGGACGAAAACAGCTCCGCCATTTTCGCCGACCACGTACGGAAACCGCCAGATATTGCCGAGTCCGATCGCGGAGCCGGCAGCGGCCAAAACAAAACCGAAACGGGAGCCCCACTTGCCTCGTGCCGAGGCTGGGGCGTTGGCACTCATCGGGAGGAACCCTCCATTCGGGAGTCCACCAAGGTTACGTATCCGAGAGCAATTGTCTAGCAGCCAGCGTCATGTACCTTGAAAACGCGTGGTGCTTGGGTCTCGAGGAGGTGCTGGCATGGCTGCGCAGAACACACTCGATTTTTCTGCAATCTGGCAGGATGCGATACCCTATGATCGCTTTGTGGCAGAAGCTGAGGATCTCCAGAAGCTCTGGGAGGGGATGTACCGGCGATTCCTTGTGCCCGCCTGGGCGCTGAAGCGTGCGCACCAGGTCGGAGGTGTACGGCTCATTTGCATCACGGAAGACTGGTGTTGGGACGCCGCCAACGTTGTTCCGCCAATTGCCAAGCTCTGCGACGAAACAGCCACCATGGAGCTACGCGTCGTCAAGCGTGACGAGCACCCGGATATCATGGACCGGTACCTGACAAACGGGGCGCGCTCAATTCCGATTGTGGTCGGATTGGACAGCGAATTCCGCGAATTGGGTCGCTGGGGCCCGCGGCCGCGAGAGCTACAGACATGGGCCATGGCTCACAAAGACGAGCTGCCGAAGAAGGAGTTCTACATTGCCATGCGTCGCTGGCATGTCGAGGACGCTGGCATGTCGACGCTCGATGAGGTGATGGAGATGGTGGAAGGGGGGCGGCGAGGGCCGTAAGTGCAGCATCCCCTGCCCCGCTGCCCCTCGTCTCTCCCTACAGCCCCTCCTCCCTCAACACCTTCCGCAAGGTCTCGACTGCCCGATCCACGTCGTTCTCGCTGAATACGAGGGCAGGACGAAACCGGATCGACCGTGGGCCGCACGGCAGCGTGGCGAACCCCGCTTCCCAGCACCGCTGCCGAATGCGATCCCGGGTCTGACCATCCGGCAGATCGAACGCCAAGAGCAGACCCCGTCCACGCGCATTCGAGACGTTGGAGAACTCTGCTTGAAGTCGTTCGAGGTGTGACTTGAACGTGGCTCCGACCTTCGCAGCGTTTGCCACGAGCCCGTCCTCATGCATGATCTGGAGGTATCGGGCGCAGCGGACCATGTCGACGAGATTTCCACCCCAGGTCGAGTTTATCCGCGACGACACGTGGAATACGTTCTGCTGCACATCGTCGACTCGTGCGGTGCTCATGATCCCACAGACCTGAGTCTTCTTCCCAAACGCGACGATGTCGGGCGCCACGCCGAGTTGTTGAAATGCCCACATCGACCCGGTTATGCCCATGCCGGTCTGGACCTCGTCGAAAATCAAGAGCGACTCGTATCGATCTGCCATCGCACGCAGTTGCTGAAGAAAC
>CAJIBA010000531.1_pt1 | contig 13991 bp, 9 predicted proteins | sample 9199191 | NCBI WGS metagenome assembly CAJIBA01 (sample SAMEA7708289, study PRJEB35096) | sediment metagenome | biome: marine neritic benthic zone biome [ENVO:01000025]; feature: sediment [ENVO:00002007]; material: shallow marine sediment [ENVO:03000034] sea grass bed [ENVO_01000059] ... | reverse complement strand
TACTCGCCAGGAACTGGCTCTTTGCCTGGTTGGCGTGTTCCGCTGCCTGACGAGCCGACAACAACTCGGTGATGTCGTGGTACAGGCCCATCATCCCAACCCGTTCGTCATCTACGATCACGGGAACAGCCAACACTTCGACATCGACGAGACTACCATCCTTGCGACGCCGGCGACCGATGCCTTTCACGGTGTCGCCGCTCGCCTGCTTGGTGTACGAAACGGCTTCCGCTCGAGTTGCGTCGTCGGTAATGAGGTCGTCGAGGTTCTTACCTTTCACCTCATCTTCCGTGAATCCGTACAACTCTTCGAACGCCGGGTTGCAGCTCACCACGTTGTGATCGACGTCCAATGTCACGATCGCCACCGGACTATTTCGCACGAGCTCGGCGAAGTACTGTTTCTGTCGTCGGGCGTCCGTAAAGAGACGGGCGTTCTCGATCGCTACTGCGGCCTGCGGCGCGAACATGCGGGCGAGCCGCACGTCGGAGTCCTCGAACCGTCGTGTTTCGTCCGAGTGCCAGAAGTCCATGGCCCCGACCAACCGACCGCCGATCAACAGAGGGAGCACGACCGCCGCGCGCGCATCCACCTTGGAGTATTGATCCGACCGTCCCGACCACGTGCGATAGTCGTCAATGATGAGCGGCTCGTGAGTCTCCGCCACGCGCCCCATGGCTCCCTCGCCCACCTGAATGCGTGTGCCGACCGAAATCTGACCAGTGTTGTTGTTCGCCACGACGACGAGCGCGCGTCGGTTTTGGTCAAAGATCGCAAGCTCGCCGCCGCTCACCCCTAAGAGATGCACAGCACGGTCGAGCACAGCCTGGAGCAGTTTGCCCAACTCGAGCTCAGCCGAGAGATCGCGCAGCGTCTCGAGCAGCGCTTGTTGCTCATCGGCACGGCGCCGCTCGGCGGCGAGCAGCCGCGCCCGAGCAATAGCGATGCTGGCCTGATTGGCTGCAGCGGTGAGGATTTCGAGATCGGCCTTCCCGAAGGCATCCGGCTTTTCGCTTTCAACCACGAGGACGCCAAGCGGCTGCCCCTCGATCAGGAGCGGGACGTCAACCTCGCATCCAGTACTGAGACCGGGAATGTACTCCGGCTCCTTGGTCACGTCTGGCGTGTAATGCAGCCGTCCGTTAACGATGGCGCGGGCGCTCAGCCCCTGGCCAGCCGGCACCCGCCACCCTGCGGGGATATCATCCCATCCGACGCTCGCCTTCATCACGCGCTCGCCGGTCGCTTCGTCCAACAGGAAGAGCCCAACGAAATGGTACCCGAGCGAATCGTCGCGGAGACCGTGTACCACACTGCGGCAGACGGCATCCTCGTCGAGCGCCGCAGAGATCTCCGCTGTCAACCTGAGCAGCGCTGACTGCCGTTTGGCGAGCCCTTCTTGAGGATCATGTCGATCCACGGGTTGTGAATCCGTCGTGCCCCCCCATGCGGAATTGATTGACCAGGGTATTGATCGGCGCAAAACCCGACAGCGTTGGTCGGTGAATGAAACTATAGGGGCTCCCGACCGCTGCCGCTAGGAGTGGCTCCAGACAAACGCAAACGGGCCGCTCTCATTAGAGCGACCCGCTGCGCCGTAGCGACCCTGCCACTGGTCATCGGATTGCCAGCAGGCACGCCAGTGTCACTGCATTGGCCGCCACGAGCGACCAGCCAACTCGCTTGAGAAACCGCGGATGGATCGACCGACTCCCCAGTATGAGCGTGAACAAGACGGGTGGGCCTAGCGCCAGCACCGTCAGCCACGGTGCCCAGCGCAGCGCGGCCACTCCCACTGTCATCCCGAACACCAGGACAGCTAGGAGCATGCTGAACCATGTAACAGCCCCGGCGTGCGCGGTCTTCTTGTGCCGCGCCTTGAGGGCGTGCACCGCCACGGTGCCCGAGCTCAAGCTCGCAAACCACACCCATGCGGCGATCCATCCAAAGCTCCAAGCGCGGCCCGAGGCGACGCTCAACGGAATCACCGTCGCGGCAAAGGCTCCGACCACCACCAGTTCGGCAACTACCGTCTTGAGTCGACCGCGGGCGATCCACGGCCCAAGGACGACCACGCACGCTGCTGGAACGAGCGTTGCCAAACGCGCCTGCGGAGTGCCCACCACGAGTCCAGTGAGGCCCGCTGCGGCAACCACGGCAAGGAGCCAGAGAAACTGTCGCTGGGCCACGTCACCATCCACCCTGCGACGCCGTTCACCCCGGGTACCCGTCGCCACGGCAAGAGGCTCGTGCGCGAGAAACCCCGCGCTGGCAGCCAGTGCGAACGCTACGGTTGCAGCGTTTGGCAGAGCGCATAGGAGTCCTGTCAGGAGCGGAAAGGCCAACTCCGCGTAGGCCCCGTGCTCGCGCGGCAGAAGCAGTCGTGCTGAGGTCATTCGATAGGAGAAGAGCAGGTGCGCCCCCAAAGCCCGACACGGGCGGCTTGGGGGCGCCTCCGGTTGCTAAGGACCTCCCAGCTGCAGCTACCGTCGGGCGAAGATCGTCGTCTTGCCGTCTGCCGCGAACGCCAGCACATCGTAGCGTTCGGGCGGCCTGTTCGGCGATTCCATGCCGGGCGAGCCGATCGGCATCCCGGGAACGCTGATCCCGATCACGTCCGGGCGATCCTCGAGCAGCTTCTTGACCACGTCAGCCGGCACATGTCCCTCGACGACGTACCCGTCAACGATCGCGGTATGGCAGCTTTCGAGCTCCCGGCTCACGCCGTAGCGCTGCTTGATCGGCACGAGGCTCGGAACGTCCCGCGCGTCCACCAAGAACCCATTCTCTTGTAGGTGCACGACCCACTTATCGCAGCACCCTCATGTAGGGGTCTTGTACACGGTCACTACCGGCTGCTGAACTGGGTCCGGGGTTCGGACCTTCGCAGAGGTTGCCACTGCACCCAGCAACAGGGCACCGCCGCCGATCAGCGCCATCATCGGAATGCGTGTCATGCTTCCCACTCCCAGAGAGATTCTTGGAGAAAAGAGCTATCCCCGACTCCTATACTCCCTTTAGGATAGACGGTTCCAGCCACGAATGCCACGGGTTGGTGGAAGATCCCTACGGCTGGGTTCCGATTAACTCCCTGAACCTCGGGTGGTCCCTGAGCGACGCGAAATCGGGGTCGTTTTCGATCCACTTCTTGTTGCCGAACCCGCCTTGCAGGGCCTGCTCCAGCTCATCCAGCGCCTGGTCGGCCATTCCCAGAATGGCGTACACGCAACCCACCGCGTAGACCACCACCGGGTCCTCAGGATCGATGGCGCGCGCGCGCTCGATCCACGCGATTGCCTCGGAGTCCCGCCCAAGGCGCGCGAGACAACCCCCGCCCAAGGTGAGGGCGCGTGCATCACCGGGTGTGGACTCGAGGTGCTTTTCGATTACCCTGAGCGCCCGAGCATACGCGGCTTTCGCTTCATCCTCGCGTCCCAACCCGGCGTATGACAGCGCCGCAAGGAGGCAGGCTTGATAGTCCTCATGGACCTCGCATGCCTTGGTGAACAGCTCGACGGCGGACTCCAGCTTGCCCTGCTGAAAGCATGTGCGTGCGTAGAAGTAGTAGGCCTCAAAGAGCGACGGGTTGAGCTCGATCGCACGCCGGAACTCGGCCTCCGCTTCCGCATACTCCTTCCGCAACGCTACCGCGAGGCCCCGGGCGGCGTGCGTTTCCGCCAAATGAGCTCCCAGCTCCAGTGATCTTCGGCTGGCCGCGTCGGCTTCCTCGAGGTTGGCTTCACTCCCGTCGAAGTACATGAAGAGAAACGAGCAGCAGTCGGCAACACCTGCGTGGGCAAGCGCGTAGTCCGAGTCGAGGGCAATGGCCGCCTCGAACATCCGCTTTGCTTGTTTGACACTGGCTTTCTGAAGGCGATGCAGAAAGAACCGTCCTCGCAGGTAGGCTTCGTAGGCCTCGACGTATTCGGTTGGGGCGCGAGATAGCTCGCGCTTCTCATCTTCGCTTAAGACGACCTGCAGTGCGTCCGCGATCTTCCGCGCGATCTCGTCCTGAATCGCAAATACGTCTTCCGCCTCGCGGTCATACCGTTCCGACCACAAGTGATAGCCGTTCACAACGTCTACCAGCTGCGCAGTGATTCGCAGTCGCTGCCCAGCTTTGCGGACGCTGCCTTCGAGGATCGTGGCAACCCCCAACTCGTCACCAATGCGGCGGATATCCTGATCCCTGCCCTTGAACGCGAACGCTGATGTCCTGGATACGACGTCCAACGCTTGGACCTTGGTCAACACGTTGGTGATCTCTTCGGCGATCCCATCGCTGAAGTACTCGTTCTCTGGCTCGGCGCTCATGTTGGCAAAGGGCAGCACAGCAATCGACTTGCCCGGCGGCTTCGCGTCTTCGGCAATGTCGTGATTCGACCCGCCCTGCCCCGCGCGACGTGCCGTCAACGCCTGTGACAGCTCGGCTGTCGTGGCAAAGCGCGCGTGCGCTTCCCGAGAAAGCGCCCGCCGGATCACCTGTTCTAACGTCCGTGAGATCGACCCCTTGATTCGACCGAAGCTCGGTGTGGGACGCATGGCCTTGCGCGCGAGAATCACGCGAGGATCCGATCCGGAAAACGGTGGCTCTCCTGCAACCATCTCGTACAGCACGCATCCCAAGGCGTAGACATCGGTGCGCTGGTCCAGTTCCCCATCGCCCTCCGCTTGCTCGGGGCTCATATAGACGGGGGTGCCCACGGCGATCCCTGGCGACGTCACGCGCTCCTCGCCAGCCACTGAGACCGCGCGCGCAATCCCGAAATCCGCAACCAGAGCGTGACCGGACTCCAGCAGGATGTTCTCTGGCTTGATGTCGCGATGCACAACGCCGCGGCCGTGGGCGTAGCTCAGCGCATCGGCAACTTCGGTGGTGATGTGCACCGCCTCGTCTAACTCGAGGTGTCCTACGCGCTCGAGCCGCTGCCGCAGTGACTCGCCGGCCACAAACGGCATCACGTAGTACAGCAGTCCCTCGGTCTCCCCGGAGTCGTACAGCGGCAAGATGTGGGGGTGGCTCAGCTGTGCCGCGATCTCAATTTCGCGCAAGAATCGATCGGTGCCCAGCGTCGCCGCCAGCTCGGGCCGCAGGACCTTGATCGCGACCTGCCGTCGATGCTTACGGTCGTCCGCCAGATACACGACTGCTGCCCCCCCACGACCAAGCTCACGGACCAACGGATACCGGTGCCCTAGCGCCGAGGAAACGAGCTGCTCCAGCGGCTTCACGTCGTATTGCCCGGTCGTGGTATGGACACTGGTTCCTCGCCGCGTTCTGACTCAGTGAGGTCTTGACGACTGGACCCGAACACCCTGGATCCTATGAATACTACGCCACGACACGACTCGGTGTTTCGGTGCTGTAGCGTGCAGGGTTTCCGGCATGACGGCTCGAGGTGCGACCGACTGCTGGACTACCCGCTCTCGGACTCACCACCGCCTGTCTGCGGCGAATCCGGCCTGTGGCGCTCAATGAACTGCTCGTGCTCTCTCGGCACGAACATGTTGTCGGCGATGCTCGCGATCTCTTCCGCCTCCCGCCAAGCCAATTCCAGCTCGACGAGCTCACCCATGAGGGCTCGCATCTCTTGCTCCTCGTGCAGGGCCATCTCCAACGCAAGGCGAGTCGGTGTGGGAAGCTTGTGAACCATACCGGGCTTACCGGGGAAAAACGGCCGCCCGTAGCCACGTTGCCAGTTGTCCGGGTCGATTTCGTCTGATGTCCGCGCAAGATACCTATCGGGACTGCCCGCCTCTTCGATCTTCGTGACGGCGTTGCGGATCGCCTCCTTGGACCCCGACATCCGATTGAGCTCTGGCAAGAGGTTTGCCGCTATCCGCTTCGCTTCCTTTCCCTCAAATGTCTCTTTCCCTTTCCTGTGCTTGACGCTGAGCACCCACTCGCTCGACCCGGGCTCCATCAAGAGCCGCGTCTTCTGCATGTCGGGGAGACGGAACTTGAGGAGACGTCCGTCGCGGGTCTTCACCTTCGCTCGGGTCGGCAGGTTTATGAGGAGGTTGGGGATTTGCGGCGCCAACCCTGCGCCAACTCCCAGCGCAATACCGCCTGCTACGACCGCGCCGACCGCCACTACTCCCGCGCCCGTCCAGATCATGGCGCGACGCCGTCGGCGACCGAACTGGTCGCCGTAGCGCCAGGCCGCAAACTCCGGTCGCAATGGCGTGCCAATGCGCACCAATTCCAGCCCTTCCTTGAGCTTGGCGAGCCCGATCTCATCGGTCGACATCCTGAGCCTGGTCCCACGGTACAGGCGCTCACATTCCTCGAACGCCTCCCACCGCTCCTCGAGTGGCGACAGGTTCCACCGTTCACAGCGCTTGCACACGACCCACAGCCGGCCCTTGCTCACATCGAACGCGAGTCGGCGGCCAACCGGAAACGACTCGATCACATCATTCCTACCGAGGTCACGCTTACAGTAGATGCAGGTGGAGTACATGGCGCCGGCAGCCTATGCCGCCGCGCGTGAACAAAGCGTGAAGGGACAATGAACCAAAAACGGGGTCCCAGACTGACTTGCCCGGAACCCCATTTCTTCTACCACGTTTGCGCTACTTCTTCGTTGCCGGTGTTCCCAACTTGCTCAAGATGTTAACACCGGTGGCGGTCTCGATCTGCTCCGTAAGCTTGATGATCGCCTCGGGCAGTTGCCCGGCAGCATTGGCAACGCCCGTGCCTTTGCCGCCCGAGTCGATGACCGTCACCTTGTCGATATCCATGCCTTCGACCGACTTCGAGATTTCGTGAATGATGTCGGGCAGCATGTTGAGGATGAAGATCCGCTCCGCCTCTGTGCCTGCCGACTGGTACAGCTTGATCGTCTCTTCGAGCACGAAGAGCCGCGCCTTTCCGTCCTCGCTGATCGACGCGGCCACACCCTGAGCCCGCTGCTCGGCCGCTTCACGATCGGCCTGCGCCGGTAACAACACATCGGCCTCGAGACGGCGCTGCTCCTTGGCGATCCGTTCCTGCTGCAACTCCTGCTCCGCCACGACTCTCGCCTTCTCACCCGACACCTTGGCCTCAGCCTCCCGCGCGAGCGCTTCGGCATCTAACTCGGCTTTCAGCACCCGAAGCCGGTTGTTCTCTTCGGTGATGGTGAGGTCTGCCTGGATCTGCGCCACCTGGGCAGCCCGTCGGGCAGAGGCCTCCGTCTGTTCGGCCTCCGATGCACGCTCCGCCTCGGCGACACGGGCTTTCTTGAGAATCTCGGCCGTCTGCTGTCTGCCGATCGAATCGAGGTAGTTTACCTCGTCGGTCAGGTTCTGAATCTTGAGCGTGTCGAGCTCGAGACCGAGCTTCTTCAGGTCTTCGTCAGCCTCTTCGATTAGCCGATGTGCGAACTTGAGTCGGTCTTCGTTCGCCTCTTCCGGTGTGAGCGTCGCCAACACGCCGCGGAGGTTTCCTTCCAGCGTGTCTTTGGCGATATGCATGAGCTCTTCGAACGGTTTGTCCAGAAGCCGCTCCACGGCGTTGTGTGACGTTGGATCACGCGCGCTCACCTTGACGTTTGCGATGCCCTGCACGATGAGTGGAATACCACCCTTGGAATAGGCGTTTTGTACCGTGAGGTCGATTGGGATGGTGGTCAGGTCGATGCGTGACACTCGCTCGACGATCGGGATCCGAAGCGTGCGCCCGCCATGTAACACCCGATAGCCGATGCGACGGCCATCTCCAGTCACGCGGCTCCGGCCGGTGACGACGACCATCTCGTTGGGCAGACAAATCACGATCAGTGAGCGCACTGCATAGATCAGCGCCCCCACGATTCCGAGAGCAATCGCTCCCATAATGACGCCAGCAGAGGGGTCCATGCTTCTCTCAGTCTGTTGAAGGTGGAAGCTCGCGCGATTCCAACGGCATCACCTGAGCTACGGTGTCGGACACCTTGAGTATCACTACTTCGCGACCGGGTGGGAGCGCTGGATACCCTTCGGCGAGCGTCGCGATCATGTAGATTTCACGATCTCCGATTCGACACGCAATTCTCCCACGCTCACCCGGCCCAAGCGGCAACACGACGCGTCCCACGCAGCCTTCGACATCGCTATCACTCACCACATCCACCGCCGACTCGCTGCGACGCAGCCACTCGAATACTCCGTGCGTCACAACCATCGCCCCGAATCCCATTCCCAACGAGGGAATGAGACTCGCAATGGCACTCCACGGACTGAGCAGTGTCAACAACGAACCCGTGAGGCCGAAGGCTGCAAGGAAGAACGTCAGGTTTCGCGGGCGAAACAGCCCGAGGACCAGCTCGCCCGCCCCGCCGTGTCCCACGTGGCTGGCATCGGCATCGTGACCCAGTTCGTGGTGCACATCGTGTCCGATATCATGACCGATATCGTGGTCCGCATCGAATCCAGAGGCATCGGCATGGGCGTCATGTTCCCCACCAGCCAAGACGGAAAACAGAAGCAGCCCGCCACCCAAGATTGCCGCGAAGAGGTAGATTCCCAGCATCGTGTTTCACCACGTTTCGTGGCTCGACCCAATGAAATCTCTCCGGCGGCACCTGTCGTCGCAAGAACGCCCTCGGCCACCGAGACTACCTCGCTGCGGCCTCAGCGGTGGCTCGATGCGATTGTCGCAACGCCCTCGACGAGGCGCGTGACTTCGGTCGCCGTCGTATAGCAGGCGCACCCCGCACGCACCAGCCCTTCTGGGGCGAGTCCCAGCCGTTCAACAACGGTCAAGGCGTAGAAATCACCGTGTGACGTGAATACACCTTCGCGGGCGAGTTGTCGCGTCACCTCCGACGACGCGACACCCTCGACGGTGAACGCCGCTGTGGGCGTACGAGGAGCATCGGGCGGGGGGCCGTACATCCGCACGCCGGACACCATCGAAAGACCACTCCACAATCGCTGGAACAGTTCGGTGCCGCGCTCGTGAAACGCGGTGTACGTGCATGACAGCCTCTCGCGACGCCCCTCTCCACAACCCAGCGACGCCAGCCACTCGACCCCGGCCGCTGCACCTACCAACCCCTCGTGGTTGAGCGTGCCTGTCTCGGCTCGCTCGGGGGACTCGTTCGAGGCGGGCTCCAGACGTGGAAAGTCGAGGCGCTCGAGCAGCTCACCGCGACCAAACAGCACTCCAACGTGCGGCCCATAAAATTTGTACGGCGAGCAGGCAAAGAAGTCACACTCAAACGCCTGCACATCTGGCAGCGCGTGCGGCGCATAATGCACACCGTCCACGAACACGAGCGCCCCGACCGCATGCCCTAATCTCGCTGCTCGCTGAACGTCGTTCACCGTTCCAAGGGCGTTCGCTGCTGCGCCGATCGCCAGTAGCTTGGTACGAGCATTGATGAGCGATTCCAACTCGTTCCAGTCCAGCTGACCCGTTTCAGGAATCAGTGACACCCACCGGACTCGTACACCACGTTCGAACTCGAGCGCCATCCACGGTGCGATGTTGGCATGGTGATCCAGTTCCGTGACCACGATCTCGTCGCCCTCCTTGAACTCCCGCCCGAGAGCACGAGACACGTGATACGTCAGCGACGTCATGTTGGCGCCGAACACGATCTCGCGTCGGCTTGCGTGCAAGAAATCGGCAAACACCGTGCGCGTGTGCTCGAGCGCCATATCCGTTTCGGCACTCGTGGGATAGGCCCAGTGGGTGTTCGCATTGTGATGGAACAGATAGTCGGTCACGCTGTCGGCAACGGCGCGTGGCACCTGGGTGCCGCCCGGGCCATCAAAGTAGGCGACAGGCTGCGCGGCCTCCAACCGGTCCAGCGCGGGAAAATGCTCACGAATCGACTGGGTGGGGGCAACGTGTTGTGCTGCTATTTGGCCATCCCGCATGTGTTCAGGCACCATCGACTCCTCGCGGTGTGCAGTGGTGGCCTCAGTCGTGAACGCCGAATGGCTACGCGACGACTGTCAGTAACTGCCCCACAGCGTGCGCACCCTCAGCAGCTCCGACAGGTCCGGCACTCGCTCATCCAGCTGGACCTGAACCTCCCGCACCTCGCCAGGCAGAACATCGAAGAAGTTGTCTGAGAAGTGTGCCCGCATCCCGTCAGTCATCAAGTACACGTTCTTCAACAGGGAGGTCGCTTCGAGCACGACGCGGTAGCCACGATTGTCGCGGACCGTGCGAAGCGTAAACTCGGGCGTGGGGAGATCGAGGTTCTTGGGCTTGACGAAGTAGAGCACTGCCCCGCTCGCCACATCCTCTTCGCGACTGAACGTGGCTCGGAGGGCCACCCGTTCGGGATCGGCGTTGGCCAGCACCCAGCTAAGAGGTGTGGAGAGAACTCGGCTGCTGCGATTCGCCTCGATTCCGACCGGCAGCGAGAGGGACCACCGTTCTTCTCCTTGAAAATCCATGACGAGAAGATCCAACCGACCGGCAATCGGGGTCAGTAGATCGGAAACGATGTGGATTTCGAGCGTGTCACCTTGTACCACCGGCGAAACGAGCACGTCGGCAAACGCGCGAGCCGCATAGTAGTGCAATGCCTTCCACGTCCCAAAGAAGTCGAGACTCGACCACGACGCGCCAGGCCAAGTGTCGTTGAGTTGCCAGTACAGCGTGCCCATGGTCCGCGGCATGGCTCGTCGATGGCTCTCCAGAGCCAACCCGATGCCCTCCGCTTGCAGGAGTTGACTCACATACAGAAACGCAGCGAAGTCACGCGGAGGCCGATACCAGTCTGAGAGATACGGATCAATACGCTCGAGGGCTCGACCCGCCTTTTGGTGGGCCTGCATGACACGAGACGTGGGGCTGCGATCACGCGGGACCGTGAACGCGCGCACGGTCTCGAGTGCGGGATAGCCCTGAAACCCGAACTCACTCATGAACCGTGGAAGCCGCTCCCGGAACATCTCGAATGGTTCCCCGCCGTGCCAGATACCCCAATAGTGGGAATCTCCCTCTGTCAGGCTCTCTGCCTGACCCCACCCATTGCTCGGGGAGGACGGCCAGTAGAACCGATCGGCATCCATCGCCGCGACTATTGCCGGAATAACATCGTGAAAAACCCGCTCGTATGCTTCACCGATCCTCGTCGCTTGGCCTGCCGAGTATGAGTCCCGCCACCCCCAATTCCGCCACCCTTCATCAATCTCGTTGTTGCCGCACCAGAGCGCGATGCTGGGATGATGCCGCAGCCGCCTGATATTGTCCGCTACCTCAGCCCTCACCGAAGCGACGAACGCGCTATCTCCAGGGTACATCGCGTTGGCAAACATGAAATCCTGCCAGATGAGCACCCCGTACTCATCGGCCAGGTCGTAGAATAGGTCGCGCTCATAGATCCCGCCGCCCCAGACACGCAGCATGTTCATGTTGGCTGCCACTACATCGTTGAACAGCTTGCGGTACCGCGTGTCGGGGACCCGTGATGGGAAGTGGTCCATCGGGATGTAGTTGGCGCCTTTCGTGAATACGGGGACGCCATTCACTTGCACATAGAACGACTCGCCGATCGAGTCCGGCTCGGTGACGACCGCAAGCTCGCGCAAGCCGATACGCCGACTTGCGCGATCAGCTGCGCCCTGTGCCTGGACCCCCACGACGATATCGTACAGCGGTTGCTCGCCCAGTCCATTCGGCCACCACCGCTGCGGCGCGTCGATGACCACCTCCAGCGGAACGACGTTCAACCCCGGCTCAAGCGCCACGGCAACTTCAACCGGCGCGAACCACCGGTTCCCGCCCCGCACGACCACAGAGCCGGTTTGCACCGAGTCGGTGAGCACCTCCACAACCACCGACAAGACCGCTCGCTGGTCGTTGAGTTCTCGTTGCAGGACGCGCATATCGCTGATTCTGACACCACTCCACGATTGGAGCCGAATCGGCCGCCAGATACCACTCGTTACAAACCGTGGGCCCCAATCCCAGCCATAGTGGTAGGCGGCCTTGCGCGTGAAAGCCCTCGTGGGCGTGGTGGCACGGTCATTCCCCTGCGGCAGTTCGTAGCCTAGGCGACGCACTTCGGGCAGCGCCATGTCGATGGGCGACCGGAACGAAACCTGGAGCCTGTTCTCTCCGGGGCGCAGGAGCACGGCTGCGTCCACCTCGAAGTGCCGAAACATGTTCTGTGATTCGAGAATCACCACACCGTTCAGTTCCACCGTGGCGTAGGTATCCAGTCCCTCGAAAACCAGCTCGTGGTGCGTGTGTCGAAAGTCTCGTTCTGACAGGTCGAACGTGGTGCGATATTCCCAGTCCTTCCCTTCGATCCACTGCTGGCGAAACTCATTGTCACGGTAGTAGGGATCGCCGATCACGCCAGCGGCGAGCAGATCTAGGTGTACCGCTCCAGGCACCGATGCGGCATACCACTGGGCCGTGCCGGTTTCGCGGAACTGCCAACCCTCGTCCAGTTGCCTAAGCTGAGGCTCCGAGGCTGGACTGCACGCCACGAGCGCACCCATCGCCGCACCGAGCGCTGTGCCCACCAATCGTTTCAGTCCCATGTCTTCCAGATAGGATGAGCTTCAGTGTTGAACACGGCGTCGCCAGTGTTGGCGATGTTTGAGTCGGCAAACAGGAGAAATGCGTACTTTAGCGTCTCCGCCAAGAAGAAGCTCTCCATGGCGTCGGCGCGTGCCTTGGTGACCACACTCTCGAGCGCCGTAAACCCGACCTCGTTTTGCGTATGGGCTAGAATGCTCTCGAACATCACCTTTCCCATGCGCAGATATCGGGGATCGTTTGTCAGTCGATGGAGATAATATGCGGACTCTAGCGCCTCGGGTCGGAGAAAGTAGGGCGGCGAGACCACCTCTCCGGTGACATAGTCCCATTGCTCGGGCTCGATATCAAACGCCGTCCACATGTCGAACACCGACGTCATGAGCCGTTCTGCCCTGGATGTGTCTCCTGCCAGCGCCAGGACGGCAGGTAGAAACGCGTCCAGCGCCCCGAACCGCGTCGCCGTTCGTCGGCCTGACCGCATGTCAGCGTGTCCATACCAAAGCCTCCCGCCATGTTCGTCGGCGAGATAGCGATTGACGGCGGGGAGCGTTGCGCGCCACATCTCACCGAAATCGTCGTCGCCGAAAAGCAGCAACGCCTTGAGCAGATACTCGTAGTACGAGTCGATCATTCCAGACACGTGCGAATCCGTGTTCTGCCACTCGCCGGACTCAACGTCGATCGTCGTACCCACGAGCCCGATTGACGACCTCCGCTCAAAGAGCGCGATGATTGCTTGCTTCGCGGTATCATAGTAGACGGGATTTCCGGTCAGCTTGCTCAGCGTGCCAAGCTCCAGCATCAACGTCCCGATCTCCGCAGGGTTGTTCACCTGCCATTCTGTCTCGCCGGAGCGCAGGTTCACGCGTACATATGGCATCCCAGTTTCTGAATCAAACGCCGGTAACAGGCGGTCCCCCAATTCGGTGGCCAACTCAAGAAACTGCGCGTCCCCGTCTAGTTGGTACGCGGTAAGCAGCCCTCCCAGCAGGCGAATCGTGACCTCGAACACTTGCACAGAGAAGTCGTGATCGAAGACCAAGCTGTCGAGGACGAGTTGCTTTGCCTCTTGCGCTTCTTGTTCGAGCCCCATGAGTACCATGGTGTCGAACGCGTCGAGCGGTGTCATCACAAGCGAGGCATCGTACCAGTCGCGAAACCCACGCGTGAGCGGGCGCAGTTGATCGTGCCCCCATGCAAACGCCCTATAGCCCTCCCACGCATGCTGAAGAGCCCGGACCGCCCGGTGCGCCAAGGTTTGCCGGTCGACCGACAGTCCCGAAGGCGGGCGACGACGCGGGTCGACCGCCCAGCTGCTGTCCGGGTCGCCGACCATCTCGACGTTCAGCGCTCCACCAGCAACTACGTCGGAGTGCATGACGTACCCAAACGGATGGGGCTTCCCATTCAACTCGACCGCTTGCACGTACCGACGTTCGGACGAGGTTCCGCGCGCGCGAATCGTGAACTCGTTGCCGTCTTCCAGCTCGATCGTCACCTCCTCGAACAGCGG
>CAJIBA010000393.1_pt1 | contig 14438 bp, 11 predicted proteins | sample 9199191 | NCBI WGS metagenome assembly CAJIBA01 (sample SAMEA7708289, study PRJEB35096) | sediment metagenome | biome: marine neritic benthic zone biome [ENVO:01000025]; feature: sediment [ENVO:00002007]; material: shallow marine sediment [ENVO:03000034] sea grass bed [ENVO_01000059] ... | reverse complement strand
TGGTAGACGACGTGCATTTCCTCGAAGGGAAGGAAATGACTCAGGAGGAGTTCTTTCACACATTCAACGCACTCCATGAGGCCCAGAAACAGATCGTTCTGACATCGGACCGGCCCCCAAAGGACATTCCGGGCCTCGAATCCCGCCTCGTCAGCCGTTTCGAGTGGGGCATGGTTGCCGACATCGGCCAGCCGGACCTCGAGCACCGAATCGCCATCTTGCGCAAGAAAGCCGAACAGGACCATCTGGAACTCACCATCCCGGATGACGTTCTGCGATTCATCGCCGAGCATGTGCGCAGCTCGGTGCGGGAGCTCGAGGGCTGCATTATCAAGCTCTTACTCTTTGCGTCACTCAAGCATCGCGAGGTCTCCATCGAGCTTGCTCGCGACGCGCTCGCTGACAAGATCCGTGAGGCGGCAGGCCTAACGCTAGCTGAGCCCGAAGCGCTGCCAAGCGTCGACCGTGTTCAGGAAGTCGTTGCGCGACGGTGGGGGGTTACTCCTGAGGGGCTCCGTTCCAAGGCGAGAACGAAGACACTGACGGTGCCGCGCCAGGTCGCGATGTTTTTGGCTCGTGAACTCCTCGGGATGCAACTCGTTGAGATCGGCCAGGCGTTTGGCGGCCGCGATCACTCAACCGTCATTCACAGCCTTGATAAGGTCCAGCGTACCATGGCCGGCGATGACCGATTCCGTGACCGTGTGGAACACGCGCGTCGGGAACTGGTGACGGCGCGATGACAACCATGGGGAGATGTGGATGCAGCCTGTTGGAGAACTGTGCGCCGTGGGGATTCAGCGGTTTTGATCCACTGCCGCTCCACAGATCTTCCCAGCAACGCACAATTGCTTGGCAACCCAACTATCAGGGACACCACTGGTTGGACGATTCATCAAGGTTTCCAGACCTACTACTACTACTACTAGATAGTAATATAGAGAGTATTCGTAGGTTCTTCTTTCCACTCCGGTAGAGAAAGAGCATGAAGTTCACGATCACACGGGAGCGACTCCACGAGGGTTTGGTGGCAGTGGCCGCCACGGTCCCGACGAAGACTACGCTCCCCGTGCTGTCCAACATCCTGATCGAAGCCACACGCGATGGGGTCCGCCTCTCGGGTACGGATCTCGATATCGCGGTAAGCACGGTCGTACCGGCAGAGGTGGATGAGGATGGTGCGGTTACGATTCCGGCGAAGAAGCTGCTCGAAATCGTTCGCGAGTTGCCGAGCGCAGCCATCCGGATCAGTAGCTCTGGCGAGCAGCGAATCAGCTTGGAGTGCGGACGGTCGCGCTTCAAGCTCCTTGGGATTCCGAAGGAGGAGTTCCCCAACTTCCCGCCGGTCAGCTTCGACGATAGTTGGATAGCCACGTCAGGTGATCTGCAGAAGCTCATCAATCACGTGAGCTTTGCGGCGTCTACCGAAGAAAGCAGACCAATCCTGAACGGTGTGCTGTGGGAGCTTCAGGGTGACGTGATGCGGATGGTAGCGACGAACGGTCATCGTTTGGCAAAGATGGAAGTACCGGTGTCAGGGAGCAGTGGGGCGGTGGATCTTATTGTGCCGCCGAAAGCCCTGGAGCAAGTGCGCCGGCTGTTCGGTCCGTCCGACGAGGTGGAGATCGCAAAAAGTGATAACCACCTTGGCTTCCGCACGGGCGGGACCGTCGTGTTTACCCGCCTCATTGAGGGTCCGTATCCCAATTACGACCAGGTGATCCCCAAAGAGAATGACCGCGCGTGCACTGTGGAGAAATCGACGCTCGCGAGCGCGTTACGGCGAGTAGGCGCCGTGGCGAGTGACCAGACACACCGGGTGCGCCTGGAGTTCAGTGGCGGCTCGCTCAAGCTGAGCGTCAGCACACCCGATCTGGGCGACGCGCAGGACGAGATCGCGGTCACGTTCGATGGGGATGCCCTGGAGATTGGCTTCAACGCCACCTACTTGCTGGAGATCCTGAAGTTCATGCCCACCGACGAGGTGCGGTTGACGTTCAAGGCTCCGGAGCGGGCCGGCACTGTCGAGCCGGTGGGGTGGGATGATCCAGCGTCGTATCTCTGCTTGGTGATGCCTCTCAGGCTCGTGGACTGACGGCCAACAGCGTCTCCAAGGTCTCCGATCAGGGCAAGCGAAGAGACCGGCTCGCCACGCCAGTCAAACTCAGTCGTTCTAATCGGTCGGCTGGTGCTACGGTGCCGCCCGACACAAGGCCAAGTACGTGATCGGACCGGCCAACCGCCACGCCGACCGACCACTGGTCAACTGAGAAGCTACTGCTGAAGTCGAGTGCGCCGATGACCATCACGGGCACCGATCTACCAAAAGACACGCGCACCCCTCCTCGGGAAAGCATGTCGTATCCCGATGCCCCAAACCGCTCAGCGGCAAGGACCTCACCGGCGATGACGAGGTGACGAGGCAGTGGATGCCACGCGGCACTCAGGACTCCTGTGAGTGGGCCAGGCGCATCTCGCAGGACGGGACGCCCGATGTTGCGTATGACCAGTCCGAGCTCGAGTGGAGAGAGAAGCCGATACCGGGCGCCGAGGTCGATGCCTCGGTCGGTCGTGCTATCGATGGCGTTGCCGCGGTAGAACGTGAACGCTGCCCCAACCGCGCCCCGTTGAAACGGCAGTGAAAGGCCGAAGCGAAGGGCTCCAGTGTTCGGATCGTCGTCGAAGCGATCCCGCTGGTAGCCGATAGAGAGGCCCCGAGAGTTGAAGCCGACCGTCCACTGAGCCAGACGAAGGTCTCCGCTGACCGGCCGTTCCAGCACGAACTCGGCGAGCACCGAGGCTTCCGTTGCGACAGCGAGCCCCGCCGGGTTGACCCAGAGAGCTCGAGCGTCGATCGCGGTGGATGCGAAGAGGTAGTCGCCGGACCGCGGACGGACCGCCTGGCCGTTGGCGGTCGTCGAGACCAGACCGCCTAGGACAAGTGCGGCAAAGACGCGGCGCAGCAAGGCGCTACCGAACGACGGTGACGGTGTCGACAGTGATCTGGAGGATCGGGATCATGGCGCCCATGGCAGCGACGGTGGCCGTCATGTTTGCTGTGTCGACCGCAACGCGTCCGAGGAACTGTCCATCGGCGCCAAGATACGCGGTTTGGTAGCTCGTGCCCGAGCCATCCAAATCGATTTCCGTCCCGCCCTGCGATCCGGCACCCAGGAGTGTGTAATTCGAAATCGACTTTACCTCGAGTGCCTGCATCCCGCGGTGCTCGATCCAGGCTCCCGCTCGGCTCTCGGTGACGGTCTCGACCTGAATGTCGAGACCGCCGGATTCGGTGTTTACTTCGGCCGTATCGGTCCACGTCTGTCCAGGCGCGAGGCCTCCCACGGGAACGCGGGGAAAGAAGCGCTGGAATGCTCTGGCCTGCTGCTGGAGGAACGTGCTCGCGCTATCTCCGGCCTGGAAATCCGCCACCTCACCTTGGGGAGAGAGCGTCCCCGTGAAGATCGCCCCGACGGCGCTCGCCACGTCAGCATCGCTGAGTCCCGGGGCCGAGCCTGTCACCTCAGGGGTCGAGTCGACGCGGATGGTAAGGAGCCATGGGGTCGTCGACGCTTCCGCGGCTGCCGTCACCAGCCAGCGAACTCCGATGTCCACCGTGTTGACCTGTCCACCGAACTCCTGCTCCTGCAGGGTGTGTGTCCGGATCTCGTAGGTGGTGGCAAAGGGCTGGTACGCGAACAGACTCGGCGCAGGTGCCGCAGCCGTGGAAGAGCTCGAGCCGGCTACCCCGGCTCCGCATCCAGTGGTTCCGAGCACCGCCACTGCAGATATCGCCGTGACAGGAATACGAGACCTCTTCATGACTACTTCCCTTCTCGTTGGAGCAGTTGGTCTTTCGTGCGGCCGAACACCGCGACCATTTCGCCGCGATCGGCGCTGACTTGAAGCAACTTCCATCCCTTGCGACCCATTTCGGCGCGCCAGCCGATGAGCCGCTGCCACCGCTCTTCGGTAGTGCGGAACACACGCAACTCGGCGACAGCTTCCCAGTCTTCGGGATACGGGCGTGGCGAGGCTGCGGTGGAGTTCGGCGTTCCGGTGGACATCGCTCTCGGAGTGAAGTGCTGCGAAATGATAGTCCGGGACAAGGAGGGAAACCAGGGGTGGGGGAGCCGTAAGCCGAGTTCTGTTCAGCGCGAGCGCCGTACGGTCATCCATCTAGGATGGCGGTCACCCGCCACCTCAAGCAGCCTACCCGCGACTCTAACGGCTCGGGCCGAGCCTCGCCGCCTATTTGGCCTTGCTCCGACTGGGGGTTGCCGTGCCACGACTGTTGCCAGTCGCGCGGTGGGCTCTTACCCCACCGTTTCACCCTTGCCCACCTACCGGTGGGCGGTCTGTTTTCTGTGGCCCTCTCCGTCGCCTCACGGCGCCCAGGCGTTACCTGGCAGTCTGCCCTGTGGAGCTCGGACTTTCCTCGGCTCGCGTAGGCGAGCCGCGACCGTCACACTCCTCCACCCCTCTGAAAAGATAGCCGCCTCCGGGCCGGAACCATAGCAGCGGTTGAGGCTACCGCGCCAAGCGTTGAGTCGTGGTTGAGAGACGTGGGCGAGAGTCGAGCGTCATGAACGCCGGAACAACGATGACTCACTCCCGCGTGAGTACGCTGGTGGCAACGGTGCTGCACCCGCTCGAACGGTCCCGATTCGACGCGGCAGCCGCCGGTCGGTTTTGGCCGCTCCACGCGGAAACGGTTAGCGATGCAATACAAGTGGTCCGAGAGCGTCCGGTAGGCGCGGTCCTGCTGTCACCGCGGCGTGTGACGGTGAAAGAGATGGGTGGGGTCGCGTCGCTGATCAGAGGATTCCCGGGTGTGCCCGCGGTGGCGGTCGTCTCACGCCATGATGGCACTGTAAGCGAACGGCTCCTGGAATTGGGAGCGTGCGGTGTCCGGCGGATGGTTGATCTGTCGGGTCACGAAGGGTGGCATGAGCTCCGAGCCGTAGTTGCCGATCCGGCTTCCCCGCTAGGCGCGAGCATTCTCTCTCACACAATGTCAGCGCTCGCCGGAGTGACGGTCGATAGCCGACGCTTCTTCGAAGTGCTCATCCGGGTAGCGCCAGGCGTGCCGACAGTTCGGGAACTTGCTCAGCGCCTAGGCGTGCAGCCGAGCACCTTCATGTCGCGGTTCTTCCGCGCTCGGTTGCCGTCGCCCAAGCGCTATCTGGCAGCTGTACGCCTGGTCTATGCCGCCGGGCTCCTGGAATCCGCCGGCCTGTCTCTCGCGGACGTGGCGTACCGCCTAGAATACTCCTCGCCGCAGAGCTTCGGTCGGCACGTCAGGTCGGCGCTCGGCGTGACCGCTGCTGAGTATCGGCGACGATACCCGTTTTCCGTGGCGCTTGAGGATTTCGTCGCGCGTCTCGTCGCTCCGTATTGTTCGAGCTTCCGCCGCTTCTGTCCCCTCGAACGTGGGGCGACGGACCTGGGACGCGGTATTGAGGGAGCGAGAGGGGCGGTGAGGCGCGGGACGACCAGACGGCGCTGAAGCGCTAGGGACTGACTCCGAGGTCGGCGAGCGTTAGGAGACACCGAAGGCCGTATCCCTGTGCCTCGATCGTGCTGCGGCCACCTTCGCCGCGGTCAACAAGGGCCAATACGCCCAAAACGACCACACCCATGGCCGAAACAACCTCCACGGCCCTCAGGGCTGACTGGCCTGTGGTCACAACGTCTTCCACGACGACCACAGACGCCCCCTTCACCAAGCAGCCCTCAACCTGCCGCTGCGCACCATGGCTCTTGGTGACCTTTCTGACGGTGAAAGCGTCCACCGGTGGCGGACGTTCGCGACTGGTTCGCGCGATAGCATACGCGACGGGGTCGGCTCCCAGCGTGAGACCCCCGACAGCGTCCGGCGACCATCCGACCTCCCGAATAGCGGCCAACCCCAGGTCACCGACCAGCTCGAGGCCCCTGGCGGACATCGTGGTGCGGCGGGCGTCGATGTAGTAGCTGGAAGTGCGACCAGAGGCGAGGGTGAAGGTCCCCAGCTCGAGCGACCGTTCTCTGACGAGGGCCGCCAGGTCGGATTTGAGCGAGCGGCTGATCAAGGGTCCGACACGCCTACGCTCAGTTCGTATCCCTCTTACGCCACATGGACTTCACCTTGCCCAGCAAACCGCCGTCTGGCCGCGCTCGAGGGCTCGCGTCGACAGCCACTCCGCCCTCTAACGCTTGCCGTAGGCTCTGGGCAAAGTCCTCAACGGTTGGCGGACGGGCATCCGGATCGCGTGCCAGCGCGGCCATAATTGCCGCCTGCAAAGCCTCGGAAAAGCGAACCTGATCAACGGCTTCGTTGAGCGGTCTGGGGTCCTGTGTTAGAAGCTGCTGGAAGAGTTCTCTCGGCGAACGTCCAGGATACGGGTGGATGCTCGTCAGGAGGTAGTAGGCTATCGTGGCCAGGCTGTATATGTCCGCTGACTCGCTGACCAGTTCGCCGGAGAGTGCTTCCGGCGCGACGTAGTTCAACGTCCCCACGAAGAAACCGGTCCGAGTAAGCCGTTCGGTGGCATCGGCCTGCGCGTCACGGGCGATCCCGAAATCGAGCAGCTTGACCGACTGCGTGGCTGGGTCGTATACGATGTTCTCGGGCTTGAGATCCCGATGAATGATCCCCTCAGCGTGTGCCGCGGACAGAGCGCCGGCCAACTGAGAGATCAGCTCAACCGTCAATTCGGGAGCGAGGCGGCCCGAGCGGTGTACAAATTGCGACAAGGGTTCACCTTCTGCCCACTCGAGCGCGAGGTAATACAGATCGTCCTCTTCGCCGTAGTCGTACGTGCAGACGACACTGGGATGCTCTACCCGCGATCCGTAGCCAGCTTCGCGGAGAAAGCGCTTGACGGCAGTTGGATCATGGCGCATGCGTTCTTTGAGAATCTTCACCGCGCAGCGACCGCGATCCGGGTGTTCGGCCCGGTACACGCTGGCCGTCCCGCCCTCGCCAACACGCTCGAGGAGTCGGTACGCCGCAACAGTACGGCCAGAAAGGTCTTCATGGGGCATAAGGGTGCGCCAAAGTAAGTGTTGCGTCGGACGGCGGGCAAGTCGCCAACGTACTCGGTGCAGGAGGGTACTCCGTGCGGCGGTGGGTGGCGCGGTCCTGTGCGTGACGCTCACGGCATGTGCATCGTGGCAACGTGTTGGCACCGAACCGACGGCCGATCCCGGTCAGTATGTGGCGCGCCTGTTCGATGCAGCGGCCGTCTACGCAGAAATGGGCCTCCTACCTGCTGGCGACCCGGTCCCGTTCGTGGCCGGGGTGCGCTATCTGGCGGGGACGACCGAGGACTCCACGTTGGCTGTGGTGGGGATCTCACTCACCAACGACGTGCTCACGTTTCGCCGCCGCGGCGACGTGTTTGAAGCCCGGTATCGGGTCGAGGTGTCGTTTCGTCGGGATGGTGAGGTGCTGCGGTTCGCGCGACAGGACGAGGACGTCCAGGTCGCGAGTTTTGCGGAGACGCAGCGGGCGGACGAGAGCGTGGTGTTTCAGCAACTCGTGTTGGTGCCACCGGGACCCGCCCACGTGAGCATCACGCTGCGCGACCGCAACGGCGCATCGTTCAGCCAGGTCACGGACTCGGTGCGCGTGCCAGCCCTATCTGGCACTCCAAGTCTGTCATCGATCGTACCCGTGTACCAGGCGACCCCGCGGACATCTCGTGCGACCGGGCCGGACTTTGTCGTCAATCCGAAGGCCGCCGTGCCATACAACGACGACACGTTGATGCTCTACATGGAGGCCATCGGCACACCTCCACGCGAGCCGTTGGTAATCCGCGGCGTTGCTCGAGACCAGGGCGAGGTGTGGCGTGACACCGTTGCGCTCGATTCGCAGCAGCCGTTTCAGAGCGTGATCCTGCCGCTCGATCCTGAGCGTCTCCCGATCGGCGTCATGCACGTTGAGGCGGCATTTGGAGGGTCGGGCGACACGGTGCGGACGTCGGTCCTTGCGAGCTTCTCCGACCAGTGGGTGGTCGCGAATTTCGACGACATGCTCTCGCTACTGCGCTACTTCGCCACAGCGCAGACGCTTCGGTCGTTGCGCGACGCACCAGAAGAGGAACGGGCTGAACAGTGGCGCTCGTTCTGGGAGATGTCGGACCCCGACCCGCTGACGCCACGGCACGAGGCCTTGAACCTGTATTTCGAGCGAGTGCAAGAGGCAAACAGGCGGTTCGATGAGCCAGGCGTGGGAGGCTGGCTTACCGATCGGGGGGAAGTGTTCATTACCGTGGGTCCGCCGGACGAAATCTTTGACTCGAGTTCGGACCTCGAGGGGAATATCCGATATATCCGCTGGACCTACGTCGCCGCGCGGCTGGTACTCGAGTTCATCGACGACAGCGGCTTTGGCCGGTTTCGACTGACGGATCGATCGCGGGCAGACTTCATGATTGTCGTCAATCGCTACCGGCGGAGCGGGTAACGTTGGAGACCCTCGCCGCCCTGCTCGCCGCGCTCACCATCTGGACACAGTTCGTCTTTGAGCTTCCGCGGTCTGCGCTGCCGGACCCAGTGATGAGCTGGCATGCCACCGCCGAGTTGCGGCGAGCGGTGGCTCGGGGGACGGCGTCCGCCGAAGACTCGGTGCGTCTGGCGGCCGCGGAACTGGCGCTGGGGCGACCAGGGCGCGCGCGGGTGCTGCTCGGCGCCGATGGATCGCCCGACCCGAGCGGCGCAGCGCTCACGCTTCTTGCAACCGCCGAGTCCGAGATTGGCAATTCCCAGCGTGCGGCCGAGCTCTTCCTCCGCGCGACAGCGGAGGCACGTGGTGAGGAGGCGGGGGTCTTGGTAGCTCGAGCGGCAGCGGCCCTCGAGGAGAGTGGCTCGACCGGCGATAGCATTGCGAGCTTGTATCGGAACGCGGCGCTCCGCCTTCCCGCCGTGGCTGGATGGCTGGCCATACGACAGGCGCGGCACACCGACGAGCCTGCTCGCGCGCTTGCACTGCTCCGACGGGCGCCGCCCATGGCAAGCCGCCTCGCGTCACGCGCTCGGGCGACGGTGCTGTTGGAGTCCGGAGACAGCGTCAGGGCGCTCGGTGCGTTCGGGCAAGCTGAGGAATGGGGTCGCGGGACGCAGCTAGCGGCGGCGTTGAAGGACACGGATCGTGGTCGCGGCTACGCGTTTCGCGCGCTGGAGTTTGGTGACTCAGCCGACATGCGTGGCGCCCTCGAGTACGTGAACGTGTTGGTTCCGTCGCCGGTGGGTCGTGAACGCTATGTGCTCGCTTCGGCGTTACGGCAGCTGAGACAACTCGACGACGCGATCAGCGTCCTCGAGACGGCTGTGGCGGGAGGTGACTCGGCGGCAGCCACCTTGCGGCGCCTTGGTGACCTCCTGGCCTCTTCCGGGAAGCGTGCGCGTGCGTTGCAGGCGTACGAGCTTGCGGTTGGAGACACGGGGCGCGATGCCGCGCTCGCGGCATATAGGCGCGGCCGGACGCTCACGCGCCTTGGCCAGGCAACCGCCGGCTACGCCGCGCTTTCCGAGTTCGCCGCGCAATATCCCAACCATGCGAACGCCCCGGGCGCGCTGGCCTTGGTCGCAGGGTGGCATCGGCGTGGAGGCAGGACGGGGGTGGCGGACAGCGTGTTGGAGCATCTGGCCGCACGGTGGCCTGACTCGGATACGGGGAGCCGGGCGCGCATGACCCTTGCCACCCACGCGCTGGCCCGGCACGACACAGTGGCGGCAATGGACTGGTACCGCGTAGAGAGAGAGTCGGGCACCGCGGCTCGTGCGGCGCAGTATCTCTTGGCGGATCTCGAGGCACGCTTGGGTGATTCAACCGCCGCGCTTCTTGAGTGGCGACAACTTGCCGCGCGAGACTCGGTCGGGTATTACGGCACGATTGCGAGACATGCCGCTGCGCTGGATGCGCCCCGGTTCGCGCCTCAGGCGCGGCGCACCATGCCGCAAGCTGTCCGCGCGATCTTGCGCCAGCTCGACCTCCTCGTGCGCATGGGATTTGACGAGGAGGCGAGTGAAGTGGTGCGGCGCCAGCTGGAGCTCGAGGGTGCGCCGCCGGATGAAATGCTGGCCCTTGCGGAAGGCCTGATGGCGCGCGGCTGGGTGAGCGAAGCGGTGAGGCTTGGGTGGCGAGCCGCCCGTGCCCGGTCGCTCAATGACGAACAGGTCCTGCGGGTCATCTTTCCGTGGCCGCTTCGCGCGCTGATCGAGTCGGAAGCGCAGGAGCATGAGCTCGATCCCTATTTGCTGGCCGCGCTCATCCGCCAGGAATCCACCTTTCGACCGGCGGTGGTGTCGCACGCAGGCGCGCACGGCCTCATGCAGCTCATGCCGGCGACGGCGTCGTGGGTCGCTGGGCGACAGGGCATTGCGTGGGACAGACGATACCTGACCTCTGCCGCGGCCAACCTCCACATTGGTGCCGTGCACCTGGCAGCGCTGCTGCGAACCTATGAGGGTGACGTGATCCCGGCGCTCGCGGCCTACAACGCGGGGGCACGAGCGGTACGTCGATGGTTGCGCTACCCGGAGGCGAGTGATCCGGTACGCTTCGTCGAGCGCATTCCCTACGTGGAGACGCGCGGGTACATCCGGACCGTGCTCCGCAACTGGGACCTCTACCGGGGTCTCTATCCGGCCGAAACGGATGGTCGCGACGCGCAGTGACCCGTAGCGCCACACGGCGGCTTCTCCACGCCAGCACAGCTATCGTGCTGCTAGTTGTGCCGCTGACGTCGTGGGCTGCCCTGAGAACCGGGCTCTTGGTCGGCGCACTCGTCGCCATTGCTGTGGAGATTGTGCGGCTCCGTACGCCGACCATTCGTGCACGGCTTGCCCTGCTGATCCCGCTCTATCGTGCGTCGGAGGCGCGCCGCCCCAGCGGTGCGATGTGGCTTGTCGTTGGCTTTGCCGTCGCGGCTTGCTTCCCTGCCCCAGCGCCAGCGGCGGGCATTCTCGTGGGCGCGCTCGCCGATCCGGCGGCGTCGCTCGGCGGGTCGCTGGTGCGGACCGCGGCGCCGAAGACCTGGGCGGGAACAGGGGCGCACTTCGCGGTCAGCGCGGTCTTGCTCACCGCGCTGCTAGGTCAATGGCACGTCGCCGGAGTCACAGCGCTCGTCGGGGCGGTTGTGGAACGATGGTCCGGCCGATTCAATGACAACGTGACCGTCCCCCCTGCGGTCGCTCTTGTCGTGACGCTCGTCGGCTAACGCAACCACCGGCAGCGCTGCAGCTCCCAGGCTATTTTTGTCCGGATGGTACCTGCCGACCGACAGCGACTCTTTGTGATCGACGGCTACGCGCTAATCTATCGGGCATTCTTTGCCATGATTAGCCGCCCGCTCCGCACGAGCCGGGGTGAGAACACGTCAGCCGTGTGGGGCGTCGCGAACTTTCTGCATCGACTCACTGAACAGCACGATCCAGACTTGGTCGCGTGGGTCCACGACGCGGGTTCCTCGTTCCGGACGGACGTGTACCCTGACTACAAGGCTACACGCGAGAAGCTCGACGACGAACTGCAGGCCGATTTCGACCGGTCCGTGGAGCGGATCGAACAACTGTTGGAGTGTTTTGGCGTGCCGCTCGTCGAAGTGGAGGGATACGAGGCCGACGATGTCATTGGCACGCTGGCCGCCCAGGGGGAAGCCGCAGGGTACCAAACGGTCATTGTGTCGGGCGACAAGGACTTTTACCAACTCGTTGGTCCCCACGTCGTGCTGTTGAATCCTGGGCGCCGGGGTCCAGCGGCAGTCGACGAACAGTGGGTGGATCAGAGTAACGCCCACGAGCGGCTCGGTGTGGCGCCACATCAGGTCGTGGACTTCCTCGCGTTGGTGGGTGACGCATCGGACAACATCCCAGGCGTGAGAGGCGTCGGGGAAAAGACGGCACGGCAGCTCCTGGAGACCTACGGCGATTTGGACGCCGTGTTGGAGCACGCGGCGGAAGTGAAGGGGAAACGAGCGCGCGAGGCACTGCTCCAGTACGCTGACAACGCGCGGCTCAGTCGGGAGCTAGTGACGTTGCGCTGCGATGTACCAGTGGACCTTGAGATGGACACGCTCACAGCGAAGCCGCACGACGTTGAGCGGCTCAGGGCCCTGTATGCGGAGCTTGAATTCCACTCACTGCTCGAGAAAGCGAAGGCGACGCCGGAACCACGCGTAATACCAGAAGCGTCTCACGTGATTGTACAGCGCGCTGAGGACGTCGCCGCCGCAATTTCCACACTGCGGGCGGGAGGCGTGATCGGCTTGCGCACCGCGGCCACGCCCGGGCCAGCGGTCCAGGCGGACCTTGTTGGGATGGCACTCGCGGTCGCTGACGATAGAGCGTGGTACTTCCCGTTCGGACATATCGACGACGCGGGCGGACTCGTTCAGACGAAGCCCATCGCCAACCTCCAGTCACTGGACCACCCCGACGTCCGGCTACTGGCAGGGCTCCTCGCAGATCCAACGGTTCCGAAGGCAGGCCACAATATCAAGGACGACTGGCTGCTGCTCAGGCGTCACGGGGTCGAATTGGCTGGCGTGGTCTATGATTCTATGCTCGCCAGCTACCTCGTCGATCCGGGACGCCGCACGCACGCCCTCGGCGCGCTTGCCTCGGAACACCTGGGCATGCAGGCCCCGTTGCCCAACGAGCTCTTCGGCAAAGGACAGACCGTGGCGCATGCCGCGGTGGAACCGGCGGCAGCGAGCATTGGTGTCGCCGCGAGCACGATCCTTCGGCTGGAAGAGTTCTTTGCGCCGCAGCTCGAGACGCAAGCCTTGATGCCATTGCTGGAGGAGATCGAGATCCCGCTGGTGGGTGTGCTGGTGGATATGGAGTGGAAGGGGATTGCCGTCGACGTGGATCAGCTGGCGGTGCTCTCAAAGGAGTTTGGCGCAGAACTGTTGCACCTGCAGGAGCAGATCTTTGCAGCAGCTGGGTCCGAGTTCAACATCAACAGCACGCCACAGCTCAGGCACGTGCTGTTCGAGAAGCTCAACCTGCCAGTCCTCAAGAAGACGAAGACCGGTCCGTCGACGGATGCGAGCGTCCTGGCGGAGCTTGCGGCACTCGGATACGAGCTTCCGCAGCACTTGCTCGCGTACCGCGAGCTGAGCAAGCTGCTATCGACGTATGTCGACGTACTGCCCAGCCGGGTCAACCCGGCGACCGGACGGATTCACACAAGTTTCAGCCAAACGGGAGCCGCCACCGGTCGGCTGTCTTCGTCCGACCCGAACCTGCAGAACATTCCGGTCAGAACGCCCCGAGGCGAGGAGATCCGGCGCTGCTTCGTTCCGGCGACTGGAACACAGTTCATCGTGGCTGACTACTCGCAAATCGAGCTGCGTCTCCTGGCGCACCTATCTCAGGACACGGCGTTCCTCGAGGCCTTCCGGAGGGGCGGCGACGTGCATCGTGAAAGCGCCGCGGTGATCTTCGACGTTGCGCCAGGTGCCGTGACGTCCGAGATGCGCGCGCAGGCCAAGACGATCAACTTCGCCACGATTTACGGACAGGGGGCGTTTGCGCTGAGTCGTCAGCTTGGCATCACGCAGGACGAAGCACGCGCCTTCATCGACCTCTACTTTGAGCGGTTTGCCGGTGTGCGGGGGTACCTGGATGAGTGCGTCGCCCGGGCGAAACGCGCGGGATATGCCGAAACGCTGTTTGGGCGCCGCCGCTACATCCCGGAGCTCAAGGACCGCACGTACAACGTCCGCACGTTTGGCGAGCGAGTCGCCATGAACTCGCCGCTGCAGGGGTCGGCAGCGGACCTGATCAAGCGGGCCATGATCAGCATTGCCGTTGGGCTGCATGCGGCCGGCCTCCGCAGCGCGCTGCTGCTGCAAGTGCACGACGAGCTCGTCGTCGAGTCGCCGGAGGACGAAATCGAGACCACGACGGCCCTGGTGCGGCAGGAGATGGAGAACGCTGCAACGCTATCGGTGCCCCTGGTCGTGGACGTGGGCGTCGGAGCCAACTGGCTGGATGCGAAGGGATAGGTTGTACCGGCCGGCCCGTTCAATGCATTATGCGTAACAGTGCGAGGAGCCGAGGAGAGGACGCCCCCCAAGCCAACACGCCTATGTTGCGACGATCCGGATTCTCCTTGGTTGAAGCCGTCATGGCGATGACGATCGTGGCTCTTTTGGCCGCGATCGCCGTGCCGAGGTTGGGGCGGCTGCGGGAGCGCAGCACCATTGCGTCGATGCGCGCTGATGTCCGCAACCTCGCGGTCCTCGAAGAATCGTACTTCTACGACCATGCCGTCTACACGAGTGACCTGAATCTGCTGGCGAGCCGAGGGTTCGTAGGCACCTTGGGAGTCCAGCTTCAGGTGCACGAAGCCACCAATGGTGGATGGTCGGTGAGCACGTCGCATGCGGCGACGTTGCAGCAGTGTCATCTGTACGTCGGGAGTGCGGCGCCGGTTGGGA
>CAJIBA010000449.1_pt1 | contig 14792 bp, 10 predicted proteins | sample 9199191 | NCBI WGS metagenome assembly CAJIBA01 (sample SAMEA7708289, study PRJEB35096) | sediment metagenome | biome: marine neritic benthic zone biome [ENVO:01000025]; feature: sediment [ENVO:00002007]; material: shallow marine sediment [ENVO:03000034] sea grass bed [ENVO_01000059] ... | reverse complement strand
GGGGTGTCCAGCAACTGCTGTTGAACCTGCGCGCCCCTCCCACTATGGTTCGTCGGCCAATTATTTCATGGAGAAGCAGGTGACGTATCTGACCTTACAGCGAACTGTCGGTTGCATGGCGCTGATGTCGCTGGCCAGCGCCTGTGCGGGCGATCGCACAGAATCACCGCTCCCCGAGCAGCTGCACGGCTTGGAGTTGATCGAGCAGCAGTCTGGGGATGAGGCTGCGGGCGCGATTGCGCAGCTCCACGAGCAGGATGTCGCCCCGACCGCCAGTTACATCGGACGGTACGGCACCGAGGAGATCGGTGCCACCATCTACGTCAGCCGATTCGCGTCACCCGACGAGGCTCACAACCAGCTCGTCGCCATGGCTGACGGCATTGGAGACGGCACCGCCGGGTTCGGACACCACCGCACACTCAAGATCGACGGGCAGGAAGTCCATTCCGTGTTCGGGCGGGGCGAGGTGCACTACTTCTACGCTGATGGACAGGACCTGACGTGGTTGGGTGCCCACCCGATGTTCGCGTCGTTGGCCCTCGCGGATCTCCTCGGCGTGAGCCCCGATTCGGTTCCGGGCTTGATGCCGGCGATGCCACCGGTGAGCGAGGAGCGGCGCGGGCCCGGCTGAGCAACAGACCACGTCCGGCTCGCGGGGGAACGGATATACTTCGCCATGCCGCGCGAGCTCCCACCCCCTCGCATCCTGCAACTGGACGCGGACGCCTTCTACGTCCAGGTAGCCAGACTGCTCGACCCCGCAGGGGCAGGCTCCGCTGACCTCCTCCTGGTCGGTGGTTCGCCCCAAGGACGCGGGGTCGTCACCTCCGCATCGTACGGCGCCCGTGCCTACGGCGTCCGGTCGGGTATGTCCACGGCCCAGGCACTCGAGCGCTGTCCCGACGCTATGGTGGTGGGTGTCCCGCGGGGCGCGTGCTCCCAGAAGAGCAAGGCGATTGTCGAGGTCTTGGAGCGGTTCACGCCAGTCGTAGAACCGGCGTCGATCGACGAGATGTACCTCGACATGACCGGCACCGAAACGCTGTACGGCGACGAATCGTTGGACGCGACCGCCAGACGTATACGGACCTCCGTGCACGACGAGACGGGCATCGTCGGCTCGATCGGTGGTGGCACGACCCGCCTGGTGGCCAAGCTCGCCGCCAAACGGGCCAAGCCCCACCGCACGCCGGAGGCTGACGGGGTGGTCGTCGTTCCTCCCGGAGCGGAACAGGCCTTTCTCACCGAGTTCGAACTCGCCGACATCCCTGGTATCGGACCCCGCTTTCAACAGCGGCTCAAGTGGGTTGGACTCACGACGGTGCCAGATGCCCTCCAGCACGACCTTGCCACACTCAGCGAGTGGTTTGGCGAACGAACCGGAGAATGGCTGTATCGGCGCATTCGGGGCATCGACACCACCCCGATCGAGCCGCACCGGCGCTCCAAGTCTTTGACCCGTGACGAGACGTTTGCCGCAGACATTTCCGACGACGCCACGCTCAGGCGAGAGCTGCTGCGACTGGTGGATCGAGCCGCAGCCGATCTCCGGAAGCACGAGTGGACGGCCCGAACCATCACCGTCCGCATTAGGGATTACGACTTCCGCACCAGACAAAAGAGCCGAACTCTCGCCGAGCCGGTCGTGGCGGACCGCGTCGTCGCGACGGTTGCGACAGACCTGTTTCGCCGTCTGCGACACGCCCGCCGCGTGCCCGCGCGACTCATCGGCGTGTCGCTTTCGCACCTGAACCACGAGGACAGCGTGGATCAGCTCTCCCTGTTCCCGGTACCCGATGAGGCTCGACTGGAGAGCGCGCGCGACCGGGCGCTGTCGCAGGCCCTCGACGAGGTTCGCGAACGGTTCGGGCAGGACGCCGTGGGTCGTGCGGGAGAACACGACTAGCGACCGCGGCGCACAACCTGGAACTCCGGCGGGAACGGTCGGTATGTTGATGGTATCCGCTGCTTCACTCAATTCGAGGGAGTTTCCCTGCCCCGCACTGTCGCCCTCCCGATCGCGGGCCTCACGGCTTTGGCCGCGGCATCCTTGTTGGGCCGGCCGGCAGACGCCATCCGGCACCAACCGGTGCTCCAGGAGCGGCAGGCCACTCAGCTGGAACCCACTGACCGTGCCTTCTATTTCACCCGAGCGCAGTACACCAGCTGGGCCGGTCGGCGTTTCGGCAGTTGGGCCGTGGACTTCCCCAAGGCCGATCGCCAGTTCCTGATCGGCCTGCGACACCTGACCAACATCGACGCCTACGAGCAGGAGCACCCCGTACGCTTGGATGACCCGGAGCTGCGGCGGTTCCCCTTCGTGTATGCCCTCGAGGTTGGCTACATGACCCTCACGCCCCCTGAAGCCTCGGGGCTACGTGACTATCTGCTCGCCGGTGGGTTCCTGGTGATCGACGACTTCTGGGGCTCTCGGGAGTGGGACAACTTTGAGGCCGAAATGCGTCGCGTGCTCCCGGAGTACGCCATCGTCGACATCGATCCGGATCACCCTCTGCTGCGTGCCTTTTACCACATCGACGAGATCCTCCAAGTGCCGGCACGGGGGCGTGGCGTTGGCGGCCGACCGACGTGGGAGCGGGACGGCTATGTGCCCGCCCTCAAGGGGATCTTCGACGACGACGGCCGCCTCATGGTCGTCATCAACTGGAACACAGACCTCGGTGACGCCTGGGAGTGGGCCGAGGACCCCTGGTATCCCATCCGATATTCCAACTTCGCATACCAGTTGGGCGTAAACATGATTGTGTACGGCATGAGCCACTGACGCGATGATCGAGCGAATCTTTCAGTTCCTGTTCAAGTACCGACCCGTCGTGTTCGAGCAGGGTCGACTGGGATTCGAGTCGCCGTGGCCGGTGACGCTGGTGCTCTTGCTCAGCGCTAGCGCGGCGGGCATCGCGCTCTTCGTCTATCTCCGCACGCGGCAGCTGGAGCGCCGAGACCGCTTGGTGCTCACGTCGCTCCGGATCGCAGCATTTGCCATTCTCGCGCTCTGTTTGGCCCGCCCAATGCTCGTGATCGCGACGGTGGTACCGCAGCAGAACTTCCTCGGCATTCTCATTGACGATTCACGCAGCATGACGATCGCCGATCGAGATGACCGACCACGCAGTGACTTCGTGCTCGAACACTTCGCGGACCAAGACGGCGAGCTGCTGCAGGCGCTCTCAGAGCGGTTCAAGCTCCGGTTCTTCCGATTCTCGGAGACGGTCGCTCGGCTCCAGCGCGCGGACGAATTGGCATTCGTTGGGCGACGCTCCGACCTGGGACGTGCGCTCGAGACAGCCCGCCGCGAGTTGGCAGCGGTTCCGCTAGCGGGGCTCGTGTTGGTGACCGATGGCGCTGACAACGCCGAAGGCTCGCTCACCAATGCCTTGCTTCAGGTCCAGGCCGCCGGTGTGCCCGTGCACACGGTGGGACTCGGCAGTTCGCGGTTTGACAAAGACGTCGCGCTGGAGCGAGTCACCCTGCCCCAAACGGTTCTCGAAGGGTCGTCGGTGGCAGTCGACCTCACCGTCACACACAGCGGGTTCGGCGGTGAGACGGTACGGGTCACGGTGGAAGACGGCGGCCGCATTGTGGCAGCGGAGGACGTTCGGCTCTCCCGCGACGCCGAGGCTGAACCGGTACGCACCCACTTCGTGGCCTCGGAGCCAGGACCGCGCCTCGTTCGATTTCACGTCGCCCCGCTCGAAGGCGAGGTGGTGAGCGAGAACAACACCATCGAGAGCCTTCTGGTCGTGGAGGACGACCGACGACGGATTCTCTATTTCGAGGGCGAGCCCCGGTTCGAGGTCAAGTTCGTTCGGCGTGCAGTCGCTGACGATGAGAATCTTCGGGTGGTCGTGTTGCAGCGGACCGCCGAAGACAAATTTTACCGCATTGACGTCGAGAACCCCGATGAGCTAGCGGGTGGGTTCCCCACGACGCGCCAGGAGCTGTTCCGCTATCACGGCCTGATACTGGGATCCGTGGAGGCCAGCTTCTTCACACACGATCAGCTAAGCATGATCGGCGATTTCGTGAGCCGGCGAGGCGGTGGCCTGCTGGCATTGGGTGGCCGATTCGCCTTCGCGCGCGGTGGCTACTCGGGCACCGCGGTCGCGGAGGCCCTGCCAGTACGTCTCAACTCGGATGCCGACTCAGATACGACTAGGTTCTTCGTGGAAGTCTCGGTCGAGCCGACGCCGCTGGGCCGCGCACATCCGGTGACGCAGCTCGCGCCCTCGATGGATGCGTCGGAGACGCGCTGGAACGAACTGCCCCCGGTGTCGATGCTCAACCCGGTGCGACACATCAAGCCGGGTGCCAGCACACTGCTCGTGGGACGGAGCAGCGAGAGCCGTGATCCGCTCGTCGCGCTGGCCTACCAGCGCTACGGCCGGGGCAAGACGGTGGCGTTCCCGATACAGGACTCGTGGATCTGGCAGATGCATGCCGACATCCCACTCGAAGACCAGACACACGAGACGTTCTGGCGCCAACTGCTCCGGTGGCTCGTGACTGACGTGCCAAACCATGTGAGCGTGTCCGTGTCGGCGGATCGCGTGGAGCGGGACGGCTTGGTAACCGTCACCGCCGAAGTCTCTGACTCGGGCTACGTCAAGCTCAACGGCGCTGATGTCACGGCCACCGTCACGAGCCCAAGCGGGACAATCCGGATAATCCCCATGGAGTGGACCGTGCAGCGGGATGGTGAATACCGCGCGACGTTCGTGGCCGACGAAGACGGACTCCACGATGTGCGCGTCGACGCCCAGCACAGTGGCGTGCCGCTGGGGGGCAGCACGTCGTACGCACACGCCGGCGACCTCCAGTCAGAGTACTTCGATGCGGAGATGCGCGAGTCCCTGCTCGAGCGGATCGCCGACGAGACCGGCGGACGGTTCTACACACCCGAGACGGTGAGTGCCCTTCCCGAAGACGTGAGCTTCACTGAAAGCGGTACCACAGTCCAGGAACGCCGCGATCTGTGGGATATGCCTGTCCTTTTTCTGATGCTCCTCACGCTGATCGGCGTCGAGTGGGGATATCGGCGCTATAGGGGCCTAGCATGATGAGGCGCGGTCTGATCGCCTGGCTCGTGACGATGCTGTCTCTGGCACCCGCCAGCGCCTTGACGCAGACCTACCTGCTCGTGGTGAGTGGGATGGGGGGCGAGCCGCAGTACCGGGCGTCCTTTGCGGAGTGGAGCACCACGCTGCTCAGCGCCGCACAGGAGAAACTCGGACTTCCGGCCGATCACATCGTCTACCTCTGCGAAGATCCCGATCGCTTCACCGGCAGCCGTAAATCGACCAAGACGAACCTGGACACCGCCGTCAGTGAAATCGCGGGTCGTGCCGAGCCCGACGCGGTCGTGGTGATCGTGTTCATCGGGCACGGAAGCGCAGCCGGCAGAAGTGCTCGCATCAATCTTCCGGGTCCCGATGTGACAGCCGACGAGATCGCGGTGCTGCTCACCAAGTTCCCAACCCAGCAACTCGTCGTGGCGAACTTGGCGAGCGCGAGCGGTGGTTTCGTTCCCGTGCTGTCGGCACCGCGCCGCACTATCATCACGGCCACCAGATCGGGACGCGAGCGCTACGAGACCGTGTTTGCCAGCTTCTTCGTTCGAGCTTTTGCCACAGAGGGTGCCGACACCAACAAGGACGAGCAGGTGTCTATCCTCGAGGCGTTCGAGTTTGCCCGCCTCGAGGTGAATCGGCACTACGAAACGGGAAACCAACTGGTCACCGAACACGCACTGCTGGACGACAACGGGGACGGCGAGGGCAGCATGGAACCGGATCCTGAGGCAGGCGACGGCGCGCTCGCCGCAGGGCTCTTCCTGGACAACCCGATGGAGGCCGCAGTCGTAGCGCTACCGGATGATCCGGAGATTCGCGCCCTCTACGAGGCGAGGCAACAGCTCGAACAAGAGATCGCGGCCCTGCGAGCGCGGAAGAATGAGCTCTCTCCCGAAGCATATGAGTCCGAACTCGAGCGTCTAGCGTTGGCGCTCGCACGCACGAGCCGCGCCATCCGTGAGCGACAAGTGAGGATTCCCGAATGACGGCCCGCCGAGCGACCTATGCGCTTCTTTGGGCCGTCGCGGCGAGCGTGGTGGCGATCGGTAGTGCGCACGCCCAGGACGATCTTGTCGCAGCGCAGACCGCGTACCTCGAGGGTCGTTACGACGACGCCATCGCCGGATTCAATCGCTTGGCGCGCCGGCAGCCGGCTTCGAGCGCCGTGACCCGAGCGCTCGTGCGCGCGCTCGTCGAGGTCGGGCGCTACGATGATGCCCAAGCCGCCGCCAGACGGTTCGTCGCTGGCAACCCTGATTCACCAGAGCTGTGGACGAGCCTGGGGCGCGTGCTCGTGCTGCGGGGTGCTCGGAGTGAAGCGCGGGACGCGTTCGCTCGCGCGGTGGCGGGGCGGGCGTCCGATGCGCTCACTGCGAGACTCGAGCTCGGGCTGCTCCTCTATCACAGCGGTGAGGTCGCTGCGGCGATGCGCACGTTCGACTCGTTCATCGACGTGTACAACCGGAGCCGCAACCTGTCGTCTGGAGATCTCACGGCGGTGGCCACGGCCGTCCGCTATCTGGGAATCGCCAACTCCCGGCTGTTCCACGACGCGCTGCGCGCCTATGACGAGGCCATCGCTGCCGACCCCGACAACATCGACGCCCAGCTCCGCGTGGGAGACCTCTTTCTCGCGAAGTACGCAGGCTCGGACGCGCGGGAGGCCTACGACGCCATCCTCGAACGGAACGGCGCTCATCCCGAGGCTCTCCTGGGCCTCGCTCGAGTCCGACGATTTGGTGGATCGTCTGATGCCATGGAGCTCGTGAATCGGAGCCTCGAGACCAATGCCAATCTGACGGGCGCCCGAGTGTTTCGCGCCACACTGCTCGTCGAGCTCGAGGAATTCGACCGCGCGATGGACGACATCGACCACGCACTCGAGATGGACCCGGCCGATCTGGATGCCTTGGCGGTGCGCGCCGCCGTGCAATTCCTCCGTAACGACCGCGCGGCGTTCGACCGAACCACCTCACAAGTGCTCACGCTCAATCCTCGGTTTGGCAGTCTCTTTGTGACGCTTGCCGAGGTGAGCGCCAGAAACCGCCTGTATCAGGAAGCGGTTCGCTTCGGCGCGCAGGCGATCCAAGTGGATTCGCTGTCGTGGCGTGGGTACGCCGTCCTCGGAACCAATCAACTCCGCGTCGGCGATATGGACGATGGGCGCGCGAGCCTGGAAATCGCATTTCGAGGTGATCCATTTGACGTGTGGACCAAGAATACGCTCGATCTGCTCGATGCGCTGGACGACTTCACGACGGTCCGGACGGAGCGCTTTCACGTTGTGAGCGAGCGCAGCGAATCCGATGCGCTGTCGCTGTACATGGCCGACCTCGCAGAGGAAGCGTACGATCGTCTGGCAACCAGCTACGGGTTCCGACCGGACGCGCCGATCCGCCTCGAGGCGTTTACCCGCCATGCCGACTTCTCCGTCCGAACCATCGGGCTCGTCGGGCTGGGTGCACTCGGCGTGAGCTTTGGGCCGGTCGTGGCGATGGACTCACCGTCAGCCCGCGACATTGGGTCTTTCAACTGGGGCTCCACGCTCTGGCACGAGATCGCGCACACGTTTCATCTGGGCTTGAGCGAGCACCGCGTGCCACGGTGGCTATCTGAGGGGTTAGCGGTCTTCGAGGAGCGGCGCGCGCGCGAGGGATGGGGTGATGCGCTCGATCCTGGGTTCCTCCTCGCCTTTCGCGGAGGTCGCTTGCTGCCGGTGAGCGAACTCAACAACGGATTTGTGCGTCCTGCGTTCCCCGAACAACTCGGATACTCGTACTACCAGGCGTCGCTCGTGTGCGAGTTCATCGAGCGGGACCACGGTGCTGCGGCATTTCCCCGCATGCTCCGTGCGTATCGCGATGGCAAAAACACTCGGCAGGTCTTTCGCGACGTGCTTGGAACCGACGTTGACGACTTCGACGGTGTGTTCGACGAATACCTTCGCTCTCGCTTCGAGCACACCCTTGCCGTCCTCAAACCGGTCGAGACCCCGGCACACGGTGGCGAGCACTCGCGCGACGCGATCCTCGACCGAGCACGGCAGGACCCTGACGACTTCCTTGCACTGCTCGCGGCGGGGCAGCTGCTCCTCGAGGAAGGGCGCCTAGACGAGGCCGAGTCGTTCCTCACTCGAGCAAAGTCACTGTTTCCCGAGTATGCGGGCGCCTCGAGCCCGTACTGGCACTTGGCTCGCCTCTATCGGGAGCGCGGCGAGCCGGGCCGCGCGGCAGAAGAACTCGATGACTTGACCGCGCGGAACGCTGGCCACTATCCGGCGTTGCTCGCGTTGGCGACCATTCAAGACTCGCTCGGAGCAGCTGCCCAAGCGGCTGACGCGTTGGAACGATCGATCTACGTCTACCCGTTCGATGCCGACGTCCACCGTCAGCTCGCCGAGCTTTCGGCAGCACTCGGCATGTGGCAGCGTGCGATTCGGGAACGGCGTGCCGTGCTGGCGCTCGATCCGGTCGATCGCGCCGACGCACTGTATCAACTTGCCCAAGCTCATATGGGTGCCGGCGATCGTGAGAACGCCCGGCGCATGGTGCTCAATGCGCTCGAAATCGCACCGGCATTCGAGGCCGCCCAAGATCTGTTGCTGGAGATCCACGATGCTCGCTCGAATCGATAACGCCCTGGCATTCCGCATGATCGCCGTCGCGGCTGCAGCGCTCATGGTGCTGACGCCCGCCGATCTCGACGGACAGGAGCGCACTCGGTTCAGGCGCTTCGGTGAAACACCCAAGGTCGACGATATCAACTTCGAAGAGTTCAACGTGCCGTACGACGGCCGGTTCGCCTTCGTGCGCCTCAGATACACGCCGGACTGGGCCGGTCGGGGCGGTGGTGGTGGCTTCTTCGGCGGCATCAACTTCCAGTGGGATCACGACTACCCGCGCGCGGAGCGCCACTTCACCCGCATTCTGGGTGAGCTCACGGCAGTGGATCCGGTCACCGAGGGGAGCAACATTTTGGCGCTCGACGATCCGGAGCTCATGCGGTATCCGGTCGCGTACTTGTCCGAGCCCGGACATCTAACGATGACTGACTCAGAAGTCGAAGCGTTCCGGGCATACGTGCTCAAGGGTGGCTTCGTCATCTTCGACGATTTCGCCGAGTCGCAGTGGTTCAACTTTGAAGAACAGATACAACGCCTGTTGCCGGATTTACAGCTGGTGCGGCTCGATCCGTCGCACGCCATCTTCCACTCGTTCTTCGAGATCGCGACCCTCGATCAGTTCGTGCACCCTCTGCGCCCGTGGCTGCCCTCGGTGTTCTACGGCGTGTTTGAGGACAACGACCCGTCCAAGCGCCTGTTGCTCATCGCCAACTACAACAACGATATCGGCGAATCGTGGGAGTGGTCGGACCGAGGCATCATTCCGATCGACCTGACGAACGAGGCCTACAAGCTCGGCATCAACTACATCGTCTACGCCATGACACATTGATGGGAGTCACATGACCACACAGTCGGTAGCACTCGAAACCCCCGACGACATCGCCCTGGCGGATCGCCTGACGGCTGGTCGAGCGCGCGTCTTGGAAGAACTCCGCAAGCTCATCGTCGGCCAAGAAGACGTCGTCGATCAGGTGCTGCTGTCTCTCTTTGCCGGCGGTAACAGCCTCATCGTGGGCGTGCCCGGATTGGCCAAGACGCTCCTCATCCACACGATCGCCGAGGTGCTCGATCTCGACTTCTCGCGCATTCAGTTTACGCCCGATCTCATGCCGTCCGACATCACTGGAACCGATCTGGTGCAAGAAGATCCGGAATCGGGCCAGCGTCGCATGGTCTTCATGCCGGGCCCGATCTTCGCCAACATTGTCTTGGCCGACGAAATCAACCGCACACCGCCCAAGACGCAGGCAGCGCTGCTCGAAGCCATGCAGGAGCATCGCGTGACGGTGCAGGGTCGCACGTACGACCTCACGGAACCGTTCTTTGTGTTTGCGACGCAGAACCCAATCGAACTCGAAGGAACATACCCGCTTCCCGAAGCTCAGCTCGATCGGTTCATGTTCAACATCGTGATCGACTACTCACCCGAAGACGAAGAGCTGGACATCGTCCGGAGCACGACAGCGATTCAGGACTACTCCTTCGAACATGCGATCACCGGTCGCGACATCGTTGCCTTTCAGGAGTTGGTGCGGAAGGTCCCCGTCCCCGACGCCGTGCTGCGCTACACCGTCCGATTGGTGCGCACCAGCAGGCCGGTCGAACCCGACGCTCCAGAGTTCATCACGAAGTGGGTGTCGTATGGCGCCAGTGTACGAGCCGCCCAGTACCTGATCCTTGGCGCCAAGGCCCGGGCACTGTTGAGCGGCCGGTACCACGTGACGTTCGAGGATGTGCGGGCGTTGGCACACCCGGTATTGCGACATCGGATTCTCAAGAATTTCCATGCGGAATCGGAGCGGATCACAACGGATCAGCTGATCGATCAGCTGCTCGACGCCGTTCCCGAGCCTCGGTCGGGCATGTGAGTACCACCCGGTTCCTCGACCCGCATGTGCTGTCCAAAATCAACAACCTGGACCTTTTGGCGCGCACTGTCGTGGACGGCTTCATCAATGGCCTTCACCACTCGCCGTACTTTGGGTTGTCGGTCGATTTCGCTGAACACCGCCCGTACATGCCCGGTGATGACATTCGACGCGTTGATTGGCGTGTGTTTGGCCGCACCGATCGCTTCTACGTCAAGGAATTCGAAGCTGACACCAACGCCAACTTCAGCATCCTGTTCGACGTCTCGGCATCGATGGGCTACGGCAGTCACGGCATCACGAAGCTCGACTACGGCCGATACTTGGCGGCGTGCCTTGCCTATTTCTCTCGCCAGCAGCGCGATCGCGTTGGCATCGTCACGTTTAGCGACGACGTGATCGACTACGTCCCGTGCTCTGCCAAGCATCTGGATATTGTGCTCCACACGATCGATCGACTGGCCGCGCGCGGCCGCGGCTCATTCGAGGGCCCACTGCTCAAGGTCACGGAGCTCCTGCGCCGTCGAAGCATTCTCCTCGTCATTTCAGATCTCTATGACGACCCGGCGACGGTTGTCCGCGCGCTCGATCGGCTGCGTCACAAAGGCAACGACGTCATCGTGTTCCACGTACTCGACCCTGCTGAAGTGGAGTTTCCCTTCGATGAGGCTGCACAGTTCGAGGACCTGGAGACGGGTGAGCGGATGCCGGTCGTACCGGAAACGCTCAAGGAGGAATATGGCGCACAGCTGTCGGAGCACCGCCGACGCCTGACCGACCTCATGGGCCAACACCAACTCGACTATCACTTCCTCGACACGTCCGCCCCGCTCGACTACGCGCTATTTGAGTACTTGTCCCGCCGCGAGCGAATGAGCCGGGTGCGCTGATGAGTTTCTCGTTCCTCGCACCGCTCTTCTTTGCCGGACTCGCCGCCGTCGCGATCCCGATCATCATTCATCTCACCCACCGCGAGCGCCGCGAGACGGTTCCCTTTCCGTCACTCATGTTCGTGCGACGTGTGCCGTTCCGCACGGTGCGACGGCAGCGGATCCGCCACTGGCTGCTGTTCTTGCTCCGTGCTGCCGCAGTAATCCTGCTCGTCGCCGCGTTCGCACGTCCGTTGCTCGACACGCCAGGATTGCAGAGCGCGGCACTGGGAACCGCACGCGAAGTCGTTGTGCTGCTCGACCGCTCTTCCAGTATGGGCTTCGGCGATCGCTGGGGCCGCGCGACGGAAGCGGCACACCGAGCTGTCGATGATCTCGGCCCGGCGGACCGTGCTACGATCGTGCTGTTCGCCGATCGCGCGGAAGCGGCAAGCCAAGCCACGAATGATGCGGCGGTGCTTCGCTCCACCATCGACGCCGTCCGCCCTAGCCCGCGTCGCACGCAGTACGGTCCCGCTTTGCAGCTCGCACGGGATATCCTCGAGGCGTCGGAGCTCCCGCGACGAGAGGCACTGCTCATCACCGACTTTCAGCGTGTGGGTTGGCAAGGGCAGCAGGACCTGCGTTTGCCGGATGGGACGGCGCTCTCGACGGTCGATGTCTCGGACGAAAACGCTGCCAACGTTGCCGTGGCCGGCGCATCGGTGGAGCGGGGCGGAACACGAGATCGGAATGGTGTGACGGTGCTGGGCCGGATCGCCAACCTCGGAGCCACTCCGGTCGACGATCTCGACGTGACACTCGAGATCGACGGTCGCGACATGGCAACGCAGACGATCGATGTTCCCGCCGGCGGTGCAGCCTCGGTCCGGTTCGCCGCGGTTTCTGTGCCCGATCGAGAGACGCGGGGACGCCTGAGTATCGATGGCGACGCGCTGTCGACCGACGACGTCTTTCATTTTGTGGTCGCCCCACCGACAACCATGCCGATCTTGATCGTGCACCATCCCAGCGCACACGCCAGTGAGTTGCTGTACCTGCGCGAAGCGCTCGCCATCGGCTTCGATCCGTCATTCGACGTCTCGATGACATCGACGGCGAGACTCGGAGCCGCCGATCTCAATGGCCGCGCGCTCGTCGTGCTGCATGATGCCCCCTACCCCCAAGGCGCGGTCGGCCAACGCCTGACCCAGTTTGTCCGGGACGGCGGGGGCCTATTCATCGCCATGGGTCGCCGCACGGGCGGCGCTGCGTGGACCACCGAGCTCAGCGAGTCGCTGGGCACGGTGCTGAGCCCGACCGATCGCGTGGAAGCGCGGGGAGGAACCGTCAGCATACTCGACTACCAGCATGCGCTGTTCGAGCCGTTCGGTGCGCCGCGGAGTGGTGATTTCTCAGCCGCACGATTCTTCCGCTACCACCGCTACCAACCCGGTCCGACGTCGGTGGTGTTGGCTCGGTTCGACGACGGAGCAGTGGCGTTGGCCGAGACGCCGATTGGCGGCGGTCGTGTGATGGTGTGGACCTCAGGACTCGGGAACCGGTGGAACAACTTGCCTGTGCAGCCCGTGTTTCTCCCGTTCGTGCATCAGCTCGGACGCTACATGTCCCATTACCGTCCAACCCCTATTGCTTACGCTGCGGGTCACGTGATCGACATCGACAGCGATGCTGCGGTGACACCGCCACAAGCACCGATCACAGTTCCCGAGGAGCTTGTCGTCGAAACACCGTCAGGCGAGCGCTTTGCGATCGAGCCCGATGCCGACAACCGCACGCTCGAGCTCGAGGAGCCCGGGTTCTATCTCCTGCGGTCGCTCGAGACATCGGACGCGCCACGCGTGATCGCCGCGAATCCCGACCCGGTCGAGTCCGACCTGACGCCGCTCGACCCCGAAGAGCTGACCGGAGCGATCGCGGCCAGCGATGCCCAGGGACAGCGAACGGCTGAGCTCGCCGCCGCCCTCACCCCGGCTCAGAAGGAACGCAGGCAGGGGCTCTGGTGGTATATCCTCATTGCGGCGCTCTTCGTACTCGTCAGTGAGACCCTCCTTGCGGGCCGGCTGACACGTGGCAAACCTTTGAGAACCCGTTCTGCGGAGACGTGATGCTGAAACTGTTCGAGCCACCCTCCGCCACCGCGTCTTCTGGACGGGAAATACTCCTACAGGTGATCAGATCTGTGCGCCGCCGCTGGCGCATGCGACTGGCGCTCCGTGGTCTCGCCATTGTCGGAGCCGCCGCACTGGTCGTGTTCCTCGTGTCTTCGTATGCGCTCGATCAACTGCGGTTCGCACCCACGGCAATTCTGACCTTCCGCATCGTCGCCTACGGTTCGCTCGCCGCCATCGGCGTTCGATATCTCATCATGCCGCTTTTCCGTCACGTGTCGGACGAGCAGGTGGCGCTCTATCTGGAAGAGCACGAGCCCTCGCTTCATGGGTTGGTGCTGAGCGCGGTGGAGTTTGGCGGAGATCAACATCCGGAGAACCACAGCACCGACTCTCCCGCACTCATTCGTCGGCTCGTTGAGCGCGCTGTCGCGAGCTGCGAGTCGATCGACCAAGGACGACGTATCGAGCAGCCGCGGCTCAAGCGCGCATCGGGCGCGCTGGCGGGCGTCACGCTCATGAGCGCTGCACTCTTGCTCCTGAGGCCCGGGTTCGTCGCCAATAGCGCGCCATTCCTCCTTACCCCGTGGAGCGCTGGAGCCAGCGCAAGCCCGTATCGGATCGACGTTGCTCCGGGTGACACCGTGCTTCCGCGTGGCGCCGATCTCAGGGTGATGGCTGAGCTCCAGAACTTCGACGCCGAGACCGTCGAGATCTCTCTCAAGCGAGGCGCGACGGGAGAGTGGACACGATGGTCGATGACCGTTGACCCGGAATCAGGCGAGCGAGAGTTCCTCGTCTTCAATGTGGACGACGACACCGAATATCTCGTCGAAGCGTCCGGGGTGCGCTCCGATCTGTTCCGCGTGGAAGTTCGTGATCTCCCGTACGTCGATCGGATCGACCTCGAATACAAGTTTCCCGCTTACACCGGGATGTCACCGCAGACTGAAGAAGATGGCGGAGACATCGCCGCACTCGTCGGTACCCGCGTCGCTCTCACGGTGACCCCAACACTACCGGTTGCCGGCGGGGCACTCGTGATCGACGACCGCGACACGGTCCCGCTCGTACTAGCGGGTGGTGTGCTTGGCGGCGAGCTGGTTGTCCGGCAGACAGGTGGCTACCGTGTGATACTGAGCCAGGACGACGGCTCCGCTGTGATCGCCTCTCCAGACTACTTCATCGACGCGCTGACCGATCAG
>CAJIBA010000102.1_pt1 | contig 15249 bp, 12 predicted proteins | sample 9199191 | NCBI WGS metagenome assembly CAJIBA01 (sample SAMEA7708289, study PRJEB35096) | sediment metagenome | biome: marine neritic benthic zone biome [ENVO:01000025]; feature: sediment [ENVO:00002007]; material: shallow marine sediment [ENVO:03000034] sea grass bed [ENVO_01000059] ... | reverse complement strand
GCCGCGTGCTCGCCCGTCCGCCGCGACAAGAGATAGAGCGAGTCGTCGCTGGTCACGAGCACGTGCGGTCCCACCACCGTCGCGCGGGACCGGGGCGGTTGCTGAAAGCGGCGGCGCCAGACAATGTCTCCGCGAGCGCTGTCGAGCGCAAACACGACTCCGGACGCCGTTGCCGCGTACACGGTCCCGCCAAACGCTCCAAGCGGTCCGACGACCGGACCAACGCGCGTTGCCCACAGACGTTTCCCGGCCCTCAGGTCGTAGGCGTGTATTGCGCCATCACGGTCTCCGCTGGCCGCAAAGAGCCGGTCGCCCACGAACAGTGGGCCACCAGCCCCAGGTCCCTTCAGGCGCCGGCGCCATACCAACTTGCCAGACCCACGTCGCAGCACAGCGATCCGCTTATCGCTCGTCGACGCCACGAGAACGCTGTCGCCCACGGCGAGGGGACCGGTCGGTGCTCGCCCCACGTCGAACTCGAAGAGTGGCTCCGGCGTTGCGGGCACGATCTCACTGGCTGAAGGCGCGCGCGAGAGACTTGCAAGGTACGTCGTCCACGCTTGAACCTCCTGCATCGGAGCCGCGACCCGAACGGCCGGGCATCCGAGCGCGTTGACACACACAAAGGCGATGGCTACGATTTCGGCCCAATGACGTCGCTGTATATCGCTGAGCTTCCCTCGCACGTGGGCGAGGCCGTGACGGTCCGCGGCTGGGTTGCGACGATCCGGTCGAGCGGCAAAGTCGCGTTTCTGGTGCTGCGGGACGGTACGGGTCTCCTCCAGTGCGTGCTTTCGAAGGCTGACGTGGAGCCTGAGGTCTGGGACACCTTCCGCCGCGCCGACCAAGAATCGTCTGTGGCGGTCACGGGGTCGGTCCGGGCGGACGCGCGATCTCCCGGGGGAATCGAGCTGAGCGTCGTGGGTTTCGACCTTCTGGGTGCCAGTGTCGATTTCCCGATCACGCCGAAAGAACATGGCACGGCCTTCCTGTTCGAGCATCGCCACCTGTGGCTGCGGAGCCGCCGCCAGACTGCGATCATGCGCGTACGACATGAGGTTGTCCAGGCGATCCGCGACTTCTTTTACGAACGCGATTTCTTCCTCGTGGACACGCCCATCCTCACGGGAGCGATCGGCGAATCGGCGGGAACCCTGTTCGAGACCGAGTACTTTGACTTGGGCAAGGCGTATCTCGCACAAACGGGGCAGCTGTATCTGGAAGCCGCCGCAGCGGCGCTTGGGCGGGTGTATTGCTTTGGACCCACGTTCCGGGCGGAAAAGTCCAAGACGCGGCGTCATCTGACCGAGTTTTGGATGGTCGAGCCGGAGATGGCGTGGTACGACTCGGACGATAACATGCGGCTCCAAGAAGAGTTCGTGTCGTACATCGTGGCCCGCTGCCTGGAGAGGCGGTCCAGCGAGCTCGAGGAGCTGGAACGGGACACGGCCCCACTCGAACGTGTGGCGCCACCATTTCATCGGGTTTCCTACACCGATGCCATCGAGAAGCTCAAGGCCCTCGGGTCTGGCGTCACATGGGGCGCGGACCTCGGCGTGGAAGAAGAGACCTTGATCGCGGAGGCGTTCGACCGGCCCGTGTTCGTGTTCAATTACCCCAAGGCCGTGCGGGCGTTCTACATGAAGGAGAACCCCGCAGACCCGCGCACGGTTCTCAACAACGACTGCCTGGCGCCGGAAGGCTACGGCGAGATCATCGGCGGAAGCCAGCGCGAAGACGACGGCGACAAACTCCTGCAACGCATTCGTGAGCTGAGCTTGCCCGAGGCGAACTATGCCTGGTACCTCGATCTTCGCAAATACGGTACGTACATACACTCGGGGTTCGGGCTCGGCGTCGAGCGCACCGTCGCGTGGATTTGCGGCGTCCAGCATATCCGCGAAGCGATCGCGTTCCCGCGGATGATCACGAGGTTGTATCCGTAGCGGCTGCCGGCCTTCAGTCGTCCGCTCTCAGCCACTCCAAGAACAGGCGGCCATCGAATCCGCCGGCTGCTAGCCGCCAGCAGCTGACTGCTGAGGGCCGGTAGCTGACGGCTATTCCCCCTTCACCTCCTCCCATAACCGATCCAAGTCCTCCAGCGTCGCTCGACCCATGTCGAGGCCGCGCTCCGTTGCCAGCTCTTCTATGCGACGGAACCGATGCTCGAACTTGGCATTGGCCTGCTCCAAGGCCGCTCGCGGATCGTGTCCGAGTTTTCGCGCGAGATTCACGACGGCAAAGAACAGATCGCCAATCTCATCGGCGACCTCGGGTGAGGACGGAGCGTCGGCAAGCTCACCCGACAGCTCCTCCACCTCTTCGTGCACCTTTTCCAGCGGACCATCGGCGTCTGGCCAGTCGAACCCGACCCCCGCAGCCCGCTCCTGTAGCCGAAATGCCCTGAGCAGTGGCGGGAGCGTGGGTGGAAGGCCATCCAGCACACTGGCCTGATCTGCACCCGGTTCCGAGAGCTTGGTCTGCTCCCAGGTGTCTTCGACGTGGCCACCACTCTGGGGGTCTCCCTGTTCGCCGAACAGGTGTGGGTGCCGTCGCCACATCTTGCGCTCGACGGCCTGGGTGAGGTCTTCCGCGCCGAACTCCCCCGTCTCCTCACCCAATACCACCTGGAAAGCGACGTGAAGCAGCACGTCTCCCAGCTCTTCCAGGATCCGCCCGCCGTCCCCGCTCCCAAGTGCCTGATCGAGCTCCAAGACCTCCTCGACCAGATACGGGCGAAGCGTGGCCCGAGTTTGTGCCCGATCCCACGGGCAGCGATGCCGCAAGTCGCGAACGAGCGCGATAATCCGTCCAACCGCCGATGGTTCTTGCATTTGCATACTAGGGCCGGTACAATACGCGTCCCTTCGAGAGCATGTCAACGCAGGTGTCGTCCAATCGCGCCTGGATCCAGGTGGATCTGGCGAATCTCCTTGCCAACGCGCGGACGGTTCAGCGTGCCGCCGGCGGCGCCGCACTCCTCCCAGTTGTCAAAGCAGATGCGTACGGGCTGGGAGCGATTCCCGTGGTCCGCGCGCTGGAGCAGCTCGAACCGTGGGGCTATGCCGTCGCAACACTCGAGGAGGCAACCGAGCTGCGTCAAGCAGGCGTTGGGCGACCGGTTCTCGTGCTCACGCCGGCGACGACGTCGCTGGAGCCCCGGTATCTCGAGTGGGACCTTCGAGCCGTACTCGACGATCCCGAGGTCGCGCGTGCCTGGTCGCTGCCATTCCACGTCGAAATTGACAGTGGCATGGGACGCTGCGGCGTGCCGTGGGATGACGCCGAGGTCTTGCGTTCGTTCCAATCACCCCACTTGGAGGCGGCGTTCACCCACTTCTATGCGGCCGACGAGGGTTTGGAGACCGTGTCGGTGCAGTGGGAGCGGTTCGAGCAAGCAGTCGCCGCCCTGCCGACGCGCCCGGGGATGCTCCATGCGGCCAATAGCGCCGGAGCCTGGCGCCTCAAAACGGGGCCCGATTTGGTGCGGCCCGGGATATTTCTCTACGGGGGGGAGCATGCGCCCGATCTCCCCGCGCCGCGGGCAGTGGCGTCGATCCGCGCACCCGTGGTCAGTCTGCGGCAGGTACCTGCGGGGGGCAGCGTGAGCTACGGTGCGGAGTGGAGAGCTCCTCACCCGACCAGGGTAGCCACGTTGGCCATCGGGTACGCCGATGGAGTGCCCCGCAGCGTCAAGCGTCGAGCCCACGTGCTGCTGCAAGGCCAGCGTATGCCTGTCGTTGGCAGGGTCACGATGGATTTCGTGATGGTTGCAGTGGGTCCCACCTCTCACGTCCGGGTCGGCGATCTCGCGACCATCGTCGGGGTCGACGGCGGCCATGAAATAACCATCGACGAATTTGCTGGCTGGAGCGACACCATCGCGTACGAGGCACTCGTGCGATTCGGTACCCGGATGCGCAAGGAGTTCGCGGGACCGTGAGACGCTCCGGATCAGGCAGAGTCGTCCTGATCGTGTTGGATGGCGTCGGTATCGGCGCCGCTCCCGATGCCAACGGCTATGGTGACGTGGGCAGCGACACACTGGGTAATGTGGCCCGGGCGGTCGGCGGATACGATCTGCCCAATCTCGAGCGTCTTGGGCTCGGGTGCTGTCGTCCGCTTCAGGGTCTCGCGTGTGATCGGCCGATGGCTGCGCACGGCGTCGCCATTCCCCACTCCCCTGGCAAGGATTCGACGACGGGACATTGGGAAATCTGTGGACTACAGCTGCCGCAGGCGTTCCCGACCTATCCCGACGGGTTTCCTTCAGAGGTGATTGGTGCGTTCGAGACTGCTACTGGCCGGGGCGTGCTGGGGAACCGAGCGGCGTCGGGCACGGCGATCATCGAAGAACTCGGCGCCGCACACCTCGAGCGCGGCGACTGGATCGTCTATACGTCGGCGGACAGCGTGTTTCAGGTGGCGGCCCACGAAGGCCGTGTTCCACTCGACGACCTGTACGCGGCTTGCGAATTGGCCCGAATCCAGGTTCTCCAAGGGCCGCACGCCGTATCGCGGGTCATCGCGCGGCCCTTCGAAGGAGAGCCAGGAGGTTTTCACCGGACGGCAAATCGGCGAGACTTCTCGCTGGAGCCACTGGCGGAGACGCTACTGGACGTGCTGGCTCGTCATGGGATCGATCGGGTGGGTGTTGGAAAAGTCGATGACTTGTTTGCGCACCGAGCCATTACGAGCGTGCACACGCCGACCAACGCCGAAGCCCTTGGGCGCATCAGAGAGGCGCTGCAGCGCATGACCAGCGGGCTGGTGTTCGCAAACGTGATCGAGTTTGATCAGAGCTGGGGGCACAGGAACGACGTTGCGGGGTTCTATCAGGGGCTGCGGGAGCTCGATGAGGCGTTGCCGGATTTGATTGCCGAGCTCGAGGGAGACGATCTGATGATTCTGACCGCCGACCACGGCAACGATCCGACGACGCCGTCCACCGATCACTCACGCGAGGCGGTGCCGATCCTGGCGGTTGGACCGTCCGTCCGTCCGGAGTCGATCGGTGAACGGACAACCTTTGCGGATATCGGAGCCACGGTTGCTGACTATTTTGGTATCGTGCTCGAAACTGGGACGTCGTTCTTACCGCAGGTGGCACCGTGGTCAGTGACTCGCTGATCGCAGCGGCGAGGGCCGCGCAGACGAATGCGCACGCGCCGTACAGCCGCTACCGGGTTGGTGCGGCGCTCGAAGCGCTCGACGGGCGCGTCTTCACGGGGGCGAATGTCGAGAGCGCGTCGTTCGGGGTGACGATCTGTGCCGAGCGCATTGCGCTTGGTGCGGCCGTCGCGCAGGGAGTGCGCGAGTTCCGTCAGATCGTGATCGTCACGCACTCCGAACCGCCCGCCGCTCCCTGCGGCGCATGCCGACAGGCGTTGGCCGAGTTCGGTCTCGATCTCGCTGTTGAGTCAGTGGGGCCCAGCAGCACGAGGCACTGGTCGCTGCGGGAGCTCCTGCCCGACGCGTTTCTCGGCACTGCGCTGCAAGGCAGGGACGCACCATGACGCCGCGGTGTTCCTGGACCGCGCGCTTGGTGCTCGTCACACTCGCCGTGGCGATCTCGGCCTGCCGAGAGCAGGTGACTGGGCCCGGGGTGTGTCCGGAATTCTGTCCGCCCGTCCGACTGCAACTCGTCGATACGGTCATGACCGACGTGGTCGATCGAGAGGAGTGGAACCGTGGTTACCTCAGCGCCCAGGCGGCCGGAGCGATGCAGGTGGTCGCCGATCCGGCGGGACGAAACAGCGTGGCGGTCATTCGGTTTCTGGGGTTTGCCGACTCGGTGCCATCTGGAATTGGCCCGCTATTCGTCCAGTCAGTGGATTCGCTCGAATTCGATCTGACCCTGCTCGCCGCGACGCAGAACGTCGCTGATCTCGAGTTGGTGCTCCATCGCCTGCCGGTGGATATCGACTCACTCACGACGTTTGACGATGTCGCCCCGTTCATTGACGACAGTACCGAGATCGCAGCAATCCCAATCGTGGTCAGTGACACGACCGATACGCTCTCGGCGACGGTCCCGCCAACGGCGTTCCCCACGTTCGTGGCGGACAGCTCGACGGTTGCCCTGGCGATAGCGCTCCGGACCGCGTCCGGCGGGTTCGCCTACCTAGCGGCGGAGCAGGGTGCAGTGAGTGCGCAGGCGCCAAGGGTGCGTCGCTACGTCACCGCCGACTCGGCCGGCACGGGTGTCGAGCTGTCAGACCTGCAGGGAACCCGGTTCGACTCGTTTCTGGTCCCGGACCAGCCGGATCCGGGACTCGACGTCGTGGCCGTGGGCGGGCTTCCATCGGCCAGGGCGTTCGCGCGGGTGAACCTGCCCGACCGGATTCTCGATTCGTCGAGCGTGTCGCGGGCCACGATGCTCCTGATACCGGACCGTGACGCGTTCGGTGGTCCAGGCGACACGTTGCTGCTGCAAACATTCGGACTGACGGTCGATGTCGGACCCAAGTCACCCTTCTTCGCGCTGCCGTTAGATACGATCGACCGCGGCATTGCCAGCGTCCCGGTTGGGAGCGCGGACACGATTCGCATCGACGTAACGCGGATTGTGCAGGCATGGCAGAATGACTCAACCCTTCCCCGCGCGATCTTGCTGCGCGTGTCCCCCGAAGCCGGAACGACGGGTGAGGTGTGGCTCCGCACCAGTCGGTCGCCGGCGGGCGCGCCAGCGCTCCGGGTCACCTACGCACCGAGGTTTGTGCCGGAGCCATGAGAACCCTTGCCGCGACGCTGGTAACGGCAGCGATGGTCACGCTGTGCGCAGAAGCCGCCGTTGCACAGGTGTCGGTCTACGGTGTGTACGGTATCGGGTACCCGGGACGCCCCGTCGGGGTGGCCGCACGGGCCATGGGCGACGGTATTGCCGCTTTTGACCCTCGATCCGCGGTCAATCCTGCAACCGTGGCGCTCGAGCGGCGACTACGGGTTTCCGGCATGCTGGTGACCTCGGGTCGCAAGTACGAAATCGACAACACCGTGACTGGCGATCTGCGGGACACGCGATTCGCGTTCGCGCTGCTGGCGGGACCGTTGGGGAGCTCACCGCTGTCTTTCGGTGTGAGCTACTCTCTCTATGCCGATCGGACCTACGATCTCGTAACCAGCGATTCAGTTGTCGTGCGCGGCGAGACCATCGCGGTCGACGATGAGTTGGCCTCTGACGGAGGGATCGCGGACGTCCGTGCGGCTTTGGGCTGGTTTGTAAGTCCGGCGGTCCAGATTGGAGCTGGGCTCCACCTCCTGAGCGGGTCAACACGCGAACGTGTCGCACGAAGTTTCGACGATCCGCTGTACCTGCCCATTACGCAGGAAGGTGACGTGGCGTACACAGGGTGGGGTGTGTCCGCGGGTGCGGTGTACACGCCGTTTCAGCGACTGCGCTTTGGGGTCAGTGTCCGGTGGGATTCCAGACTAGACGCCGACGAGCCCCTGTTGCCAACGACAGAGATCCAGCTGCCAATGATGGTGACAGCGGGCATGTCGGCGCTTCCGTTGCCGGCGCTTCAGTGGTCGGCATCGGCCAGCTGGCGTTCGTGGTCGCGCGCCCGTGACGATCTGCCCTCAGATGCCAACTTCAGCGTGTTCGACACGTGGGAGGTTGGCACGGGACTGCAATTTGGTGGTCCGGGTCTTGGGGCGGGTCGCTTCCCGCTCCGCGTTGGTGTTCGATACGCCCAGCTGCCGTTCAGCGGAATGGATGACCAGCCGCGAGAGATCGACTTCACCGCGGGATCGGCCATCAGTTTCGCCGCCGCCCGAGCCACGCTCGAGTTCGCGGTTGAACGCGTTATGCGCGACGGCGGCGGCGCCTCGGAGCGTGCCTGGCAGATCTCGGCTGGCCTGTCGTTACGCCCCTGATGCGGGTTTCCCTCCACACATTTGGGTGCAAGGCGAACCAATACGACACGGAAGTCGTGCGCCAAGCGCTCGAGGCCGCTGGTGCGACCATAGTAAACGAGGGAGCGCCGGTTGACGCCGCAGTCGTGAACTCCTGTACCGTGACGCACGTGAGCGAGGCCAAGATGCGTGGCCTCGTGCGACGCATCGCCAGGGCGAATCCGGACGTTCGCACCGTGGTGATGGGGTGCGCCGCAGCGTGCGACGACGGGCGCATTGCGACGTTGCCCAACGTCACGAGCGTGGTCGAAGGTGCCGTCCCCGAGCGGGTGTTGCAGGCCCTCCGACTCCCGTCCGTACCGATTGACCCGATCCTCCGGTCCTTCGCCGGCGGTGCCCGCGCGTGGCTCAAAGTCCAAGATGGCTGCGACGAACACTGCACCTTCTGCGCGACGACACAGGCTCGGGGGGCGAGTCGGTCGCGCCCGCTGGATGAGATCGTGCGGGAGGCCACGGTGCTTGCCCATCACCATCGGGAAATCGTGCTCACGGGGGTACACATCGGGGCGTACGGACACGATACACCGGGTGACGACGACTTGGGCACCCTGGTGGAGGCACTCGTGCACCGCGTTCCCGACGTCCGCTTCCGTCTATCGTCCGTGGAAGCGACACAGGTCGTCGTACGTCTCATTTCACTCATGGAGCCTGCGCCACGGCGCCTGGCGCCGCACGTGCACGCGCCGTTGCAGTCGGGTTCCGACCGAGTGCTCCGCCGCATGGGGCGGCACTGGTATACGGCCACAACGTATCGGCGTCGAGTGGAAGAACTCGCTGCTCGCACTCCCGTGCTGGGTTTGGGGGCCGACATTATGGTGGGATTCCCGGGTGAGACCGACGAGGACTTTGCCCAGACGGTGACGTTGGTCGATGCGCTTCCTTTCACCTATCTGCATGTCTTCCCGTATTCCGAGCGGCCGGGCGTTGCGGCCCAGCGGCTGGGCCGCCCAGTTCAGCCCGAGGTCACTGCATCGCGAGCCGCCGAGCTCCGCAACCTGGCGGCGTCCAAGGGTGCGGCTTACCGCCTGCAACGCCATGGTCAGCCGGCCGACGTGATCCTGCTGCGGAGAACCCGTAACAGGTTCGAGGGACTCACCGAGGACTACCTGACCGCGTACCTGCCTACCGACACGCCAGCACCACCGCGGTTTCAGGCCCGGTTGTGCTTGGAGCCCGACGGAGACGTGCGGGCCAATCCCGACGAGTGATGCCGGTGCGCAAACGGGTGTACCTCGAGACGTACGGCTGCCAGATGAACGTGGCTGACTCGGAGCTGATTCTCGGTCAGCTCGGTCAACACGGATATGAGCCAACCGATGACCCGGATTCCGCGGAAGTGCTCTTGGTGAACACCTGCGCCGTCAGGGACAATGCGGAACGGCGCGTCGTGGGACGCATGGGGGAATTGAAACGATACAAGAAGCCTGGGGTCGTGCTCGGGGTGGTGGGGTGCATGGCGCAGCGATTGGGTGATCTCCTGCTCGACGACGCACCGTACGTCGATCTGGTCGTGGGGCCGGACGGCTACCGCGGGTTGACCGATCTTATTGTCAGCGCGCAGTCAGGGACCCGCGTCGCCGACGTTGAGTTCAAGTCGTGGGAGCACTACGAGGACGTGCCGCAACAACGTCCCGCTGAGCAGCCGAGTGCGTTCGTGACCGTTCAGCGCGGGTGCGATTATCGGTGCACGTTCTGCGTGGTTCCGATGACACGTGGCCGCGAGCGGAGTCGTAAACTCGAGGACGTCGTAGGGGAAGTTGGGCGGCTGGCTGATTCGGGTGTCTCGGAGGTCACGCTGCTCGGGCAGACCGTGAACAGCTATCACGACGGCACGGCGGACTTTGCCGAGCTGCTTCGCGCCATCGGCCGCGTTCCGGGAATCCGACGGGTCCGATTCACGAGTCCATATCCCACCGATTTCACCGATCGCGCGATCGCCGCGATGGCAGAGGTGGAGGCGGTTTGCGAGCATGTGCATCTGCCGGTGCAGAGCGGGTCCTCTCGAGTCCTCAAACATATGGGACGTCGGTATGACCGCGCCGTCTACCTGGAGTGTGTGGAGCGGCTGCGGGGCGCCATACCCAACATTGCCATCACGACGGACATCATCGTCGGATTTCCGGGAGAGACCGAGCCCGACTTCGACGACACGATCAGTCTCGTACGTGACGTGCAATTCGACGACGCCTTCACCTTCAAGTACTCGCCGCGCGACGGGACGGGTGCGCCACGCCTCCCGAACCACGTGCCCGATGCAACCGCCGGTCAGCGTCTCGAACGCCTCATCGCGGTCGTGCGTGAGGGTGCCCGTCGCACCAACCTCGCACTGGTCGGAACCACGCATGAGGTGCTGGTCGAGAAGCGTGCCCGTCGTGGAGCGCTCTTGCAGGGGCGAACTCGCACTAACAAAGTCGTGTTGGTGGAGGGTCCAGAGACGTGGATCGGGAGCTATCGAACCGTGCGGTTGGTGGGGACGAGCGGGGCGACGTTCTCCGGCGTTCCGACCGCCAAGGGGCCACAACTGGCCGTCGTCGGGTAAGGGCATCGACGAGAGGACCCGTCGGTGATTCCACCGATCGGGTACATGACGCTCGGCTACGGGGCCGGTCTCTGGACCGGCCTCGTTGTTTTGGTACCGCCTGCGGTGTTTTGGTGCGCGGCTGTCGGGATGGTCGCGTTGGTGCGGTGGCGACCGTGGTGGGGGGCGCTCGCTGGTGCCTGGTTTGTCGGGGCAGTCGCAGGAAGCGTCGTCGCGGAACGTGCCGCGACCGAGTGCCGTGTGCGGTGGACAGCGGGTCAGAAGTCAGCGCTCGTGCGTGTGCACGATGCGCCGGGGCCGCGCGGCACCACGACGGCCACGGTGATCCAAGCGGCCGAGAGGTGTGGCGGTACCCTCCGCCTGAGAATGCAAGGTGTCGTCGCGCGCTCGGGATCCGTAGTGCTGGCTGTTGGCCAGTACTACGCCTCCGGCGTGCTGCGGGTAACGCACCTCCGGGCACTCGAGCATCGCCCGTCCGCCCGGTTCAGAATCCGAGACGCGATCGCCCGTCGAGTGCGATCGCTGTACGGTGACCGCGCGGGGGTCGTGGAGGCGTTGGTGCTGGGCCGACGGTTCGATATCGAGCCCGCGCTGCGCAACGACTTCGCCGACGGCGGAATTGCACACCTGCTGGCGATCTCGGGCCTGCACGTCGGGATCGTTGCGGCCTGGCTCGTGGTCGTCCTTCGCTGGTGCGGGATCCGGCGGCACGCGTGGTCGGCATCCGCCGCGCTCACGTGGGGCTACGTCGCGCTCCTTGGTTTCCCGACGCCAGCCACCCGCGCTGCTGGGTTCGTCAGCGTTTTCGCGGTTGCACGTGTGCGGCAGCGGCACCCGTCGCCGCACGCCGTGTTGGCGGTCGCCCTGCTTGTGGTGCTGCAGCTCAATCCGGCGGCGGCGGCCGAGGTAGGAGCCTGGCTATCTGTGGCGGCCGTCCTGGGAACGAGCTGGGGTTCGCGGCTCCTGACCGCCCGGTGGCGCCGACGACCTGTTGCTCGACTCGCAGCCTCGTCCTTTGGTGCCGTGCTTTTCACAGCACCTATCACGGCATTCGCATTCGGATCGGTCGCGCCGATTGGACTTCTCTCGAACCTCGTGGCGATCCCTTTGGCGGCCGTCGCTGTCCCCGGGGTGCTGGCGAGTCTGGTGATCGGAGATGTCCTGGCGGGTGGCAGTGGGATTGCGCTCGCGTTGCTCGAGCGAGTTGCCCAACTCGCGGCGCGTGTGCCGGGTGGGCACCTCACCGGTGCTCCTGGGTGGACGTTCGCGCTGCCGTGGTTTGCGGTAGCGCTGGGCACGGTCTGGCTCTGCCGGGCTGGTCATGAATGGCGGTGGCGTGGTCGTCGAATCCTCGCCGCGACCGCGGTCACCAGCTGGCTTCTTGTCGCGGCGACGGGGTGGGATGAGGCCGATCGGGACGGCATGGTGGCGCTTCATGTGTTGAACGTGGGGCAAGGTGATGCCATCGTCGTGCGGACGGCGGGCGGTCGGTGGCTTGTGATCGACGCGGGACCGCGGTCGGGGGCATACGATGCTGGGCATCGGGTGGTGGTGCCGTTTCTGCGTCGCCAGGGAGCTCGGCGGCTGGCCCTGGGTGCCGTAACCCACGGGGATGCCGACCACGTGGGTGGCGTGCCTGCCGTGCTGCGCGCCTTCGAGACGGCGCTGGTGGTCGAGCCGGGACAGCCGTTGGCGTCGCAGCTCTACCGGGACTATCTCGCCGGCGTCGACGCCGAGGGAATCCCGTGGCTTCCGGCCCGCGCGGGAGACACGATCGTGGTGGATTCCCTCGTGCTGGCCGTGCTGCACCCGACGGCCGAGTGGATTGAGCGTCAGTTGGTGCCGAACGAGAACTCACTCGTGATCCATCTTCGCTACGGCTGCTTCGACGCGCTCCTTGCTGGAGATGTCGGCCGGAGTGTGGAACGGGCTTTGCTGGAAACGGTAACTGGGGCGGATCTGCTCAAGGTCGGCCACCATGGCTCGGCGGGTGGCACGACCGACGAGTGGCTGCGAGCGGTTGGCGCGCGGGTCGCCGTCATCAGCGTGGGCCGCAACCGGTACGGGCATCCTGCGCCCGACGTGGTCGACCGGCTCCGCGCACGAGGGGTCGACATCTGGCGCACCGATCGCGACGGCACGGTGACTATCGAGACGGACGGCAGTTACTTTTCGATTCTGCACACGGGACTTCGGACCTTGGGTGGGAGGTTAGGGTGTCGGATTCGTCAATCATTACGATCGAACGGTTCATCCTCGAGCAGGAACGACTGTTCCCCGAGGCCACGGGTGACCTCACCAGCCTGCTCTACGACATCGCGCTAGCGGCCAAGGTCATTTCGGGGTACGTGCGCCGGGCGGGGCTGGTTGACGTGCTGGGCGCTGCGGGTGAGACCAACGTGCAGGGAGAAGAGCAACAGAAGCTGGATGTGATCGCCAATGACATGATGAAGCAGACGCTGGATTTCTCGGGACGCGTGTGTGTGATGGCGTCGGAGGAGGACCAGGAACCAGTGCCTATTTCTGAGGGGCCGCGCTCCGGAAAGTACGTCGTGCTGTTCGATCCGCTGGACGGGTCGTCGAACATCGACGTAAACGTATCGGTTGGCACGATCTTCTCCATCCATCGTCGTGTGACGAAGCAAGGTCCCGGCACGCTGGAGGACTGCCTGCAGCCCGGCAGAAACCAAGTAGCGGCGGGCTACGTCATCTATGGGTCCAGCACGGTGCTCGCGTACACGGCCGGTCGTGGCGTGCACCTCTTCACCCTCGATCCGACCATCGGCGAGTTTCGCCTGCACACCTACAACATCCATACGCCCTCGATTGGGAAGTTCTATTCGGTCAACGAGAGTTACTACCAGCGGTGGACCGACGGGTATCGTCGGGTTGTGCAGGCGTTCAAGGGCGTCGAAGACCTATCGGTGCGAAAGAACGCACGATACATCGGATCGCTGGTGGCGGACTTCCACCGAAACCTGATGGCGGGCGGCGTGTTCATGTATCCGGCCGACTCGACGGCGCCGCAGGGCAAGCTGCGACTCCTCTACGAAGCCGCACCGTTGGCGCTGATCGCCGAGCACGCGGGCGGGCGGGCGACAGATGGCGTGCGTCCCATCCTCGACATCGTGCCAACGAAACTGCATCAGCGCACGCCGTTGCTATTGGGTTCCACGGACGATGTGCTGTATGTCGAGCGGATCGTCAACGAGGTTGACGCGGCAGCTGTGCGGTGACTGAGGAGCGGCGCTCCCCCTCAGGACTTCCCGTCGATCGGCTGTACGGTCCCGACGACGCTGGAGGGTTTCCCTATACACGCGGCATTCATCCCACGATGTACCGCGGTCGCCTGTGGACCATGCGGCCGTACGCGGGATTCGGGACGGCAGAGGAAACGAATGGGCGGTTTCGTGAGCTCTTGGCAGCGGGCCAGACTGGGCTCTCGGTCGCGTTCGATCTCCCCACACAGATGGGTTACGACTCCGACGCGCCAATCGCGGAAGGGGAGGTCGGCCGCGCAGGAGTGGCGATTGATACGGTTGACGATCTGGCACTCCTGTTTGACCAAATCCCCCTCGATCGCGTCTCCACTTCCATGACGATCAACGCCACGGCGGCGATTCTACTCGCCATGTACATCGTGGCGGCGGAGGAGCGTGGTGTCGACCGGGTCGCACTACGGGGCACCGTGCAGAACGATGTGCTCAAGGAGTACGTGGCGCGCGGGACCTACATCTTTCCGGTCGAGCCGTCCTTGCGCTTGACCACCGACGTGTTCCGCTTCGTGGCCGAGGCCGGCATGAACTTCAACCCGATCTCGGTGAGCGGCTACCATATGCGAGAGGCCGGTGCAACCGCGGTCCAAGAGACGGCGTTCACCATTGCCAATGGGTTGGCATACTTGGACGGGGCGGTGGCGGCGGGGATCCCGATCGATGACATCGCTCCGCGCATGTCATTCTTCTTCGCCGCGCACAACGATCTGTTCGAGGAAGTGGCGAAATTCCGCGCCGCTCGACGCCTGTGGGCAACGCTGCTTCGCGCGCGCTACCAGGCCGCGGACACGAGCTGCCGTTTGCGCTTCCACACGCAGACGGGTGGATCGACCCTCACGGCACAGCAGCCGTTGAACAACGTCGTTCGGGTGACCGTCCAAGCGCTCGCTGCCGTGCTCGGCGGGACGCAGTCGTTGCACACTAACAGTTACGATGAGGCGCTGTCGCTGCCGTCTGCCGAGGCGGCACGCTTGGCGCTCCGCACGCAACAGGTCCTTGCGTACGAATCTGGGTCCTCGCAGACCGTCGATCCACTTGGAGGCTCACACTACGTTGAACACCTGACAGATGAGCTTGAGCGGGAGGCAAGGTCGCTACTCGACGAAATCGAGCGATTGGGTGGTGCGGCACCTGCGATCGAGCGAGGCTTCTTCCAGGACGCGATCGCACGGTCAGCGTACGAGTACCAGCAACATATCGAGTCGCAAACGGTAAACGTCGTTGGCGTCAATTGTTTCACCGAGTCGGAGGAACCACATCGACTCGAGCAACCGGATTACGGGAAGCTCGAGGCCGACCAGATTGCGCGCGTGTCCGATGCACGGGGAAGCCGCAATGGGGTAGCATGGCGGCAATCGCTCGACCGCCTCGTGGGCGCTGCGCGGGATGACGGCTCGCTCATGCAACCGATCATCGATGCCGTCCGCGCTCGGGCGAGCGTCGGTGAGATATCCGACGCACTCCGCGAGGCGTGGGGTACCTTCCGCGCACCGGCTTGACCAGCGACGCAATGCTGGC
>CAJIBA010000563.1_pt1 | contig 15332 bp, 9 predicted proteins | sample 9199191 | NCBI WGS metagenome assembly CAJIBA01 (sample SAMEA7708289, study PRJEB35096) | sediment metagenome | biome: marine neritic benthic zone biome [ENVO:01000025]; feature: sediment [ENVO:00002007]; material: shallow marine sediment [ENVO:03000034] sea grass bed [ENVO_01000059] ... | reverse complement strand
GGTGGCGCTGTTGATCGCTGCGGCGGTCGCGGGATGCGACCAACCGGGAGTACCCCTGCGCCTCGCCCCGTACGAGTTCCGGCTGGCAGGCACCGACTCGGTCTTTCACTGGCCGGCCACGTCGCTCCCCGTACGGTTCTACGTCGAGCCCGTCGGGCGCATACCCGACTACGCGTTTCAGGGCGTGCGCGCGTGGCAGCGGCAGTTCCTGTATGGAGAATTCCGCGGCTCCTTCGTGCCCGACTCGTTGCTGGCGGACGTGCTCGTTCTCCTGATCGGCGACCCGCCACCCGACGCCGAGCTGACGAACGATCCGCCGCGCCTCGTGTGCCAAGGCGTGACCCTGGTCCCGCCGCGCGGCACGGATACCGAGGGACAGGTGCGATTTACGACGCAACTCCGCATCGAGCTACGCTGGTTCTTGGGCAACGCGGCCACCGATGTGGCCAATTGCCTCGCGCGGGTCACCACTCACGAGATCGGGCATGCGCTGGGGATCTTCGCGCATAGCAACGACCCGTTCGACCTCATGTATCGCGAGCCCGAAGTCACGACGCCTTCGCTACGGGACCAGGCAACCATCCAGACGCTGTATCACCTGCCTACCGACATTCTCCCGTGGGATCCGAACACGATCGTCGCTGGCGCGACCGGAATCTGGAGCGGGGTACCCTAAGAGCATCATGCAGCATCTGCACGTCGCGGCGTAACGCATATCCGATGGCACTCGCGGGAGAGTTCGAGGTTATTCGCGATCCGATCTGGAACAACATCCAGATCGACGCGCAGTCGCTCGAAGTGGTCGACTCAGCGCCGTTTCAGCGCTTGCGCTATGTGCGCCAGTTGGGCCATGCCTTTCTCGTTTATCCAGGTGCAACCCACTCGCGATTCGAGCACGCCCTTGGTGCCTATCACCTGGCACACCGCGCCCTCGGTTTGTTGGGCGAGCGCGGTGAGCTCGACGGGATCCCGACGACGGAGCTCACGCTCACGCGCCTCGCGGCCCTGCTCCACGACATCGGGCACTACCCGTTCTCCCACGCGCTCGAGGAGGCAGGTCTCCCGTCGCATGAGGAACTCGCCGTTCGGCACTTCGAGCACCCCGAGCTCCGTGCTGCACTCGATGCGTTTGGCATCCCATCGATCACGTCTCGACTCGGCGAGCTCATCTCCGGAACGAGCACGAGTGCGCTTCAGGGCTTGATCGCCGGATCTCTCGATCTCGACAAGATCGAATACTTGACGCGTGACGCACGCATGTGTGGCGTGCCGTACGGCGCGGTAGACGTCGACCGGCTCATTCATTCGACGACGCTCGTCGAAGATGACTCGGGCCGCCGACGTGTTGGGATGCACGAGAAGGGCGTGAGCGCGCTCGAATCCTTGCTCTTCGCGAAGTATCAGATGTATCGCAACGTCTATTGGCACCATGCGATCCGCAGCGCCACCGCGATGTTCAAGCGCCTGATTCGCGCTGCCATCGCTCAGCGACGTCTTGCACCGTCCGCGATCGCCGCGAGCTCGGACGAATCTCTCATGGAAGTGGTGCGCGACCTTCCCGGTGCAGACCTCAGTGCACAGCTGTACCACCGACAGCTGTACAAGCGGATGATAGACGTCCCAGCAAGTGAGGTCCCGGCGGGCGGTGGCGAGTGGATGGCAACGGACCCCGACCTGACAGGGTCCGTCGAGGATCGATTGGCACTCGAGCTCGGCGTCCCTCAGGGAGCCCTGTTGCTCGATTTCCCTGCCAAACCGACGATGCTCGCGGTCGACCTTCCGCTCCGGATGCGCGACGGGCGGATTGCCTCACTCGGGACTGAGACTGGATCGGGTCTCCTCGGGATTCAACAGATCACCGAGCAGCTTCATACCAGCGCCCGCCGCCTTCGTGTGTTCGCCACCCAGCCCTGCCCCGTACCACAGGCAGCGGTTCTCGCATTAGGAGAACGGTCAGCAGAAGAGATACGCGCCGAGCTGGACAGCGGACGATCACTCATTCGATCGTCCCGCTAGCCCTCGCCTGGACTCCCCCCCGCCTCGGCGAGTTGGCGCGCGAGCGCCCGATAGTAGTCGGCTTCCTCCAGGCGTCCTGCTTCCTGCATAGTGAGGGCACAGGTTTCGAGTGCGTAGAGAATGGGACCGAGATGCTGAGCGGCGAGAGATCCAACCGCTTCGGGATTGGGACCTTGTGTCACTCCGGATTCGCCGCCGCTCCATTGTCCGAGTGATCGATTCCATCGATCCGGACGACGATTACCGTGATGTTGTCCAGCCCGCCCCGGCGGTTTGCCTCACTGATCAGGCGGTCGACCAAGTCGCCTGGTGAATTGCTGGCACCCACGATGGACATCAAGTCCTCGTCTTCGAGCATGCCGGTGAGACCGTCCGACGCGAGGAGGAACACATCGCCGGAGTGCAAGGTGCCCCCATAGATGTCGGGCGCGACATCGGCGTTGGCGCCGACGCAACGCGTGATGACGTTGCTGTACGGATGGGTGCGGGCCTGCTCCGGCGTCAGATACCCGGCATCGACTTGTTCCTGGACGTAGGAATGATCCTTGGTGATCTGAAGCAACTGCTCGCCCCGCTGCACGTACGCGCGGCTGTCTCCGACCTGCCCCACCAAGTACCGGCGGCCATTGATGACCATCGCGGTAGCAGTGGTTCCCATGCCGCGTTTGTCCTGCTCGACCAGCGTTCGCTCGAAGATCGCGCCGTTGGCTTCGACGATGGACTCGCGAATCACGTCGGCTGCATCCGAGTCGGGTCGGCCTGACGCTTGTTCCAAAGCCTGTCCCACGATCGTGACAGCCATCTGACTGGCCACTTCACCTGCTGCGTGCCCGCCCATGCCATCCGCGACGATGAAGACACCCGCCTGCGGAAGCATGAGAAACGCGTCCTCATTGCCGGAGCGCACGACACCGACGTCCGTACGTCCCGCGCAGGTGAAGCGAACGGTCTCAGGCACGAGCCCACCCGGTCATAACCAGTGCACCCAATCGGCACACGGCATCGAGGTGACTCGTGTGATCGATCATGATCATCGCTCTGGCGCCCCGCGCGTATCGTCCTGTGGTGGCGTCGGGATACGAATTGCTCCCATGAGCCGGGTCGAGCTCCCTTTGTGCGGGTCAACAGTATCATCCGTCGGCTCAAACATCGCCTGGACCTCTCCAAACCGGATCAGCGCCCCTGGAGCAAGCGGCACTTCACCCCGCACTCGCTCACCGTCGACCAACGTGCCGTTGGTCGAGTCCAGATCCACCAGCACCCAGATGCCTTCACGACGCTGGAGCTTCGCGTGAATGGTCGAGACGCTGTCGTCATCAAGCACGATGTCATTGTAGTCGGCCCGTCCAACGTTGATCACGGGCACCTTGATCGGGAAGCGCGTCCCCTTAAGCGGCCCACTACGCACCATGACGCTCGCTAAGAGCTTTGGCTCGCTGGACGGCGCTGCCGGTGCTGGCTTCCGCTCCTCGACGGGTGACCGATCCTGAAATGGGACCGCCGGGACGTGCCGTGGCGGCACCGGGGCTTGCTTGGGCACGGCCGATGGCGGACGGTCAGACGGACCTGGCCGATCGCGCGCTGGCGCTCCCGGCCGCGGCACCGCGGGCACGCCGAACATCGTGTTCTTCAACTGCTGTGCCGCCCCAGGCGGCGGCGCGGGTTCGGGGGGCGCAACCGGCTCGGGCTGCACCGGAGGCTTGGGGACCGCAGGTTGCGGTACCACGTCACCGTAGAAGCGGAACTCGTATTCCCCGCACCGGATCACGTCGCCCCGTTTGAGCAGGTATTGCCCGCTAATGCGCTCCGTGTTCACAAACGTGCCATTGGTGCTGCTGTCGACGAGCAGGTAACCGTTTGGGGTTGCCACCACCTCGGCGTGTTGGCGCGAGACGTTCTTGCTCGCCACCACGACATCGCACCGCGCGTCCCGGCCGATCACCAACGATGCCCCGCTCACGGCGTACTCCCGACCGTCAGTCAACGACACGAGGCGTCCTCCGGTGCCCGCCGTGGCGGCTCGTTGCGCCGCAGGCTTCGCCGACATCAACCCTGGATCGATGGCCTGCACGTACTCCGTGCTTCCACTGCGACGCTCATCCACAAACCGCAACTCCCGTCCTCCGATCTCGATTCTGTCGCCGTGCAGCAACGGCACCGGTTGCGCACCCAACCGGACACCATTCACCAGCACAACTGCGTTGTCATCACCCAACCGAACCGCCGATTGTCCATCAGGTGTGCTGTGAATGACGGCATGGCGCCCTGACACCCCAATGCTTGGGAGTACGACGTGCGCTGCCGTGTCGCTGCCGATGACAAACACGCCTATTGGAATGGCGTGACGTCGCCCAGCGACTTCGAGATACGACATGGGAGGCCCCTCAATTCTGGGACAATTGTAGGAAGCTAGTGGTGCCCCTGAGGCGGTGCAACCGAACCCCGTGGCCCTAGGAGGAATCGGCCGGAACAGCTTCGCCCGGCGTCTCCTCCGCCTGCTCTTCCCACAGCTTGAGCCAGCGCCAGAACACATACGACCCCGCGGCTACCGTCAAATAGGCCACATAGATGCGCCACAGCAGGATGTACGACGGCGTCAGTTCACGGGGCACGAAGATCGACATGACGCCTCCGGAGAGGACCTCAGCCAAGCCCGACCCGCCGGGCGTCGGCGCAAAGTAGAGCAGGAAGATGATAAGGGTCTGCAGCATCACGACGTCGATGAACGGCGCGTGAATGTCGAGTGCACGCAACACGATGTAGCCGGCCAGAAGCTTGTTGGCCAATGTCGGTCCCGTGAGAACCACCCCGCCTGCGAGGGAGACCCACCCGCGGCCGCGAAAGAACGCCACCATGGCACTGTGCGCCCGGTCGATGCCCTCGTTGAGCCCCGTCACGCGATGCGCCAGCCGCGGACTGCCACGTCGCTCGAGCCACCCAACGATCCGCAGGGCGAGGCGCCTGGCGACACCCGGGAAGATGATCAGCGCCAGGAGGATGACCCCGACCACGATGAACCCACCCATGCTTAACCGAAACAGGTCGTTGAGGTTGGCCAATCCCAGAATGCCGTGCTCTTCGAGGGTGTCGCCAGCTCCGAGAATGACGACGGCGGGTCCGGCTGCCGCGAAGAACAGGATCGTGGCGACGAAGCTCATGAACGTCGCGACCATACCCTCCGGGATCGGCGTGCCGTACCGTTTCAGCGTGTAAATGCCGAGTGGCCCACCGCCCGCCTGCGACGGCGTGAGCATCATCGCGTACGCGTTGAGTCCAGCCGAGAGAATTGAGCCCTTAAGGCTCGTTGCCGGATAGACGTGACGTGCCAAGACGTAGAGCCGAAGCCCACCGCCGAACCAGTCCAGTGAGGCGACCGCCACGCCGAGGAGCACCCACTCCCAGCGAAGGTTTACCATGGCCGTCACGAACTGTCCGAGATTGTTGCCGTAGAAGAGCACGGCCACGAACACGATCAGGGAGATCACGGCGAAGATCTCGAGACCGCGGCGCATGAGTTGTGGGGCAAGCTTCTTTGCCATGGGTCGCCAACGTACGGTCCGAGATCACCCGCCGTCAACGGTCATGGTTGTAGGCTCCCACCCGACGCCGCTATGCTTCGCGTTATGACCGACCACATCGTGCTCCAAGGAGCCCGACAACACAATCTGAAGGGTTTCACCCTCGCGATTCCCCACCGGTCCCTGACCGTGGTGACCGGACCGTCAGGATCGGGCAAGAGCACACTCGCTTTCGACACGCTCTATGCCGAAGGGCAGCGTCGGTACATCGAATCGCTGTCGACGTACGCCAAGCAATTCCTCGAGCGCATGCCGAAGCCGGCTGTGGACCGTATCGAGGGTGTGTCCCCCGCGGTAGCCATCGAACAGAAGAACCCCACGACCTCCAGCCGCTCGACGGTCGGGACGGCCACCGAGATTCACGACTATCTCCGTCTCTTGTGGTCCCGCGTCGGCGTGCCGTCCTGCCACCGATGTGGAGAGGCGGTCACCGTGGATTCACCGTCCACGGCGGCCGAGCGACTGCTTGAGGAGGCTGACGGCCAATCCGTCCTCGTCTGCTTTCCTCTGCCGATGGGCGGTAACTCGACACACGAGCGGGTGTTGGAGAACCTCAACGCGATGGGCTTTGTGCGCGTGCAGGTCGGCGACGAGGTATATCGTCTCGACGAGTTGGCGGGCAAGATCCGTCTCGACCGTGACGACTTTCTGGTCGTGGTGGACAGGATTCGCGTCGCTACCGCGAACCGTGGACGCCTCGCCGATTCCGTCGCCACGGCATTCATCGAAGGCGACGGACTCGCCGAGATCCGAGGAACCACCACTCCACTCCGGTTCTCGCAGCATCCACGCTGTACCGCGTGCGGCACCGCAACGTTGCCGCTCACGCCTGCACTGTTCTCGTTCAACAACCCGCGAGGCGCCTGTCCCGGATGCAACGGGTTCGGAGCAGTCCTGGAATACGACGAATCGCTGATCGTGCCCGACCCTGCTCGGAGCCTCAAGGAGGGGGCGTTGGACCCGTGGACGAAGCCGCGGTACACCCGCCGGCGGCGTTTGCTGCGACAGGCAGCAGACGACCAAGGCATTCCACTCGATAAATCGTGGTCCAAGCTGACCAAGACGCAGCGACGATACCTGTCACACAACACGAGCGGTCGGTTCAAAGGCATCTTCCCGTTCCTGCGCGATCTCGAGCGGAAACGGTACAAGCAGTACATCCGGGTGTTTCTGCGACAATACCAACTGGCACAGCGGTGTCCCGCCTGTGACGGTGCACGGCTCCGCCCGGAGGCGTTGGCGGTGCGGGTGGATGGCCACCGGATCGGCGACGTCACCCGGCTCCCTGCCGATGTGCTGGCTGGGTGGGTGGACCAACTTGAGCTCACTGCGTTCCAGAGAGGTGTTGCGGGTACGATCCTGCGCGAGCTCGAGGATCGGGTTCGTTTTCTCTGCGATGTCGGCCTTGGCTACCTCACGCTGGATCGGCAAACCAGGACGCTATCAGGTGGCGAGGCCCAGCGGATCTCGCTGGCCAACGCGCTCGGGTCGCATCTGGTAGACACCCTTTACGTGCTCGACGAGCCATCCATCGGTTTACACCCGCGTGACATTCACCGTCTCGTGGGGTTGTTGGAGCGGCTGCGGGACGAGGGGAATACAGTTGTGATCGTCGAACATGACCCCGTCACCATTCGGGCCGCCGATCACATGGTCGAACTCGGGCCCGGGAGTGGTGAGCATGGGGGCGAGGTCGTGTACACGGGTGCTGTCGAGGGGGCAGAACGCGCGAGCACGCTGACTGGGGCGTACTTGAGCGGCGAGCAGCGCATCCCGGTCCCGTCGGCCCGACGCCGGAGCGGACCGCAGTGGCTCACGGTACAGGGCGCCTGTCTGCACAATCTGGACGGGGTCGACGTTTCCATTCCCTTGGGAACACTCACGGCGGTCACCGGCGTCTCGGGGTCGGGCAAGTCGTCGCTGGTCCACGACGTGCTGTACCGTCAGCTCGCTGCGCGGCTCAAGGGGGCCCATGGAGCGAAGGAGCACCTCGGCGAACAGGTCGGCCAGATCTGCCAGCTCACAGGGTGGGAAGGCTTGGACGACGTGGTCTTGGTCGATCAGTCGCCGATCGGCAAGACGCCTCGTTCCAATCCGATCACCTACGTCCGCGCGTTCGACGAGATTCGGGCGTTGTTCGCGGCGCAGCCGCTGGCTCGCGCCCGCGGCTACTCACCGACCACGTTCAGCTTCAACGCAAGTGGCGGCGGGCGTTGCCGCCTGTGTGAAGGGGCCGGCCACATTCAGGTCGAGATGGTGTTTCTCGCCGACGTGTTCACCCCATGTGAGGCGTGTGAGGGCACCCGGTTCGAGCCCGAGATTCTCGACGTGCGCATCAAGGGACTCTCGATCCACGATGTGCTCAACCTCACGGTCGAGCAGGCGATGGCGAGGTTTCGGCACCAGGAACGGTTGGGCAAGGCGCTTTGGCACCTCCAACAGGTGGGACTCGGGTACCTGCGTTTGGGCCAGCCCGCTACCACGCTGTCGGGCGGCGAGGCGCAGCGGCTCAAGATTGCCCGGCAGCTCGCAACGGCAAGCCGGAAGAAGTCGCGGCGGCTCTACATCCTCGACGAGCCCACGACTGGCCTGCACCTCGACGACGTGCGGACGCTCATCAAAGTGCTCGATCGCCTGGTCGACGCCGGGCACACGGTCATCGTGATCGAGCACCACCTCGATGTGATCAAGCGCGCCGACTGGATCATCGACCTCGGGCCCGAAGGTGGCGACGCCGGCGGCGAGGTCGTGGCCAGCGGCACGCCGGAAGACGTCGTCGTCACCGACACGCATACGGCGCGGCACTTGCGGTCGGAACTGGCGGAGCGAACCGACGCGGTCGTCAACCCACTTCACGCGTAATTCGAGCCCGCCGCTAGGCGCCGCCACTTGCTTGCGCGTGGAATAATCCGCCATTAGACTCCCGAGCGTCGCGGCCAGACCTGTGGCGTGTCGACGATCCGGGGTAGCTCAATGGTAGAGCATTCGGCTGTTAACCGAAGGGTTGTGGGTTCAAGTCCCACCCCCGGAGTCGCACCACCTCCGCCGATGGCACTTGTAGCGTGGGACCGGCCACCTCTCAGGGCCTTCGCGCTCGCCAGCCTAGCGGCGTGGCCCACCAGAGTTCATTTTCTTGCCTGACTACGCTTGTCTTTTCACACCGTTGCGGGAGTTGTTGTGACCTCAGCGCTCGACTTTACCTACTCTACCGCCCCCGAGCCTCATAGGGGTCGCACGAAGGCCATCCTCAAAGCACATCCTGAAATCCGTCAGCTCATTGGGAAGAACCCGATGACGTTCTGGTACACGGTTGGGATCGTAGCGCTGCAGATCGTGGTGGCATTTCTGCTGCGGGCTCAGCCGTGGTGGCTCGTCGTCATTGGCGCCTATTTCATCGGCGCGTACGCCAACCATGCGCTGTTCGTCGTCATCCATGAATGCACGCACAAGCTGGTGTTCAAGCGAACGGTGCCGAATATCCTGACTGGGATGCTCGCCAATCTCCCGCTGGCGTTCCCCAGCTCTGTCTCCTTCGCTAAGTACCATCTCAAGCACCACGCTTTTCAAGGGATCTACGAGCTCGACGCCGATCTCCCGTTCCGTTGGGAGGCAAAGCTGGTCGGCCGTTCGATGTGGCGGAAAGCGCTTTGGCTGCTGCTGTTCCCCGTGATCGAGGGCCTGCGGCCGCTTCGGCTCAAGGAAGTGAGTTTCTGGGACAAGTGGACCGCGCTCAACATCTTCGTGCAGTTCGCGTTCGACATCGCGATCTTTGTGATCTTCGGTCCGATGGCACTGCTGTACATGCTCCTGTCGTTGTTCTTCGGTATCGGGCTGCACCCGTTGGGTGCTCGCTGGGTACAGCGTCACTACCTGGTGGAAGAAGGGGAGCAGGAGACGTTCAGCTACTACGGAAGGCTCAACAAGCTGGCACTCAACGTCGGGTTCCACAACGAGCACCATGACTTCCCGTCGATCCCATGGAATCGTCTCCCCGACGTCAAGCGCACCGCACCCGAGGCGTATGACGATCTAGCCTCGCACAAGTCGTGGACCCGGTTGCTGTTCCGCTTCTTGTTCGACCGCAACCTGACCCTCTTCTCGCGCATGGTGCGGGGCGAACGGGGAGGTGTGAAGCTCGACGACGCGGTCAAGCCCGATCTGGACGCGATCGAATCGACAACGCCTGCGCCGACGTGAACACGGGGGATTGCGAATCCCGACAGGGCCTGCCACACACTTTGTGTCGCGGGCCTTTCGTTTGTCGGAGATCTAGGACGACGCGTCTCTGCGCGGCATTCTCTCTAGCAGCCGGTCAGCATCGGCGAAGTGCAGCGTACGCTGCGGGAATGGAATCTCGATTCCTTCTTCGTCGAACCGATTCTTCACGCGCCGCAGCAACTCGCGCTTGACCTCCCATTGCTTGCCGGGCTCCGTTGCAGCAAGCAGCCGAATCGTCACGGCACTGTCAGCCAACGCGTCCACCCCCACCACGACCGGCTCATCGGAGAGTTTCGGCCTCCAGTCGGCATCCTGTGCAAACGCGGCCAGAATCTCGCGACAAATCCGCATGACCTCATCGACACTCTCCCCATACGCAACACCCACGTCGACCACTGCCCGCGCCCACCCGCGGGTCCGGTTCGTCACCGTCTGGATCGATCCGTTCGGGAAAATGTGCAGCGAGCCCTCGAGATCGCGGATGGCAACGATGCGGAGTGTCATGCGCTCGACGACCCCGCCCTTGCCATTCAGTTCCACAACATCGCCGACCACGAACTGGTTCTCAAACAGCATGAAGAAACCGGCAATGACATCCTTAACGAGGCTCTGCGCGCCAAACGACACGGCCAAACCCAGGACGCCCACCCCGGCGAGGAGTGGTCCGATCGGCATGAAGAGGTTCAGGATCATGAGCGCCGCTGCCACGAAGATCGCAACGGTCACCACGCTCATGAGGAGTTGCGCAATCGTCTTTGCCCGCTGCTCATCGACATCGAGCGGGGCCGCGTCATCGACAAAGCGACGCTCGAGCCGACGGATCAGCAGCCGCGCCACTCGGAGCGCCAACCACGCCAGAACGAGGATCACGAGCGCTTCTACTACCTTGAGCACGACCTCCGAAGCTTCGAGGCCGAAGAACCCGAGGACGTCGCCGATCACGCCTGGCGCTAGGGCGGACGACGTTTCCTCTTGGAGTGCAATCGATGTCAGCATGGGCACCTCGTCACAGGAAGGTAGTCGCTGGTCGTCGCGCCTCACCACCCCCGCGTGGCGACGCCACATACCGGGCTGGCAAGCGATCGCCTCCTCCTGTTTATTTCGCGGTCATGGATAAGTCGGAATACACTCTGCGCACGCTCCCAGAACGGATCCGCGGGCTGTGGGACCTCGCCAGCAACCTTGGCTGGAGTTGGAATCGGCGGGTCCGGTCGCTCTTCAGGACCGTCGATCCGACGCTGTGGCGCCTGACGCGTCACAATCCGATCACGCTGTTGCAGCGGGTCTCACAGGAGCGCCTGGAGCAGTGCGCTCGAGACCGGGACTTCTTGGCCAGCTTCGACGCGGTCCTGACGGAGTTTTCTCGCACCCACGACACGAGCGGTACGTGGTATCGGCGCACGCATGGCCTGGACGGTACCGTCGCCTATTTCTCCGCTGAGTTCGGGCTCCACAATTCGGTCCCGATCTACTCGGGTGGGCTGGGCATCTTGGCCGGCGACCACTGCAAGACCGCGTCAGATCTCGGTGTCTCCCTTGTCGCTGTCGGGTTGTTTTACCGGCGAGGCTACTTCGACCAGAAGCTGCGGCTGGACGGCTGGCAGGAGGACTCGGACGAGCAATATGATCTCCGAAATATCCCGGTCGAGCGGGTCTGCACCCCCTCGGGCGACCCCGAGCTCGCCTCAGTTCAAGCAGATGGCCGGCTAATTCACGTGGCCGCGTGGCGCATCATGGTCGGCCGAGTGCCGACCTACCTGTTGGACACCGATCTCGAGGTGAACCAAGCGCAGGACCGCGATCTCCTGAGCAAGCTGTACGCCGGCGGGGCCGAGCTGCGGCTGCGTCAAGAATGGATTCTTGGCGTCGGGGGCGTCCGCGTGCTGCGGGCACTAGGGATCAGTCCCAAGGTGTGGCATGCGAACGAAGGACACGCGACGTTCATGCTGGTCGAGCGGCTGCGGGAGCTCGCGGCGCAGGGCACCCCATTGAGTGACGCCGTGCGGCAGGTGCGGGCCTCGAGCCTGTTTACCACCCACACGCCGGTGCCAGCCGGGCACGACGTGTTCACAATTGATCAGGTCGTGCGGTGTGCGGGGCCTATCTGGAACGACATGGGTACCGACCGCGACACCTTCTTTCGGATCGGCATGCACCCTGACCACGACGATTCGCGCTTTCACATGACGGCGGCGGCCATCCGCCTTTCCGCTCGCGTCAACGGGGTTGCCGAACAACACGGTCGAGTCTCCCGAGAAATGTGGCGCTGCCTGTGGCCGACCCGAAAAGTCGGCTCAGTGCCGATCGGTCATGTGACCAATGGCGTGCACCTGGCCACCTGGATGGCGAATAGCCTGATGGACCTGCTGGACGAGCACCTCGGCCTCGACTGGGGGGCGCGGTTGGACAGCCCCGAGGTGTGGGACGGGGTAGCCACCATCGATGACCGTCGGCTGTGGGAGTTGCATGCGCGGGCGAAGCAGCGCCTGCTCCATTTCATTCATGAGGAGGCGCGGCGCCACTGGCGGGACCACTGGGACGAAGCGTCCCACCTCGTGGGCGCGGGGACCTTGCTCAGTCCTGAGGCACTGACGATCGGATTCGCGCGACGGTTCGCCACCTACAAGCGCGCCAACCTCGTGTTTCGCGACCCCGATCGGTTACACAAGCTCCTCGTTAATCCCTGGCGCCCGGTCCAGTTCATCTTCGCCGGCAAGGCGCACCCCGCCGACGACGGCGGGAAACACTTGTTGCAGCAGGTGTACTCGTTCACCCGCGACTCGAGCTTTGTGGGACGCATCGCCTTCCTAGAAGACTACAGCATGCACATCGCCCACCGGCTGGTCGAAGGGGTCGACCTGTGGCTCAACTTGCCGCGGGTCCCGCTCGAGGCATGTGGAACCAGCGGAATGAAGGCTGCCCTCAACGGAGTTCCGCAGCTCGGCACGAGTGACGGGTGGTGGGCAGAAGGATTCTCGGGCGACAACGGCTGGCAGATTCCGGAGGTCCCGAGCGGAGAAGATCCGGATGCGTGGGATGCCGAGCACCTGTATCAGATTCTTGAAACGGAGGTTATTCCCACCTATTTCACGCGAGACCGTCGAGGCATCCCGGTTCAGTGGGTCCATCGGATGAAGCAGGCGTTGCGCGTTGCGGCAGCGCGCTTCACGGGACGACGTATGGTCCAACAGTATGTCGAGGAGTTCTATCTGCCGGCGCTGCGCGCCGATGCATTCGCCGATGACCCGCCGACCGTCTGACGGACGCCGGAAGCCGGCTCCGAGGAGTCCGCTCCGCGTCCCCGTACCTGCCCGATCGCCAGCGATCGTATTCGAGCACGTGTATCCGACGCTCGACGGAGGAAGGCACCCGGTCAAGCGCACGCTCGGTGATACGTGTCACGCGAGTGCGGACATTCTCAAGGACGGCCACGACCTGCTCGCGGCGCGGGTGTGCTTCCAGGGGCCGAGTGATCGGTCATGGCGCTATGGGCCGATGACGTACGATCACGATGGAGACCGCTGGCACGCCGAGTTTGCGCTCGACGAGATCGGTCGCTGGCGGTTCAGCCTCGAGGCATGGACCGACGTGTTCCAGACTTGGCTTGCGGCACTCGAGAAAAAGCATGAGGCCGGCCAGGAGGTTGCGGTCGAGTTGCTCGAAGGAGCGGAGATCATCTCGGACGCCGCGTCGCGTGCCCCGGCTCCAGTGCGCGCGAAGCTTCGAGCACAGGGGCTCGACCTCGCCAATCGAACGACGTCAGTGCCCAAGCGTGTTGGGCAGGCCATGGACCCCGAGTTGACGACGTTGATGGCCTATCTCGTCGACACGGATTCGCTGACCCGTCACGACCAAACGTTCGACATAGTGGTCGATCCCGTCCAAGCCCGGTTCGCCAGCTGGTACGAGATGTTCCCCCGATCGCAGGGTACCGAACCGGGCCAACCCGCGACCTTCCGCGACGCAGAGCGCCGATTGCCTCGCCTTGCTGAGCTCGGCTTTGACGTGATCTACCTTCCGCCGATTCATCCCATCGGTCGCACGTTGCGCAAGGGCAAGAACAACACGCTCACGGCCAGCCCTGATGACCCTGGGAGTCCGTGGGCCATCGGCAACGAACTCGGTGGGCACACAGCGGTGGAGCCGGCACTCGGCACACATGAGGACTTTCGACACTTCGTGGCATCCGCCGCCGAATTGGACATGGCGGTTGCCCTCGACTTCGCGCTACAATGCTCACCCGATCACCCGTGGCTCCGCGACCACCCCGAGTGGTTCGCCACGCGCCCGGACGGAACCGTCAAGTACGCTGAGAACCCACCCAAGAAGTATCAGGACATCTATCCCCTCGATTTTTGGTGTGCGGACAGGCAGGGGTTGTGGCTAGCCTGCCGGGAGATCGTCGAGTTCTGGATCGAGCAGGGCGTCACGGTCTTTCGCGTGGACAATCCCCACACGAAGCCGTTCGCGTTCTGGGAGTGGCTCATCTCCAGCATCAAAGAAGCCAGCCCGGAGACGGTGTTCCTGTCGGAAGCCTTCACGAACCCAAAGCGAATGTGGTCCTTGGCCAAGCTGGGCTTTAGTCAGTCCTACACGCATTTCACGTGGAAGAACACTGCGTCCGAGCTGCGGGAGTATTTGACGCTCCTCCACCAAACCGAGCTCACCGAGTTCTTTCGGGGCAACCTCTTCACCAACACGCCGGACATCTTGCACGCCTACCTCCAACACGGCGGCCGTCCAGCGTTCCGCGTACGGCTGCTGCTGGCAGCAACCCTGTCCCCACTGTACGGGATCTACAGCGGCTTCGAGTTATGCGAGAACGTGCCGGTCCGCGAGGGAAGCGAGGAGTATCTCAACTCCGAGAAGTACGAGATTCGCGTACGAGACTGGGACGCTCCTGGCAATATCAACGAGGATATCCGCATCATCAACCGGATCCGGCGCGACAGCCCTGCCTTGCAGCGTCAGGGCAACCTGGCATTCCATGACACCGACAACGAGCACCTGCTGTGCTACTTGCGGACCGCATGGGAGAACGATCTTCTGATTGTGGTCAACGTGGATCCAAAGGATCCACAAGCCGGTACCGTCCACGTTCCCGTCCACACACTCAGTCTCGGCACCGACACGCCGTACGTGGTCGAGGATCTGCTGACCGGTGATCGGTACACGTGGAAGGGCAGCGCTAACTACGTCAGTCTCCAACCGGAAGAGCGTGTCGGCCACATCTTCCGGATCGTGCGACCGTGAATCTGGAGGTGGTACGTTGAGTAGTGCGGCGCTGTGGTACAAGGACGCGATCATCTACCAGCTACACGTGCGTGCCTTCCACGACAGTAACGGAGATGGTATCGGTGACTTCCCGGGTCTGACCCAGAAACTCGACTATCTCGAGGACCTTGGCGTGACGGCCGTGTGGTTGCAGCCGTTCTACCCTTCTCCCCTCAGGGACGACGGCTACGACATCGCCGATTATCGCGACATTCATCCTGACTACGGCACGCTGCGGGACTTCCG
>CAJIBA010000089.1_pt1 | contig 15755 bp, 13 predicted proteins | sample 9199191 | NCBI WGS metagenome assembly CAJIBA01 (sample SAMEA7708289, study PRJEB35096) | sediment metagenome | biome: marine neritic benthic zone biome [ENVO:01000025]; feature: sediment [ENVO:00002007]; material: shallow marine sediment [ENVO:03000034] sea grass bed [ENVO_01000059] ... | reverse complement strand
GGACTCACGCCCCCGTTGTTCAAATTGACGAGGCCCCGATCAACCGTGAACGCCTGCTGGATTTGCAGCCAGAAGTCTTCGTCGGATGCAACGGTCTCCGGGGTTCGGTCGCCCACAGTGCCGGACGCGGAGAAGATGCGCTCGAGACCGTCGTTCCTGAGTGCGGGCAGCGATACCGCAGCCGTCCCAAACATGGATCGCAAGAAATCACGCCGAGAGAACACGATGAGCTCCTTGAGGGCAGCAACGAGGATGACTCCCGTGACAGTGCGGGTGGGTCAGAGGGGTGTCAATAGACGGGATACGGGATACGGCGAGGACTACAGGAGGTCCAGTTGGTCCGTTGCCCTGTCAGCGCGGGTTGGGGTGCGGCGGAATAGCAATACGGATCCGACCAATGCAATCGTGGCAAACGTGAACCACTGGATCGCGTATGAGAGGTGGGAGCCGTCGCTCCGTTCGGGAAGCGCGACCAACCGCATTGAGGGATGCATGCGCTCGCTAGCAGTCGTGCGACGGAGCAGCATCGGCAGCAGTCGATAGGTGAGGCGTGATGTCAACGGTGCCGGGTCGGCGGTGAGCGCAAACAGCGGCCACGATTCGGGAAGGGCACTCTGACGGCGGTCGGCGCTGGGCCGCAGCATGACACCCTCGACCGTCGATTCCAGCGGCTCTCGATAGTCGTTCAACTCGATGTCGCGCCCGTTGGGTGAGGGTGCCCATCCGCGCTCCACCAAAACCGCAGTGGAATCAGTCAGGAGGAGCGGTGTCACGATGTGCACACCGGGCACTCCCCGCCACGCTCGGGCCATGAGAATGATCTCGTGCTCGACGTCGAACCTGCCTTGAGTGACAACGCGACGGAACGGCATTGAATCGACGTGGGGCGGGTCGCGGCCCACCAGGGAGAGGGGCGGCAATGCCAGTTGTGCTTCAGCTGCCGCGTTGCGGGCTCGACGCTGTTCCAGTCGATCGAGCTGCCACAAGCCGAGGCGCACACAGACGAGGGCCACGACCGCCCCAACGAGCAGAATAGCGTATCGCCTCACGCCTTGTGCGGTCCGCCGACGATGACTTCGGGGGTCATCCCAAGGAACAGACCCGTTTCGACAACGCCAGGACGCCGCCGGATCATGTCATCGACGCGACGCACCTCCAACAAGCCGTCTGGAAACTGACAATCGAGGATGTGGTGTCCGCCGTCCGTGACAAACGGCTCGCCATCGGCATCGAGTCGAAGGGTCGGCGTTCCCCCCAACGCACGGACTGTGTCCAGGTGGGTCTTCCAGCCAAACGGCATCACCTCGACCGGCACGGGATACTTGCGACCCAGCACGTCAACCAGCTTGGAGGCATCGACCACGATGACATAGGATCGCGTGGCCGCGGCGACGATCTTTTCCCACAGGAGCGCACCGCCACCGCCCTTGATGAGATCACCTGCGGGATCCACCTCGTCCGCTCCGTCGATGGTGAGATCGATCTGCGGATGCTCATTGAGCGTCGTGAGCGGAATGCGCAGGCTGGCAGCCAAGTCGCGGGTCCGAGTGGATGTCGGAATCCCCACGATGTCACGCAACGCACCGCTGGCGACGAGGCTCCCAATCGCTTGCACCGCAAAGGCGGCGGTCGATCCCGTCCCCAGGCCAACCACCATACCCGACTCGACGCGCCGCACCGCGCGTTCTGCCGCCTGACGTTTCAGCTCGTCAGACACGTGGCTACACCAACTCCAGGAACTCTTCAGGGTCGCCCACGCGCACTACCGGCCGATCCCTCGCTTGCAGCGCGAGCATATCGCCCGCGGCCTGCGCGGCGATGAGGTCCCCAAAAGAGAAGTCCATTCCAGGAACGCGCACGTCACGCCGCACCGAGGGCATGACTTGGATGAAGTGCCCACGAGACGGCCCACCTTTGTGGAATTGTCCCGTCGAATGGAGGTACCGCGGTCCGTATCCCAGTGTCACCACCCCGTCGACACGGTCACGCAACACGGCATGGAGGCTGGTCAGTCGCTCATCATTTGCGACGCTCGGTTCCATGAACGCCTGCACGCACACGTAGTCGCGGGGCTGCACGCGATCGAAGAACGTGGTGGCATCTGAGCGTCGGAGTCTCTCAACCGGACGGATTCCCGCAGCGCCTTCGAGCACGGCCGACGTGTTGGCCTTGCTCTCCGTAACATTCGGTTGGTCAAAAGGGTTGATCCCGAGAATGGCACCAGCAACCGCGGTCGCGAACTCCCAGCGGAGAAACTCGCCACCAAGTTCCACGTGGTTGGCAAGCGTTACGCGGGTCACCGGGAGTCCGGCCTGCTCCGCCCACCCGAGACGTTCCTCGATGGCTTGCGACTCGTCCCCCTCGAGGCACATGCTGTTGTAGGCGCGGTCAACCACAAAGGGCGGCGTGAACTCTGGCGGTTCATTCGCGACCGGGAGAATGCCCTTCCCCGCCTTCCCAGTGCTCTCGGCAATGAGCTGCTCCGTCCACAGGCCAAAGGCTGCCAGCCGTGGCGAGAACGCCAACGTCAGTTTATCGCGGCCGGCAATTGCAGCCTCCGCCAGGTGCGCACCGAGTGTTGCGCCGGGGTTGACGTCCAGCGGGACGGTGGGGGCGCAACGCTGCGCCATCGCCGCCGCGCTGGCAAGCAATTCCCCTGCATCGACTCCCATGAGTGCTGCGGGCACGAGCCCAAACAACGAGAGCGCGGAGAACCGGCCTCCAATGTCTGGCGGGTTCAGAAACACCCGCCGAAAGCCTCGAGAGTCGCCGAATTCTGCCAGCGGCGTCCCTGCATCGGTGATAGCAGCGAACTGCGCGCCGACTCCTCCGCTGCGCTCCCAGAAATAGCGCAAGAAGCTCATTGTTTCGAGGGTGGTGCCCGACTTACTCGCGACGAGGAACAGTGTGGAGGTGAGGTCGCCCCCCTCGTCGACGTCGAGCACCGCTTGGGGTGCCGTCGAGTCGAGTACGTGAAACGCCGGCCAACCTCCACGCCGGCCAAACACGCGCCACAGGACATCGGGTGCGATACTCGACCCTCCCATGCCCAGTAGGACGACCCGGTCGAACTCCTTGCGAACGCGATCGGCAAATGCACGCGCATCGTCCACCATGTCTCGCATCGTCGAAGGGAGATCCAGCCACCCGAGTCGATTGGCGATCTGCGGCGTTGTCGGGTCCTCGGTCCAAACAGTGACATCGCGGTTCCACAGGCGCGGCATCGTGTCCGACGCACCAAGCGTCTCGAGCCGCTTGGTGACGGCGTTCCGCAGCCCCTCGCTCGAGGTCGTCATCCCGCCACCAGTCGCCGTACCTGTTCGACCACGTTCGCCACGGTGAAACCGAAATGCTCGAACAGACGCTTGGCGGGTGCGGACCGCCCAAACCCGTTCATTCCGATCACGGCACCTTTGTCACCCACCCATCGCCACCACGACATCGGATGTCCGGCCTCCACGGCAACCCGTATGTGGATCTCGGCCGGTAGCACCTCGTCTCGGTACTGTTGCGGTTGCGCGGCGAACAACTCCATGCTCGGCATGCTCACGACCCGAGTGGCTATCCCCGCTGCCTCGAGCTGCTCCTGCGCTTCCAGAACCAGGTGAAGCTCCGACCCGCTCGCCAGTAGAATCACGGCAGGCGATCCAACCGTAGCGTCTCGGATGACGTAGGCGCCGCGCGTCAGTTCGCTCGCGGGGGCAGAGACCTCGCGGTCGAGTGTGGGGACCGCCTGGCGCGTGAGAACCAGCGCAACGGGTCCCTTATCGCGCGCGAGCGCGACACGCCACGCTTCCGCCGTCTCGGCCGCATCCCCTGGCCGGATGAGCACGAGCCCAGGGATAGCTCGCAGCGACGTCAGCATCTCCACCGGCTGATGGGTTGGGCCATCCTCGCCGAGGCCGATCGAATCGTGGGTGAACACGTAGATCACGCGGAGGCCCATCATGGCCGCCAAGCGAATCGACGGCCGCATGTAGTCGGAGAACACGAGGAACGTACCGCCGAATGGACGAATCCCACCGTGGAGTGCCATACCGTTCATTACCGCGGCCATGGCGTGCTCGCGAACGCCGAAGTACATGTTTCGCCCGCCAAGACACCCAGGTCCCAGCGCGTCCTCTCCCTTGATCAGCGTGTTGTTGGAGCCACCGAGGTCGGCCGACCCGCCAAGCAACTCGGGCACACGCGATGCCACTGCGTTGAGTACCGCGCCCGACGCCTTTCTCGTTGCCATGCCTTTGGGGTCCGCCGTGAAGCGTGGCACAGCATCATCCCAGCCAACCGGGAGGTCCCCCTGGAGACGGCGCGTGAGCTCCACGGCCTCACCAGGATGCGTCGCGGCGTACCCAACTCGGGCCGCCGTCCATTCCTCTTCGAGCGCCGCGCCCCTGCCGACGCACTGCCGCCACTCGACCAAGGCCTCATCGGGCACGGCGAACGGTTCCTCAGCCGTCCAGCCGAGGTTGGCTTTCGTGAGTCGCACCTCGTCTTCACCCAGCGGCGCCCCGTGCGCGTCGGCCGAGTCCTGCTTGTTGGGACTGCCAAACCCGATGTGCGTTCGTACCCGAATGAGCGTCGGTTGCTGCCCTTCCTGTCTTGCCTCGGCAAGGGCACCATCGAGCGCTGCCAGGTCGTTCCCGTCTTCCACCTCCGCAACACGCCATCCGTAGGCCTGAAACCGTGCAACGACATCGTCGCTGTACGTGAGATCCGTTGGACCGTCGATCGTGATCCGATTATCGTCGTAACACACCACCAAGTTTGCGAGCCCAAGGTGCCCCGCCAGCGACGCGGCCTCGTGCGAGATGCCTTCCATGAGGTCGCCATCGCTCGCCAACACATACACGTGCTGCGCGATCACCTCGTGCTTGGGCCGGTTGAACCGAGCCGCGAGGTGGGCCGCCGCCAAGGCCATCCCCACCCCGTTGCCAAACCCCTGACCCAGCGGTCCGGTTGTGGTCTCGACTCCAGGGGTCATTCCCAACTCCGGGTGACCGGGCGTCTTGCTGCCGAATTGCCGAAACGCGATGAGGTCCTCGAGTGTCACCTCGTAGCCGGAGAGATACAGTAGGCTGTAAAGCAACATCGAGGCATGGCCGCACGACAACACGAAGCGATCGCGGCCAGGCCAGGATGGATTGGCAGGGTTATGACGCAGGTGCCGCGTCCACAGCACATAAGCCAGCGGGGCTTGTGCCATTGGGGCACCAGGGTGGCCGCTCTGCGCCCGCTCGACGGCGTCCATGGTAAGGGTGCGAATGGTGTCGATACACAACCGATCGAGAGCTGTGCGACGCGCCACGCTGGCGTCGGTCATCGGCAACCGCTCCGGGGGAATCCGATTAAGGGAATGCAAAGATAGCACCACGTGCTCGCGAGCGCAGATGCGGCGCTCGGACTCCGTGCACGACCGCCGACCAGGCGTCTCGGCCCTCCAAATCGCCGCAGTTCACGATCAATTCATCCTCTCTTTAGCTGCTCTGCGCTATGCTGCCTATACGTTCGAGAGGAACCTGTGTCCAGTGTGTTGGGGCGTAGATGTGATCCTCTTGGGACTCATGGCAGCAGCCACCCCGCAGCGGATGGGTTACTGTGAGAGCCGTGAGTCGCGAACCCGCAGCCTTGTGCGAGGGTGGACACGGGTGGGACGTACAGAGACTACGGGATAACAGCGGACGAAGGTCCGCGTGGCGGCCTCTACCTTCGACTCGAAGATGAGGCCGCCTTTCTGTTGGACCGTACATCCGCGAGCGCCCTCCCCTGAAGAGCTGGCTGAATCGTCCCTGTCACCCTTCGCTCTGCCGCGAGCCCAACCCCCAGTGTTACTGTTCATCGGCGCCTTACCCGCTGAACATTCTCAGTGATGGACCCATGACGAATCCCTTCAACGCTCGAGTCACATTCGACTTCTCGGACGGACCGGCAACCATGTACCGGCTGGACGCGCTGGCGTCCGCGGGTCTCGCCGATCTGGACCGCCTTCCGTTCTCCATCCGCATCCTGCTGGAAAACGTGCTGCGTCACGCCGGAAACGGTGTGGTCACCGAAGACCATGTGCGGGCGGTGGCCGGCTGGCAGCCGCAGCCGGATCGGAGTCAAGAAGTCCCGTTCATGCCCGGCCGCGTCGTGTTGCAGGACTTTACCGGCGTTCCGGCCGTCGTGGATTTGGCGGCGATGCGAGACGCGATTGCGAGCCTCGGCGGTGACCCGGATCGCATCAACCCCCTCGTGCCAACGGACCTGGTGATTGACCACTCGGTGCAGGTCGATTTCTTCGGGACGTCCACGGCGTTTCAACTCAACGTTGAACGCGAGATGCAGCGCAACAGCGAGCGCTACCAGCTGCTCCGATGGGCGCAGCAGGCGTTTCGCGGATTCCGCGTCGTGCCGCCGGGCACCGGTATCGTGCATCAGGTGAATCTGGAGTACCTCGCGAGCGTCGTGCGCTGCGACGGTGCGGAGCGGGTTGCCTTTCCAGACACACTCGTTGGCACCGACTCGCACACGACCATGATCAACGGTCTTGGGGTGGTCGGATGGGGTGTCGGTGGCATTGAGGCCGAAGCCGTCATGCTGGGCCAGCCCTATTTCATGCAGCTACCCGAGGTGGTCGGCATGAAACTCACTGGCCGCCTCCCGGAAGGCGCCACCGCGACGGATCTCGTGCTTACTGTCACACAGATGCTGCGCCAGCACGGCGTGGTCGGCCGCTTCGTGGAGTACTTTGGCCCGGGACTCTCCGCGCTAGGACTCGCCGACCGCGCCACGTTGGCCAATATGTCTCCCGAGTACGGCGCGACGATCGGCTTCTTCCCAGTGGATCATGAGACCCTGATCTACTTGGAGCGCACGGGGAGACCCAAGGGGCTGGTGGACCGGGTGGAACGCTATTGCAGGGAACAGAGCCTCTTCCATACGCCCGAGACGCCCGACCCGGAATACTCGAGCGCGCTTGAGTTGGACCTCGCCGCGGTCGAGCCGTCACTCGCCGGCCCGCGACGCCCGCAGGATCGTGTCCCGCTGGGTGACCTGAGGCGTTCGTTCGGCGACGCCCTGCCGAGTTTGATCCCTACCGCCGTCGATCGCCCTAGCGACCCGATTACCGTACGCGACATCCGCCTCGACGGAACCCGAGTGGAGCTGCATGACGGATCGGTGGTGATCGCAGCGATCACAAGTTGCACCAACACATCCAATCCCTCGGTCATGATTGGTGCTGGGCTCGTCGCACGGAAAGCCGTTGCGCAGGGGCTGGCGACGAAGCCGTGGGTCAAGACCAGCTTGGCCCCCGGATCCAAGGTGGTAACGGATTATCTGCGAGAGGCCGGTGTGCTCACCGATCTCGAGGCACTTGGCTTCTACATCGTCGGGTATGGCTGCACGACCTGCATCGGGAACAGCGGGCCGCTCGCCGAACCCATTGCGACCGCGATCACCGACCGTGGGCTCGTGTGTGCCGCCGTGCTGTCCGGCAACCGGAATTACGAGGCGCGCGTCCATCCCCTGGTTCGCGCGTCCTATCTGGGGTCACCGATGCTCGTAGTCGCCTACGCCCTGGCCGGTCGCATCGATATCGATCTCGCATCCGAGCCGATCGGCGAGGGAACCGGCGGTCAGCCAGTCTATCTCCGCGACGTGTGGCCGTCGCCAGAGGAGATCACATCGGAGGTCGCGCGCTCGCTCAAACCCGCCATGTTCGAGCGGGAGTACGCAAGCGTGTTCGATGGCGACGAAACGTGGCAACAGCTTCCCGTGCCGGAAGTGAAAGGAGGTCGCTTCGCGTGGGACGAGCAGTCGACGTACATCGCGAACCCGCCATTCTTCACCGACATGGAGATGGAGCCCTCCGCGGTGACCAACATCGAGCAAGCGCGGGTGCTGGCGTGGCTCGGCGATTCGGTGACGACCGACCACATCTCCCCGGCCGGAGCGATCCCCAAGAGCAGCCCCGCAGCCCGCTGGCTCACCGAGCGTCATGTCAAGCCGGTCGACTTCAATACGTTCGGGTCGAGGCGTGGCAATCACGAGATCATGATGCGGGGTACCTTCGGCAACATTCGCATTAGGAACAAGCTCGTCGAAGGGAAAGAAGGTAATTGGACCACGCACATCCCATCGAACACCGTAGCGAGTATGTACGATGCGGCTATGCGCTACCGCGACGAGGGTATTCCGCTACTGGTGATCGGCGGAAAGGAGTACGGCGCAGGCAGCTCACGGGATTGGGCGGCGAAGGGCACCCGGCTTCTCGGTGTGCGCGCCGTGGTTGCTGAGAGCTACGAGCGCATTCACCGTAGCAACCTCATCGGCATGGGTGTGCTGCCACTGCAGTTCCAAAATGGGGACTCGGCAGCGTCTCTCGGACTGACGGGGCTCGAACAGTACACGATCACGGGCATCTCGACAGACGAAGTCGCGCCGGGAAGTCTGGCCCATGTCGAGGCCGAACGCGAAGATGGCTCGAGCGTCGGATTCAACCTGCTCATCCGCCTCGACACCGCTGTTGAGGTGGAGTACTACCGTCACGGTGGGATCTTGCACTACGTCCTGCGGGATCTCGCGCAGCGAGGCTGATCTGGAGGAAGGCGCCGTTCGCTCTTCTCAGTTCTTGCTGAGGAAGTCCTCGATGTCTCCCAGACGGGCACGCCCATCCTCGTAGCCCAGCTCCATCAGCAAGCCCGTGTAGGCCGGCCGGAACATCAGATAACTCAAGAGATCGGACGAGCCGGTCCGCTCGCCACCGATCGACGAGACGCCAAGTTGCACCAACGCCGGCAGCGAGCTGTGCGATTCTCGGGCGAGCGAGCCGAGATCCCGCGAGGGCCTGAGCAGCAAGAGGTCAATCGGCCGCATGCCTTGCGCCGCCGGACTGTTCGCCGGCAGGGCGCGTAGCATCGTGTTGATGCGCTGGAGCCGCTCGGCATCTGCGTCGAGAGAATCGAGGAAGATCGAGTGCAGCAAAATGCCGAACACTTCCGCGGCGACCGGATAGCGCAACTGCGTTGGAGCCGGCCCACATAAGGCACTTCCGGTACGCATAGCAATCCCTATGATGCGACTCGCTCCCAGGTGAATGGCTGGGGCCAGTGGGGCGGTTTGCCGCACGCTCCCGTCGCCGTAAAACGAGTTCCCGACCCTGAAGGCTGGAAAGATCAGCGGAATGGACGCCGAGGCCATGAGATGTTCGATCGTGATCTTGGTTCGCACCGCCACGCGCATGGGACGCTCCCAGATCGGGACGTCGGACTCCCCCTGCATGAACGTGACGGTCTGGCCTGAGTCGTAGCAGGTGGCGCTGATCGCAACGGACCGCAGGCGCTTGGTCTCGAGGTTCCGCTGGATTCCGTTGACATCGATACACGCAGCCAAGAACCCGCGCAGCGGACTCATGTCCATCAGGCCCCGAAACGAAGGCTGCGGTGACCCTCGACGAAGCAGCATGTTCACAACCCATCGCAGAACGGCGCGCCCGAGTCGAACTGGCCGTACCGCGTACACGCGATTCGGTTCCAGTCGAGTCCACTCGGCGCGCAGCCCGTCGACGGCCTGCCCAAACGGCCCTGGGTGTGCGGCCAGGTACACCGTGTTGATCGCGCCGGCCGACACGCCCGTGAGGATCGGGATATGGAGATCTGGGGCCTGCTCGGCGAGCGCACTCAACACGCCGGCCTGATAGGCCGCCCGCGCGCCACCGCCCGAGAGCACCAGCGCCAGATTATCGTCTGTCGACACGCTCCAAAGCTGACCGAGGGCTCGGGCAAACGCCAGTCATGGTTTCTCCGGGGCCTCCACGCACTATTTTCACATTCATGACATTCGTCGTCCCCGAGGAGGAACTCGAGATCCGCGCATCACGGTCCGGCGGACCCGGTGGCCAGCACGTCAACACATCGGCCACACGGGTCGAGGTTCGTTGGAACGTTCTCACGAGTGCGGTGCTTTCGGAGGCCCAACGGGTGCGCCTGCTGGAGAAACTCGGGCACCGCATCGACGCGCGTGGTCGCCTGCGCGTGGTCGCGTCACGACGCCGCAGCCAGCTCCAAAATCGAGAGACGGCAATCGAGCGCCTCACTGCGTTGGTCTCTGAAGCCCTGACACGGCCCAAACCACGCAAGAAGACCAAGCCTTCCAGGGCGGCGCGCGAACGTCGTCTCGCCGACAAGCGACGGCGCGCCGAGGCCAAACGACAGCGCAAGCGCGTCGATCCCAACGACTGACCCACCTCGGCTTGGCACGCTCTTCGAGCAACAAAGACGGCGAGGCAGCGCAATCGTGCACCACCTCGCCGCTGCACGCCTCGACGGTTTACTGCAGGTGCTGCACCTCGTCGATCACCTTCTTGAACGAGTCTTTGGCATCGCCGAACAGCATCGACGTCTTTTCGTGGTAGAACAACTCGTTGCCGACACCGGCAAACCCGGGACGCATGCTCCGCTTCATCACAATCGTGTGGTTCGACTTGTCCACGTCGAGGATCGGCATGCCGTAGAGCGGGCTTGTCTTGTCATGGCGCGCCGCTGGGTTTACGACATCGTTCGCCCCGATCACCACTGACACATCTGTGCGATCGAACTCCGGGTTGATCTGGTCCATGTCGTACAGTTGATCGTACGGAACATCCGCCTCAGCCAGCAACACGTTCATGTGTCCGGGCATGCGACCGGCAACCGGATGGATGGCGTACTTCACTTGCACGCCCCTCTCCTGGAGAATGTCCGCGAGCTCCCGTACCTCGTGCTGCGCCTGCGCCACGGCCAAGCCGTAGCCTGGCGCAAACACAACCTGACGCGCGTACGCAAGCATCGTGGCCGCATCCTCGTGCGTGAGCGAGCGGACCGCCTGGTCACCCGCCGCAGCGCCTGGTCCGATCTGTTGCACTTCCGAGCCGAATGCACTGAACAGCACGTTGGCCAACGAGCGGTTCATCGCGCGGCACATGATGTTCGTGAGGATCAGGCCGGAGGCACCCACCAGCGCGCCACTGATGATGAGTCCCTCGTTGTTGATCACGAATCCGGTCATCGCCGCCGCAATCCCGGAGTACGAGTTGAGGAGCGAGATCACCACCGGCATGTCCGCTCCTCCGATTGGGATTACGGACAAGATTCCGAGGATGAACGCTGCGCTCACCAACACGACGAAGAACGTGGGATTGTCGGGAGCCATCACGAGCCATACGATCAATCCCAGGGTGCCGGCGAGAATGGTCGCATTGAGCGTCTTCTGCAGCGGGTAGGTCACCGCACGTCCGGTCACGAGCTCACGAAGTTTGCCGAACGCGACGAGACTTCCGGAGAACGTCAGTGACCCGACCACGACCGACAACATGATCGCCACCGAGAAATTGATCGGGATGACTCCGCCTTCCAGCGACACGTACTTCGCAAACTCCGCGCTGGCCACGACCGCCGACGCGCCGCCTCCGAACCCGTTGAGCAGCGCCACCATCTCGGGCATCGCCGTCATCTTGACCAGGCGGGCGAAGAGGCCACCGATCAGCGATCCGATGATCATCCCGAGGACAACCATCTGCCAGGTGAGGATGTTCTGAAACAGCAGCGTGACCACGATGGCGATCAGCATGCCCAGCGAGGCCAACCAGTTGCCTGACCGAGCGGTGGCTGGGGAGCTCAACCGTTTGAGGCCGAAGATGAACAGGACGGCCGCAAGCAAATAGAACAGCTTGACGAGCGCGCCGGTCATTTCTGCTCCTCGGGTTTACGCTTGAACATGCGGAGCATGCGGTCCGTCACCAAGAACCCTCCGACCACATTGATCATGGCGAAGATCACGGCAACGAGCCCGAGAATGGATGTGACACGCGTGTCGCCATGACCGGCAATGATCAAGGCGCCGATGATGGTGATACCCGAAATCGCGTTCGATCCGGACATCAACGGTGTGTGCAGAGTGGGGGGTACCTTCGTGATGACTTCGAACCCGACGAACATCGCCAGCACGAAGATCACGAACAGTACGACCAGTTCCTCGATCATCTCGCTTAACCCTCCATGGCCTTCTGCGTCGCTTCGTGTACGACGCGGCCCTCGTGCGTGATGCACGTGCCTTTGACGATTTCATCCTCGAAATCGAGGTTGAGGTTGCCTTCCTTGTCGATGAGAAGCCCCAAGAACGAATGCATGTTCTTGGCATACATCTGACTGGCATGGACCGGCATGCCACCGGGTAGGTTGACCGGGCCCATGAGGGTGACCCCGTGCCGCACGACCGTCTCGCCAACCTGTGAAAGCTTGCAGTTCCCGCCCATCTCCGCCGCGAGATCGACGATCACGCTGCCGCGCCGCATGTCTTTGAGCATCGCTTCCGTGATGAGCTCCGGCGCGGGCTTCCCGGGAATGAGCGCCGTCGTGATCACCACGTCAGCCGTCTTGACGCGTCCGTGGATGAACTCCAGCTCCCGCTTGTGCTGGTCCGCTGACAGCTCCTTCGCGTACCCGCCCTCGCCCTCGGCCTCGAGCGCACCAGCATCCGGCGACACGAACTTCGCACCCAGACTCTCCACTTGTTCTCGTACTGCCGGTCGGACGTCAAATGCCTCGACCACCGCTCCAAGCCGGCGAGCCGTGGCGATCGCTTGCAACCCCGCCACTCCAGCTCCCAGAATCAGCGTCTTCGAGGGCGCCACCGTTCCCGCCGCGGTGACAAGCATAGGGAAGAACTTCCCGTGCTGGGCTGCGGCAAGCAGGACCGCCCGATATCCGGCGATCGTACTCATCGACGACAAGACATCCATCGTCTGTGCGCGCGTGATCCTGGGGAGCTGATCCAGGCTGAAGCTGGTGATCTTCCGGGCGGCCAACTCTCGGACCAACCTGACGTTGGTCAGCGGGGAGAGCATACCGACGACCAAGGCGCCCTCCTGCATCAGGGCCACCTCGTTGCGACCCTCAATGCCTGGCTGCTGCACCCGGAGCGCGATGTCTGCCTCCCGCCACACGGCATCGCCGTCCGCAACGACCTTGGCACCCGCGGCTTCGTAGTCGGCGTCCGTGTGCGAGGCGCCCACGCCGGCGTCGTGCTCGACGCGGACCTCCACCGCTTGCTTGACAAGGCGCTTGACGATGTCGGGCGTCAGAGCCACCCGGCTCTCGTTCGCCTGCGATTCCTTCGGTACAGAGACTATCACGGGTCGATCTCCTGAAGCTCCAACGCTGTTACATCATGAGGAGGGACGAGCAAAGAAGCGGGGCGTCAAGGCGCTCGTGCAGAGGAGCCCACGCATTCCCTCGGCGCTACGCGCCGCGGGAATTTGCGTCGGCTACAGTCACGTACCACGCCCCAACGCCCCGCTCCCCAGTCAAAAAGGCCTCTATCGGCGCGAGAAATCTATCAGCGCCTGTAACGAAAACGGAACCCTGGTGCCAAACACATCACCCGGAGAGACCGTGATCACTCGCGGACGGGTTCCTGGTGGACCTCGCGTTCCGTCACGCCCGTCGGCACCCTCTGCGCCACTGGGTCCGCGCTGCCCATCCGCACACGTTCTTCCTTGCCGAGACAGACCCTCCCCACCAGCACCGCCGGGGCCTCCGTCACCGCCCGACCCTCCGGCTCCTCCACGCCCGCCAGGACTCCGAGCATCGACCAGTCCCGCCAGAAAGGGTTCGTCCGTGGGGACAATGACCGTGATCGGGCCTCCGGAGCCGCCCGCACCGCCCGGCCCTCCATTGCTCCCTGCGCCGCCTGCCCCTCCAGGACTCCCGGGACATCCATCCTGCCCGTCGACCCCCTCGACACCCTCCTCACCGTTCTCACCTCGTCCCCCGCGCCCCCCGACCGACTCCACCACGAACCAGTCGGCCGGTGGCACCGCGTCGGCGTCGTGCATCACATAGAACGGGGGCGCGTCTCCGACCTCGATCCCGGCGACCAAGACTCGCTCGTAGAAAGGCGAGGCCAGCACGTCGAGCCGCACAAGCACGTCGGGTCCAGAGAACCCCGATCGGCCCCGCGGTCCAGTGCGGCCCACAAAGCGGAACGTGTGCGGCAGACACGAGTAGTCAGGCGCCACGGTGGCGGAGGCCGCGAGCCCCGGACGGGACCGAAGCTCCGCCCGGAGCCGGAACCCGTCCACGGCGGACAGCAGCGGATCAGAATGGGTACTCCAGTCACCGTCTCCCTGTGGCTCGGCTTCGGCGCTTGTGCGGCGGAGAAAGACCACATGGAGCGCGGGCGGATGATCCTCATCATAGTCGCGCGCGAACGGAATCGTGGTTCCGTCGTTCAACACCGCCTCGTAGTCGGTGACGATCGACTGTCCCGGACACACCCAACCGTCCCGCGGCAGGATGCGGATCTCGTCAATGCGGGCCACGAGTCCCGGATCAGGAGCGAACTCCGGTGGCGGCTTCGACGAGCACGCCGCGAGCAGGACAATCGGGAGCCATCGGAAACGCTTCATCTCAACCGCCTCTGGTGTGCATCTCGCGATGCGGGTCCTGGCGCAAACCGGTCGGTGCGAACAAGGGACCTCGCGATAACTGCGTCAGCCGCTCCTCAGCGCCTCGGTCCTCGCGCTTGGCCCATGTCGACCGAATGATCTCGGCGATATCGCGATCGGACACGTCCTGGCGAAGGAGTGATTTGAGATCGACGCCCTCGTCTGCATAGAGGCAGAGATACCACATACCGTCGGCCGTGAGCCGACTCCGACCACAGGAGCCACAGAATGGGTGTGTCGTCGAGGCGATGATGCCAAAGACCGTCCCATCGGGCAGCGCATACCGATCCGCCGGGGCGCCCGTCTCTCGGGCCGAGTCGACGGGACCGAGTCGTCCGAAGGCGCGCTCGAGTGTATCTAGGATCTCCCGCTGGCTTACCACGTCGCCCGCTGACCATCGCGTGGCACCGCCGACGTCCATGTACTCGATGAACCGCACTTCGACGCCCTGTTCACGACCGAAGTCGATGAGCGAGGGCAACTCGTCATCGTTGAATCCGCGTACCACGACTGTGTTCAGCTTGGTCCCGTTAAACCCAACCGAGCCAGCGGTCTCAAGGCCGTGTAGCACATCCTCAAGTCGCTCCCGACGCGAGAACCGGTGAAACCGCTCGGGATCCAGCGTATCCAGGCTGACCGTGATCCGATCGAGCCCCGCCTCGCGCAACGCCATCGCATGGCGCCCTAGCAATACCCCGTTCGTCGTGATCGCGAGGTCCCTCAGGTGCGGATTCGATCGCAACATCGCCACAAAGCGCGGGAGGTCCTGACGGAGCAACGGCTCCCCACCAGTGATCCGCACCTTACTGACGCCGACAGTGCTGAAGACGTCGACTAACCGCGCCGCCTCCTCGTAATCCAAGATTGAAGACCTGGGCAGCCACACGTAGTCCTGCTCGGGCATGCAGTAGGCGCAGCGGAGATTGCACCGATCGGTCACCGACACACGGAGGCTCTCCAGGGACCGCTCGAGGCGATCCACGAGCGGCTGCGGAACGGTACGGTGGGGCATATAGCGGTGCATTGTAGCGGCACCTGGAGGCCCGAGCCAGGCCAGGGCCGATTTTGGAGGCCGAGAGGTCGCGTCTCGGCCGTCGTGGCGCAGTGTGCCCATCTGAGGACATGATGCGAGACCCGCCACGGTGCCACTTTGGCGCATCTGTGGCTGGCGATCCCGTATACCCCTGAATTCAAAGGACTTGACAGCCCTGGGCCTTCCGTGGGAACATTGGCATACTTCTCGCCTTATATTAGGCGGAGACCGGACGAGAACCCAACGGAAGGTGGACGG
>CAJIBA010000036.1_pt1 | contig 17073 bp, 16 predicted proteins | sample 9199191 | NCBI WGS metagenome assembly CAJIBA01 (sample SAMEA7708289, study PRJEB35096) | sediment metagenome | biome: marine neritic benthic zone biome [ENVO:01000025]; feature: sediment [ENVO:00002007]; material: shallow marine sediment [ENVO:03000034] sea grass bed [ENVO_01000059] ... | reverse complement strand
CTTTCCCCCAACGTCCTGCTCCGACCCGCCATTGAGACAGCGCTGTTTCCAACGTTGGCCTATGTGGCGGGCCCCGGCGAGCTAGCCTATTTGCCGCAGTGCCTTCCGCTCTACGACCATCTGGGGGTGGAACCGCAGCGCCCCATGGCACGGTGGTCGGGCCAGATCATCGAGACGAAAGTGGCCAAGGTGCTGAAGAAGTATGCGCTCGCCATCGAAGACTTGGCCGCACCAGAAGGCAAGGTGGAGGCAGAGTTGGTCAAGGATGACATGCCGGACGAGGCGACCGCTGCGCTGGACGTGCTACGGAACGTTGTGGCCCGCGAGTATCCGCGACTCCAGCAGGCGGCGGCAAGCGTCGACCCGACGCTCAGGAAGTCGGTGCAGTCCGCACAAAACTCCACGTTGTCAGCAATAGCCGACGTGGAAAAGCGTCTCACCACACATCTCAAGCGGCAGAACGACCTTGTGGTTCAGCAGGTCGCCAAGGCCCGGCACAATCTGTTCCCGCTCGGCCGGCCTCAGGAGCGCGTCTTCAGCCTGGTTCCCTATCTCATTCGCCATGGACCGGGGCTGCTCGATACCATTCTCGACGAGGTGTCGAGTGCCCTTCCTCCGATCATCGCCTGAGGCGTAGGACCACGCATGCTCTGGGCCTTTGCATTTGCCGTCTTACTGCTCGCCTTGTTGATCCCGATCCTCGCCGTGCTGCTCGATGCACCGGCATTCCGACGGCGCAGGGCGCCGCGCGTGGTTGGCTCCCGGCAGGAAGACGCGTACGAGCTCCTGGCACGGCGACTCGCCACGGTGGAAGATGAGCTGGATGACGTCGCACAAGCCGTGCGTGAACTGCAAGACGAGGTCATGGTTCTACAACGGTTGCTGGAGGCCGGCACCACGTCCGATGCCTCAAAGCACTTGCCTCCGTCGCGAAGCTAGCGGAGCATGAGTCGAGCAACCGGACGACTTGCCACGCATGTTGGAGCCGGCATCCTTGTCACTCGGATTCTTGGGTTTGTGCGCGAACGCGTGTTTGCCCACTACTTCGGCGACGGTCCCGCCGCTGATGCGTTTCGCGCCGCCCTCCGTATTCCCAACGTCATCCGCAATCTCCTCGGTGAAGGCACGCTCTCCGCCTCCTTCATCCCCGTGTACGCCGGGTTGATCGAGCGTGGCGAGACCGATGATGCGCGACGTCTGGCCGGCACCATTGCCTCAATGCTCGTGCTCGTGACCGCCGGGGCGGCGCTTGCGGGTATCGTGTTGGCGCCGATCATCACGAAGTTCGTCGCGCCCGGTTTTTCCGACGAGAAACGGGAACTCACGATCACGCTGGTGCGGATCATGTTCCCGATGTCTGGCTTCCTGATCCTCTCGGCTTGGTGTCTTGGTGTCCTCAACACGCATAGACGGTTCTTCCTTTCCTACGCGGCGCCCGCGGTCTGGAACATCGCCCAAATCGCGACGCTGCTGACGCTCGGTGCGGTCCTGCTTGACCTCAGCGACCTCGTGACGGCACTGGCTTGGGGAGCCTTGATCGGGAGCATCCTGCAGATCGTGGTGCAACTGCCGGCTACCCTCCGCCTCGTCGGCGGAGTACGATGGAACCTCCAGCTCAGCACTCCGGGTGTCCGAAAGGTGGTGCGGGCCTGGATGCCAGTCGTCGTCGGCGCCGGTGCCTATCAGATTTCCAGTATCATCGATACCCAGCTCGCCTCACTCCTCACCACGGGGGCCGTGGCGATTCTGGGATACGCACAGCTCGTCGCGCTCCTACCGGTCTCGCTCTTTGGGGTCAGCGTTGCCGCGGTGGCCTTGCCCGAGCTGAGCCGTGACGTGGCAACCGACGATGGCGCGGCCCTCAGGGCCAAACTCGCCGTCGGGACGAGACGCATTGCGTTCTTCGTGCTCCCCGCCGCCGTGGCGTTCGCCGCACTCTCGCAGGAGATCATCGCGGGCTTGTTTCAGACCGGCGCGTTCGGCTCCACAGAGTCGGCCATCGCCGGCGGGGTGCTCGCCGCATACGCGATTGGTATTCCGGCGCAAGCTACCATTAAGCTGTTTGCGTCCGGGCACTACGCACACGGCGATACGCGGACACCCGTGCGCATCGCGGTGGCCTCGGTCACCGTATCGGCTGTGTCCGCCTACCTCCTCATGCAGCGCTTCGGTCCGGCCGGGATAGCGCTCGGAGCAGCAACGGGAGCCTATCTGAACATGGGCCTCAACTTCGCGACGCTGGGAAAGAAGCTCGGAAGGATCCTTCGACCGGATGAGCTGCGACCGATCGGTATCTCTGTGGTCGCGACGGTTCCGGGGGCGCTCACCGGAATGACCGTTGCCAACATGCTTGCGACCGCGCCCTTGTGGGTGTCCGCCGGCGCCGGCCTTGCAAGCTTCGGTCTGGTCTACGGAGCCATCGCGCTCGCAGCCCGTCATCCGGAAGCCCTCGGGATCGTACGGCGTGGGAGCACACGTCGGCCGTAACCAGCCGCCAAGGTCGCTTAGTGCGCTGTTACCTTTGAAGTGATGACCAGCAAGTTACCCCACCGGATTGCGCGGAAGCTTGCGTCGCTGCCGGACGAGCCCGGTGTGTACCTCTGGAAGAACGAGAAGGGCGAAGTCCTGTACGTCGGCAAGGCGAAGCGGCTGCGCCAGCGGGTTCGCAGCTACCTTTCCGCGGATCACACCTACTCACCCAAACAGCGCATGCTGGTGCGGCTCATTGCTGATCTCGACACGTTCGTCGTGCCTTCCGAATCACAGGCGTTACTGCTCGAGAACAACCTGATCAAGGAGTACCGTCCACGTTTCAACGTGCAGCTGCGAGACGACAAGAGCTACCCACGTATCGCCGTTACCCTCGCCGATCCATTTCCCCGAGTGCTCGTCGTGCGCCGACTCAACATCAAGGGTGCGCGCTACTTCGGTCCGTATACGGACGTTGGCGTGCTGCGACGCACGTTACGCATCATTCGACGGATCTTCACCGTCAGATCCTGTCACTACGACCTGCCGCGCGAAGTGCCCGAACGCCCCTGTCTGGACTACCACATTCAGCGCTGCCACGCCCCGTGCGTAGGGCTGCAGGACGAAACGGCCTACCGCTCGATGATCGACGACGTCATCACCTTCCTCGAGGGGAAGACGGTCGAGGTACGCGCCCGCCTGAGAGAACGCATGGACGCCGCGGCGGCACGGCTCGATTTCGAGCGTGCAGCCGACATCCGAGACGCGCTCACGTGGTTGACCCAACTCGAGGCCCCGCAGACCGTCGAAGTCGTTGGGAGCCGCGACGCGGACGCAGTGGGCTTCGCGCGAGACGGCGACGACGCGGTCGGCGTCGTGCTCCAGGTTCGCCGCGGCAAGGTGGTCGCGTTGGAGCAACGGTTCTTTGAAAACCTGAGTGAAGCTTCGGACGCTGAGATCCTGAGCCGCTTCCTGGTGCAACATTACCTGCTCATGGAAGGCCGAGTGCGCCGCACCGTGCTGCCGTTCGTGCCGGAGGATCTCGACGTGTTGCATGAGCTCGAGACAGACACGACGTGGGTCGTACCCAAACGCGGCGCCAATCAGCGACTCGTATCGCTCGCCGATCAAAACGCCCGCCATCTCTTGGAGAGCTTCAAGATCGAGTCGTTGGAGACAGACGAGCGCGCAGAAGACCCGGTCTATGCCCTTGGGCGTGACTTGGGTCTCACGGTAGCGCCGCGTAGCTTCGTGTGCATCGATGCGTCCACCAATCAAGGTCGCGACACCGTGGGTTCCCTCGTGTGGTTGGAGGCAGGTCGTGCCAAGAAGAGCGAGTATCGGCGGTATCGCATTAAGGGAGACGTCGAGGGGCAGACGGGGCAGACGGGGCAGACGGGGCAGGCGGGGCAGGAGAATGCACGACCGGATGATTACGCGGCGATCCACGAGATCGTCACGCGCTTCTTGCGCCGCAGGCTGGATGAAGACAAACCGCTACCGGACCTCATCGTCATCGATGGCGGCAAGGGACAGTTGAGTGCGGCGTACGGGGCCCTCGATGAGCTCGGACACGCAGAGCTGCCGCTTGCCAGTCTTGCGAAACGCGAGGAAGAGATCTTCGTTCGCGGTCGACAGCGCAGCATCAAGTTGTCACCGCGGGCACCTTCACTCCGCCTGCTGCAGCGCGCGCGCGACGAGGCGCACCGGTTCGCGGTGACCTACAGCCGGAAGCGCCGGAGCGACCGCACGATCACGTCGGAGCTGCTCTCGATTCCCGGGGTTGGCGACACCCGGCGTCGTCAGCTGCTCGAGCAGTTCGGCAGCCTCGCCGGTGTGCGGCTCGCTACCCCGGAAGAGATCGCAGCGCTCCCCGGCTTCTCACTCAAGCTCGCTTTCCGAGTATTGGAGCATCTGAAACCATGACCCGACATTGGCAGCTGCATTGCTCGAACTGCGATTCCCGCTCGGACGCAGAGGGTCTTCGGACGGTGTGCGCCGAGTGCGGCGCGCCGTGGCTCGTGCACTACGACGCCGCGCCTGATCCCAGGGTGAAAGCAACGCTCGTCGATCGCCCGTGGTCGATGTGGCGATATCGCGAGTGGCTTCCGCTCGCACCCGGCATGGAGCCGACGACCCTCGGCGAAGGCGGGACACCGCTGGTCCGAGCCCCGGGCCTGGGGAGCGCGCTCGGAGTCGAGACCCTGTGGATCAAGGATGAGGCAACCAACCCAACGGCCTCGTTCAAGGCGCGCGGCATGGCCGCCGCGGTCACGCTTGCGCGGCATTCAGGAGCCAAAGCCCTCACGGTCCCCACCGCGGGGAACGCCGGGGTTGCCCTCAGCGCGTACGGTCGGCGGGCCGGCCTCGCGGTCACGGTGTTTGCGCCCGAGACCACCCCACCCCGGATTCTTCAGCAAATCCGCACGTTCGGCGCGGAGCTTCACCTTCTCGACGGCCACATCGGTGACTGCGGCAAAGCCGCACGCGCCCACGCCAAGGTCTCGGGCGCCTTTGACGTGTCGACGCTACGCGAGCCTTACCGCATCGAAGGCAAGAAGACGATGGGTCTCGAGCTCGCCGAACAGTTGGGGTGGCGGCTGCCCGACGCCGTGATCTATCCGACCGGCGGCGGGACCGGACTCATCGGCATGTGGATCGCGTTTCGCGAGCTCCTGGCGGCCGGCTGGGTGACTGGGACCCCACCGAGACTCTACAGCGTGCAGGCTGCCGGCTGCGCACCGGTCGTACGTGCTTTTGAGGCCGGTGACGAGCAAACGGAAGCATGGCAGGATCCGTGGACCGTGGCCTCAGGCCTTCGCGTGCCGACCCCGCTGGGCGGCGCGATCATTCTGCGCGCGCTACGTGAGACGAAGGGGATCGCGGTAGCCGTCACGGACCCCGACCTGGAAGAGGGGACGGAGCGCATGGCGACCGAAGGCATCGATGCGTGCCCGGAGGGTGGAGCGACGCTTCGCGCCTTCGAACGCCTTCTGGAGAACGGAACGATCTCGCGGAGCGAAGAAACCGTGTTGTTCAATACTGGAGCAGGGTGGCTTTATCGGTCGTAATGGTCGAAATTTCGTCGTTTCGGTCCCAACTATGCGAATTGCCATTCTTGATCCGGTCGCTGGAATCAGCGGGGACATGACGCTAGGGGCGCTTCTCGACAGCGGCCTCGACACCTCATGGATCGAGAGCCTTCCGGCGCGCGTCGGGTTCCCCGCCGTCCGCACGGACGTGCGCTCGGTAAGCCGGTGCGGCGTACGGGCCGTGAAAGTCGATTTTCTTGTCGACGATGTCGATACGACCCATGCGCGCGTGGTGCCGGATCTGATCGAGACAGTGCAACGTGCTGACGTGTCCGAGCGGGTCAAGGAAGTGGCGACCAGAGCGTTCAAGCTTCTGGGCCAAGCCGAGGGACGCGTGCATGGCGTTCCGCTCGAAGACGTGCATCTCCATGAGGTCGGGGCGATCGATGCCGTGCTTGACCTGGTCGGCGCGATCGAAGGATTTGAGCGGTTGGGGGTCGATGCGGTGTTCAACACACCCGTCGCGGTAGGCCGCGGCTGGGTGGACGCGGCGCATGGCAAACTCCCGCTCCCGGCACCGGCCACCGTGGAGCTGCTCGAAGGACTCGACGTCGTATCGGATGGCCCGGGCGTCGGTGAGGCAACGACGCCAACCGGTGCGGTTCTCCTCCGCGTGTTGTCCGCCGGCCCACCACCCACGCCGTGGCGTCCAATCCGTACAGGGTGGGGTGCTGGTACACGTGACCCTGAGGGTCACCCCAACGCGCTGCGGCTGATCCTGGCGGAAGCGGCCGTCGAAGCGGGCGTTGTGGAGGTGATTGCTACGGACTTGGACGACCTGCCACCCGAATACCTCGAACCGCTACGGCAAGCGGTGCTCGACGCGGGCGCGGTGGACTGTCAAACTTGGCCGACGCTTGGCAAGAAGGGTCGCGCTAGCGTGCGGGTCGAGGCGCTTGTTCCTTCAGAGGCTGCGGACCGCGTTACGCGTGCGCTGTTCGAACACAGTACGACAGCAGGTGTCCGGAAATGGCGAACGTTTCGTTCGACTTTACCTAGACATGAGTTCGCTGTGGAGCTTGAAGCTGGAATTCGGGTACGTATTAAGGTGCGGGAGGGTCTGGCTGGGCAACGACTTAAGTGTGAGTATGACGATGTGATCGCCGCTGCTGGAAAGCTGGGTCGGCCGGCTCTCGAGATTGCGCGGGAGGCCGAGCGGCTCGCACATGCGGCGCTCGAACATAGACGCGAAGGGTCGATCAAAGTCACTGAAGGAGTAGAGGAATGAAAAACCTGTTGGTTCTGGCCGGTGTGGCAACGACACTGGGGATTGGGAGCACTGGCGCATTCGCGCAAGGCGGGTATCGTGCGCCCCAGTGCGATCTGAAGACGGGCCACTTTCTTGTCAACAGCGGCGTGGTCTACATCAAAGGGGCAAGCGAGGAATCGGATCGCGTGAAACGTGATCGCATGTTGAGCGACGCGCGGCGAAACCTGACGGATGCCCTCCGCCGCGGCCAGGAAAACAACCCGGCCGTGTGGTACTACCTCGGGCGCTACTACGTGATGACCAACGATCTCGTGGGCGCGGACTCGGCGTTCGACCGCGCGGAAGCCGGGATACAGACTGTGCCGAGGACATCAAGTACTACCGGCAGATCTCGTGGGTCCCCACTATGAACATGGCGGTCGATTCCATGCGGGCTGGCGCCAACGACGGGGCGCTTGTCATGCTGCGGCAAGCCTACGCGATCTTCCCAGAAGACAACCTTGCGCCGTACTACATGGCCAGGATTTACGGCAATCAGGGTGACTTGGACAGCGCGTTGCACTACTTCAAGGACGTCGTGCGCGTCGGGGACGCCGATACGTCACGCACCGAGAATTACGAGACGTCGATGTTCAACGTTGGCCTCATCTTCGCGATGCTCGAAGAGCCGGACTCTTCGATTGCCTGGTACGAACGCTACCGTGGTGAAATCGACCCGGACGACCCACAAGCTCTCACGGGATTGGCTGCGGCGCTGGACAAGGCTGGTCAGACAGAGCGTGCCGTGCTGCTCTACGACAGCATCATGATGCGCGCCGACGAACTCGACGCGCTCTCGCTGTTCAAGACCGGCGAGTCGTTGTTCCTGGCAGAGGAGTTCACCAAATCGGCCAGGGCTTTCGAGCTCGGGTTGGAAAAGAACGCGTATTTCCGACCGGCGTTGTACAACCTGGCGAATGCCTACTTGGCCATCTGTAACGACGAAGAGATCACGGAGGAGGCCCGAGACAGCGCTGCCAATTCCATGGAAGTCGCGGCGCGCCAGCTCGTGAACGTAGACCCACTGAGCACCGAAGCGCTCAATTTACTAGCCGCCGCGTTCCAGCTGCAAAGCATGGATGACTCGACACTCGCGGTGTTGGAGCGGCGGGAAGCAATGGTGTTCGAGATCAGTGTCGACCTGCAGCAAGCCGTCGACGGCGGGTACATGGTCCAAGGTCGCGTCATCAACTTGAAGGCAGAAGCGTCTACCGTGCCGGAGGTGGTCTTCGAGTTTCTCGATGCCGATGGGAACGTCATTGCGACCGAAGTGCTCCAGGCCGCGACCCTCGATCCCGAGGCGACCAGCACGTTCTCGCTCACGGGTGCTGGCGAAGATCTGGTCGCCGCGCGGTATCGCGCGGGCGTCTGAACGACAACTTGACGATACGTACGGGGGAAATACATCATTCCCCCGTACCGCTTAGCGGGCGTAATTCAGGGGTAGAATGCCAGCTTCCCAAGCTGGACGTCGCCGGTTCGAATCCGGTCGCCCGCTCTTTGACCACGCAGACTGCTGGGCCAGGGACGCAGACCTTCCCGTTGCCTCCCAACTTCGTCTCTTGCCCTCAGCTGGCGCGACGGCGATGCGAGTCTCGGTGGATTCCCGAAAGGACTAGATCGTGACCACGGCGAAGGACGTCTGCCAGCGTTGCAAGGCTACGCTTGTAGAGGGTGCACGATTCTGCCACGAATGCGGCGTCGGTGTCACAGACGCCGCCACCGGCGAATTCGAGCTCTACGATCTCAATCGGTTCTTTACCTACGCCGTCGACTTGTGTTGTATCGCTGGCGTGGACGGCCGGTTCAAGCGCGTTAACCCGGCCTTCCAGCGGGTCCTCGGGTGGACGCCGGAGGAACTGCTGACCATGCCGTTCCTCGAGTTCGTGCATCCGGACGACCAGTCCGAGACAGTGGCCGAGGTGGGGAAGCTGGGGAGCGGACAGACAACGCTGTCCTTTGCCAACCGCTACCGCTGCAAGGACGGCTCGTACAAGCAGCTGCAATGGACGTCGTATCCGGAGCCCGGCACAGGGTTGCTCTACGCCATCGCCCGCGAGGTGACGTAGCGTCACCACCCCCGGGGCGGGAGAACGATGCGGCACCCATTTGCCTGGCCCGGCACCCCGCGTTATCTCTCACCGAGACACCGTCTTTCCACTTGGCTGGAGGAGGAACGGCATGTTTTCGCTCCGGCGCGCACTTCCCCTGACAGCGCTCTTCGCTGCACTGCTTCCATTCGCGGTTTTGGGGCAGGCGCAGTGGATTCCACCACAAGAGCCGTGCAACGTGCGGCCCGGTCACCACCTCGTGAACGGCGCACAACAACACCTCAAGCTCGCGGTCGAGGCCAAGGATGAGCAGCGGAGGCTCGGCCGACTGGGACGGGCGCACGAGGTATTGATCCGGGCGATTACGGAGAACAACCAAGGGGACAACCCTGGCGCTTGGTACTATTTGGGTCGCTACTACGTGGAACAGGCCGACCCGTGGGGCGCGGACTCGGCGTTCGACAAAGTCGTTGGGATCGCACCGCAGTGTACCGACGACGTCCAAGGACATCTGCAACGGCTCTACCCCGAGGTCCGCACAGGCGCGCTCCGCGCGTGGCAGGAAGGTGCCATCGATTCTGCGCTCGTGCTCTTTGCACTTGGCCAATCGCTCGACCCGTCGGACGCTGAGCTCCCATTGTTCATGGCCATGATGTTCGTGAGCCAGCAGCAACTCGACTCGGCGACAAGGTACCTGGACCGCGGGATCGAGATCGCGGGAGACAATCCCGCGTTTGCCCAACGGATGCAGCAGGCGATGCTTGACGTGGCACGCGGGTACGAAGCGGTCGCGTTCCAAGACCCTTCGCTGTCCCAGGTCCTGCAAACGCGAGTGCAACGCGACACCTTGGTCGCCGCGATTGAGCGGGATTCCGCCCGACTGGCAGCATTGGTTGCCGAATGGTCAGGGCGTAACCTTCGCCCGGACGTTCGCGCAGCCGTGCAGCGCGACTCGACGGCGCTGGCCGACCAGATCGGCGCTGCGCGCGCTCAGCTCCCGGCAATCCAGGCCGCGCATGACCGGGATAGCACGGCCGCCACGAACGTTCTCGCCGGAGGGTTGAAGGCGTACGAGCAGTACTTGGAACGGTATTCCGACGACGTGGAGACCATGCTCCGCCTCGTGCGCCGCTACTCGATTGTCGGTCATCGTGGCCGGCTGGCTACCCTCATTGCGCGAATCGCTGACATCGAGGATCTCGACCTTGGCAAGCTCACTCAAGTCGGGACAAACCTCTTCAACGATGGTATGGCGCACGAGGCAGCTGAGGTGCTGGAGATCGCGACGGGGCGCAATCCCTACGCGCACGATGCGCTCTACGTGCTCTCGCGCGTGCACTATGCCGCGCACGACGGTGAAGAGCTTCGGAGTGTGACCGATCGTCTTCTCGCGCTCGACCCGCTCAACCCACAAGCCGTTCGAATGATGGCTGCGGCATGGGATCTGGCCGGCAACGCCGACTCCGTCCGGAAATACGTCGCGCGAGCGGACTCGGGAATGGGGTGGGGTGTCACCGTGACGCAGTTCGTCCCGACCGCAAACGCCGCGATTCTGAACGGGTCGGTGGCAAACCTGACCGCGCGATCGCTTGCGGCGACGACGCTGGTGTTCGAGTTCCTTGATACCGCCGGTACTGTGCTTGCCACCTCGTCCGCGGAGATCCCGCCGCTTGAGCCGCGACGCCGTCACGCCTTGAGCGTTCGGGCTGAGATAGGGGGAGCCACAGGCTGGAGGTATCGCCGGCAGTAGCCGGCCCACCACTCGCGCCACACCACGCCCCGTGACGGGACAACGTCCCGACGCGGGGCGATTATCTTTCCTCGTCTTCATATCCCCGGCGTTACTCAGGAGCCTCGTCCGCAATGGTCCGAGTGCAGGCTGTTGCCCCAAACTCGATTGCATCCGACCTCGGCGTCTCGCCCGGCTTCGAGCTGCTGTCCGTCGACGGACGTGACGTTGAGGACTTTCTCGACTGGGAATTCCTCACCGCCGAGGACCAGTTCACCGTATCGGCCCGTTCGCCAGAGGGCGTGCCCTACGAGTACGACATCGAACGACCGGAGGGCGCAGTGCTTGGCGTCGAACTCGAGCCTCCTCACATCCGACGCTGCGCCAACCGATGCGACTTCTGCTTTGTCGACGGCCTGCCGGACGGACTCCGTCAATCGCTCTACATCCGGGACGATGATTACCGGCTCTCGTTTCGCTACGGCAACTTCGCGACGCTCACAAACCTCAAGTCCAAAGACGTGCAGCGGATCCTGGAATATCGGCTCTCACCGCTGTACGTCTCCGTGCATGCCACCGACCCAGTCGTCCGCCGACGGCTTCTCCGCAACCCGCGAGCACCGAGCATCGTGCCGCAGCTCGTGCAGTTCGCGAACGGAGGAATCCGGTTTCACACCCAGGTTGTGCTGCAGCCCGGTTTGAACGACGGAGCGGTGCTTCGACAGAGCATCGACGATCTATACGGGCTCGGCGACGCCGTGCTCTCGGTGTCCGTGGTGCCTGTAGGGCTCACGGAATACAGCAAGCTGCACCTGGTGCGCGAGCCGACAGTGACAGAGTGTCGAGATGCCCTCGAACTGGTGCACAGCTTCAGTGTACGGGCGAGACGTGAGCGGGGACATCACTGGGTATACGGGTCCGATGACCTGTATCTCGCAGCTGAGATCGCCCTGCCACCGGCATCCGTTTACGGAGACTTCGAGCAAGTCGAGAACGGGGTTGGGAGCGTGCGCTTCCTCCAGACTCGCGTGCGTGATGCCGACGGCGGGCTCGCTGGTCTCGCTGGCCAACACGTGGGGATCTTCACCGGGGAGGCCATGGGCCGACTCATGCCTCAGGTGCTCGACGTTCTCAGGCAGGAGACCGGCGGCACCTTCCGACTCGTCACGCTTGAGAATGACTTGTTCGGCGCGTCGGTCACGTCTGCCGGTTTGTTGCCGGGGCGCACATTTCTCGCTGCGCTAAAGGCCAACCCGGATCTCGAGGTGGCGCTGTTGCCTGCCGAGGCCGTCGGCGACCACGGCACCTTCCTCGATGACGTCACGTTTGAGGAACTGGCGCGGCAGTCGCCCGTCCCCGTCCACCTCTCGTATGACTTCGCCGACGTGTTTCCCGATGAGGGGCAGCAATGAGAGGGGCGACGGTCGCACTCGTCGGCAGGCCCAACGTCGGGAAGTCCACGCTGTTCAACCGCATCGTCGGCGGACGGCCGGCGATCGTTGATGACCGGCCCGGCGTCACGCGCGACCGCCACTTCGCCGCTACCGAGTGGACGGGACACCATTTCTGGCTCGTCGATACAGGAGGGTGGACCACGGAGAGGAGCGATGAGCTCCATGCCGGCATCCGACACCAAATCGAGCTCGCCATCGCCGAAGCAGACGTGATCGTGCTCGTCGTCGACACCCAAGCCGGGGTGCATCCCGGTGATCTCGAGGTGGCTGAACTCCTGCGCGCTCACGCGCGTCGCGTCATCGTCGCGGCAAACAAGGCGGATGATTTGCCGGACGAGACCTCACACTTCGCGTTTCACACGTTGGGTCTCGGAGACCCGCACCCCGTATCGGCAGCGATCGGCAAGGGAAGTGGAGACCTACTGGACCGCATCGTGGCACTCCTTCCTGAGCCAGCCGACCGGGACGACGCTGACATGGTCGGTGTCGCGGTGGTCGGTCGACCGAATGTGGGAAAATCCAGCCTCGTGAATCGTCTCCTGGGCCAGGATCGAACGCTCGTGGCGCCCGAAGCCGGGACCACCAGAGACGCCGTCGACTCCCCCTTGCGGTTCCATGGTCGAACGCTCAACTTCATTGATACTGCGGGGTTACGGAAGCGATCGAAAGTAGAGGATGAGATCGAGTTCTACTCGACCCTGCGGACGGAGCGGGCGATCGAACAGGCTGATGTGTGCGTCCTGGTGGTCGACGCGACCCGGGGTTTGCATGCGCAAGACCTCAAGATCGCTCAGGCCGCGTGGCAGCGGGGTGCCGGCCTCGTCATCGCCGTCTCGAAGTGGGATCTCGTCGACAAGGAGACGGCAACCGCGCTTCGGGGTGAGCGTGAAGTGGCTGATCGGGCACCGTTTCTTCGGGCCGTCCCGTTCCTTTACGTGTCATCCGAGACGGGACAGCGAACGCGCAACGTGCTCGACGCGATTGTCGCCGCGAGCGAGCAGCGGGAACGTCGCATCGCAACAGCGGAAGTGAACAGGGTGCTCGCCACATTGACTGGCCGGTCGCAACCGCCGCAACATCGGGCGCAGGAGGTCAAACTGTATTACGCCTCGCAGATCGGGATCAACCCACCCACGTTTGCCGTGGTGGCGAATCACCCTGACGCGATTCCAGAATCCTATCGGCGCTATCTAGAGAACGGGTTCCGCAACGCGTGGGGATTCGCCGGAACGCCGCTCCGTATCAAGCTGCGCCGAAAGCGACGACGCGCTTGACCTTGGTGCTGTGGTTCGCCGGCGCCTACTTGGCTGGGTCGATCCCCACGAGTTACCTCGCGGGTCGCGCAGCTGGCATCGATCTACGCGAACACGGCAGCAAGAACCTCGGCGCCACGAATGTGTACCGCGTCCTCGGTTGGAAATTCGCGGTTCCTGTCGGACTATTCGACGTGCTGAAAGGATCGGTGCCAGTCGCGCTTGCCACGCGTCTTGCATCTGACCCTGCGTGGATTCCCGTGCTGGTCGGGTGCATGGCTGTTGTCGGCCACGTGTTTTCTGTGTTTCTGCGATTCCGAGGTGGGAAGGGCGTTGCGACGGCCGCTGGGGTCGTGCTGGCGCTTGCACCTCTGCCGCTTGGGATCAGCGCAGTGATTTGGATCGGATTGCTCACGACCACGGGCTTCGTATCGGTTGCGTCTATGGCAGGAGCTGTGGCCTTTCCCATCGCCGTGCGGCTTCTCATGCCGAGTGCCGCATACACGTTCTGGATTGGCGTGGTGCTGGCAACGTTCATCGTGTACACACACCGCAGCAACATCCAGCGTCTTATTGCCGGCACCGAGAACCGATTTCGGCGCGGCGCGAAGCCCGCAGGCCAGACCTAGATGCGCATCGCGATCCTGGGAGCCGGAAGCTGGGGAACAACGATTGCTGACCTCCTAGCGACACAGGGTCATCAGGTTCGACTGTGGGCATACGAACGGGAGGTCGTGGAGTCGATCAATCGCGATCATGTGAACGCCCTGTTCCTCGCCGACGCCCGCGTTGCCGAGACCATCGTTGCGTGCGCGGACGTCGCCGAGGCGGCTGAAGGTGCTGAACTCATCGTGAGCGCCGCCCCGTCGCACGCCGTGCGCTCAGTGAGTACCAGTTTGTGGAGCCGATGGAACGGACGGAAACCGCCGGTCGTGGTGAGTGTCTCGAAGGGTCTCGAGACCGACACGCTCAAGACGATGACAAGCGTGCTGCGCGAGACGCTGCATGCCTCACAGGTGGTCGCGCTTTCGGGCCCGAGCTTCGCGGCGGAAGTCTATGCCCGGCAGCCCACGGCCGTGGTGGCCGCGTCCGACGACGACAGCGCGGCACGGACGGTGCAGGGGGCATTTGCCACCGCGTACTTTCGTGTCTACACCAGCGACGACCCGTTGGGCGTGGAATTGGGTGGGGCGCTCAAGAACGTGATCGCGATCGCTGCCGGTCTGCTGCACGGGCTTCGGCTGGGCCATAACACGCTGGCTGCGCTCATCACTCGGGGGCTCGCGGAAGTGAGTCGGCTGGGGGAGACCCTGGGGGCGAGGCCGCACACGTTTGCGGGATTGGCGGGACTGGGAGATCTCATTCTCACTGCAACCGGTGCGCTCAGTCGCAACCGTGCCCTGGGAATCGAGCTCGCCGAGGGTCGGTCCTTGGACGAGATCTTGGCAAGCCGACGCACGGTTGCCGAAGGCGTGCGGTCGGCGCGCGCGGCCGTGACGCTCGCGGAGCAGGCGGGAGCGGAATTGCCGATTGCGGTAGAGGTCGCAAACATCCTGTTCGAAGGCAAACCGCCGGAACGAGCCGTGCGGGATCTCATGGAGCGGGAACTGAAGGCGGAGCAGTGGCGATGACCGCGTCACAACCGGTACAAGAATTCTTCTCGATCGGCGATGTCTGTCAGCTGACGGACTTGAAACCGCATGTGTTGCGGTACTGGGAAAGCCAGTTCCGATTCCTCAATCCGGCGAAGAACCGGTCGGGGAACCGCGTGTATCAGCGACGCGAGATCGAACTGATCATGCTCGTCAAGCATCTCTTATACACCGAGAAGTACACGATCGAGGGTGCCCGACGGCGGATCGAACACTATCGCCGTACGGGCTTGCTCAAGTCCGAGGCCCGAGCGGCGCTAGAACGCGAGACCATCGAAACCCTGCACGACGAGCTCAAACGGATCCTGGACCTCCTCGACGGCAAATTGCCCGTTGAACATCCTACTGAGTAACGACGACGGCATCCTCGCGCGTGGGCTGGAGGTCCTCGCCGAGATTTGTCGGAGCGTCGGGACTGTTACAGTGGTCGCACCGGACCGCGAGCAGAGCGGTTCGAGCCACTCGCTCACGCTGGGACGCCCATTGCGTTCGACTCGGCGCCAGGACGGCTCCATCCAGGTCGACGGCACTCCCACTGACTGCGTGCTCTTGGCATTGGGAGCGCTGCTCGATGAACGGCCGGACTTCGTGTTCTCAGGCATCAACCACGGCCCGAACATGGGTGAAGACGTGCTCTACTCCGGCACCGTGGCCGCCGCAATGGAAGGCCTGTCATACGGGATTCCTAGCGTCGCCGTCTCTCTCGCAGGGGACGACATGAGCGTGCTCGAGAGCCACCGGCCGTGGCTCGATCGCCTGGTTCAGAGTGTGGTGCAAGTCGAGCGCTTTCCGAAGGAGACTCTCCTCAACGTCAATCTCCCGCCGATTCCCGGAAGCGACATTCGTGGAATCCGGGTCACCAGACTCGGCAGGCGGGTCTATTCCGACTCGCTGCTTCGCACCACGGATCCGTGGGGACGCCCCGGGTACTGGATCGGAGGGGGGCACATTTCGTGGAGCGGCAGCCAGGATTCTGACTTCCAGGCGATCGAAGAGGAGTACATCTCGGTCACACCGTTGCACCTCGATCTCACCAACTATGCTCTCCTCGAGGACGTGCGCGCGTGGAATCTGGGAGGGTAGGGGACACGTTTGGTGGGTACCGCACCCGCCTCGTTGAAGAGCTGCGAAGCCAGGGAATCCGAGATCTCGCGGTCCTGCGCGCCGTGAGCGAGGTCCCGCGGCATGTGTTCGTCCCGGAAGCCCTACGCCGACGCGCCTACGACGACAGCGCGCTGCCAATCGGATACGGTCAGACGATCTCGCAACCTAGCACCCAAGCCCGATACCTCGAGGCGCTCGAGCTGAGTGGCACTGAACGCGTTCTCGAGATCGGCACCGGGTCGGGGTATCAGGCCGCACTCCTCGCGCATCTCACAGATCGGGTTGTCACGATCGAACGAATTCGACCGCTTGCGGACTTGGCGCGCGACGGATTCAAGCAGGCCGGCCTCGACAATGTGCTGCTCATCGTCGGTGACGGGTCGCTGGGTTGGCGTTCAGAGGCGCCGTACGATGCCATCGTCATCGCCGCGGCGGGCCCGAACCTGCCACGCCCACTTATCGACCAGCTCCGGGAAGGCGGACGGCTGGTGATGCCGTTGGCAAAGGGCACGACGCAGCATCTCACCCGGGTCACCAAGCGGGGATCCGGCCTCGAGACCGAGACGCTGGGTGAAGATCGCTTCGTCCCGCTGCGAGGCCGTCACGGGTTCTCCCAACTCGAGGACTCCGACCGCGATGCTTGAGACCGTTGTCCATTGGCTCACCGAGCTAGTCTTCCATTTGGGCTATCCGGGGATCACTCTGCTGATGGCACTCGAGTCGTCCTTCTTCCCGTTCCCGAGTGAGGTGGTGCTTCCCCCGGCCGGGTACTTGGCTGCGCAGGGACGAATGAACGCCTGGTTGGCCCTCGCCTCTGGCCTCACAGGGAGCCTGATTGGGGCCTTGTTCAACTACTACCTCGCCGTGCGCCTCGGTCGCCCACTGCTCCACCGGTATCACCGGTTCTTCTTCATGCGGGAAAGCTCGCTCAACCGCGCAGAAGAGTTCTTTCGCCGCCATGGCGAGATCAGTACCTTCGTCGGCCGCCTGATTCCCGTCATACGACAGCTGATCTCTCTG
>CAJIBA010000400.1_pt1 | contig 18014 bp, 14 predicted proteins | sample 9199191 | NCBI WGS metagenome assembly CAJIBA01 (sample SAMEA7708289, study PRJEB35096) | sediment metagenome | biome: marine neritic benthic zone biome [ENVO:01000025]; feature: sediment [ENVO:00002007]; material: shallow marine sediment [ENVO:03000034] sea grass bed [ENVO_01000059] ... | reverse complement strand
TAGAAATCCACCGGCGTGATCGGCCCGAAGCGCGTGTCCTCCGAAACCTTGTGACGCCTGTTGGCATTGGGCCGGCGGCCATACACGGCGACGGACGAGATGTGTACCAAACGCGCGTTCAGCCGTGCTGCTGTCTCGGCAGCGAACCGCGTCCCGGCCACGTTGACATCGCGATAGGCATCCCACGTCGTCGCTGTTGTGACGAGCGCCGCCCCGTGCACGATGGCATGACTACCTTCCGCGGCGGTCCAGCATGCGCGGGTTTCCACCGAGCCCCGTACCGCCTCGGCACCGAGCTTCGCCACAAAGTCGGCACCGGGCCCGGACCGCACGAGGGCACGAACCTCATGTCCAGCGGCGGTGAGCCGCTCGATCGCGTGACTGCCGACGAGTCCGGTGCCACCGGTTACGAACACCTTCATAGGGCGAGGAGGATGGCGCGTGCGCCGAGCACGCCGCACAGGGTGACGACCAAACCGCCAAGCATGTTCCCACGCCACGTGTTGACGTGCGGTCCCAGACGCCGCCGATCATTCATCGCGATGAGCAGCACGAGGGCCACCACCGGCAGGACGAGTCCGTTGACAACCTGCGCCACGAGAATGAGCGGCACTGGACGCACACTGAGGAGCGCGGCTGCGCCCCCGACTGCCACACACCCAATCCAGACCGCTCGGGCTACAGGCTGGCGAGTGTTGCGATCACGACCGAGCACGTCGAGGACGGTGTAGGCGGCCGCCAGTGGTGCAGTGATCGCCGATGATATACCGGCGGCAGCGTAGCCGAAGGCGAAGGCATGACCCGCCCAGGTCCCGAGCACAGGCTGGAGCTGCGTGGCCATGTCGGAGGCCGACAGCACTTGAGCGCCGTTCAGCGCGGCGGCAGCAGTCACGACGACTGCGCTCGAGACGATGCCGCCCAGCGCGATGGCGACAACGAGATCCAGGCGGACGGTCTTCAGGTCTGCCACGGTCGACCAGCGCTCCCGTACGGCCGCCGCGTGCAAGAAGAGGTTGTAGGGGACGATGGTAGTCCCAACCAGTGCCAAGGCCGTCAGCTCACTCGCCGGGGGAAGTGCCGGAGTCACCGCTGCCTTGATCAGCACGCCGATGTTGGGGGCAACCACAACGGCCGTTGCGAGAAACACGACGCCCATGACCGCGACACAGCCCGCGAGCACCCGTTCGAGCAGACGGTAACGCCCAGTCCAGAGGAGCAAGCCCGCGAGTGCCGTGCCGATCCCGATCCATCCCCGCAGCGGAAGCCCCGTTATCGAGTTGAGCCCCAACGCGGCACCGGTGAGGTTGCCGGCTTCGTACGCCGCTGCTCCGCTCACGACAGCCACAGCAGCGAGTGTCGCGAGGGCGATGCCTAGCCACTTTGGTCCGCCGACGTTGCGGAGGGCTTGTCCCAATCCGGAGCCCGTTACCAAGCCCAGCCGCGCACTCATCTCCTGCAATACGATCGTTGCGACGGTGGCAAACGCGAGTGCCCACAGGAGGGTGACGCCGTGCCGCGCGCCGGCCAACGTCGCCGTAGTGACGGTTCCGGGTCCGATGAACGCGGCCGCAACGACAACGCCCGGACCGATGCCTCGCCAAGGGCGTGTCACGAAAGATCGAACGGGAGATCGTGGATTGTCGCCGATCCGCCAAGTGCGGCAACGTGCGCACCAGGGTCGACCTCGCGTCGAACGACGCCGAGGCCGATCCATGTTTCCAGGGGGGCGAACCAGGCGACGGTCGTGACGTGCCCGACGGCCTTGTCCTCGCGGAGAATGGTGGAGTCGTTTCCACCTGGTTGGTCTTCCCACAGGAGACCGACCAACTGTCGATTCACGTGACCGCGGAAATGCACTCGGGCCACTGTTTCCTGTCCCGTGAAGCAACCCTTCGAGTAGGAAACGCCGTCGATCTCATCGAACCGTACTTCCTGCGGAAGTGTCTTGTTGCCGATTTCAGATCCCAGACTGGGCCACCCCGCTAGCACCCGCGCAAGGCCCAATGTCGCCGCCGTTCCGGACATGACCCCGCCGGCTGCCAACAAAGCCCAACAGTCATCGATCCTGTCTCGCTGCACCGTGAGTTGCAGGACAAAAGGGGCGTCCTGAGGTGATCGCGCGCAGCGGTACGTCATCTTGTCCAGCGTCGATTCAGCTGCGCGGCCAGGGGCTGGCACGGCGAAACCCATGCCTCGCAGACGTTCGATTGCTGCGGGCCCGATGATGCGAAGTGTCGCGAGGTCCGCAGACTGATCCTCGACGCGCGCAAGTCGTGGTGGGAGCGAGCGTCGAAACACGTCGAGAAGTGGATCCCGCCCCGCTGTGGGGACCGACAGGTGAACGTCACTCTCCCCCCGCGCAAGCCAGAGATCTGTGACGATCATGCCTTTCGGAGTGAGGAGTGCGCCGTATACAAAGGCATCCGGTCCCGGAGCCTCAATGTCGTTCGTCAGTACACCCTGCAGGCACATGACTGCACCCGATCCGGACACCGATACGGTGGCAACATCGGCCTCGCATGCGATCGCCCCGCCGAGGACCGCCTCGGTCACGGAAGCGCCAAGCTCGTCGGCGGTAAGCCACGTGAGGGAACGAAGCGGGCCGTTGGGCAAAGCGTCAGCGGTCATAGTGGCCTGCGTGCTGATACGAAGCGTCGAGTAACTCCACCGGGTGGACGACGGGGATCGTGAGCCCGGCCGCCCGTAGACCGGCGCCAATTTGCATGATGCACCCGGGGTTCCCGGTCGCGACGACATCGGGGCGGGCCTCCGCGAGAATGGCGATCTTGCGGTCGAGCACGGTGCCCGAGATCTCGGGCTGCGAGAACGTGAAGCTACCTGCGCTCCCGCAGCACAGCTCGGCCTCCTCGTGTGAGATGCGCTCCAATCCATCGATCGCATCGAGCACGTCGAGCGGCTCGTGCGCCACTCCCTGGGCGTGGAGGAGGTGACAAGGTGGGTCATAGGCTACCCGAAGACCGGGCAGCGCGCCGCGACGAAGACCGACGGCTGCCAACACCTCGCTTATGTCCTTGACGCGATCGACAAGTGCCTCGGCGGTTGATTGCAGGGGATCGTTCGCCAACAGCCGTTTGTATTCCTTGAGCATGGCACCGCATCCTGCAGCATTGATGACGATTGCCGTGTCCTTTGGCACTGTTGCGAAGACTTCCACGTTGCGGCGCGCGAGGGCAATCGCGTCATCGTGCTGACCGGCGTGCGCGTGGAGCGCTCCACAACTCTCTTGCGCAGCAACGTCGCTCGCGGCGGTCCCGTTGGCCGCCAAGACCCGACGTGTTGCGTCGTGCACGTGCGAAAACAGGCCTTCCATGATGCACCCGCGGAATAGGACTGCAGTGGCACGGGTCGGTGCACCGCCGTCATGCTGAGATCGGCGCGGGGCGAGGGTGGCGGGCGTCGTTGCCGCCAGCATGCCGAGCGCAAGCCGAATGGGGTTGCGTCCAGCGAGGGCGCGGGCCATGGGGCGGGCAAGCTTTGCCACCGCGAGGGCCGGCCGACGCATGCGTGCGCGCCCCATGACGCCATGAATCACTCGAACTAGGCGGGGGATCGGACGGATACTGGTAAGATCATGTCGGACTGCCTCGAGCGCAGCACCGTACTGCACGCCCGACGGGCAGACCGGCTCGCAGGCGCGGCATCCGAGACAGCGATCGAGGTGTAGCGCCACGGTTGGGTCTGCGCGATCCAGCCGGCCTGACGCCATGCTGCGCATCAGGACGATCCGGCCACGCGGACTGTCGGCTTCGTCGCTGGTGACCAGATAGGTTGGGCAGCTCTGGAGGCAGAAACCGCAGTGCACGCACGGATCGAGGCCCGCGAGCGCCGGTGCGCTCACGACTCGTCTCCCACTGGCACGACCAGCACATGGCCCGGGTCGAACGTGTTCCGTAGTGAGGAAACGAGGCGGCCCACGCCCTCGCGGTACGCACCGAAGTGGCCGAATGCGTACCGGTGAGGCCAGGGCGCACGTTCGAGCGTGACAGGGGTCTCCTGCTGTACTGCTGCGTGTCGAAAGAGCCGTAGCATGTCGACATCGGCAGTACCACACCAGCGGATTGCACCGACACCGGCCGTGGCTGTGGTCCATCCATCCGGCAAATGATGTGCGACCAAGTCGAGAGTTCGGTCCCATGACGAAAGGAGTGCCCCGAGCCGGATTGTCACTGGGGACCGGATGGCACTGGACGCGACGGATCGCCAAAGCTCCATGCCTTCGTCGCGTTCGAGTTCACGGAACGCTGTATGCGCTGCCCCGCGCACAGCATCTCGAGTTGCCGCGACGTCTCCTCCGCTGCCGAGGAGCCGAACCGCGAGGCCCCACTCCGCCTCGCCTAGCGCCTCGGGCGCCATCAACTCCATCGCTGCCGGCGTGATACCTCGCGCGATGATCTCCTGGGCATCGGCGATCAGGCGGTCTCGGGGAGCCGTCGCCAAGAGCGTCATGTCAGCACGAGGCACGGCTCGCAGCCTGAAAGTCACCGACGTGACGAGCCCAAACGCTCCAAAGCTGCCGGTCGCGAGTTTTGCGAGGTCGAACCCGGCGACGTTCTTTACGACGCGCCCCCCCGCACGGACGACCCGCCCATCACCCGTGATGAGAGTGAGTCCCAAGACGTGGTCGCGCACGTTTCCATAGCCCGTTCGCAGCGACCCGGCAGTTCCCGTTACGACGACGGATCCGACTGAGCGCGCGATACCTGGAGGATCGAGGGCGACCCAAGATCCCCCATCAGCCAGTTTGTCACGCAGTGCCGCCCACGTCATGCCGGCCCCCACGGTCGTGACCAGGTCTGCCGGGTCGAAGTAGGACACGCGATTGAGCTGCTCCGTCCCGAGGGCTAAGTCGGCGGGGGCATCGGGCGCGATCCAGTGTCCGGTTCCTTCGATGCGGATGCGCCACCGCTCGCGGTGTGCGGCAGCAAAGAGCCGTGCCGCCGCCTCCTCGTCGCGTGGGGCTACACGAGGAGGTCCTGCGGTGCCGGTTTCGACGACGGCACCGTCGCCCAACAATGCGCGAAGCTGGTGTAGCAGGCTCATGGCGTCTCCAGCCAGTGCGCCACACGCTGTCGAGTGTCATCCACGAACGCCTGGGCCTCATCGACATAGGTGCGAGCCTTCTCGACGTGCCATGGGCTCGTGAGCGCACGCTGCACATCGCCTGCAGTGAGCGCGGCGAAGAGGCTGGGGAGTTGTTGGCAGACTCTTCGGTGCATCTCATCCCCGCTCAGCGACTGTTCCCAGGGTCGGACATCCTGCCATACCCTCATCGTCGCCCCGGCAACTGCGGCCGGATATGCCTCCTGCATGGCCGCGTCACCGTGCCCTGCCGCGAGGTGTCGGCGGGCACGCTCCATCCGTTCCAAGGCACTCTGCAGCTGATCCTGCAAGGCCGTGCGCCAGCGCGTGGGGATGGCGGTCATGTCGCTGGGGGCGGCAACACTTTACCGGGGTTGGCGAGGCCTCGAGGATCAAACACACGGGCCACGTCGCGCATGGCGTTCAACGTGATGGCGTCGAAAATGAGTGGCATGAACTTGATCTTGTCGAGTCCAACGCCGTGTTCGCCGGTAATTGTGCCTCCGGCGTCGACGCAGACGTGCATGATGGCCGCGGCAGCCCGCTCGACTCGATCGGTCTCCTCGGGGTCTTCGGCGTTGAAGCTGATGTTGGGGTGAAGGTTCCCGTCGCCAGCGTGGAAGAAGTTCGCCACGGCAACCCCGTACTCCCGACTGATGCGGACCACCTGATCGAGCACCTCCGGGAGGGAAGATCGGGGGACGACCGTGTCCTGCACGACGAGGTCACGATCGATACGTCCGAGCGCCCCAAAGGCCTTCTTCCTGCCGTGCCATAGACGGGTGCGGGTGGCCTCGTCGCTTGCCGATCGAATTGATCGCGCCCCCGCCGCGTGCAGGGCGCGCTCGATATCTGCGGCCTCGTCGAGCAACGGTGTTTCGTGAGGGCCATCGAGCTCGACCAGGAGAATGGCGGCCGCTTCCGTCGGGTAGCCGGCCGCGTAGATCGATGCCTCGATGGCTCGGATGCAGTGCGCATCCATTATCTCCATCGCGGCAGGGACGATGCCTTGGCGAATGATGGCCGAGACGGCCTGACCGGCTTGCTGTACGCTGTCGAAGTCGGCCAATAGCGTGCGGACGGCGCTCGGGACGGGTGTGAGCCGAACCGTCACCCGCACGGCAATGCCGAACATGCCCTCGCTGCCCACGAAGAGCCCCACCAGGTCCGGTCCCCATGGCTCGCCACTGGGCGAGCCAAGCGTGGCGACCGATCCGTCGGGCAGGACGACGTCGAGCGCGAGGATGTGGTTGGTTGTGACACCGTACTTCAGGCAGTGTGGTCCGCCGGCATTCTCGGCCACGTTGCCACCGATCGTACACACGGTTTGACTCGCGGGATCGGGAGCGTATTGGAGACCGAGACGGGCGGTTGCCGCTGACAGCCGCACGTTGACGGCTCCGGCTTCGACGACGGCCCGGCGATTGACTGCATCGATCTCGAGAATGCGGTTGAGACGCGTGAGCACGAGCAGCACCGACTGTGGTCCGGCGATGGCGCCGCCAGAGAGTCCGGTCCCCGCGCCCCGTGCGACGAACGGGACGTCGCTCGCTGCCAACACCCCGACCACCCGCGCAACCTCGTCCGCGGTTCCGGGGATGACCACGGCGCCTGGGCGCCGACGTTGTGTGGGGAGCGCGTCAGCAGCGTAGGTCTCGAGCTCTGCCTCTGCTGTGCGTACCCAGCGCTCGCCAACGATGGCCGATAGCCTCCGGACGACGTCGGTGGTAACCGTCATCGGCCCTTGAGCGCGGAGCCATTAGCCGGTTTCCCTCGCCCGTTACGCTTCGCGTGTTGGTGAATCCGGGCGCGTTGTGCGACATCCTCCGTGACGTGCTCCAGCACCGTCGTCAATCGTGTGATCCGCTCCCGGGGTGACCGGCTCTCCAACAGCTCCTGCTTGACCTGGGCCTCGACATCGAGTGAGGCAGCCACGTGGAACGAGAGTGCGGCGGGATCTTCGGGGAGGTTCATTGGAGCGAGAGGCTTGTCGGTGAGCGCACCGAGCGCAATGGCAAACCGTCGGAATGCTTCGCGGAGTTCGTCGGCAAGGCGGTCGAGGTCGCTGGTGTCGCCCCACGGTTCGTCGTCGAACGGCTCGACCGTGGCGATTCGATAGGGGCGGTCTGTTTCCACAAACTCCTGGAGCACGTATCGCGTTTCGCCTACCGCGAGGAGATTAGACCGGCCGTCCGGAAGCGGCCAAACCTGTTCAATGAGGGCCGTGCACCCCACGTCCGCGAGTTGCGCATTGGGAGACTCAGAGCCCTCCCCACTCACGAACGAAATGCCGAACCGTCGGTCGCCTGCGAGACAGTCGGCCAGCATCTGCCGGTAGCGCGGCTCGAAGATGTGCAGCGGTTGCGGCGTGCCGGGAAACAAGACGATTCCCAGTGGGAAGATCGGGAGGGTTCTTGTTGCCATGATCACAAGATAAGGATGAGAGCGGCGTAGCGAGCGGGAATCGGTGGTTCCTCGAGAAACAAAAACGGGTCCGGCCTCGTGCCGGACCCGTTGTGACCTCACGGAGGCCTGATCAGCCTAGGCCGCGATCCAAAAGCCCTTGAGCGCCTCGCCGTGCGGGCTCTCCCGCAACTTCTCGAACGCGCGCTCACGGATCTGTCGGATCCGCTCGCGGGTGACGCCCATGAGTTCTCCGATCTTCTCCAGCGTCATGCCCTCGGAGCCCTCCTCCAAACCGTAGTAGAGATAGAGAATCTTGCGCTCGCGAGGCGTAAGATAGGTGTCGAGAATATCGTCGATGAACTCGCGCATGAGGTGGGTGTCCGTCCGCTCCTCGATCTCGCCGCCCTCCTGTCCGGCAAACCGTTCCCCCAGGGTAGCCGCGTCGCGGTCCGTCCGATCGACCGGAGCATCCAGCGACATTTCGGCGGCCGTCATACGACGAGCGCTACGCACGTTCTCTACGCTGTCGTCCAGCGCACGAGCGATCTCCTCGTCAGTCGGCTCCCGGCCGAGTTCCTGTGACAAATACGTCTCGGTACGGGACATCCGGATCAGGTGACTGTTCTGGTTCAACGGGATCCGTACGCTGCGGGTCTGTTCAGCCAAGGCCTTCAAGACAGCCTGGCGAACCCACCACACGGCGTACGAGATGAATTTCACCCCCTGATCCGGGTCAAACTTCTTGACCGCTTTGAGCAACCCCTCGTTCCCGATGGCCACCAGCTCTGATAGGTCCAGGCCGTGACCCTGGTACTTCTTCACGTAGGAGATCACGAACCGGAGGTTTGCCGTCACGAGCCGTTCAGCAGCCTGCTGATCGCCCCGTCTGGCCCGCCGTGCGAGGCGGCGCTCTTCTTCCGGCGTGTCAATGAGAGGGAGCTTCTGGATATCCTGGAGGTACTGATCGAACGCGCCCGAGGCTTGTGAGCGGAAAAAGCCCCTGGACTTACTACTTCGCACTTGGGTCATACGCGCACCGTGGTTGAAACACGTGGCCATTTCAGGAGGGATCGGTTTCGAGGGGGAAACCGCCAAAATGACCGACTACCGAGCGGGCCGAATATAGGAAACTCAGGCAGGAGCGTCAAGAAAAATGAGTTTTCCACATCACAAATCGTTTATTGGCAACTCGTTCAGCGTTTTGTCCACTTTTTAGCATCAACACGGTGTTGAAGTGGTGTGGGTCAACCAATATAAACTGTTGTAAATAGATGACTTATATGCTGCTGGAGGGGCGTAGTTGTGGATAAGATGTGGAAGGGTGGTCTCGCTACCAGAGTTGAATGAGCACCTCCTCGATCACTCGCTCCGGTACAGCAATCGTGTGTCGTCCGTCGTTACCTCGAGCCATCGAGCCGACGGTGTGCAGTAATGCAAACTTGACAGTCCCGTCGCGCACTTTCTTGTCCCGCTTCATGTGGTCGAGCATTTCTTTGCTGTCGAGGTCGCCGGGTGGCTCGACTGGGAGTCGGCATCGCTCGATTGCCTCCCGGAGTCGGTCGCTCACGCCTGACTCGGTGACCCCGATTGCCTCACCGATTGCCGCTTCGGTGATCATCCCGACGGCGACGGCTTCGCCGTGGAGCAGTTCGTAGCCCACCACCGTCTCGAGCGCGTGTGCCACGGTGTGACCGAAGTTTAGAACCGCGCGCCGGTCGAGTTCGCGCTCGTCCTCGCCCACGACGGCGGCTTTGATCTCGACGGACCGGCGTACGGTGTCGACCAGCACGCTCGCCTCGCGCGCGCGAATCCGCTCCGTATCTGTCAGCACCCGATCGAAGTATGCTGCGTCGGCGATCGCGCCGTGCTTGATCACCTCGGCCATGCCAGCGGCCAGCTGGACGGGGGGGAGCGTGTGTAAGGTCGCAACATCCGCGATGACGGCACGCGGCTGGTGGAACACCCCCACGAGGTTCTTGCCAAACGTCGTGTCCACTCCCGTCTTGCCCCCAATCGCCGAATCCACCATTGCCAGGAGCGATGTGGGCAGCTGCACGAGTTGCACGCCTCGTAGGAACGTCGCCGCCACGAACCCGGCAAGGTCGCCAGTGACACCACCGCCCAACCCGAGGACGGCCGACTGGCGGTCATACTGGTGTCGCAGAAGTTGATCCGTGAGATCAGCCCAACTGTCACGGGTCTTGTTCCACTCACCCGCGGGAAACGTGAATACGTCCGCGCGGTCGTGGCCCAGCGCCGACCGCAGGGGGTCAGCGTAGAGTGGCGCCACGTGGGAATCAACGATGATGGCGTATCGTGAGGCTGAGCAATGGCGCTCGAGAAGGGGGACGACATTGTCGAGCAGTCCATCACCAACAAGGACATCGTACGGTGCCGGCGCCACCGGTACCGGGATGGCAATTGAGGCTATAGCCGCACCTCGCCTTCGATGACTGTTACGGCGCGGCCGCCGACCCGCACGTGCGTGATCTCGTTGGTGCCGCCCACCGTGACCTCCACATTGATGCGGCTCGGACGTCCGATCTCGATTCCCTGTTCGACCGCGATGCGCGCGACACCTTCTTTCGGAAGGACACCTCCCGAGCGTACCAGGTAGCACCCCAACGCACCGGCCGCGCTCCCCGTAGCGGGATCTTCGGGAACGCCGAGTCCGGGCGCAAACATGCGACAATGGACGGTAGCGTCCGGCGATTCCGTCTCGGTGGTGTAACACATGGCGCAGTCGGTCTCGAGTGAGCGCAGCAAGCTCGCGAGCTCACCACCCATTCCTCCCGAGGGCAGCGCTCGTAGCACGTCGAGCGATCGGATCGGCACCATGAGTTGCGGGAGCGCGGTCGAGACAACTCGCGGAGCTGGTTTCGGGAGAATCGCGTCGGGCTCTCCACCGAGTACGGTGGCCAGCGTTGCCACGTCACGCACTTCGTTGCCGAACTCCGGCGCGGCCTGGGTCATCCACACCAGTGATGGAGCGCCGTCGACGCAGACGATCTCTACCGGCAGAATCCCCCGACCCGTTTCCTGAGTCACCCGTACGGTGCCCGACGACGGCAGCTCCAGGTGTCCGAGCTCCGCGAGCACCCACCATGTTCCGATCGTTGGATGCCCGGCAAGCGGAATCTCTGCGGTAGGGGTGAAGAACCGTACGCGCCGAGTTGCTCGCTTTGACTCGGTCACAAACGTCGTCTCGGAGAGATTCATCTCGCGGGCCAGTGCCTGCATGCGATCCGGTTCGAGTCCCTGAGCATCAGCAAAGACCGCAAGGGGATTTCCTGCGAGGCGACGATCGGTAAACACGTCGAGCTGGAAGAAGCGGTATGCCGACATGCTACCAAGTCGTGTCAGGAACGCTGGCGAGGTGATTCGCGAGGCGGGCGAGCATGAACAGCAAGTCGGAGAGGCGGTTGAGATACCTGAGGATCTCGTCCGGGATTGGAGCATGGGCGTGGAGAGCGACGACGCTGCGCTCGGCACGCCGACACACGGTGCGTGCCACGTGGAAAGACGCCGCCTTTAGCGTTCCACCCGGAAGAATGAAGTGCTCGAGTGGTGGCAGTGTGCCTTCGATCCGGTCGATGGCGCGCTCGAGCTCCTCGACCCGCTGGCTCGTGACTTGCGCCTTCTCGAGAGCCTTGGACACTCGGTGAGGTTCGGGGCTCGCAAGGAGTCCCCCAACTGAGAAGAGGTCCTGCTGAATGGACTCGAGGAGCTCGCGTTCGAACTGCTGCGGTTCTGTGGCGCAGGCCAGACCCAGCGTGGCGTTTAGCTCATCGACCTGACCATATGCATCCACCCGAGCGTCGTCCTTGGGGACCCGGCCGCCGCCGAACAACGATGTCTCGCCGCCGTCCCCGGTTCGCGTGTAGATCTTCATGGCCGGGAAGCTAGGTGTTGCTCCCATGGACCGCCACTCCCGCCAAGTGGCGAATGGCTCTGTTGGACTCGAGCAGCGGCGGTTAGGATCAGAGGAAACTCGTTCGCGAGGAGAAGATTGATGACCCCGCTCGGCACGTCCGAAAACCCCGTGCGCGTTGCCATTATCGGGTCTGGACCCGCCGGGTTCTATACGGCGGAGCACCTGTTTCGTCAGAGCGAACTGTGCGTAAGCGTCGACATGTTTGAACGCCTCCCCATGCCGTTCGGTCTCGTGCGATTTGGCGTCGCACCCGACCATCAGAAGATCAAGAACGTGACGAAGTCGTTCGACCGCGTTGCCTCACGGGCGGAGTTCCGGTTCTTCGGAAACGTCGACTTCGGCACGGACATCACCCTGGAAGATCTGCGACGCCACTACGATGCGGTTTGCTTTACGACGGGCGCACAGACGGACCGCTCGATGGGCATTCCGGGAGAGGATCTGGCTCGCAGCCATCCGGCGACGGAGTTCGTGGCGTGGTATAACGGGCATCCTCACTATCGCGACTGTGTCTTCGATCTCTCGGTGGAGCGCGTGGCGGTCGTCGGCGTGGGGAACGTAGCGGTGGACGTCGCACGTATCCTGTGCCGGACTGACGAGGAGTTGGTGAAGACCGACATCGCGGACTACGCGCTTGATGCGCTGCGCGAGAGCCGAGTGAAGGAAGTGTACATGCTTGGGCGGCGGGGACCCGCCCAAGCGGCGTTCACCAACGCCGAGCTCAAGGAGTTGGGTGAGCTTGATGGGGCCAATCTCATGGTGCAGCAGTCGGAAGTCGAGCTCGATCCGCTGAGCCAGGCCGATGTCCAGGATACGGACGATCGCGCGATCGAGAAGAAGGTCCAGCTTCTCCAGAATTTTGCGCATCAGGAACCGAGGGGGAAGGCTCGGCGCCTCATGCTTCGGTTTCTGGTCTCGCCGACCGAGTTGGTGCCGGACGAAGCCGGACGCGTGGCTGGCATGCGGCTGGTCCGCAATGCCCTCCACCGGACCAGTGATGGATCGCTCAGACCCAAACCGACAGACATGTTCGAAGTTCTGGACGTTGGGATGGTGTTCCGGTCGGTCGGATATCGCGGGGTGGCACTTCCGGGTGTGCCGTTTGACGAACGGCGGGGCGTCGTGCCAAACGAAGGGGGCAGAATCCTCTCGCCGGACACCGAAGAATCGGTGGTCGGACTCTACGTGGCAGGGTGGATCAAGCGCGGCCCAACGGGCATCATCGGGACCAACAAGTCCGATGCGCGAGACACCGTCCGGCATATGCTCAGCGATGTGTCGACGGGTACCGTGTTGCGGCCGTCATCACGTGACCCCGACGCGATCGAGCGGCTGATGCGCGAGCGTCAGACCGAGGTGGTGAGCTACGACGACTGGCGGAAGTTGGACGCCCTGGAGGTCGAGCGCGGCAAGGCGGTAGGTCGACCGCGCATCAAGCTGACCTCGCGCTCAGAGGCATTGGCAGCACTCCGCGAAGCCTAGAGTGTGTGATCACCTGCCCATCTCGACCACGATCGAGTCGATGCGGGCAAGCATATCAGCGTATCGTGCGGTGTGGTTGTTCGCGATGACCGAGAAGATCCAGGTCTTCCCGTCCGGCCGCGCAACGTAGCCCGAGAGCGAATTCACATGGAATATGCTTCCCGTCTTTGCCATGACGCGACCGTCGAGTGGCGTCCCGACAAAGCGGTCCTGCAGTGAGCCACGCTGGCCAGCACGTGGCAGCGCGTTCAAGAACGGCGCGCCGTTTGGATGACGTTGCATGAAGGTGAGGAGCTGTACGATGGCTCCTGGGGACACCAGATTGCCGCTCGAAAGTCCGGAGCCGTCGCTCAGGGCGAACGCGGTCGAGTCGATGCCAACGGAGTCAATGAGAAACCGCCGCTCCACGTCGAGTCCGGCACGCCAGGATCCCGTGTCGGCAATCTCCTTGCCCAATGTCTTGAGTAGCATCTCGGCAAACCAATTCTGGCTGGAGTTGAGAATTGGGAAGACGAGGTCGGACAGGGGGCGTCCCTCGATCTCGGCAATCGCCGGAGCACCACGGCAGCTGCGATATCGGTCGGGGTCCTGTGTTGAGAGTGTGGGCCCTCCGACGCTGATCCCATGCCGCCCCAGCGCCTGTCGAAACGCGTCTGCGAAAAAGCGATTGGGATCGGGTACGGCGAAGTACTCAGTGCGCTCAGAGCTTCCGGCGGGGATGCCCCCCTCCGCCCAGATGAAGGATGTCCCTGGCTGCCGGAAGAAATCGATGGTCCGCCGCGCAGTCGAAGCCAGCGTGCGCGAGCGGTTCTCGAACAGGAACGTGCCGAAGTCGGGCGCAAACGATATCCGTGGCGGCGCGCCAACTGTCGCGCCGGGCGCGTAGGTCACATCGAGACTGTTGTCATTGAAGCCCAGTCCCGACACCGGCGCGGCGTACCACCAGTTGAGGTCGTACTGCTCCCAAGAGGGATGCACGAGCTCCGAATCGAAATAGCTACCGTCCCCGACAATCGCTCCGGTGACGTGGCGTACTCCACGGGCGGCGACTTGGGCGGCAAGCACGTCCATGCGCGTCCAAATCGAGTCGCACGCCCCTATGGCGAGCGTGTCGACCCCGTAGCAACGGGCCGAAAAGCTGGGATCCCCGCGACCGAAGACCACCAGATCGCCCTTGAGGACGCCGTCGATCACGGGTCCGGTTCCATACACGCTCGTTGTGCGTCGGCTCTCCGCGGGCAGCGACGCGATGGCCGTCGCCGTCACCACGAGTTTTGTGTTTGACGCCGGCACGAACAGGCGATCGGCGTTTCGGCTATAGCGAGTGCGGCCACGCTCGTCCACGACCACGACGCCCCACAGGGCACGGTTGAACCCTGGCGAGTCGAGGTGGCGCTCAATGCGTCGTCCCAGACCGCGCTGCGCATACGCTGGGATGGACATAGCGCTTGTAAGCGCCACCACCGCCCACAGGCATACCATTACTGGGCGTAAAGGGGAGATATTCATGACGAGGCGTGTCTCCAGAATGGTGACTGCTGCGGCAACCTAGGCGGGCCACGGTGTACCGTCAATGAAGGCGGAGGCGGATGAGTTGAACGTGATTCTCGGGCGGATAGACTGCGTGGTCGCATGAGCCGCTGGACGTGGGTCGTTGCAGGCGGTCTCCTGGCACTCGGTAGCGTTCGAGTGGCGGCGCAGGAACCGATCGACCGTGGACTCGTCGTCCGTGGCCTGACATTCGTCGGCAACCGTGCGATCGAAGACGCAACGCTGCGAATCTCTATTGGGACGTCGCAGTCGGGGTTCTTTGCTCGTTCGCCTGTGTTGCGCTGGACCGGGTTCGGGGAGAAGCGATATCTGAACGAGACCGAACTCCGCCGGGACGTGTTACGGATCACGGCGCTCTACCGGCAGAGCGGGTTCGTAGACGCGGTCGTGGACACCGTCATTCGGCGTACAACCACGGATGCCTATGTCCGCTTCATCATCCGCGAAGGTGAGCCCGTCAGGGTGACGGCGATCGAGGTCAAGGGAATCGAGTCGCTGCTCGACACGGCGAGGATCCGGCGTGCAATGCCACTCCGAGTGGGGGAACCCTTCAACCGGCTCTTGATGTTGGCATCGGCCGACACGGTCCTGCTGCGACTCGCCGACAAGGGGCACCCGTTTGGTGAGGTGTTTCGCAACTTCGATACCGATCTGCGTCGTCGGGAGGCCTTCGTCCGCTTCGAGGTCGATCCCGGTCCGATCGCGCGGATTGCGGACATTCAGGTTGTGGGAACTGACGAGGTCGACGAGTCCGTGGTACGGAATCGAATGACGATGGAACCAGGTGATCTGTTCCGGCAGCGCGACCTCTACCGCAGTCAGCTCGACCTGTACCGAACGCAACTCTTCGATTATGTGAGTATTGGATTGACCGAGCAGCAGGCAACGTCTGTGGATGAGCAGCCGGTCGATGTCCTAGTGCGGGTGGCGGAAGGCCCGAGGCGGCGACTGCGGTTCGGTGGCGGATACGGAACGATCGACTGTTTTCGTGCGCTCGGATCTTGGACGCTGTACAACTTCCTTGGGGGCGGACGCACGCTCGACCTCAGGGCGCGCTCCTCTCAGATTGGCGCGGGATCGCCCACGGCTCTGGGCTTCGAGAACTCGATGTGTCCGCAACTCGCAGAGGAGGATACGAGCCGGATCAAGTTGAACTACAACTTGACGGCCGGTTTCTACGAGCCGTTCTTCTTCGCGCGTCAAATGAGTGCCTCGCTGGAAGTCTTCGCCGAACGGTACACGGAGTTCCAGGCGTATTTGCGCGAGTCCGTTGGTGGGGACTTTGGAGTGACCTTCCGTCCAGGTGCGTCGCTGCCGATCACACTAACGTATAGCCTCTCGTACGGCCGCACTAAAGCCGAGGCCGCCATCTTCTGTACATACCTCAACGTGTGCCGGAACCAGGACGTCGAGGTCTTCGCGCAGAGACTGCGGCGGGCAACGCTCTCCCTTTCTGGGCTGCGTGATCGGCGCAACTCGGTGCTCAATCCGACGCGCGGAAGCTGGCTTGCTTCCGAGGTGCGGTTCGCAGCTCCCGTGATCGGTTCGGATACGCTCGTCCAATTCACCAAGGGTACAATCGAGTGGGTGTCGTACCGGCCGGTTGGCCGACGTGGGGCCTTCAGCGTGCGTGTGAAGCTCGGCACCATCCTTCCAGCCCAACTGGGATTCGAAGCGCAGGAACTGCAGTATGTGCCGACCGAAGAACGCTTCTACGCTGGAGGCGCCAACACGGTGCGCGGGTATGGCCAGAACGAGTTGGGACCGGTAGTGCGGGTGATCGATACGGTGATCACCCGCGAGGAACAGCAGGATGGTCAACCCGTGATGGTTGTTGACAGCATCATCCGCACGTCGGCCTCTGGTGGGAATGACATGGTGCTCCTCAACGCCGAGTTGCGGTTTCCCTTGGGAGGATTCGGGGGCAGGCTCTCCGGAGCGCTCTTCGTAGATGCTGGAGGCGTGTTTGCACGTGACAGCGTGAGGTCCGCCGGACCCGGCTTGCGCGTGACCCCCGGTGTCGGCATCCGCATTGCCTCGCCGCTTGGACCGATCCGCCTCGATGTTGCGTTCAACCCCTATCCCGTAGAGCCCAGTCCGCTGTACGCAAAGGAGGCGGGCGCGCTCGTTCTGGTGGATGATGCGTACCGTCCGGATCGGAGTCTGCTCGGCCGCTTTCGGCTTCACTTCTCGGTGGGGCAGCCTTTCTAGTGGCTCGCCGACTGCTGCTGGGCGCGGCGTTGGTCATCGCGTGGCTCGCCGCCACGGTGTTCGGTGCGGCAAGCGCCGCACTCCGCACGCAGGCGGGACGCCAGGTCATGGTCGATTGGGCAGTCACCGCCGCCAACGCCCGTATCAACGGGTCCTTCACAGTTGGGGCTGTTGGTGGCTCGTTCTTCCGTGGTCTCGAAGTCCGCGATCTGGCGGTGCGAAGCCGCATGGGGGACTCGATCCTGACCGCAGACCTCGTCGGGTTGCAGTACCGGGTTCGCGACCTGTTGAGTGGTCGGATCGTATTCGGCCAGTTGCGTCTCACGCGACCGCGGATGGTCATCGCGCAGCTCGAACCCGGCGAGCGAATCAACGTCGCGGAGCTCTTTGCAACCGGTGACGAAGAGGCGACTGGTCCGGGGCCGCTGGTCGCGTTCAACGACGTGCAGATCGACGGTGGGCAGATAGTGGTGAAGACACCGGTCGGTGCATCGGACCCAATCGCGGAACGTGAGGCAGGCTTGTACGGAGACTTGCAGGTGCGGCGGCTCGAGCAGCTCGACGCGCAACTCGCGTACCTGCGCGTCAGTTCTCCGGTCCCGGGCGCGCCGCTGCGCTTCGAGATCGACCGGCTTCGGGGTGATGTCTCGGACCCCAACCTGACGTTGAGAAATCTCCGAGGGACCATCCGGCTGTGGGGCGACTCCGTCGCACTGGACATCGACCGGGTCGTGTTGCCGGAGACACGGGCTGAGCTCGACGGGACCATACGGTGGGATGAGGGGCCGCTCCTCTTCGATCTCCGGGGACGAACGGAGGCCGGGTTCACAGACGACGTGCGAGGAGTAGTGCCAGCGCTCCCGGCCGGCTTGCGAGGCGCTGCCAATTTCATCGTACGGTCGCCCGATAGCACGGTGCTCGTGGTGTCTGGCGAACGGCTCGATGTTCGCGGCGCAGGTGGTGGTGAGCTCCGTGGCCGGCTCAACATGGTGTTGGGGCCGGGAGAGCGGCTGGCATTCGACCGAACCGACCTTGCGGTCGTACAGTTCGATCTCGAATACGTGCGGGGCTTTCTCGACACCTTGCCGTTTGCTGGGCGTGTGAGCGGCCGGATCGCCGCCGACGGCCCAACCGAACGTCTTGCCCTCGATGTCGATGCGATTCTGTTCGACTATCTCGTCCCGGGTCGACCACCGTCCTCGGTGTTGGGGCGCGGGATCGTCGCCGTGACGCCGGACGATTTCGTCTTCGACGCGTTCCAAGTGGAGCAGGCTGACATCAGTTTGGCCACCGTGCGTCGGGTGGCTCCATCCGTCGCGCTCAAGGGTCG
>CAJIBA010000045.1_pt1 | contig 19091 bp, 13 predicted proteins | sample 9199191 | NCBI WGS metagenome assembly CAJIBA01 (sample SAMEA7708289, study PRJEB35096) | sediment metagenome | biome: marine neritic benthic zone biome [ENVO:01000025]; feature: sediment [ENVO:00002007]; material: shallow marine sediment [ENVO:03000034] sea grass bed [ENVO_01000059] ... | reverse complement strand
GGTATCCACCGCTCCCCCCCTCATCAGCACGAGGCTCTCGTCGCCGATAAGAAAGCGGAGTACTCCCGCCTGCGGCCACGACAGCTGGCGAAGTGCCGACACGCGCCGACCGTCAGGTAGCCAGAAGGGAAGCGCGAATTCAGCGGTGGGGACGCGTGGTGCGTCGATCCCAGCGACCACAAGTCTGCGCGTTGTCACACCGAGTCGGAATGCGCGCCCCTGATCTCGCACATAGGCCACTCGCCCACCAGGCGAGAGTGCTGGCTCCAGCATCGTGTCGACTAGCGAGTCCGCCGCCAGCTCTCCAGCGCACGACACGTCGCTGATTGTGCCGACACCGATCGGCAGAAACGCGAGACAGCGATCGAAGTCGGACCGTCCAGCCTCGAGCCGACTGAAGACGATGAGGTCGTCGTGGACCGCTGGGTGCCAATCGTCACCCGGATTGAACGTGAGGCGGACTGGCGGAGCGGCACTCGATGGACCGAGCGGCTCGGGAGCGTCCACGGTGAACGGTGCGGTGTGATCGCACCCGGCTGCGCATATCGAGAGGGCCAGGATCACGATCGGTCGGAACCTCATGGACCCGGCTCTGGCGCTCAGCATTGGTGGGAAGCGCCTAAGGGGTACCGCTGCGCGACGTAGGCGTTCAGAATCTCGATGAACTCCTCGACGATGCGATCGCCTTTGAGCGTCACCTTCAGGCTGCCGTCGACGTAAACAGGCGCCTTGGGCTCCTCGAACGTGCCGGGCAAGGAGATACCGATATTGGCGTGCTTCGACTCACCAGGCCCGTTGACGATGCACCCCATCACGGCGACCCGCAGGTCTTCGACACCAGGGTGACGCTCGCGCCACACGGACATTTGGATCCGGAGGTACCCTTCGATCTGCTCGGCCATTTCCTGGAAGAACGTGCTCGTAGTCCGCCCACACCCGGGGCACGCGGTGACTTGTGGCGCAAAGCTGCGCAGTTCCAGGGACTGCAGAATTTCCTGAGCGACGCGAACCTCTTCGGTACGGTCACCACCGGGGGCCGGCGTCAGCGAGACGCGGATCGTGTCGCCGATTCCCTCCTGCAACAGGATAGCGAGGCCCGCTGCGCTTGCGACCATACCCTTCGTTCCCATCCCAGCCTCGGTGAGCCCTAGATGCAGCGGGTAGTCGGACCGCGGCGCGAGCCGGCGATACACTTCAACCAAATCCTGCACCTGCGACATCTTCACTGAGAGAATGATGTGGTCGTGCGGCAATCCAACCTGTTCGGCAAGCTCGGCAGATCGCATCGCACTCTCGACCATAGCGTTCAGCGTCACATCCTCGGCCGACAGCGGCTCGGCACGATGAGCGTTGTCGTCCATGAGCTCTGTCAGAAGATTCCGATCGAGTGAGCCCCAATTGACGCCAATGCGGACGGGCTTGCCGTGTGCAATCGCCACCTCGACGATGGTGCGGAAGTTCTCGTCCCGACGTCGCGCGCCCACGTTGCCCGGATTGATCCGGTACTTGGCCAGGGCGTTGGCGAGCGGCGGATGTTGGGTGAGCAGAATGTGCCCGTTGTAGTGGAAATCGCCGATGATCGGGACCGCGCACCCGGCGTCCGCGAGACGTGCGACGATCTCTGGCACCGCTGTCGCGGCAGCATCGTTGTTCACGGTCACGCGCACCAATTCGCTGCCCGCATCCGACAGCGCGCTCACCTGCGCCACGGTGCCCGCCACGTCGGCGGTGTCCGTGTTGGTCATGGACTGGACGACGATGGGGTGAGCAGCGCCGACGGGCACCGAGCCTACGTGAACCGTCGCCGTCGGCCTACGCGTCTGGGATTGCATGCCGGAAAATATAGAGAGGCGGGCGACCGTTCGACGATATCCGAGGGCACCAGCCGCTCGGTCCCTCGATCATGCGGCCGTCGTCAGCGCTAGCACAGGGAGTTCCAGTCGACCTCGAACGCACCAGTGCACTCGGGACACGTGAGACCCACAGGCTGATCCCCACCGACCTGCGCGCGTGCGCGGCACGCGGGACACACGACATACTGGAGACCGAAGCCCACTTCGGTCACACGCTGTGCCCCGCGATCCGACGGGTCCCACTGCACCACGCTCCACAGGGCGGGTTTGCCGTCTCGAGTCTCCACCAGGGCGTTCGGAACGGGAACGTTTCGCATATTCACGTTCAACACCAGCATTCCCGATCCACCAGCACCAACCACGACGTACCAAGCACCCCGTCGCAATCCGTAGACGCCGGGAGCCTTGACGCGCGCCCACTGCTTGGCCGACATCACACGATCCTCCTGCTCATGGCGCGAGATCTGCTGCCTCCCCCCCCAATACAGCCCCACCCGAGCCCCCGCTGTTTATCGCGCGTCGCCGTTCCGATCCAGGACCCGAGAGGCCAGAGCTGTCATCCCGCGCAAACTACAAGGACAAGGCTAAACGCGAAATCGCTGGGCACGAAAAACGGGGCGACAGATCGACTGCCGCCCCGTCCGCCCCAACAGGATGGCCCGCTCAGCCACACTCGCTGAACCCGCACACGTGGCATTTCATGCATCCTTCGGCGAACTCCAGTTGCGATCCGCAGTCGGGACATGCACCGGCGTGTTGCTCGGCGTTCAAGTGACGATGCTCGACGAGCGCTTCAGGCGCACCAGGGACCGCCTCGGCCAACGAGCGCACCACCACGTTCTGGGTCCGCCCAGATTCCTCCAGCAAGTCTTGCTGCACGCCCTGCTTGTCCTGCATCCACCGTTCGATCGCGATGCCGACGGCATCCGGGACCGACAACACCTTGTTGGGTCCGAGGCCGACCGCCCGATCCGACGAGATCATGCGGAGTTGGCGGTGGATCTCCTTGATCGGAATACCCGACCGGAGCGCCAGCGAGATGAGCCGTCCGATGGCCTCCACGTCCGCCATCAGCGCGCCGCCTGCCTTGCCAAGGCTCATGAACATCTCGAACGGCTGCCCGAGATCGTCTTCCGTGATCGTGACGTAGAGTGTGCCCAGCGGGGTCTCCAGTCGGCGTGTGGCACCGCGGAGGAGCTCGGGCCGGGATCGCTTTGCACGACGCTGAAGATTCTCGGACTCCACTTCGTGCATCTTGTGCTGCGTGCGGAGCAACTCTGCTTCGAGCTCAGCAATCGTCGCCTTGAGCTCAGCCACCTCCGTCGCACGCCCTTCTGACTCGGCACCCTCGGCCTGCCCCTGCACCTTCTTCGCAGTCTTCCCGGTCGACAACACCTGCTGATCGCGGCTGCCGTCGCGATACACGGTCACGCCTTTGCACCCCATGTGATACGCCATCTCGTAGATCGCGCGAACATCGTCCTCCGATGCCGCATTAGGGAAGTTGCACGTCTTACTGATCGCGCTATCTGTGTGCTCCTGGAATGCGGCCTGCATGCGGATGTGCCACTCCGGCGTGACGTCGTGCGCCGTCACGAACACCCGGCGCCACTGTTCCGGCACTTCGGGGAAGTCAATGTGACCCTCTTCGGCAATCCGCTGAATCAGGTTCTCCGAATACCAGCCTTCGCGCTTGGCCGTCGCCACGAAATCGTCATTCACGTCGGGCATCAGCACCCCAGCCTGATTCCGCATGAAGGCGACCGCGAAGAGCGGCTCGATACCCGACGAGCACGCAGCGATAATCGAGATGGTCCCCGTCGGAGCCACGGTGGTCAAGTTGCAGTTTCGCAGTCGGCGCTCCGGCCGCACCCGATTCCCGTCGGCCGCTCGCGCGCAGGATTGGTCTGGTCCCCAGATGCTGCGGTCCCATTCCGGGAACACACCACGCTCTCGGGCCAGACGCTCACTCTCCACCTTGGCCTCTTCGTCCACGAACCGCATCAGGCGCTGTGCCCACTCGATCGCTTCGTCCGAGTTGTACGGCACGCCCAGCCGAATCAGGAAGTCCGCCCACCCCATGATGCCCAGTCCGATGCGCCGGATCCGATTCGCCAACGCGGTGATCTCGGGAAGCGGATACCGATTCACGTCGATCACGTTGTCGAGAAAGTGCGTACACAGGTGCACGGTGCGCCGCAATCCGTCCCAATCGACATCACCGTCATGCACAAAGGTCCCAACGTTGATCGAGCCCAGATTGCACACGTCATAGGGGAGCAGCGGCTGCTCCCCACAGGGATTTGTCGCTTCGTAACTGCCCAAGTGCGGCACCGGATTGTACACGTTGGCTTGGTCGATGAAGAAGACCCCGGGCTCTCCGGTCCTCCACGCGCCGTGCACGACCTTGTCGAACACCTCACGTGCATCGAGCTGCCCTACCACCTCACCACTCCGTGGATGCACGAGGTCGTACGATGTACCGTGCTCGACAGCCTGCATGAACGCATCGGTGACCGCCACCGAGATATTGAAGTTCGTGATCTTGGTGATGTCGTTCTTGCACGTGATGAAATCGAGAATGTCCGGGTGATCGACCCGCAGAATGCCCATGTTGGCGCCGCGCCGCGTCCCGCCCTGCTTGACGACCTCGGTCGAGGCATCGTACAGCGACATAAATGACACCGGGCCGGACGCCACCCCCATGGTGGAGCGGACGACGTCGTTCGTGGGACGCAGTCGCGAGAACGAGAAGCCCGTGCCACCACCCGACTGGTGCACCAACGCCATGTTCCGCAGCGTGTCGTAGATGCCGCTCTTGCCCGAGGAGAGCGCATCGTCGACGGGAAGCACGAAACAGGCCGACAACTGGCCCAGCGGACGCCCGGCGTTCATCAGCGTGGGACTGTTCGGCATCCACACGCGGGTCGCCATCAACTCGTTGAACGTCTCCGCCAAAGCCTCCACCGCGCCGGCACTCGCCCCATACCGGCTGTCCGCGGCCGCGATGGTACGGGCCACGCGCCACAACAGGTCTTCCGGCTCCTCGACGGGTTGTCCCGCATCATCCTTCACGAGATAGCGGCGCTTCAGCACCGTGATGGCGTTCTCGCTCAGCTGTGGTGCCATCCGCTTCTCGGTTCGTTCCCCAAATGCCATCGCTGCCCCGCTCAAGGTGGTGAGGAGTCCCAATTGTCGAAAAGTAATCCCTCTGAAGAGTCGGCCGGCTGTTCCAAGCGGCGGAGCAAGCTAGAAATCACGCGCAGCACACGCAAGTGGCGGCGGACCTCCCTGCGTCGCGGCCCTCCCGCGTATTCACATCACATATCTGCTTTCGGGCCATGATAAGGGGAGATTCCGGCTCGGTGTGGCTTGGCCTGACCGACCTGCTGCGCCTAAGTCCAGCGAATCCGCTCACGCAACGCCGTATCCGCCGGCCGCACCCGCTCGAGCGTGACTTGCACCAAGGACGACCGCGCCAGGCGCGATGGAGGCACTGGGATCGATCACGCCGCTGGCGCGGATTAGGGAGAACGACCTTGAATCGGCAGGCGGAACCAGCTGGCGACCGGCTGACCACCCCGGGTCGCCGGCGTGTAGCTCATGCGACGGCGTGCGTAGCGAAACGCGGCCAGGTCGAACACGGGGTTGCCGGACCGGGTATGCCAATCCATCTGCCCCACACTCCCATCCGCCAACACTTTGACCCACAGGACCGCGCGCGGGCTGCCTTGTACCCCCTCCGGAAGGGGAATGAATGGTGCCTCATTCGCGCGCGGCGCCCGACTGTAACAACTCCCGTCCTTGTTGTAGTCGGGTCCCGGAGCCGTACAGTAGTCGACCTTGGGCGGGGCTGGTGCCGGCTCCACGGGCCGACGTCTCACGAGCGCGGGCACCGGCACGCGGACGGTCTCGCCACGTCCCACCGGCACTGAGGTATCGAAAGTCTCGTAGTTCGTGCGGGACACCCGGATCTTGTAGGTGCCCGGCTCGAGCTCCAGAATCGTGTCCGTCTGCACCTCGCCGTCCAGCGACCACCGGGCAAGCCGCGGCACCGAGGTCAGGACCAACGTTCCCGTAGGAGGTAGCGCAGACGCCGGTGGCGGGACGACACTGTCCGGCGGGGCGGTCGTCGAGTCGCCTGCCTGCATCGAGTCGGCGGTAACCAACGACAGCGAGTCGCTGACAATGCCGGACGAGTCCTCAGGTGGCACGAGTGGCCCGGCCTCACCCCCACTCGGCATCCAGGCCTCCAGAAACGGGAGCGGCCACACCGCATCCATCATGAAGTACCAGTATCCGCCGGCGCCACCTAGACCGAGGAAGAGAACGACGAAGACACCGACCAGCACGCCGCCTCCGCGCTTCGCTTCTCTCCCGCGCGGCGTGAGCCGCGCCTCGGGAATTGGCGTAGTGGGTGTCGTTGGCGGTCCACCCGTCGGAAGACCTTCGACCAGGATCTCATCGGACGGGATGACGGTCGTGGGCATCTCGGCGACTGACGTCCGCAGCGTCTGCTCGCCGGATCCCAATCCGCCCTGCAACACAGCCGCCAACTCCGCGGCTGACTGAAAGCGGTCTTCGGGCGCTTTGGACATCATCCGGCGTATCACCGCATACAGCTCGCGTTCCGCCGCCGTGCCCAACGCCGGCGTCGGGAGCTCATCCATGATGTGCTTGTAGCCGATCGAGAACGCGTCCTCGCCGTCAAACGGTACCGTTCCTGTCAGGCACTGATAGGCTACGACTCCCAAGGAGTAGAGGTCACTGCGACCGTCCAGCGACTGCGCCCGTGCCTGCTCGGGGCTCATGTAATGCGGCGTACCGATGGACATGCCCGTCCCGGTGAGGCGGGTTCCAGTGGCCGCTTTGGCGATGCCGAAATCCGTGAGCACTGCGTGGCCAAGCTCGTCGAACATGATGTTGTCGGGCTTGATGTCGCGATGCACGATGTCGTGCTCGTGCGCATAGTGCAGGGCACCAGCGGTTTCGACCAGCATTCGACGGATTTCATCGACGCTCAGCTTGCGTCGTTGTTCAATCAGTCCCGAGAGCGATCCGCCACGGAGGTACTTCATCACGAAGAAGATCACGCGGCCGGACTTGCCTACACGGTAGATCGGGATGATGTGGGGATGCTCCAGTCGGCCCGCCGTGCGCGCCTCACGCTGAAACCGTTCGACGAACTGCTTGTCGAAGGCCAGGGAGAACGGCAGGACTTTGATGGCGACCTCGCGTTCGAGATGTCGATCCCGCGCCCGATACACGATGGCCATCCCGCCCCGGCCCAACTCGCACTCCAGATCCCACTCGGCGTGCAGGGCATCACGGACAGCTTCGAACTCACTCGGTTCCGGCGCGTCGTCCCGCGGAACCCCGGTCACGGTAGAAAAATCGAGACCGCAGGCAGGGCAGAACTTCGCGTGGTTGTCAGTTTCACCACCGCAGCGGGAACAGTACATCGCGTCTCCCGATGTCACTGTAGCACAGAAACCACCTTAGGGGGAACAGGCAACTTATGTGCCCCGTACCTCCAACGTGGTTTCTCGCTCAAGACGCCCGTTTTCCTGGGGATCCTCGACGATGACGCGAAGCTGGTACCGCCCAGGCTCGAGAGCGCTGATATCCACGGTTTGCAAAATGCGGGTAGTGGGGCCGGACGCCAGACCCTCGAATCGAAGCGAAATCGGCGGGCCGCCCCCTCCAAAGAGACGCTTGAAGAACCCGAAAATCCCACCGCCACCTTCTTTCTTGACTTCGAGCCGGCTGCGGTACGCGTTGCCCTCCGCAAGTCCGTGGATCTCGTAGTAGACGTGCAGCGTGTCCGTTCCCGAAAAACGGGCGGTCGGACTCAGGTCGACGCTGTCCGCACCCGATACCCACGTGAGGCCCGATCCCACCCGACCCACGATGAGATCGCTCATCTCGAAGGCTGCGGCGAAGTCCGGGATGCTGAGGGAATCCTCGAGGAGTTGGCCAGCAACGGCGCGGCTCTGCTCGAGTACCACCCGCAGGATGTATGCTCCTTGCGGCACCGGTACGGTCACAAACCCCGTCATGTGATCGTCATCACCAAACACTCCTGCCCTCGTGATTGCCCGTGTTGTATCGAGGTACAGCACGGCCTCGCCCTCCTCAGACGTGATGGCGACACGTAGCCCGACCCGATACGTCACCCCTTCGCTCGACGCCTCCGGCACGAGCGACGATCCCGGTACGGCAAAGACCAGGAGTGCCTGTGCACCGCGACCGGTCGCGTCGCCCACGAGATGCCGGCGCACCACGCCGCGGAGATCTCGCTCGTAGCGCAACGGATAGGCGTCGGTGGTGGTCCCGATCTCGACTGCCCGCTTCCCGAACCGGCGCTCCTCAGTGAGGACCCTGGCAAGGGCGGTCTGGGAATAGGTGCCTAGACGCTGGTACATGGGATCGAGCACGCTTCTCGAGCTGAACAGCTCCGACGCTTCGGGCGCACCGGGCGCGCCGGTCTGCAACTGGACCGCCGCCCCCGCACCCAACACGTCGGCCAGGCTCTCCACCAACTTGTAGTCTTGGATGTCGTCGGCGACGAAATGGAAGATCAAGTTCTCGTCGGGCCGCTGGTAGAGCCACGACTCATTCAGATCCACCCCCGATGCGGGGAAGAATGCGCGGTCATCAGGCTCACCATGCCGCACATAGATGATCCCACGATCGTCAAACACTTGCTGCTCGGTTCTGAACGGATGGATGACATCGTACTGCCGATGCCGGGACATGAGCGGGAATTGGCTCACGGCGTAGAAGTACCGCCGGTAGTGCTCGGCGAGCCGCTCTCCGGGGACGCGGACATCTGCCACATCCCGTCTCCGCCAGAAACCCCTGAGCCACTCTGTCCGGTCGTCGACCCTCACCGAGTCAAAGGTCGCGAGCTCCAGCGGCGTAGCCGCCCAGCCGAGATCTTCTCGGTAGAGTGCCGTGGCGGCATCCGAGCCGGAGAGCGCTGCCCCGCGGAAATAGGCTCGTTCCCCCGCGCGTAACCGTCCCACGAAGTACAGCGACCGAGCAATCTCGAAAAAGCCGATGCCCGAGTCACCACCGACCGACAGATAGTCGCGGAACGCCGCCACCGCGGAATCACCGCTCCCCATCATGCGCTCGAGCCGCCCTCTGGCGAGCTGCACAGCTGCCACTTCCGCGGCCGACGTGGTGGCCGCCGTGCGCACCGCCTCCAGGGCTACCTCCAACCGCGGTCGGATACGTTGCATGAGAGCCGTTTGCGCGAGTTCTACAACACCCTCAGCAAACGTTGGATCGGCGGCCGCCGCGCCTGCAAACGCGGACACGGCCTTGGACAAGTAGTCCCGGCCCAACATTTGGCGGATGTTCTCAAACGGAATGACCGACGATTCTCCCATCGCCAACTCGGCGAGCCCTAGCCCGTACCACGGATAGGGCCAGGTGGGCTCGAGCTCCGTGGCCCACTCGAACTCCCCCCCCGCATCGTCGTAGTGCGAGTTTGAACCTGTCACCTCGCCCAATCGGTATGCCAGGAATCCGAGACGGACGTGCAGCATCGCGTTGTCCCGATCGACCCGTGCGACGTCGATGAGCGCTGCCTCCATCTCGCGGAGCATCGTGCTATCGCCGAATGCCGCGAGTTCTTCGCGGAATTGCTCGATCGAGTCGCGCTGAGCGGGCGACTGGGCCGCGGCAGTCACCGCGAGCACAAGACCGAGAATGCCAGTGACGAAGGGACGCATGGGAATCACGACTCTCATACCCATTCGGGTGCGGTTACGATCCGTCAAGCGGCGCATGTGACCCGGCGGCCGGCCCACCAGCCACAGGAAGAGTGGAACCTCAACCATAGCAACGAGCTACGGTAGTTCCCCGGTTGACCGCCATTTTCTCGGGGTGTTACCTTGCGACCACCATAGACTCTTCACCGACATGCCCGCCACCTGTTACACCGACTCGGGGGCGCGGAACGACTCTTGCCACTTCGTGTCGCCAAATCACGCCGACCGATGAGCCATGTCGGCACGCTCGGGTGAAACGTAATGGGAATCTTCGGTAGCTCCGATTCTTCGACGGGACCGCGACCCTCAGCGGGCATCACGACCTGTCCATCGTGCGGCAGCACGGTCGTCCCTGGGATGCCGTTCTGTCCTTCGTGCGGGAAGCGCATTCGCGCGGCCCTCGAGGGACCGGACTGTCCGCGATGCGGTACCGCGGCGCTGGAAGGGACCCAGTACTGTCCGGCCTGCGGTCAAGACCTCACCGCACCGCCGCCCCCTTCACTCGCGCCGCAGGAGGCCAAACCGCCGTCCGGATTCACATTGGTGTTGCTCGACGAGGGCGCGGAAGTCATCGGCCGATTCGATCTGGCCGACGGAGAGACCTCGATCGGTCGCGACGGCGCCGACCTCGAATTCAGTGACGACGTGTTTATGTCGCCGCTGCACACCAAGCTCACGGTCTTCGGCGATACAGTGCGGGTGCGCGATCTTGGAAGTCGCAATGGTACGTGGCTGTTCATTGGGAAGCCCCGCCGACTGGAAGACGGCGATCGCATTCTGGTCGGTTCCCAGGTGCTGGAGTATCGACGGCTTGGGTACCCGGGACCCAACCCTCCGGAGCGCGATGCGACCCGCCGCATGGGGAGCCTGGTGCCAAGTGCGGATATTGCCTGCCTCACGCAACTGCGGGCCGACGGCTCAGCGCGAGATGCAATCCACCTGTCTCCGGGCCGGAATGTCCAACTCGGGCGCGAGTCGGCCGACTACTGTTTCACCTATGATCCGTCGATGAGCGGCTCGCACGCCGAGATTCGATCCGAAGACGCCGACTTCGTCGTCGCCGACCTCGGCAGCCGCAACGGGGTGGCGATCGCCGTGCGCGGGACCTTGGACCTAGTCGAGAACGCGCGGATTCTCGTGGGCGACAAGATGCTACGGCTGGAGCGGAAGCGTTGAAGGCATGTAGCGTCTGCGGCGCCGAGTGGTCTGACGAGACGAGATTCTGTCCCAACGACGGGACGACGCTCCGCGCGGCGGAGGGCCCGGACCTGATCGGCACCGTGATCGCTGATCGCTACCACATCCATACGAAGTTGGGCGAAGGTGGGATGGGGACTGTGTATCTCGCCGAGCACGTCAAGATGGGCCGCAAGAGCGCGATCAAGGTCATGGCGCAGTCCATGACGAACGACCCGGACGCCATCGCCCGATTCAAGCGCGAGGCGGCTAACGCGGCTCGTATCAATCACCCCAACGTGTGCGCCATATACGACTTCGACGAGACACCCGAAGGCGTCATCTACCTCGCGATGGAATACATCGAGGGCGAGACATTGAGCGACGTGCTCCGGCGGGACGGCATGCTCGCGCCGGACCGGGCCGCGACCATCGTCCAGCAGACTGCGGAAGCGCTGCAAGCGGCCCACGATCTTGGTATCGTCCACCGCGACCTCAAGCCCGATAACGTCATGATCACCAGAGGCCGGGGCGGGAGTGAGACGGTCAAGGTCGTGGATTTTGGAATCGCGAAGGCCATGTCCGCGGAAGAAGGTCAGAAGGTCACCAAGACGGGATTGGTCGTCGGCACCCCTGAATACATGAGCCCTGAGCAACTGTCCGGCGACGTGCTCGACGGACGAAGCGATGTCTATTCACTCGCGCTGGTGTTTTATCGAATGCTCACGGGTACACTGCCGTTTCACGCGGACAGCGCCCAGGAGCTGATGATCAAACGCCTCACGGACAAACCGCTCCGTCTCAGTGAGGCCCAGCCAGCGGGACAGTTCTCCGATCGGCTGCAGCTTGTCATCGACAGAGCACTCGAGCGCATGCCTGGCGACCGCTACGTGAGTGCCGCGACCTTTGCCACCGATGCGCGAGAGAGTGTGCAGGGTATGACGGTGCCCACACCGGTGAGCGAGGCCGCGACCCAGTTGATCGATACGGACACCACGGAGCAGGTCCCGCAGACGCGCGTCTCTCACGCGCCCGAGCCACCGACGCTCCCAACCCCCGCTCCCCTGCCATCGCCGACCTCGTCCGGCAAGAAACGCCCGATCGCCGCGATCGCCAGCACGGTCGCGGTCATCGCCGTTGGCGGTGGCACCGCCGCGGTCATGCTCGGCACGCTCGGTGGGGACGACGGTCCCGCTGTGCCTGCTGGCACGGAAGACACGACGATGGGCCCGCCGGTCGCGCTCGGACTTGACTCCGTTGGCGACCCTGGAAGTGCCGTCATTCCCGTCGGCGCCGGCGAACACCAGGACAGCGACGTCGCTCGGTCGATTCCGCCGGTGTCTGAACGTCCGAGCCGCGAGGCACCCGTCGTCGCCCCGCTCGACACTGTGGCGGTGCGGCAGCGCTTGATTGCCCTCGGCCGACAGATCAGGTTACCAACAGCACGTGCGACCGCGCGACGAGAAGCCGAAGAGGGATATCGCAATGCCCGATTGCCCAACAACCTTCGCGCACTTGCTGCGTCGTTGGTCGCAGAGTCGTACGACGAAGACAACGACAATCGTCCGTTAGAGGCCTGCCGGTGGATTGCGAATGCCATCGCATTGGACCCAGGCAATGACGCCTACCGCTCGTACCAAAACGTGATGCTGGGGTGCACGCCGTGAAGCTGTTCGGCTCGAAGGACTCGGGAATCAAGATCTCGATCTTTGGCAAGACCGACGTCGGTCGCACTCGAGACCACAACGAGGACTGCTTCCTCGTTGCCGACCTTTCACAAAAGAAAGCATCGCTGCTGCCCGAGGTGCGGGAGCACGAGGTGGGGCCCAAGGGCTCTCTGTTGGTTGTCGCAGATGGCATGGGGGGCGCCGCGGCAGGAGAGGTCGCCAGCCAACTGGCCACCGAGGTCATCTACGATCACATGCTGACCGTATGGCACCCGGACGGGAAGAACACCCCCCAGCAGTTCGCGTTTCGGCTCAAGGAAGCCGTCGAGCTCGCGAACGGCCGCATTCACCTCTATGCGAAGGAGCATCCCGAGCTGCGAGGCATGGGGACCACCACCACCGCCGTGGGCGTGTTCGACGATCACCTGTTTCTGTCGCAGGTCGGTGATTCCCGTGCCTATTTGATTCGGGACGGGGTCGGAATTCAACTGACCAAAGATCAATCTCTGATGCAGCGTCTCATCGACGCCGGCGAGCTCACCGAGGAGGAAGCCGAGCGCAGCGAACGCAAGAACATCATTCTGCAGGCGCTGGGACCGGAAGAGAAAGTCAGAGTCGACCTGACCACTCAGCAGATCCGGCGAGGGGATCGTGTCGTGCTCTGTTCGGATGGCCTGTCTGGCCAAGTGGGTCGGGAAGAGATCGCGCACCTCGCGTCGCAGGACAATAGAGAACTGGTCGCGGTCTGCTCCGAGCTCATCGATCTGGCAAACGAACGCGGTGGTCCCGACAACATCACGGTCGTGATCGCACGATTCGACGGCGCTCGGCTCGTACCGCCAGACGGCGGGGACGAGGTCGGCCATCAGGTGTATCCGTTGCTCGATCCAGAGTCGGCGACCCAACCCGTTCCCGTATACAAGGGTCCTCATCCCCCCGCTCCTGAGAGCAAGGCGCAGACGATGATCGCCGGCATCATCGCGGCAGGCATCACGGTGGCATCGTTGTTGTTCGCCGTGCTGGGCCTCTGAGCGACGAGCGTGTGAAACCGAAACTCCGAATCCTCGACGGCGCCCGAAGTGGGTACACCGTCGTCTTCTCGAAGCCGAGCATCACGCTGGGACGCCATCCGGGCGCTGATTTACAGTTCGACCCCGACGCTGATCTCGACGTCTCAGCACGCCACGCGACAGTGGTTCGCAAGGGCCCCACCTGGCTCGTCCGCGATTTGGGAAGCACCAACGGAACGTTCGTCAACGGTCACCGGATTCGCGGTGATACGGTCCTCGACGATACTGACCAAATCCAGCTCGGCCAGTATGGCCCCCGTACCGAAGTACGACTCGTGCCAGACGACACCCTGGACGGGGTCGTCGAGGACGCCACCACACCGCCCCCACCGCGCGCCACCGAACAGCCGCTGCGGCCAACCGATGCGTCGCATGGGAGCACGACCCAGCGCATTCGGGTTGAGGTCAGTCGGCAAACGAAGCGGCTTCGCGCCGCGGTCGCGGTTCTCGTGATCGCTTTTGTGGCCGTCTCGATGGGATTCCTCTACTTCACGCGGCAGCAAGAACGGCGTCGGGAGGCAGAGATCGCCGAGATGCAGGCACGCACCGACAGCATCCTGCGGGAATCCGCAACGGTCATTCAGGAGCTGCAGGGCCAGGTCGAGGGGCTTGCGACGAGTCTCACGGCCTCGCGCAGCGAGGTGGCGCGCCTGCAAGGCGAGCTGTCGATGGCCCTGGCTTCAGGGAATACCGACGACGTGGCACTGCTCAGAGCGCAACTCGACGCGGCTACACAGGCCCTGACGTACCAGTATGCTGCCGCGCGCGTCGACTACAGAGACATCGTCGACCGTAACCAATCGGCCGTGGCGTTGATCTGGGTCGATTTTGGAGGTGGTCAGATCTTCACCGCCACCGCCTTCGCGGTTCGTGACGATGGCGTCCTCCTGACGAACCGTCATGTGGTAACTGGCGAGAGCGGGACGGACCAGCCACGGCGCATCGCCGTGCGCTTCGCCGACTCGGAGCAGACGTGGCGCGCCCGCGTCCTCGCGACGTCGCCTGAGGTCGATCTGGCCGTCATCAAGGTCGATCTACGGAGCCGGGTCCCAACGGTCCATGGGCTCAGTCGGCGACCCACGCTCCGTCAGGGAGATCCTGTTGCCATCATTGGGTTCCCGATGGGAACGGAACTCCCGATGAGCGGCGAGGTGGCGCGCACGAGCTTTTCAGCAGGCTCAGTGAGCAAAGCGTTGACCGACGTCGTCCAAATCGAGGGCTACGGGGCCTCAGGCGCCAGCGGGAGCCCAATCTTCGATCGTGACGGGCAAGTGGTCGGGATCCTCTACGGCGGTCGCGACGTGCCAGGTGGGCGGCTGCTTTTCGGCGTACCGTCGACCTACGCCATCGAGCTCCTGCAGCAAGTTCCCTAACTGAGGTAGGCCACGGCAGCTCTCACCCCACCATCGTCAGCCCGGCGTGACGCTCCCGAGCACCCTCACTCCGCTGGCGCCTGTCGCGTCCGGCACATTGCCGGGAAGACCCCGCGCGGTCCGCCATCCCAGATACGCAAACGCGACCGCCTCCTTCGCGTCTCCGTCGAAGAACTCCTCCTCGAAAATCCTGAGCGGCCACGAGGGGAGATGGCACCGCACCCGCGCTAGCAGCGTCGGGTTGCGGGCTCCCCCACCTGACACCACCAGGTCACGCGCCCCCTCCGCCTGGCTCGGCAGCCACCGTTCGATCTGCTGTGCCACGGCACGGGCTGTGAGCTCGAGGGCGGTCGCCACACAATCATCACCGCTCGACCCAGGATCGGCGTCACCCACCATCTGGATGAGCTGCTGCGCATAGGCCTCGCCGAAGCGCTCGCGGCCCGTGCTCTTGGGTGGCGCAGCCGCGAAATACGGGAGTTTCAAGAGCTCGTCGACCACGGACACGGACGCACGACCAGCCGCAGCCCGTCGCCCCCCCTCATCGAACGTGGTCCCCGGTGCAGTGCGGCGGGCGACCGCATCCATGACGGCCACCCCTGGACCGGTGTCGAAGGCGATTGCGCCCTGGAGCACGCCCCGCCGCGGCACCCACGTAACGTTGGCCATCCCGCCGATGTTGAGCAGCGCCCGTCCGCGGGTGGAGTGGCCAAACACCATGACGTCAGCAATCGGCACCAATGGGGCTCCCTGCCCTCCAGCAGCCACGTCCCGGGCGCGGAAGTCGCTCACGACTTGCACACCCAGCGTCTCTGCGATCGTCGCCGCGCAACCGAGCTGAAGGGTCGCTTCTCCCGGCTCATGCCACACGGTTTGCCCGTGCGAGGCGACCAGCGCCAATCGATCGACGCCTACCCCCACTTGGTCGAGCAGGGCTTGCGCCACCCGCGCGAACCGCGCACCGAGCCGTCGGTGCAGCCGTGCAATGTCCTGCGCTGATCCCTGCGCGATGACATCGAGCAACGCCTCGCGCTCACTGATATCGTACGGGTCCGTGCACCAGCCCTCTAAACGCACCGACGTCTCGTCGTCGATCCGGACAAGGGCCGCGTCCACCCCATCCAAGGAGGTCCCGGACATGAGTCCCAGCACCAGATCACTCACGAAATCACCGGTGGCGGATCGCCCGCCACGAGGCGAACGACGCCGCCCGCGTGGGCCAGGAGTCGTGCTGCCTCATCCGCTTCCACTCCGCGTCGCACCATCACAATGGCGAGCTTGACGGACCCACTGGCCTCCCCGATCGCGCGACGCGCGGTGGCTCGATCGACCCCACAGCTCTCCATCACGATGCGCTCGCCTCTGTCACGCAGCTTTTCCGACAGAGCCATCAGATCAACCATGAGGTTGCCGTACGCCTTCCCCAGCCGGAGCATGGCCCCCGTCGTGACCGTGTTCAGCACCAGCTTGGTCGCCGTACCCGCCTTGAGTCGGGTGGAGCCAGTGAGGACTTCCGGACCGACCCGCACCGCGATCGTCGCGTCGCAGGTCTCCGCCAGGCTGTGGGGGGGGTCGGAACAGGTCAGCAGCACCGTCCTCGCACCGTCCGCCTGTGCGCGTTCGAGTGCTGCGGCGACAAAGCGCGTCGTGCCGCTCGCGGCAATCCCCATCACCACGTCGTCGGCCGACACCGCGATGTCGTCCAGTGCTCGCTGGGCGGCTTCCGGATCGTCCTCGGCCCCTTCCTGGCTTCGCTGCAGCGCAGGAGCGCCGCCAGCGATGATCCCGCGTACCATCTGCGGATCGGATCCGAACGTCGGTGGGCATTCCGCGGCGTCGAGCACACCAAGACGGCCACTCGTGCCTGCCCCAACATAGATCAGTCGGCCGCCAGACTGAAACGCGTCGACGACGAGGTCGATGACACGCGCGATGTCGTGGCGCACCGCGTGCACCGCAGTCGGTACCGTCCGGTCCTCACGATTCATGAGTTCGACAATCTCCAACGCCGTCGCGGTATCGATGCTCGTTGTCTCGGGATTACGACGCTCGGTGAGGCGTGGGTCGATGAACTCGGGAGTGGTCATGCGTGCCGTCCAGCCGGTGTAGATTTCTGACAAAGGTTGTCTGCCTCGAGTATTCGGTCAACGTAGCCTCATTGCAACCGAACGAGTCATGAGAATACCACTGATCCTGGCACTCGCCATAATGGCCGCCGCCTGTGCGCGGCCCGCGTCCCCCGATGCCCTCGACCCGGCACCCGCGTTCTTAATCCCGGCGGACTGGCCTCTGTTCGCCCGCACGGTCAGTGTATCGGCACCTCGCACCATGGTCACCTCGGTCCATCCCCGCGCGAGCGAGGCCGGGGTCATCATTCTCCGTAAGGGCGGCAACGCCGTCGACGCGGCCGTCGCCACAGGGTTTGCGCTCGCGGTGGTGCATCCTTCCGCGGGGAACATCGGAGGTGGTGGGTTCATGGTGGCGCGCCTGGCTGACGGGCAGCTGTTCGCATTGGACTATCGCGAGACGGCTCCGGGACGCGCGACGCGAGACATGTACCTCGACTCGTTGGGGCATCTCACGGATCGCAGCGTGACTGGACACCTCGCGGCCGGTGTGCCCGGCAGTGTCGCTGGGTTGGTTGCCGCGCAGGACCGGCATGGAAGACTGCCACTGGCCGCCGTGATGGAACCCGCGATCCGCCTCGCACGGGAAGGCTTCGTGCTCGACGCCCATCGGGCTCGAGGGTTGGCATGGGCGGCGCCCCGCCTGCGACGGTTCGAGGCTTCTCGTGAGACGTTTCTCCTCCCGAGTGGCGACGCACCGTCGGTGGGAACGCTGTTCGTTCAGTCCGATCTCGCACGCACGCTCCAGGCTATCGCCGATAGCGGCGCCCGCGCGTTCTACGAGGGGCACATCGCCGATCTCATCGTGACAGAGATGGATCGCGGTGGTGGGCTCATCTCCAAGGAGGACCTAGCCAGCTATCGCCCGATCTGGCGGGAGCCGGTCGCACTCACCTACCGAGGCCACACGATCTACTCCATGCCACCGTCGAGCTCCGGCGGCGTAACCATGGGGGAGATCCTCAATATTCTCGAGGGCTTTGACCAACTGCCGCGATTCGGCAGCCCCGACCACGTTCACCTCCTCGCGGAGGCCATGCGCCGTGGGTTCACCGACCGCAATCACTTCTTGGGCGACCCGGCATATGTGACCATGCCACTCGAGCTTCTCTTGTCCAAGCAGTACGCGGCCGCCCAGCGACGAACAATCGATTGGCGCCGCGCCACGCCGAGTGCCGCACTCCGGCCGGGCGCGGCGGAAGGTGAACAGACGACCCACTACTCGGTGGTTGACGCGGACGGCAGCGCCGTCAGCGTCACGACCACCATCAACTCGGGGTTCGGCAGCGGCGTCACCGTTGGTGGGGCCGGGTTTCTGCTCAACAACGAGATGGACGACTTCACGGGCGCGCCCGGTCAGCCGAACCAGTATGGACTGGTGCAAGGCGCTGCCAATGCCATTGCGCCGGGCAAGCGGATGCTGTCTGCCATGACGCCCTCGATCGTGCTCGACCAGGCGGGTGAACTCCTCATGATCATCGGCACCCCGGGAGGACCGACGATCATCACCACCGTGCTCCAGGTAATCTCGAACGTCATCGACCACGACATGACCCTCGCTGCCGCGATCGCTGCCCCTCGGGTGCATCATCAGGCGCTGCCTGACCTCATTCGATTCGAGCGCGGAGGGTTGCTCCCGACGACGGTCGCCGCCCTGCGGGCCAAGGGACACGAGGTCGAGGAGCGCGGCGGTTTCAGCGGTGACGTGTCGGGGGTCATCCGCGCCGACGGTCGCTGGTTGGGCGTCGCTGATCCGCGGTCTGGAGGTGGTGCAGCGGGATACTGATCCTCCGCCGCCGTAGCATCGTTTCTCCGCTGGCGTCGATTCATCGCGCCCGATAACTTCCAGCCTGTCCAAATGGCATGGCCACGCAAAACACGTGCGTGCGCCGTGCCAGCACTGTCGATTGCCAACAACGAGGTGTGGAAACACATGAAGATTGAGCAACTCGTAGCGACCGCTCGAGATATGGTCGCCCCAGGAAGAGGCATTCTGGCGGCCGACGAGAGCTTCCCAACCATCGAGAAGCGTTTTACCAAGATCG
>CAJIBA010000570.1_pt1 | contig 19449 bp, 18 predicted proteins | sample 9199191 | NCBI WGS metagenome assembly CAJIBA01 (sample SAMEA7708289, study PRJEB35096) | sediment metagenome | biome: marine neritic benthic zone biome [ENVO:01000025]; feature: sediment [ENVO:00002007]; material: shallow marine sediment [ENVO:03000034] sea grass bed [ENVO_01000059] ... | reverse complement strand
CGATCGCGACCTACGCACGTAGACTCGGTTTCGGATCGAGGCTCGGACCGGGGTTCGACTCCCCGCGCCTCCATCAAGTCGGGGCAGGGCTGAAGAGGCTCTGCCCCGATTTGCGTTCTGCTCTTGTGACAGCCCCATGGGCTCGGACTGCCGCGGCCTGCAGTTGGGGGCGAGCGTTGTGGACATCCGCCGTGTGCATATGTGATCAACCAACGCGAGAGCATTGGGATGCGAACACTATGTCGGACCATAAAATGTTGGCGAACATGGACTTATAGCTGACACATAGAGCAGTGCTTGAGATGTGAACAAACCCTGGCTCGAGTGTCGGTAGCCTGGGGACGAAACGTGGGAAACGGCGCCACGCGTGCCGGCGAGCCCGCCGTCCGCGGTGCGCCGTTGCGGCAGCCTAGCTGGTGCCTTCCGTCAGTTACGCCCGATCCGCGAGTGCGGCTTGGGCCGCGGCCAGCCGCGCGATGGGCACTCGGAAAGGCGAGCACGACACGTAGTTGAGGTTCTGACCATGGCAGAACCATACCGAGCGGGGATCACCGCCGTGCTCCCCGCAGATGCCGATCTTGAGTTCCGGTTTGGTCTTCCGACCTCGCTCCACTGCCATTTGAACCAGTGCCCCCACGCCCCGCTGATCGATCGTCTGAAACGGGTCATCGGAGAGCACGCCGATCTCCTGGTAGAGCGTGAGGAATCGGCCCGCGTCGTCGCGTGAGATACCCAGCGTGGTCTGCGTCAGGTCGTTTGTGCCAAACGAGAAGAACTCGGCGATCTCGGCGATCTCACCCGCCGTGACGCACGCGCGAGGTATCTCGATCATCGTTCCCACCAGGTAGTCGACGCGCGTTCCCTGGTCCTCGAACACGCGCTCAGCCACTTCGCGGACGATTGCGGCCTGGCGACGCAGCTCTTCGACGTTCCCGACCAAGGGAATCATCACTTCCACGTGAACCTCGACGCCGTCACGCGACGCGATGACCGCTGCTTCGAAGATCGCCTGGGCCTGCATCTCGGTGATCTCGGGGTAGGCAATGCCCAGCCGGCATCCGCGATGCCCCAACATGGGATTGGCCTCGGCCAGGCTATCGATGGTGCGTCGCATGTCTGAGGGGTCCACCCCCATCGACTTGGCGACTTGCTTGATCTCGTCCGCTTCGTGAGGAAGGAACTCGTGCAGCGGCGGGTCGAGCGTTCGGATCGTCACCGGCAACCCATCCATGGCACGGAAGATCCCAACGAAGTCATCGCGCTGCATGGGGAGCAGTTTGGCCAGCGCCTTCCGCCGGTCCGGTTCGGAGGTGGCAACGATCATCTCACGCATCGCGTTGATGCGCTCCCCATCGAAGAACATGTGCTCGGTGCGGCAGAGGCCGATCCCTTCAGCGCCGAATTCGCGGGCGCGCGCCGCGTCATGCGGCGTATCGGCGTTCGTTCGCACCCGGAGACGGCGGCACTCGTCGGCCCAGCCCATTAGGCGTTCGAAATCTTCTCCGAGCTCAGGTTCCACGAGCTTTGTCGCGCCTTGAATGACTCGACCGCCGCTCCCGTCGAGGGTGAGCCAGTCGCCCTCGGAGATTGTGGTTTCGCCTGCCTGGAAGGACCGTTTGGCTTCGTTGACCAGGAGGCCCTTGGCACCGGCCACGCAGCACTTACCCATGCCCCGCGCGACCACGGCCGCGTGGCTCGTCATGCCCCCTCGAGATGTGAGAATCCCCTTCGCCACGGCCATGCCATGGAAGTCGTCAGGACTCGTTTCCTTGCGGACGAGAATGACGGCCTCGCCGCTCTCGCCCAGCTTGGCGGCGCGGTCGGCATCGAACACCGCCTTCCCGACCGCCGCCCCCGGAGACGCCGGCAGCCCGGTCCCAAGTACGGTGAGGTCAGCCTCGGGGTCGAGCGTTGGATGCAGCAGCTGGTTCAACTGATCCGGCTCGACACGACGCACGGCTGTCTCGGTGTCAATGAGTCCTTCGTCGACCATCTCGACCGCTGTGCGAACCGCGGCACCTGCCGTGCGCTTGCCGCGTCGGGTCTGCAAGATGTAGAGCTTGCGGTGTTCAACCGTGAACTCGACGTCCTGCATGTCTTTGTAGTGCTGCTCGAGGGTGCGGCAATGCTCTTCGAATTGCCGGTGCATGTCGGGGAGCCAGTCCTTCATCTTGGGAAGCGGTTCCGGATCTCGGATCCCGGCCACCACGTCCTCGCCCTGAGCGTTGATGAGGAATTCGCCGAACACCGACGCCTCGCCCGTGGACGGGTCTCTGGTAAACGCGACGCCAGTCCCAGAATCCTCACCCACGTTTCCGAACACCATGACCATCACGTTGACCGCCGTGCCAACGTCGTCCGGAATCCGATGCACCCGCCGGTAGTCGACCGCACGGCGGGCGTTCCAGCTGCCGTAGACTGCTTCGATTGCCCCCCATAACTGCGCCCACGGATCGTCGGGAAAGGGCTTCCCCGTTTCGCGCTGGACAATGTCCTTGAACGTCCCAACAAGGGTCTCGAGATCGTCGGCGGCGAGGTCAATGTCACGCTCGCAGCCCGTCCGGTGCTTGAGCGCTTCGAGCGCCTCCTCAAACGGGTCACGGCCGTCCGACGCGCCTTTGATGCCAAAGACCACGTTCCCGTACATCTGGATGAACCGGCGATACGAATCGAACACGAATTGCCGGTTGCCCGACTCACGTGCCAGCGCCTCGGCGGTCTCCTGGTTGAGGCCGAGGTTGAGGACCGTGTCCATCATCCCGGGCATCGAGATCTTCGCGCCCGAGCGAACTGATACGAGGAGCGGACGCTCGGCGCCGCCAAAGTTCTTTCCTGTGAAGTGCTCGAGCCGCGCCATTGCCGCTCTCACTTCATCCTGCAGCTCCTGAGGCAGCCGCTTTTCCTTCAGATAGGTTGTGCAGAGCCTCGTGGAGGTGGTGAAACCGGGTGGCACCGGAATCCCGAGGTTGGTCATCTCGGCGAGATTGGCGCCTTTACCGCCGATCTCGGCAGACATTGTTGCGTTGCCGTCGGCTTTTCCTTCTCCGAAGACGTAAACGAGCGGCATCGAGCAATCCTCAATGGGTTGGGTTCGAAGACTAGGTAAGGTGACGAGTCGGCGTGAAGCTACAATGAAGACAGGGTGCACGCACCCTGAGCAGGCGCAACGGCTCCGAGCCAGCTACCTCGATCGGGACATCGCCGCCGCCCGTGGCTCTCCCCTCGCGGTGGTTTCCAGCCCGCCGGGAGGCGTCGTTGGATACTGACCGGAGAAGCAGGCGTGGCAGAAGTCCCCCGGATTACCGCCTGCGGCGCGTAAGGTACCGTCCAGGGACAAGTAACCTATCGAGTCAACGCCGATCCACTGACCGATCTCTTGGGCGGACAGCTTCGACGCGATGAGCTCCTCTCGAGTCGGTGTGTCGATTCCGTAGATGCACGGGCCTGTGATGGGTGGTGAGGCGAGTCGCAGATGCACGGCCCGTGCGCCGGCGCTCCGGATCATCTCCATCAGGAGGCGCGAGGTCGTACCGCGGACAAGCGAGTCGTCGACCACCACCACGGACTTTCCCTCGATGACCTCCCGCACTGGGTTGAACTTGATGCGGACTTTGGTGGTGCGACTCCGCTGTCCCGGGTTGATGAACGTCCGACCGACGTAGTGATTGCGGATCAACCCGTGCTCGAGTTTGAGTCCGGCCTGCTCCGCATATCCCAGCGCCATCGCATTCGACGAGTCTGGCACCGAGAAGGCGCAATCCGCATCTGGGACAGGGTGCTCGCGTGCGAGTTGGCGGCCAAGTTCCCGGCGCACGCGGTCGACGGACCGACCGAAGACGACGCTGTCTGGTCGCGAGAAATAGATCAACTCGAATACGCATCGGCGGTGCGGCTTGGGCTCCAGGCGCGGCAACTCTGTGACCGACCCGTGCTCGATCTTCAGCCACTCACCAGGCTCGAGCTCCCGGACGACCGTTGCGCCAACGATGTCCAGGGCACATGTCTCAGATCCGAGAACCCACCCTTCGCGCAGTCTGCCCAACACCAGTGGCCGGAAACCGCGGGGGTCGACGACCGCAAACAACGTGCTGCCGATGGTCAGGAGCAGCGTATAGGCTCCATCGGCGCGCTCGAGGGCGTCAAGGAGTTGATCCTCCGGGCGGCGGGCATCCGATCGAGCAATGAGATGAATCAGCGCTTCGGTGTCCGACGATGTCTGGAAGATGGAGCCCGTGCGAACGAGATCGTCTCGGAGCTCCGCCGCATTCGTGAGATTGCCGTTGTGTGCGAGTGCGAGCGGCCCGCCATGATAGTTCACGACGACCGGTTGCGCGTTGGTGGCGACGGAACTCCCTGTCGTCGAGTAGCGGGTGTGACCGATGGCAACCTTGCCCGGAAGGCGATGCAGGGTGGTCGCCGGGAAATTCTCCTGTACGAGCCCCATCGCGCGGTGCACGTGTGCCCCGCCGTCGTCGTCGATCGTGACGATACCGGCCGATTCCTGACCGCGGTGCTGCAGGGCGTACAGTCCGAGATACGTGAGTTCGGCCGCATTCTCCACACCCCACACGCCGAAGATTCCGCACATAGACACACTCGGGTGGCGAAGGCCACGGGCGGCTCGCGCCGCCCGTTAGGAGTTGTGACTCAGCAGCCCGTGGGCATATGCCCACGTTGCTGCCGCGCGCTGCGGGTCTAGCCTGAACCCACCCCGCGCATGATCGACTGAAAGATCTTGATCACTCCGGCGTCCTCACGGGCGAGCAACTCTTCCCCCTCGCCGGCGTCCAGCCACATCCCGGAGCACTCCGTACAGCGATCGACCTGGATGCCGTGGTAGTCCTCGGTCGTCAGATCGGCTCCGCACTTGGGGCACTTCATGTAGTGGACCTGCCGCGCTGCCTCTTGAGCCTGCCGACCGGCCGCTTCTTTGCGCGCCTTGATCAGCTCCGCCGACTGCTTCGCGAAGTATTCGTCCTCGTTTCGGCTCGGCTTGTCCTGCATTACGATGCTCCCATGTTCCCGACGACTGCAGGGAGCGTCGGAACCGCTTCCTGATTAGGCGGTGATGAAGACGTGCCGCCGTACACGTGCCCGCGACCACGAACGACGGCGTCGACGACCTGCCCGCCCTCGAGGAAGACGACATCGAGCATCCCACAGGTCACTTCGCAGCCGTTGCGATAGAAGAGGAACGTGTTGTCGCCGGCGGCTCGTTCTGCGACAGGCTCGCCCCACACACCGACCACCTCGCTGCGTGTCATTCCTGGGTTGACCGTCCCAGTATGCGTCGGCGTCCATGGCTCGTCCACTTGCGCTGGGCGGACGGCTTGGCGCGTCGTGGTAGGGGGCGTACGCCTCGTGGTAGGGGGCGTGCGCACCGGAGTCTGTTGCTGGGCCGGCGTCTCAGCGACCGCCTGGGGCTCGGCAGCGGGTTGTCCCGGTGAGGTGTCGGGCTCGTCGCTCCCGCAGCTAGCCAATGCAACTCCAAGTGCGGCGGCAAGCGCCAATCTCGGCCACGTCATGCGTTACCTCCTCGAAGAACGTCGGTACGCTCCACTTTGCCAACTCATACAACCTTATGAAGATAGCAAATATGGGCCGCGGGACCTACTGGGTGCCCGACCCGGGCGGCCGGTCGCCCGGGCTGCGCCGGCCCGTGGCCGCTCGCTTGGACCGGCGGCGCTCCCGGGCACGGAGCACGAAGGGGATGTGGTGCGCTTCGCCCTCCGTGTCGCCGTTCTCGCCTCGCTCGACGATGCCCAACACCGTGGCGCGCAGGATGCCATAGGAGACGTACGCGATGCCGAGCGGGAAAAAGAAGATATCCCGTTCCCAGATGGCAAACCCCAAGATCGTGAGGTTCACGGTGAGTCCGACGAACGCTCGCACACTGCGGAACCCGATCCGCGGCAGTCTGGCGTATTGAACGTTGGTCACCATCCCAAGGGACAGTGCGATCACAAGGAAGATCAACAGGGAGTTCCACGGCCACGCTGCCAATTGGACCTGGTAGAACTGCGTTTGGGTGAAGGGGTAGAATGTGGCCAACGTCATGCCCGCCGCCGGGGACGGGAGGCCGGTGAAATAGGGCTTCGGCGCTTCGTCCTTGACCAGATTGAACCGCGCCAACCGAAGTGCAGCGCACACGATGAATCCATAGAGAAAGACCCACGCAAATGCTCCCTGCTCTGAGAAGTGGACGAAGTAGAGCAAGACGGCGGGAGCCACGCCGAAGCTGACGATGTCAACCAGCGAGTCCAACTCGGCGCCAAAGCGTGATCCGGTCTTGCTCACCCGTGCCGAGAGCCCATCGAGCATGTCGAACACCCCGGCAATCACGATCCACCAACTGGCACGATAGAAATCGCCGCGGGCAGCCAGGACGATCGCCCAGATGCCGAAGAACAGATTCGCCAGCGTCAAGAAGCTGGGGACAACGATGATCGCCCGGCCCATTCTGCGGCGCCGGCGGGGTGCGCGCGTCATGGCTGCCACTCCGCAATGGGGGTCACGCCGGCGCGCGTCCGGTCGCCAATACCGACCAGCACGCGAGCCGCCAGAGGCAGAAATGTATCTACGCGGGATCCGAAACGAATGATGCCAAGCCGCTCACCCTGAGCGACAGCAGTCCCGATCCGCCCATCGGTGACAATGCGGCGGGCAATGAGGCCGGCGATTTGCCGCACGAGAACCGGTCCGCGTGGCGTCCGCACGCCGAGAGACATGCGCTCGTTCGCCTCGCTGGCTTTGTCCAATGTCGCGTTCACAAAGGCGCCGGGCTCGTAGTGTCGATGCGCGATTGTGCCCGAGACTGGATGGCGATTGACGTGGACGTCGAACACGCTCATGAATATGGAGACTCGAGTGGTGGGGCCGATGACGAACGACGGTTCCGCCACCTCGGCGACACCCACCACCTTGCCATCGGCCGGGGCGATGACGAGATGGGACCCGCGGGGGCCCGGCCGCTCGGGGTCGCGGAAGAACCAGGGAATCCACAACGCGACTGGGCTCCACATCGCGAGCGGAAGCCACCACCACCCGCCGACCACGAGCGCGCTGGCGGCCAGCACGACCCAGACAATCCCCGCCAGCGCGACGAACGGTCGGCCCTCAGGGGCGAGCCTCACACCCCATCCGGCAACGGGCTGCCGGTCACGCGGCGATAGGCGTCTCGATAGCGCGTGCTGGTTTCCTCAACGGTCTGTGTGGTGAGGGGCGGAGGTGTCGAGTCCCCGTCCCACTCGCCCCGCTGCCGTAGGTGGTCGAGATAGTCTCGGAGCGGTTGCTTGTCGAAACTAGGCTGACCCCGTCCGGGCTGGTATTCGTCTGCAGGCCAGAATCTGGACGAGTCCGGGGTCAGGAGCTCATCGATCACTAGGAGTTCCCCCTCTGCTGTGTGCCCAAACTCGAACTTGGTGTCGGCAATGATGATCCCGTGGTTCACGGTCTCTGCCGCCGCCGCCGTGTAGAGGGCGATGCTCACATCGCGGACCTGCGCGGCCAGCGAGACACCAAGCGCAGCCTGCATGCGGTCGAACGTGATGTTCTCATCGTGTCCCGACTCGGCCTTCGTTGCGGGCGAGAAGATCGGTGGGTCGAGTTTTGCACATTCGACCAGACCGCTGGGGAGCGGCTCGCCAGCGAGCGTGCCATGCTGTCCGTACTCCTTCCAGGCTGACCCCGCCAAATATCCCCGTACCACGGCCTCGAATGGAATGGGCACTGTCCGGCGCGTGAGCATCGCGCGCCCGAGCACCTGCGATCGGTGTGGCCGGAGGCTCGGTACGCGCTCGAGGATCACATCGACGTCTGCAGAGAGAAAGTGATTCGCCGTCACCGACGCGAGGGCCTGAAACCAGTAAGCACTCATCTGTGTGAGCACCGTTCCCTTCGAGGGGATGGGCTCGCGCAGAATCACATCGAACGCGCTGACGCGGTCACTGGCGACCAGCAGCAAGGTCTCGTCATCGACCACGTAGACATCGCGCACTTTTCCGCGGCGGAGGAGCGTCAGGGGAAGCGCGCTTTCCGTGAGCGGTTCGGATGTCATACGCTGACCGTCGCCTCATCGACGGTCGAGTAGGCTCCCAACCCGTGAAGGAGACTGGTGACAGGACCATCGAGGAACTCGCGCACCTGTTCCGGTGCGCGGCCCACATAGCGCCCGGGCTCGAGTTCCGCGCGAAGGGCTTCGGCATCCACCCGCGCAAACGCCGGGTCCCGTGCCAGACGCTCGAGTAGATCGTTAGGACTCCCGTCGGCAAGGGCCGCCGACACAGCCCAGCTGTGTTGCCGTATCACCTCGTGCAGTTCCTGTCGATCACCCCCGGCTTGTACGCCCAGCATGAGCCAGCGTTCTGTGGCCATGAATGGCATGACGCGCGCAACGTTGCGGTGGACGATTGCCTCGTTCACCTCCAAGCCGGCGGCCACATTCGTGCACAGCACCAGCACGGCATCGGTGGCGAGAAACGACTCAGGAATGGCAATGCGGCGAATCGCACTGTCGTCGAGCGTGCGCTCGAGCCACTGGGTTGCAGCCGTGTGGTGAGCAGTGGACTGCTGCGTGATGACGTATCGAGCGAGAGAACTGATGCGCTCCGCGCGCATGGGATTTCGCTTGTACGGCATGGCGCTCGAGCCAACCTGCTCACGCTCCGTTGGTTCGAGTACCTCTCCTTCGTGCTGCAGGAGCCGGAGATCGGTGGCGAACTTTGACGCTGACTGCGCGATACCGCCGAGCGCGTCCAGCACACGGCTGTCCAGCTTACGAGAGTAGGTCTGTCCGCTCACGTCTACGGACCGGGCAAACCCAAACGCCGCTGCGACGCGTTGATCCAACTCGCGCACCCGATCATGATCTCCGCCGAACAACTCCAAGTAGCTCGCTTGCGTGCCGGTCGTCCCCTTGCACCCGCGAAACGGAAGATCTTCCACCAGTCCAATGAAAGATTCCGTATCCAACAAGAAATCATGTAACCACAGACTCGCGCGCTTGCCGACGGTTGTGAGCTGGGCGGGCTGGAAGTGGGTGTAAGCCACGGTCGGCAGATGCGCATGACGGTCGGCGAACGTCTGGAGTGCGGCGATCACTGCCGCGAGGCGACCAAGCAGCAATCGCAGCGCGTCACGGATGAGCACGAGATCGGCGTTGTCGGTCACGAACGCGCTCGTGGCACCGAGGTGGAGAAACGGACGGGCTGCAGGCGCCTGGTCGCTGAAATGATGGATGTGGGCCATCACGTCGTGACGGAGTCGCGCTTCGTAGGACCGCACCGCGTCGAGATCACAGTCGTCGAGATGCCCACGCATCTGATCGAGCGCATCACGGGGGATCTCCAGGCCGAGCGCAGCCTGAGCCTCGGCGAGGGCAAGCCACAGCCTCCGCCACATGCGTGCCCGATGGGACGCGCTCCACAGCTGTTGCATCGCGGGCGACGCATACCGCGCGCTGAGTGGCGACTCGTATCGCGGCTCGCTCATCGCGTGTTCACGTAGAAGTCCGTGATGACCAGCGAACCATTCCGCTCGACGTAGATGCGAATCGGCCCCCGACCGGCCAGTCGCTCAAACGCGGCAGAGACGTCTTCGGCCGCCGCGATGCGCTGCCGATTGATCTGAAGAATGACGTCTCCTTCCCGCAGTCCGGTGTTGCGTTGCGTTCGGTCGCCAATTCCATAGATCAGCGCCCCCCCCTCACTTTGAAGCCGACGCTCCTGCCGAACCGCCGCAGTCACCGTGATCAACTCCATGTCTCCCAACACGGCCACCCGTTCCGCAAGGATCGTGGGGAGGTCAGCGACGGATACCGCAATGCGCCGCTCCCGTTCGTCGCGTCGGAGCACCACTGGGAGCGTGTCGCCTGGACTCACGTCCAGCTTCACGGCTTCCCAGTCCAGGAAGGTCCGTAGCGGGCGCCCGCCGGCAGAGACGAGAATGTCGCCAGCGCGGATTCCTGCGTCGGCCGCGGGCCCATCGGGTGCTACGTCGGTGACGGTGAGACCGCCTGTTTGCTTCCATTCGCGCACTCGCTCCGAGCCAGGCACGCTCAACCCGATCCATGACCGGCGAATCGAGCCGTAGCGCTCGATCTCGGCGGCCACGCGGAGGGCTCGTTCAATCGGAATGGCGAAGCCGATGCCCACCGATCCACCGCTCTGCGAGAAGATCGAGCTGTTGACTCCGACGACCTCGCCTACCGCGTTGACCAGCGGTCCGCCGCTGTTTCCTGGGTTGATGGCGGCATCGGTCTGAATCATGCCGACGTAGATGCTCTGCTCGTCCCCCGAGGGAATCAGGTTCCGGCCGACGGCGCTGACGACGCCCGCCGTGACCGATGGCTCCGTGTTGCCCAACAGGTAGCCGTACGGGTTCCCGATGGCTACGACCCATTCACCAATCATGAGATCGGTGCTGCGGCCCAACGCTGCCGGCTGCAGAGCGGAGGCCTCGACCTTGAGCACTGCGATGTCCGTGAGTGGATCCTCACCGAGCACCGTTGCCGGGTAGTCGGTGCCGTCGCGTGCCGTCACGACGATCTCCTCTGCCCCCTCCGTCACGTGTTGGTTCGTGATGACCAACCCATCGCGCGAGACGATGAATCCCGATCCGAGACCCTGAACGAGCCGCTCGTAGCCGCGCGGCATGAAGAACCAGTCCCACCCACTGGTCACGCGGCGCCGACGTGTAACGTTGACGCTCACGACCGCCGGGGCCACACGCTCTGCCGCGAGCACGATCGCCGAGTTCCGCGAAGACGTGAGTGTGTCGGACAGCTGGGCGCGCTGCGACCGCACCGGACTCTCCTGGGGCAGGGCACCGATGCTGGTGGCCGGTGCCGCCATCTGCTCGGAGGCGTCAGACAGCGCGAAGGCCTGCGGGGGGGCTTCGCCGCAGGCCCCAAGCGCCACGCACAGGATCACCAGGCGGCTTGGGCTCACGCGTTGACCTTTGCCCGAGCCACGAGTTTGCTCCAATCGTTGAGAAACTGATCGAGGCCCCTGTCTGTGAGTGGGTGCAGCAGCATCTTGCGAAGCACACCGGTCGGCATGGTCGCAATGTCGGCACCCAACATCGCGGCTTCGGCCACGTGGCGGGGATGGCGAATCGATGCCGCCAAGATCTCCGTCTCGTAGCCGTAATTGTCGTAGATCATTCGGGTCTCTCGGATGATCTCCATGCTATCATGGCCAATGTCGTCCAGCCGTCCCAGAAACGGTGAGATGAACGTCGCGCCGGCTTTGGCCGCAATGAGGCACTGCACGGAGCTGAACGCGAGCGTGACGTTCACCTTGATGCCGTCTGCCGTGAGGCGACGGACGACGTTCAGCCCCTCTTCGATCAACGGGATTTTCACGACGATGTTATCAGCCACTTGCGCGAGCTCACGGCCCTCGCGGTACATGCCGTCGGCGTCGACCGCCACGACCTCCGCACTCACCGGTCCATCTACGAGCGAGCAGATCTCCTTGAGGACGTCTTGCGGCTCGACGTCGCCGGCATGTCGGTGCATGAGCGTCGGGTTGGTGGTGACGCCATCGATCAATCCTGCCCGCGACGCCCACTTGATATCGCCGAGATCCGCTGTGTCCAAAAAGAATTTCATCTGTTGAGTCCTTCGCCGAGTTGGGGGTACCGAACACCAATCAAGTAGAGGCCGTGGGCTGGAGCAGGGGGGCTCGTCTCGCGATTGCTCGTGCCGCCGAGCAGCCGTGCCATGTCCTCCTGAGGACGCCGACCCCGGGCTACGTCTACCATCGTGCCCACCAGGAACCGCACCATGTGGTGGAGAAACCGGTCCGCTTCGGCCGTAAAGATAAAGCCTTCGTGTTCGGCACGGGTGTGCCACTCGGAAACCGTCACGCGGCACCGATAGTGTGGCTTGACCTGTCCCACCGCAGCGAACGCACGGAAATCGTGCTCGCCCCGGACATCCGTCGCGCTCTCCTGCAAAGCCGAAAAGTCGAGCGGCGCGCCAAGTGCCCACTCGTACGGGTGCCGGAAGGGCGAGAGAGCAGAGGGGTCACACCCGATCACGTAGCGATAGCGTCGAGCTGTCGCATCGCGGCGAGCATGAAAGCCGGGAGGCGCGTGCGCCACCTTGGCCACCCACATGTCGTCCGGCGTGGTGGCACGAAGCGCCCGCAGCAGATCGCTGGCGTCCCACGGTTTGTCGAGTTGGAAGCTCACCACCTGGCCCGTGGCGTGGACGCCGGCATCGGTGCGGCCCGCCGCGTGGACGGTGATCGAGCACCCGCTCAGGCGCGCAAGAGCGGCCTCGAACACTCCCTGAGCGGTTCGATCACTCGCCTGGCGCTGCCACCCGGCGAAGTCGCGTCCATTGTAGTGGAGTACGGCGTAGAAGCAGGCGGCCGACATGCGCGAAGAAGATAGAGGCCGGCATGCCTAGGGGCAAGCAGGACAATGACTTGCGACCTGCCTCAGTATTTGCGGATGACGCCGACCACTACTCCCTGAATGAGCACGTTGTCTTCGTGGACGCGAATGGGCCGAACGTCGTCGTTTGCCGGCTGGAGCCGGATCCAGCCGCTCGGTTCGCGGTACATCCGTTTCACGGTCGCAGAGCTGCCGTCGACGAGGGCCACCACCATTTGGCCGTCGTTGGCGCTGTCTCGGGAATGCACGACGACAAAGTCACCATTCTCGATGTGTTCGTCGATCATCGAACTGCCGCGGACGCGCAGGACATAACAGGCTCCGCGCCGCGGGATGAGGTCCTGTGGTACCGAGATGGTCTCGGGCGAGACGACGGCTTCGATGGGCTCTCCGGCAGCGACCTGCCCGAGGAGCGGAAGCTCGACCGCGGCAGCCTGCCCCGCGACTGGGATCACTTGGATCGCGCGGCTCTCGTTGTGACCGCGGTGGATGTACCCTTTGCGTTCGAGATTGGTGAGGTGTTCGTGCACCGTCGCCAGCGAGCGGAACGTGAAGTGTTCGGCGATTTCCTCGAACGACGGTGCGAAGCCGTGATCGGCGATGTAGCCCTGGAGGTAATCCAGGATTTGCTTCTGTCTGCGGGTGAGCGGCACCGGACCCCCCTTCGGTTCCCGAACAAAGGCCGAAACGAATATACCCGAACACAGCCCGAAGCGCAAACGGCGCGGCCGTGCCGGCGGCTGTCGGCCTGGCGTCCCATGGCAGGAACGCGAATCTCATGGTGGGACTTGCAGTTGCCTACTTGCGGAAGAGCGGGTCGGTACCGTAATTGGGTGGGCTAAGCACCATTGATTCACCCTTGCCGAGCTCTCGCGACAGCCAGTGCCACGCTGGTCTCGCGGGCGACCGTCGGAGCGGCGCGGCCGCTCTTCATGTGTTCAGGACCGGAGCGTGACGACCCCCACGACTGAAGATCGACTCGAAGGGCTAGCTGAGGTCGAAAACCTGATGCAGGTCCTCGTGAAGGGCTTGCGGGCGATCCAGCTGTATCTACCCAACAACCCCGTCTATCAACGCGCCATCGAGAACATCCAACGTGCGTTCGTGCCAGTGTGGGAGTGCACGGACGATTTGGTGCTGGACGTGGCGGAGACCGACTTGCATTGGGAGGGCAAGCCGGTTCTCGAGCAGCCGGAGAAGACGGATAGCATCGGGTGGGTGCTGTTCAAGGACGGTGTCCGGGCGGTCACACTTCTCCCCGGAGCGGAAAACGAAGAGGTTGTTCGCCTGTTACAGACGGTCCACCAGGCAAAGACGCTCGATCCTGAAGCGGCCGATGACCTGCTGACGCTGCTGTGGGATCAGGACTTCCAGACTATCCGCTACGACTATGTGGACTTGGGGATGGAGGAGGTCCCGCAGCTCCAGCGCTCAGAGGAAGTGCCGCAGGCCAAACCCGAGGCCGTTCGGCAGGAGGTGGAAGAGGAGGCCCCCGCTGAGACGCCGGCGGGAATCGTGTCGATCGATGACTTCGATGCCACGATGTACTTCCTCGAAGACGACGAGATCCAATACCTCAAGTCTGAGATCGAGCGCGAGTACAACCAAGATCTTCGTGGCAATGTGTTGACGATGCTGTTCGATCTATTGGAGCTGCAGACGTACAGCACAGTGCGCGCCGAGCTCCTCTCCATCATCGAGAACTTCATTCCGTACCTGCTGGCGGTGGGAGACTTCCACTCCGTCGCGTTGATCCTCAAGGAAGACCACGTCATTCTCGAGCGCGCCCGGGAGCTGCTGCCGGAGCACCGGGAACTCATCGAACAGTTGCCGGCCAAGCTGTCAGAACCGCAGGCCCTGGGACAGCTTCTGCAAGCGCTGGACGAAGCCGCGGTACACCCGACGGAAGAAGAGCTCTCAGAGCTGTTCCGAGAACTCGAGCCGCGCGCACTAGCGACGGTACTGTCCTGGATTCCGAAGCTCTCCAACGAGCGCGTACGAGCACTCCTCTATGCGGCGGCGCAACGTTTGGCCCAGGCGCACCCCGACCAGCTGGTGAAGGCGCTAGAGAGCGACGACGAAGCCGTGCTGCTCGAGACGCTGGGAATGAGCAAGGTGCTCAAGCTGCCGCCGCTTGCGCCGGCCCTCGGCAAGCTACTGGGGCAGGCCACAGTGCCCGTGAGGCGGGGCGCGGTGGAAGCCCTCGCGGCGATAGCGACCCCCGGGGCCATGAAACAACTCGAACGCGGGCTCGATGACCCGGACCGGGACGTGCGTATCGCAACGGCGCGGGTCTTCGGCGCGCAGGGCTACCGGCAGGCGCTGAGTCAAATCTCAGCTGCGGTGACCGGGCGCAAACTGCGAGATGCCGACCTCACGGAGAAGACCGCGTTCTTCGAGACATATGGGATGTTGGCTGGTCCCAAGGGTCTTGAGACGTTAGAGCCCATGCTCGGCGTCAAAGGGTTGTTTCGTCGCAAAGAGGATCCGGAGCTCAGGGCGTGTGCGGCGATGGCGATCGGGAAGATTGGCACAGCCGCTGCCAGACAAGTGCTGGAGCGGGCAATGAACGACAAGGAGGCCCTGGTGCGCAACGCGGTGGGTCGGGCAATGGAGGAAAGCGCATCATGACCGACGGCGTGCCACTCGACGCCGCGGCCGAGTCGTCGCTCGCCGATTCGCTGAAGAGCACCGAGCGCGCGCTGCGTCAGGGCGGGAGAGATTTTCTTATCCACCTCTACACTGGGCTACGCAGCCTCAAGCTCTACCCCGTCGAGAACGAACAGGTGCAGCGAGCGCTGAGGGACGTCACGGCATCGGCCAACCGACTGCTCGAACTCGAGGAGGAGTTGGAAGTGCGCGTCGCAGGAGAGTTCATCTTCGTGAACGCGACGCGCCTGCGTCTCGATCTGGATAACTTCGCATCGTTCAGCCACGTCCTCACGACCCTCCGACAGTCAGGCGTGGGCGTGGTCCGCGTAGACAGCACCGTTGAGCCTCGCGATTGGCAAGTGTTCATTTCGCTGCTCCTCACTTTCGCCGCGCGCGAACCGGCCCCGAACAAACTGTTCGAGCTCCAACAGAAACTGGTGCAGGGTGGGGTCCAGCGCATCGTCGTCGAACCGCCGATCGAAGCCGACGACGAACTCGAGGACGAAGAGAAGGCCAAGGAAGTCGCCAAGCGGACCTACGAGCGAACCGTTGCCGTCACCAAAGAGGTCGTGAACAGCGTGCGCGCCGGTCGAAGCGCAAGCGTCAAGAAGGTGAAACGCGCGGTGCAGGGCATTGTTGATCAGGTGTTGAAGAACGAAGTCTCCATCATGGGCCTGACCACGATCCGTGACTACGACGAATACACGTTCGTGCACTCGGTGAATGTGACCATCTTCTCGGTCTTGATCGGAAAGCGCTTGGGGCTCACGAAGGTGCAGCTCTATGACCTCGGGCTTGCCGCGCTGTTTCACGATGTGGGCAAGAGCCGTGTTCCGCTCGAGATTCTCAACAAAGAAGGCGCGCTGGATGACGAGGAGTGGCGCATCATTCAAGCCCATCCCTGGCTCGGCGTGCTCACGTTGTTCGGGCTCCGCGGCTACGGAGAAGTTCCCTATCGGGCAATGATCGCGGCATACGAGCACCACATGAAACTCGATCTCACGGGCTACCCGAAGTCGATTCGACCCCGCGAGCTCTCGGTGTACTCCAAGATCATCGCGGTGGCCGACGCGTTCGACGCTGCGACGAGTCGGCGAGTATACAATACCGAGCCGCTCCAGCCGGCGGATGTGTTGCAGGAGATGTGGGAGAACCCACGGCGCGGCCAGGACCCAGTGCTGGTGAAGGCGTTTATCAACCTCACCGGTATCTATCCCGTCGGCACGTGCGTCATTCTCGATTCGTATGAGGTGGCCGTGGTGCACGGGCCGAACCCGGATCCCGCGCATCTCCCGCGGCCGCTCGTTCGCGTCGTGCTGGGCAGCAGCGGCGAGAGTCTGGGGGAAGGTTCGGTGTTCAATTTGGCTGAAACGAATCCGGATGGTTCGTTCAAGCGATCCATCATTAAGGTTGCCAATCCCGAACGCTACGGCATCAACCCGTCCGACTTCTTCGTGTAGACGGTTTCATTTCCACGACGACGGTTCCCTGATGACTACCAACGACTGCATCACCCTCAAGGGCATGCGGTTCCATACGCTGGTCGGAGTGCTACCGCACGAGCAACTCGTGCCGCAGCCCCTGGAGCTAGACCTGACTGTATGGCGCTCGCTCAAGGCGGTCGGCGAATCCGACTCGCCGAAGGAGCTTCTCGACTACCGCGACCTCTATGGACTGGTCGCCGATACGGTCGGGCGGTCACATCATCGTCTCCTCGAGGCGTTGTGTGAGAAGGTCGCCACGCGGGCGCTCGCGATCTCTGGAGTGCGGCGCGTGCAAGTGGCGGCGCGGAAGCCGCATGCGCCGATCGACGGTCCAATTGATTACGTGGAAGTCGTGCTCGAGCGGGACCGTGACGCCACGTCGTGAATGGGCCTATGTGTCGTTAGGGTCGAACATCGGTGACCGGGCAAAGCACCTAGCATTTGGCCGGCTCCGCCTCGCGGGCCTTCCCAAGACCGATCTCGTAGCCGCCACGCCCGTGGAGGAAACGGCCCCAATCGGCGCCGTCCCGCAGGATTCCTACCTCAACCAGATGATGCTCCTCGCAACGGAACTGACCGCGCGCGAGCTGCTCGACTGGTGCCACACCATCGAGGAAGAAGCGGGCCGGGTCCGGCGCGAGCGCTGGGGACCGCGCACGCTGGATCTGGACATCGTTCGGTTTGGGGATGGCGCCCTCTCGGAACCTGATCTTCAGATCCCTCATCCTGAAATCGCACGTCGTCCGTTTTGGCAGCGTGAGCTCGAGCAGCTGGCTCCTCATACCCAACGACGACGACGATCCGGAGAAGTCGGCATACCAGACGTGCCGAATTTCGACGTCGAGTTGCCAACCTGGGCCAAGGTGAAGCGCAAGCGTCGCCTCCACATCGCACGCGTAGCTGGGCTGCTCGACTACTGGGCCGAGCGCATGGCTGTGGAGGTGCAGGAGCGCCGCCGCTGGGTGCAGGCTGCGGCGTACCACGACGCCCTGAAAGACGCGCCGATGTCGCAGCTGCGCGACCTGACACCAGGTGGATGGGATGTCGATGCGCTACGGCACGGACCTGCCGCCGCAGCGCTGGCAGCGGCCGGCGGGGAAACCGATCAGAGCGTCCTCGATGCGGTTCACTATCACTCCGTCGGGTATGCGGGGTGGGACCAAGTGGGTCGAATGCTCTACTTGGCTGATTTCCTCGAGCCCACGCGGAAGCGCGAGCCGAAGGATCATGCCGCCCTTCGCGTGCGCGTGCCTGCCGATGTGGAGACCGTCCTGTGCGAGGTGGCGCGGCGCCGGCTCGCCTATCAGGTCGAGCATGGTCGGGTGCTGCTCCCCGAAACGACCGCGTTTTGGGATTCGCTGGCATGCGACGGCTGATTCCCCTTGCGGTGCTCCTCGCCGTCCTGGGGCTCGCCGGCATCTGGTGGTGGAAGACAGGGCGCCGCGCTGACGAGTTGCGGCCCATCCCCGGCGAACGCGACGGCTATGTTATCGAAGTGTTGAACGCCTCCGGGGTGGACGGACTTGCACGTACAACGACGCGGCAACTGCGTGCCAAGGGAGTTGATGTGGTCTACTTCGGCAACGCCGCGATCGATACCCTCCGCACGACACAGATCTTGGTACGACGCGGTGATTCGACGGCAGCCCTCCGCGTTCGCGCGGCCATGGGGGTGGGCGCGGTCGTGATCCGGAGAGACTCGGGCCTACTTCTCGATGCTACCGTGTTCGTGGGACGGGACGCGGCTGCGCTGTTGCAGCTCGAGCCGTAGTTGCCCGCATGCCGCACTGATGTCGAGCCCGCGGCTCCGTCGCACGGTCACCGCGACGCCCCCCGCGCGCACGGCGGCCGCAAAGGCATCGATGCTGGCCGCAGACGAGGGGTGGTAGCCGGGCGCACCACCGGGGTGGAGCGGGAGGAGGTTGACGAGCGCACCGAGTGATCGGGCCACGTTGGCAAGCGCACGAGCATCCGCTCTGACATCGTCGTTCACCCCCTGGATCATCACGTATTCCAACGTCACCCGTCGGGGAAACTCACGTAACAACTCGACGATGTCAGCCAAGGGGTACTTGCGCTCAACTGGCATCAGTTGCCGTCGCTGCGCACTCGTCGGCGCGTGGAGCGAGAGGGCCACACAGAACTGCTCCGGTCGAGCAGCGAGTTGTCGAAGACCCGGACTGAGCCCGACAGTGCTGACGGTGATGTGACGGGCACCAAGTCCAATGCCTGCCGGATCGTTCAGAATCGTGAGTGCACGGTCCACGCTGTCCCAGTTGTGAAGCGGTTCTCCCATCCCCATGAACACCACACTGCTTGGTCGCCCGAACCGCGGATCAAGCAACAGCTCACGGACCTGGGCGCAGATCTCCCACGGGTGCAGGTGCCGGCCGAGCCCCATGCGACCCGTGGCGCAAAAGACGCAGCCGTAGGCGCACCCAACCTGCGACGACACGCACAGGGTTCGACGCCGCCCCTCGGGAATCAAGACGGACTCCACGGCACCTTGATCGGGAAATTGCCAGAGAAACTTGACGGTACCGTCTCGCGCGACTTGCTCGGTGCGGCGTACCGGTCGGGGGAGGGGAAACGTGTGATCGAGGTCGGCCCGCAGCCGCGCTGGCAACTCCGTGGCGTCGACCCACTGCGCGACTGGACGCTCCCACAATCGAGGCACGATTTGGCGCGTGCGGTACGAGGGTTCGCGCGTGGTCTCGATCCACTCCGCGATGATCCTTTCGGCGTTCGCGGGCGTGAGGTCGAGCAGATTCACCGAGGAAACATGGCGTCGAGTCCGACACGGAACGTGCCCCCAGCGTCGTTGATACCCGCTCCGTGTGCGAAGCGCACGGCAAAGCGACCGAAGCGGAGCGTGACCGCAACGCTGGGTCGCCAGTCGCGGAGACCGTAT
>CAJIBA010000074.1_pt1 | contig 25437 bp, 24 predicted proteins | sample 9199191 | NCBI WGS metagenome assembly CAJIBA01 (sample SAMEA7708289, study PRJEB35096) | sediment metagenome | biome: marine neritic benthic zone biome [ENVO:01000025]; feature: sediment [ENVO:00002007]; material: shallow marine sediment [ENVO:03000034] sea grass bed [ENVO_01000059] ... | reverse complement strand
CTACGACTGGCCGGGCAACGTTCGCGAGCTCGAGAACGCGCTGGAGCATGCCATTGTCTCGACAGACGGACCGGAGGTGATCGCGGAATCGTTGCCTTCCCGCGTGACGGCTCGCAAAACTTCACCCCTCGTGGCCCCCCGCACTCCGGAGAACCCCACGCTCGAGATTGTTGAACGCGCGTACATCATGTGGGTCCTACATGCGGAGGGTGGCAATAAGAGCCGCGCAGCTGAGGTGCTGGGGATCGACCCGTCGACTCTCTATCGGAAGCTGGCGAGGTACGATGCTGAGACGGCATGAACGGATGTTTTACGGTGAGCCGCTTCCCCGTGGTGAAGATGATCTCGTGGTGTCTGTCATCATGCCCGCCTACAACGAAGAACAGACGATCGAGGCCGCCATCGAGCGCGTGCAATCGGTGCCGCTCCACATTGAACTGGTTGTCGTGAACGATGCGTCGAAGGACGGCACAGGAGGAATCCTCGACCGGCTCCACGAGCAAGGCATTCTCGATCGCGTGATCCACCATCCGGAGAATCGGGGCAAGGGCGCAGCCGTGCGCGCCGGCATCGAGGCGGCAACCGGTCACGTGATCGTCATCCAAGACGCGGACTTGGAGTACGACCCGCACGAATACCCGATCCTGCTGAACCCGATCCGGACGGACCGTGCGGATGCGGTCTTCGGGTCTCGGTTTCAGTCGGGTCCGCGACGCGTGTTGTACTTCTGGCACTCAGTGGGGAATCGATTTCTGACGCTTTTGTCGAACATGTTCACCGACCTGAACCTGACCGACATGGAAACGTGCTATAAGATGGTGCGGGCCGACCTCATGAAGTCGCTGCCTTTGGTCTCGAGTCGATTCGGGATCGAGCCAGAACTCACCGCCCGTCTCGCGGCGGCCGGCGCCCGCATTTGGGAAGTGCCTATCACGTATAGCGGCCGCACGTACGCCGAGGGAAAGAAGATCAACTGGCGCGACGGCGTGGCCGCGCTCTGGCACATCACACGCTTTAACCTGTTCCCGCCCCGCCCAAAGCGATCGTGACGCGCGGGCTCACCCGATGGTTATGGGTGGCGATCGCCACAGCCATCGTCGTGTTGCCGCTCCCGCCGCTTGCGATGTGGAGCGGCGCGCCGGACGAGGGCCCCAGCTGGACGCCGCACATGGTGTCTTGGGGCATCGGGCTCTTCGTGGTCATTGTCATCGCGATCATCGGGGGACGGCTCGCCACTCGTGCGCCGGAGCGACTCCTGCCGCGCATAGCGATCAACGACCGCTGGTACGTTGGCGGCCTCGCTGTGCTTGTGACGGTCGCATCGGCCGCCGCCTCATGGATGGTGTTCGCGCGGAATCCTCATCTGGTCGACGAGATGGCGCAGCTGCTTCACGCGCGAGCCTTTGCGGCCGGACGGCTGGCACTGCCGGCACCCGAACCCGCGGCGGCGTTCGTCACGGCGCACACGTGGGTCACCGAAGCCGGTTGGATCTCGCAGTATCCGCCAGGACACACCGTGCTGCTCACGATCGGGCTCTTGGCACGGGGAGCATGGTTGGTTGGCCCGCTCCTCGGCGGAGTTGGCGCCGTTTCGGTGTTCTTTGTGGCCCGCGGTCTGTTTGGGCGGCAGGTTGCACGAGCGGCGGTCTTCCTGTGGGCTGCATCGGCCTGGGTCGTGTTCATGTCGGCCAGCTACATGAACCATGTGGGCGCGGCGACGTTCGCGCTCGTCGGATGGGCGTGTATCTGGGGACCGCACCGGGTGAAGGGCTGGCACCTCTTCTTGGGAGGGGTGGCACTGGCCTGTGCCACGGCCACGCGACCGCTCGACGGCGTCGCAGCGGCTCTCCCGGTCCTCGTGTGGATGGCGCGAGGGAGATGGCGCACGATTGGGTGGTTCGCGCTCGGGGGAGTGCCCGTGGCCCTCGCGTGGGGCTACGTAAACTGGCGCCTCCACGGCAGCCCGCTGACGCTCGGCTACTCGGTGCTGTATGGCAAAGAGCATGGTCTAGGATTTCACATCGATCCTTGGGGGAGACCTTTCACGCCGGCCGTGGCCCTGTCGAATGCGGCAGTCGCCATTCGACGCCTGCACCTCTACCTCTTCGAATGGCCAATCCCGGCGTTGCTCCCCTTGGGTATCTGGGCCGCATGTGGGCGCCATCGAACCGAGAAGGACTTGATTCTCGCCGTGGGGCTCATCACGACGCCCCTTCTCTACTTCTTCTACTGGCACTCCGGATTTTTCTTGGGCCCGCGATTCTACTACACGATTGTACCGTGGCTCGTGATCGGGACGGCGCGCGCGTGGTGGTGGGGGTGGTCGGTTGCTCAGCAGGTCGGTGGTCGCCTCGTGCGATGGAACGTTGCGATGGCGACAGCCGCGGTGGTCGTCCTTGCGTGGGGGTGGGTCGAGGTCCTCCCCGCACGCGTCGCGCAGTATCGATCCGAGCTTCCGACGTTCAAGCTGCATCCAGAACACGTGCTCCGCGATGCAGGAGTCGATCGTGCCGTGGTGCTGGTGCCGACCAGCTGGGGTAGTCGCATTATCACGGACCTGTGGGCCATCGGGGTAAAACCGGGTCTGGTCGAGCGTGCCTATCGTCGACTCGATGCATGTGTGTTGGATCGCGTACGGCGCCGTGCCCGTCTCGACAGCACGCCGGCCGACGCAGTGGCAATCGAACTGGAACGCCTTATCCAGGCCCGTGCCGTTGCTGCGCCGCAGGTACCGCTCTGGCCCGATCCGTACTTGCGTCTCGACTTGAGCATCCCCAAGCCGCCGCATTGCCAGGCAGAGATGGCCCGTGATCTGGCAGGGTTCACGACCTATGCAAACCTTGCGTGGCGCAGTGCCGTGGGGCTGGACGACGGAATTGTGTATGCGCGCGACCTGTTCGAGAAGAACGACGAGTTGCTTGCGCGCTATCCGGGCTGGCCGGTGTGGCGCTACGCGCCGCTCGACGGTGATCCGTACAGTCTTCCAGTCATGATTCCTCCGAGTCCAGCGCGACTCGATGACGAGTAACACACCGCGTCAGTGGGTGCGGGCTGTGTCGGAGACGCACTGGCCCAAGGCGGTGGCGCTCTTCGTCTTCGCGCTGGCACTCTGGGCACAGACCGACGCACTTGTTGGTGTCTTCTACGACGACGGCATCTATCTGACCCTGGCCAAGGCGTTGGCTGAAGGCGAGGGCTACCGCTCGATCCACGTACCGGGCGCGCCTGCAGCGGTGCATTATCCACCGCTCTATCCAGCGGCGCTCGCGATACTGTGGCGCGCGTGGCCCGCGTTCCCCGCAAACGTCGTCTTGTTCCAGCTGTTTGATGCGCTCGTGCTCGGCGCTGCGGCGTGGGTCGTTGCCGTGCATGCTCGTCGGGCGCTGCTTCCCGTGTCCTGGTCCGCGCTGGCGCTCGTGCTCGGATTCAGTGCCTTTCCCCTGCTCACGATTGTCGGCGTCCGGTTTTCCGAACCGCTGTTTCTCCTTCTCTTTGCCGGAGCGATCTTCGCAGCTGACGCGGCGCCGCCGAACCCTCGACGTGCTGTCGTCGCCGGCCTCCTGGCCGGTCTCGCAACGCTGACACGGTCCATCGGGCTCGCGGCCGTGCTCGGCATCCCCGTTGCGCTCTGGTTGCGGGGGTCCAAGCGAAGCGCCGTTGCAGCATTTCTCGTGGGTGGGTTGGTGATACTTCCGTGGGTGGTGTGGGTGTTGATCCACGGTGGCGACATCGATCCGCGGGTCGCTGCCAACTACGGGACGTACGGACAGTTCGCCGGTCAGGCCGGCCTCAGTGGTGTGCTGTCGGGCCTCGACCTTCGAGCGCTAGCGCCGCTCGGACGCTTGCTGCTCCCCGGTTTGCCGTGGGTGCTGAGCGCCGCACTGACGGTCACGCTCGGGCTCTCGCTCGTGGTTGGGGCTGTGACTCTCGCGCGCCGCGTCCCTGCGCTCGTGGGATCATTGGTGCCCTACTTCGCGATCGTCACCCTATGGCCTTACACCCCCGACCGCTTCGTCTGGATTCTGCTTCCGTGGGTCGGTCTGTTTGGCGTGGCGGCTGCTCTGCGAGCCTGGCGGTGGGGTTGGCCCGCGCGATCGGTGCTCCTAGTACTCGGCGTCGCGGTCGTGATCGGATATGGACGACGTGAAGTCCGGTCAATTACCACCCGTGGCTTCGCGCTGACGGCGGAGCGTGCGAGCGCGCCATTTCGACTCCTCACGACCGCGATATCGGCCGGCACGCCCCAAGGAGCCGTGGTCGCCACCGATGGTGAGGCACTCGTCTACCTCTACACCGAACGACGCACCGTCCCGTTGGAGCTGTATCGGCTGCGCGGGCGCGATTTCGAATCGCTGAGCGCGGAGGTGACTGCTTCCTTCTTTTGTGAGCGGGGGGTCACCCACGTTGCGGCCTCGGTCCCGGGCCCACTCCTAGAAGATCTCGCCACGGCGCCTGAGACCACGATCGTGCCGCGATTCCGAGTGACGAACGGGCCATCCCTGTTCGAGTTCCGATGCTCCCACTGACACGCGGTCGCGCAGCGTGGCTCGCTGCCAGCGCGGCTGCCCTCGTCTACGCACTGGCCCTCGGGAACGGATGGGCCGGCGATGACATGGTCGCGATTCGTGACAACCCAGCCGCACACTCGGTTGGCGCGGCGCTCGATGCTTGGTTCGATCCTTACTGGCCTGAGGACTTTCGCTGGGCCGGACTGTACCGCCCATTCACGATTTTCACGTACGGACTGGATTGGAGCATTTCAGGCGGGGCGACGTGGTGGTTCCACGGGGTGAACGTCGTGTTACACGCGTTGGTGACCGGGCTCGGCGTGGTCGTGATCGCGCCGTGGCTACCGACACTGGGCGCGCTGGCAGCCGGTGTGCTGTTCGCTGTGCATCCCGTGCACGTGGAAGCGGTGGCGAATACGGTCGGGCGAGCCGAGCTGCTCGTGGCCCTGGGGCTGCTGGCCACACTGCTGGCGGGGCGACGTTACCGGCGCGCGACGACTCCGAAAGACCGAGCGTTTTGGCTGACGTGTACCGTCGTCGCCGTTGCACTCGCGCTGCTTTCGAAGGAACACGGGGTCGTGGCTATTGCGCTGTTGGCCATCGACCACCTGGTGGATACGGAACCTTCGGATGACGTCGTGCCACTGTACTGGGCAGTTGCCGTCGTCACTATCGTGTGGCTGTTCCTGTGGCGCGGTATAGCGGGAGCCTACGTGGCAGGCGCGGGACACGCTGGCCTGGCGGGTCTCTCGCCGGTGGAGCGTGTGACGACGATGCTCCCGGCGTACCTCGAAGTCCTACGGTTACTCGCCTGGCCCTTTGCGTTGGCCTCGGACTATTCCCCGCAGGTCATTCCGATCCGCCCGGACTTCACGTGGATCGCCGCACTCGGCCTGGCGTCTACCGCAGCGGTAATCGCGCTCAGCATCCTCTCGATCAGACGGGCACCGGTCGTGGCTTTTGGGATTCTTGTGGCGCTCGTGACTTACTTCCCGACCTCGAACCTGGTAGTTGTGTCTGGCGTCCTCATCGCCGAGCGCAACCTCTATCTCGCCGTTCTCGCACCCGCCTGTGCGCTCGCGTGGGGCCTGAGCCGCATAAAGAAGCTACGAACTCGGGTTGCGACGCTCGCCGCAGCAGCCGCGGTCGTGCTTGCGTTTGCGTATCGCTCGGTTGACCGCATCCCGTTTTGGGTCGACTCGGAAACCCCGATCGTCGAAGAGCAGACGGCTCATCCCGAGAACTTCCAGACGCGGCTCGTGCTGAGCCGACACCTGGCAGCCCTCGGCGATTCGTCGTGGGCGCTCGCTGAGCTGCTCGTAGCTGGGGCGTTGTTGCCGACCGATCCGGGCGCGCCGACGATGGCGACGTATCACGCATCCGCCCAGGGCCACCATCGAGTGGCACTCCGCGAAGCGCGGCGAGCGTTTGCCATTGTGCCAAATGATCATGTGGTCATTGGCCAATTGGCGGGTGCGCACAGGGCACTCGGGGCGCTGGATTCGGCGCTGGCGGTCCTCAAACGCGGTCTTGATCCGTTACCGCTGTCGGTCGATCTCCTCGAGCAGTACCAGAGCCTGCTCAGCGCAACGGGTGCTCCACGCTGGCGACTGCTGTTGGTGGAGGCGCATCGGAACTGGATGATGGGTGACGTGGTGGCTGCCTCCGCGAGACTCGATTCCGTGGCCGCTCACGCGACCTACGATTTCACGCCCGAAGCCGCCTGCTCGGACGGCCGACGCGCCTTCGGAATCGTGCGCTCGCTGAACCCCGACCTCGCGGAATCGCTCGCGCTGCGGGCCAATTCTGGCGTCCCGCGCTGTCAGCTAGAGGGCGAATGATGTCATGATGTCGGCACGATGTCCCCATGATGTCGCCATTGGTTCCGGATGGCCGGCGGTTATCGGCGGATCCGAAGGAGTCTTGCGCGAGGCGACGCGATTTGCATTATGAGAGCTTCTGAGGCCCCGTAGGGGTACAGTTCGAGCTGTGTGGCGCTGCCTAAGTCATTGTTTCACATCAGTTTAGTGTGTGGGCCCGTGTTTGGAACGGAGATTGCCAAATTCATGGGCGGCAGCAACGGCCCTTTCTCGTCAACTCAACTGCTGGAGGAAGCAGATGTTTAACCGCAAGGGTTTCACCCTGATCGAGCTCCTGATCGTGGTGGTCATCATCGGGATCTTGGCGGCCATCGCCATCCCGAAGTTTGCCACGACGAAGGAGAAGGCTTACCTGACGGCCATGAAGTCGGACTTGAAGAACCTGACCACGGCCCAGGAAGCGTACTTCGCGGACAACGTCGCCTACACGACGGGTTTCGCGAACACGATTTACACCGTCACGGCTGGCGTGACGGGACCGACGATTGCGCTCACCGGTGACGGCTGGACCGGTTCTGTGGGTCATGGCCTGACCAGCAAGACGTGCGCGATCTACATCGGCACAACTGCGCTTGCCCCGGCGAACAACGAGGGTGAGCCCAAGTGTACCCCGTAGCGTAGGTCTGCTACCTGTGGCGGGCGGGCCTTCGGGTCCGCCCGGCCCACCCTCCTCGCTTGAACCGGACGCCACTGCGGCTCGGAGCGACCATGCGGACGACACGTGGAACAGACGGCTTTACGCTGATCGAGTTGCTGATTGTGATCGTCGTCATCGGACTGCTCGCGACCATTGCGATTCCCAAGTTCGCGTATACGAAGGAAAAGGCCTTCCTCACGCAGATGAAGGCGGATCTGAGGAACCTCGCGACCCAGCAGGAAGCGTATCTTTACGACCACAATCAGTACACGGGGTCGTTCCCTGCGACGGTCTTCACGGTGTCGGCGGGTGTGAACAACCTGGCCATTACACTTCAGGCCGCCGGGTGGCAAGCGTCTGTGGCGCATGACCTGACCACAAAGACGTGTGCCATCTTCATCAATGCGCCAGCGGTCGCACCGGCCACGGACGAAGGGGTCCCAACCTGCACGCAGTGACACGGTTGCTGAACCCCTGAGTTGCGGGCGACGGGCAATCCTGTCGCCCTTTTTTTGTGGCGCAGGCAGTCTCCAGTTGCGCCGCATTCCGCACCTGTTCCAGCCGGCAAAGCGCGTGAACAGTTGAAATAAAGTGGCTAAGCGCATGGACCGTCCTCTGGATACGCTTGGGAGGTAGCCAACCGGAGGGCGAACATGAATCGGCCTGCAACGCGCGCGGTTCCCGTTCGGCACCGTCGCCTGGCGTCGCTTGGGGTCCATGGCTTCACGATTGTCGAGATCCTCGTGGCGGTGCTGCTGTTGTCGGTGGGGATCCTGGGTTTGGCGACAACGGCGGCCCTTGTGACCCGCATGATCGGGCAGGGACAGCGGTTCAGCGAAGTGAGTGCCCTGGCCTCGGAACAGTTGGAAACGCTGCGCAGTCAGCGATGTGCCGGTGCGGCCAGTGGAAGTGCCGCACGGGGCCCCTACCTGTTGTCGTGGACCGTGGATTCTGGCACGGACGAGGACGCCCGTTCGATCCGGCTCATCGTGATCTCCATCACCCCGCGGAGCGCCCGGGCCGACACGTTTGCGACCACCCTCGTGTGTTAACAGTGCCGGAGGGTGCATGAATAGGCGCGGATTCACGCTGATGGAACTGCTGGTGGGGCTCGTCCTCACGGGTGTGGTGGCCCTGTGCATCTATCAGGTTTTGCGCGGCAACCAGCGGCTCCACCGGCAACAGACGGAGCGTGTCGGCTTGAACGCGACACTGCGGACCGCGACGTCGATCATGCCCTCCGAGCTTCGGGAGATGAACGCCGGAGACACGGCTTCGAGCGACATCGCGGCCATGTCTGCGACATCGATCACATACAAGGCCATGCGGACACTGCACTTTGTCTGCTCACCGCCCGTCCACGGCGGGTCCTGGGGGACGGTCATCGTCCGGCGGGATCCGGTGTTCGGGCTGCGTGCCTTGGATACTGGACGCGATTCGCTCCTGATCTTTGTGGAGGGGAGTCCGGAAACGCGGATGGATGACTATTGGGTCCACGCCAATCTGACCAGGACGGAAGCAGAAACCGCATGTCTGGACGGTTCCGCGGGCGTGACGCTCACGCTAGACGGCGTCTACCCAAACGGTGCTCTCGCAGGCGTCTCGGTGGGAGCTCCGGTCCGCGGCTATGAGATGCTATGGCTCCTGACGTATGCCGACGGGGCGGGAGATGTGTGGCTGGGTGCACGGCAGTTCAAGAAGAACGGTGGGTGGAGTGTCAGCCAACCGCTCTTGGGGCCGCTTCAGGCGAACGGGCTGCAGTTCAGCTTCTTCGATGCCAACGGGGCCGTCACGACGACACCGGTCGACGTGGCACGCATCGGAATCATGGCCATCGGGATGACCCGCAAACCTGTCCGTTCTCGGGGCGCACTCGCCCGGATGGTCGACACCCTTAGCACACATGTAGCGCTGAGGAACAATGCCCGCTAATCAACGTGGCGCGGCGTTGGCCGTCTCGGTGTTCGCTCTTGTGGTGATCGGCGCCTTAGTGACCGGTGCCTTCTTCATGGGCGTGCAAGAGCAGCGGCTGGGGCGGAACAGCATCCGGTTTCAACAGGCGCTGGCGGCCGCCGAGGAAGGCGCCAACCGCGAGGTCGCGAGCTGGAATGCCGCGGTCAACAACTCCCTGGCTACCGGAGACAGCGTAGCGTTCACCGGCACAGTGACCGGTGCTGGAGGGTGGTATCGCGGCAGCATCCGGCGGCTGAACGAACAGCTATTCCTAGTGCGGTCAGAGGGGTTTAGCGCTGATTCTGCAGCCCGGCAACATGTTGGGCTCCTGGTGCGCTTGCGTCCCCTGGAATTCGACATCTCGGCAGCTTTGGAGACGGCAGGGAAGCTCGTCCTCGGTGGCTCGTCAGAGATCGACGGGCATGACCACGTTCCCGCCCGTTGGACCTGTCCGCCGCTCAAGCCGTCGCTCGCGGGCATCAAGATAGACGACGCGGACAACATCTCGACGTCTGGGTGCGAGGATTTCGCGTGCGTTGACGGAAGCGTGAAGGTGGCAGAGGATCCAACGGTCAACCCGGGCTCGCTCGCTCGCCTTGGTGACGCCTCGTTCGAGGACCTGAAGCGGTTCGCCACAATCATCATCCATGGGGGCAATCGCCACATCCAGCCCAGCGGCAGCGCTGGGGTGTGTGACACCGCCGACGCAAACAACTGGGGAGATCCGTCGGATCCCAGCGGGTCATGCGGCGACTACTTTCCGGTGGTATGGTCGGAGGGGGATCTCACGATCAACCAGAATCGGGGTCAGGGAATCTTGATCGTGAACGGGGATCTCGATGTGCGGGGTGGCTTCGAGTTCTACGGTCCGGTGATCGTGCGCGGCGCGATCAAAACCGGGGGTACTGGCGGGCGCTTCATTGGTGGCGTAATTGCCGCGAACGTGAACCTGGAACAGAGCGACGTGCTGGGAAACGCGGCGGTCACGTACTCGAGCTGCGCGCTAAGCAGGGCGCTCAGTGCCTCGGCAGCTGGGGCCCCGATCAAAGAACGGAGCTGGGCAAACCTGTACTAAATGGACGTAACTCGTGACCAGCAATGGACTTGTTAAAGGCCGTTTAAAGTATCTTGGAGCTTGACAAAAATCGGGGCGGGCCGTACTGTATTCTGCCGCTCACCCCACTTATCTCGTTACACGGTCGGGAGATATGGCACTTTTCGGATTCGGGCGCGGAAAATCGACCGTAGCGCTGGACGTGGGCAGCGGGCTCTTGAAGCTCGTTGCCGTCGATCATTCTAAGGGCGAGCCTCAGATTTCACGGGTGTCGGTCGCCCCGGTGCTGGGGAATGCGATCGTTGAAGGCGAGATCATGGATCCGGACATCGTCGCAGATACGATCCAAGGTCTGTTCCGGTCCGCTGGCGTCAAGGGGAAACACGTGGTCGTTGCCGTGGGCGGACGCGACGTGATCATCAAGAAGATTCAAGTGGACCGCATGAAGGAGAGCGAGGCCTTCGAGGTCGTTCGTTGGGAAGCGCAGCAGCATGTCCCATTCGACATCGAAGGCGTCGAGCTCGACTTCCAGATTCTCGATCCGGATGCCCAGGGTCTGCAGATGGAAGTGCTGCTGGTCGCGGCGAAACGGGACCTCGTCGAAGATAAAGTCCAGCTCCTCTCGCAGGCGGGTCTGAGCCCTGCGGTCGTGGATGTCGATGCCTTCGCCCTCCACAATGCGTTCGAGGTGAATTACCCGGATGCGATGCGGGGCGGCGTGGCGTTGCTGAACCTCGGGCATGAAGTCACCAACGTGAACATTCTCTTGAACGGCGTGCCCTTGCTCACCAGAGACCTGGCGGTCGGGACGCGGAAATTCCGTGAAGATCTCCAACGCGAGCGCGGGATGTCTGCCGAGGATGCGGACGCGGTGCTGCAGGGGTATGAGCTCACCGCCGATCTCGAGCCGTATGTGAAGAACCGCGGAGAAGAGGTCGCGGTAGGGCTCGAGCGGGCCAGCGCGTTCCTACAGACCGGCGGTGGTGATGTCGGCAGCGTGGAACGTGTCTACTGTTGTGGTGGGGGCGCCCGCATTCCGGGACTCATCGATACATTGAGTCAGCGGCTCCGGATGCCCGTGCAAATCGCAACGCCACTCCAGCGCATGGAGGCGCAGGAGGGCGTGTTTGACACGATCAATCCGGATGAAGTTGGACCGTTATTGATGCTCGCGACCGGTCTCGCGCTGCGACGAGCGGCGTGAGGATCGAGAGGGCCGACGCATGAGAATCGAAATCAACCTCCTCGGAGGTCCGAAGAAGCGAAAGGCCGGTGCTGGCTTCAAGATGCCGGACTTCCGCGAGCTGTTCAGCAATATCAGAGATCCGCTTCTCATGGGAGCGGTTGGGGCGGTCGTCGCTGCGGTGGCGTTTATTGGGTTGATGTTCACGTATCAGCAGGCGACGCTCTCGTCCCTGAACGATGAAGTCGAGGTGGTCCGAGCGGAGTCCCGCCGGTACTCCAACCTCATCGCGCAGAAACGCCACGCGGAGCGGTTGCAGGACTCCTTGCGGGCAGAGTTGCAGGAGATCCGTTCCATCGATGCGGACCGCTATGTGTGGCCGCACATTCTCGAAGAAGTGACCAAGGCACTGCCGGACTATTCATGGCTCGTGGGTCTCGGGGCGCTGCAGATCGCTCCTTTGGTTGACGAAGACACGACGGTCGCACTGCCTGTGCGGGTGCAACTCGAGGGGAGAACTGCCGAAATCGCGGCGTACACGCGCTTCCTGCGCCGTCTCGCGGCGTCGCCATGGTTCCGCAACGTGACGGAGGGACCGGCGACGACTGTGGTGGAAGACGACAAGGCGATGCAGGCGTTCAGCGTGACAGCCACATTCCGGACCGCCGATTCGGCGTTCATCCGCACGGTTCCAGTCATGGAATCGGTGCGCTAGGAGGAAGCCGTGGCTCTTTCGGCGAGAGATCGCAAGAACGTTCTCGTTCTCGTCATCGTGATCGCTGTGGCGGCGGCTGCGGGATTCTGGTTCCTGTGGCGGACGCCCAAGGCGCAGGAGAGCACGCAGCTCCAAGCTGAGATCGACTCGCTGCAGGCGAGGGTCGATCAGGCGAGGCGTGACTTGGCCGGAGGAACGGTCGAGGATCTGCGTCAAACCATCGCGGACTACGAGGGGAGCTTGGGCATCATGCGGCGACTGGTGCCCGCTGAGAACGAGGTCCCGCAACTGATCGACGACATCGCGTCGCGCGCGTCCCTGCGCGAGGTCAACATTGCCGAGTTTGCGCGGCAGGCGCAGGAGCCCGGCGGGATCTTCGACACGTACCGGTACCGCCTCAACGTGTTTGGCTACTACGATCAGATCAGCGAGTTCATATCAGACGTGGCCTCGTTGCCAAGGATCATGGTGCCGTATGATCTCACGTTGGGTCCGGCGGACCAGCCGCGAATGAACCTCTATGGCGACACAACGGGCGCCTTGTTGAGCGCGTCGTTTATGGTTCGAACATTCGTGAAGTCGCAGGCGGGAGGGGACCAGTGAGAGTCCGTAGCGCGCTGACCTGGGTGGCGGTGTGCGCCAGTCTGGGCACAGCTGCCTGCGGTGGGGACGAAGCGCCGGCTGCTGCCGCCCCCGCCACTGAGCCGCCTCCGGCAGCCGTCGAAGGGATGGCTGCACAGGAACCGGCACAAACAGAACAACTCGTACGCGAGGTGTTCTCCTACCGGGGCTCAGGCCGCGATCCGTTCGTCTCGCTGCTCAAGACGGGTGACGTGCGGCCCTTGATCGGAGATCTCCGGGTAACGGCCATCAACTATGACCCGCGCTACCCAGGCGGGAGCGTCGCGGTGTTGCGCGATACCACCGTCAACCAACGGTACACGGTCCGCGTGGGTGACGAGTTGGGCCGACTGCGGGTTGTCGAAATCAACCCGGACGAAGTGATGGTCACGATGGAAGAATTCGGCGTTGAACGGCAGATGGCTCTCCGACTGCGCCGCAAGCGGGAGGAAACCCAATGAAGCGGTCAATCGTGCTTGCCCTGGTCGGGCTCGTCCTGATGGCGCCCGAAGCCCTTGGGGCGCCAGGCGAAGTCAAGGCGGTGAGTGTTGTGCCGGGTGCCGGCCGCGCGTTCGTTGTCATCGACGTAACCGGCAGCGTGAGTGTGCAAGACTTTACGCTCGCGAACCCGGCGCGATTGGTGATCGACGTCATGGGCGCGACCCTCGAGATGCCGAACATCGCGTACGACGGTCGCAATCGCGGTGGCATCCTCAACATCCGCTCGGCACAGTTCCGGAGTGACGTTGTGCGGATCGTGCTCGAGCTCGAGTCGCTGAAAGACTACGAGCTGGAGTACGCCGACAATGCGATCCGCATCTCGATCGGCGCGGATCGCAAGTTCTCGGCGTGGTCGTCAGTGACGCCCGCCGATCGAGCGGCCGCGGAAGAGCTCTATGCGTCCGCGACACCGCCACCGTCCTTCGTGTCACAACAACCGGTCGTGACCGCGTCCTATGACTCCGCGTCGATCGCCGAGGTGATGGAAGGTTTTGCCACCCTGAGTGGCAGGACCATCGTGCTCGGGCGAGAGGTGGATGGCTACGTCACCGCGCGTATTCGGAATCAGCCGTGGGACGTGGCGTTCCAAGCGATTCTGGACGCGCAGGGGCTCATGGCGGACGAGAACGAGTATGGGATCATCCGCGTCGACACGCGTGCCGCGCTCGCGGCCCGAGACTCGATCGAGCCGGTCAACACGAGAATCTTGCGCGTCAACTACGCCAAGGCGGGATCGCTTCTGCCTGTGCTGGAGGGCGCCAAGTCAGATCGCGGGACCGTCGTGGCCGACACGGCGACCAACAGCCTGGTGATTACCGATGTGCCCCGACGCCTGGAGCAGATGGAGGCGCTCGTCGGAGGGTTGGACATTGCAACACCCCAGGTCTCGATCCAGGCCAAGATCATTGTGGTGAACCGGACGGACGTGTTGGACCTCGGCATCCAGTACGACTGGGGCGATGACGATAGTCCAGGCGGTTTCCAGGAAGCGTTCTTCAATACGGTTTTGGAGCGCCCCGATCCGTCCAAGGGGCAGGACTCTGATGGAGACGGCATCAACGATGTTTTCGAGCCGTACGATGCGCGTGAGGTCCCGGCGGTCGTGAACCTCGGAGGCGACGTCGTTGCCGGCGTGGCGAATGCGGATAACGAGCTTCCGGCCACTGCGCTCGACGTGCTGTTCTCGGTTGCAATCGGCCGCTTCAGCTTCACGTCGTGGATCCAGGCACTCCAAGAAGTCCAGTTGGCCGACGAGCAGGCCGAGCCCGTGGTGACCACATCGGATAACCAGCAAGCCGAGATCCTGGTCGGTGATCGCACGCCGATTCGGGTGGTGGACGTCGGCGCGCAGTCAGCTGCCGCCGCCAGTATTCAGTTGGTCGAGAGCGGCATCCGATTGCTGGTCACGCCGCACGTGACGGCCAACCGCCAGGTGATGCTCGATATCTTGACGGAGGCGTCATCGTTCGAGCAGGTCAGCACCGACGCAGGCTTCAACCTGACCACCCGCCGCGCGAGCAGCCAGGTGCTAGTCAACGACGGCCAGACCGCTGTCATCGGGGGTCTGACACGGACGCAAGTGACGCTGTCCAAGAGTGGGATTCCGTTCCTGGTTGAGCTGCCCATCATTGGCAACCTGTTTGGCGTACGACGGCAGCGTGAGGAGCGCAACGATCTCCTGATCCTGGTGACGCCACACATCGTCGAAATACCCGACGTGTCTGGCAACTGATCTGCCGACGGGTCCCCGGGGCCCCTCCGGTGCCCCGATACGCGTGAGTTGTCATCCCGAGCCCGACCAGTTGTCGGGCTTGGGTCTTTTTGGAGGGTGGTCGTGATCGGGTTCACTACAGCCGGCGAATCCCATGGGAAAGGGCTGGTCGCCATCCTCGAGGGGATGCCGGCAGGCGTACCCCTCGTTGCCGACGACATCGACCGCCAACTGCGCCGACGCATGGCAGGGTATGGGCGCGGCGCCCGCATGAAGATTGAAGCCGACGGGGCAGAGGTTCTGAGCGGCGTGCGGGCGGGTCAAACGCTCGGGTCGCCGATCGCCCTGCTGATCCGAAACCGTGATTGGGAGAATTGGAAAGACATCATGGCGGTGGAGCCTGACCCGCCCAGTGCGGCGCCGCGCCGCCGCCGGCTCACCCGTCCTCGCCCGGGGCATGCCGACCTGGTGGGAACGCTCAAGTACGACCGCGAGGACGCGCGCGACGTGTTGGAGCGGGCCAGCGCGAGAGAAACCGCGGCGCGAGTAGCAGCCGGGGCCGTGTGCCGCGGTCTGTTGGAGGCGTTTGGCGTGGAGATCGGAAGCCACGTCTTGTCGCTGGGGCCTGTTCGCGCGCCGGACACCACAGAACTGCCCGTGCCCCTCAACGAGGCAGCCGATCGGTCACCCGTCCGATGCCTGGATCCGGCGACGTCAGATGCGATGGTTGCCGCGATCGACGAGGCCAAACGTGGTGGTGACACGCTGGGTGGGGTGGTAGAAGTCGTGGCGCGGGGCGTTGTGGTGGGACTCGGCTCATACGTCGCGTGGCACCGCCGGCTGGACGGCCGCTTGGCACAAGCTCTGGTGTCGATTCCCGCCGTCAAGGGCGTCGAGATCGGAGCCGGCTTCGCCGTGGCCGGCAGGTCTGGGTCCGAGGCGCACGACGAGATCGGGCCGGGCACGGACCCGCGGATGGGTATGGTGTGGCGCAGCACGAATAGAGCCGGTGGGCTCGAAGGCGGGATGACCAACGGAGAGCCGTTGGTGGTCCGGGCAGCCATGAAGCCCATCAGCACCCTCATGCGTCCCCTCGAATCGGTGAGCTTGGACACGGGCCAATCGGCCTCGGCCCAGTCGGAACGCTCCGACGTGACCGCGGTGCCGGCTATGGGAGTCATTGCAGAAGCCATGATGGCCATCATTCTCGCACAGGGAATGACCGAGAAGTTCGGTGGGGATTCCCTGAGCGACATGCGCCAGAGCTACGAGGCCTACGTCTCACGTCTCGAGCGCCGCTGGGAGTCGTGAAGCGTCACATCGTGCTCATCGGCCTGCCGGGATCCGGCAAGACCGTCGTAGGCCGTCATGTCGCACACGAGCTGGACACGCGCTTGGCCGACGTAGATGCGCTGATTGCAGAGGCGAAAGCCCAGACAATCGAAGAGATCTTTGCGCTACATGGCGAGCACGCGTTTCGTGACCTTGAACAGTCTACCGTGCAGGCCGTGCTCACAGAGAGCCCGTGCGTGGTCGCCCCCGGTGCGGGCTGGGCAGCTCAGCCGCGGACGTTGGCTGATGCGGCTGATGCACTCTTGGTGTACCTCGAGACGGAGCCGCATGAGGCCTCCCGGCGCGTGGCCCATTGCGGAGGTCGGCCGCTCCTTGCGGAGAAAGACGTCGACCAACGCATGCGGGAACTGTGGAAGGCGCGGCGCCCGTTCTACGAGCGAGCTGGTCACACCGTTGAGACGACCGGGCGTTCAATCGAGGAGGTAGCCCACAGCGTGGTCGCGCTTGCGCGATCGGCGGGCGGGTGGTAACTATGCGCGCCACGCCGCGACAAACCGTGGATGGGTAATACGACGTAAGTTCTTTATAGATCTGACGTTACGAAGCTCGGCCCAGGTGGCGTTCGCGTCCGTCTGGGCCGTCGGTCCCTTCGGAAACTCCAACAGGCTCGAGTGTTGAGCGGCGGTTGAACGGGCTGAGCGAGGTTTCCGAGAGAGAAGACCACGACGACTGTTATGGCGACGAGAACTAAGAGGAAGACAAAGAAGACGAAGAAGGCGACCAAGGCTAAGCGGTCCACGTCGCGTGCTGCGGCACCGAGCAAGAAGTCGACGAAACGGTCCGCGAAGAAGTCGGTTGCGCGAAAACCCCCATCGACAAAACGGTCACCGGCGGGCAAGACGCTCGTGGTGGTGGAATCGCCGGCCAAGGCTCGCACGATCTCGAAGTACCTGGACCGCGGATACGCGGTGAAAGCCACGGTGGGACACGTGCGCGATTTGCCGCAGCGCGAGCTAGGCGTCGACGTCGAGAACGGTTTCGCACCCAAGTACGTGACCATTCGGGGGAAGGGCAAACAGCTCGCTGCGATCAAACGATCCGCTCAAGAGGCGGCGTCGGTCCTGCTTGCCACGGACCCGGACCGAGAAGGTGAAGCGATCGCGTGGCATGTGGCGGAGCAGCTCGGCAACGGCTCCAAGATTCGCCGTGTCCTGTTCCATGAGATTACACGGGAAGCCATCCGGGATGCGATCGACGCTCCGTCCGACATCGACGAGCAAAAGGTCGAAGCGCAACAGGCGCGTCGCATCTTGGATCGCTTGGTTGGCTATAAGGCAAGCCCGCTGCTGTGGAAAGCGGTAAAGCGAGGCCTCTCGGCCGGCCGGGTCCAGACCGTAGCCCTGCGGCTGATCGTCGAGCGCGAGCAGGCGATCCGTCAGTTCAAACCAGAGGAGTATTGGTCGATCGAGGCTGACCTCGCCGCGAAGCGCAAGCAGTTCACGGCAAAGCTGCACAAGGTGGATGGGAAAGCGCCGTCCATCCCTTCCGAGAAGAAAGCCAAGGCGGTCGTTGATGCGGTAAGCGGTAAGCCGTTCGTCGTGAGCCGCGTCGAGCGCAAGCAGCGGCGAAAGCGACCGGGACCGCCCTTCATCACAAGCACGCTGCAGCAGGAAGCGGCGAAACGGCTTGGATTTTCTGCAAAGCGCACGATGCGCGCTGCGCAGGATCTCTACGAAGGTGTGGAGTTGGGGAAAGAAGGCTCGGTCGGGCTCATCACCTACATGCGGACCGATTCTCCGCGCGTCAGCGCGGGCGCGATTGGGGCCGTTCGGGCCTTCATTGGCGAGCAGTATGCCGCAGAGTATCTGCCGGCCAAGCCGAATTTCTACCGCACCAAGAAGACGGCGCGGGCGCAGGAAGCCCATGAGGCCATCCGGCCCACCGACGTGTATCGTCGGCCCAACGACATCAAGCGTTACCTCTCACCCGATCAATTCAGGCTCTACCAGCTCGTCTGGCTTCGGTTCGTCGCATCGCAGATGACGCCGGCCGTGTATGACACCACCGCGATCGATTTCGAAATCAAGAAATATCTGTTCCGTGCGACTGGATCCGTACCGGTGTTCGACGGATTTCACGTGCTCTACGCCGATACAAAGGAACAGGAAGAAGAGCAGAGCTTCGAAGATCTCTCACCGGTACCGGCGCTCGAGAAGGGTGACAAGGCCGCGGTGCGCCAGATTACGCCGAAACAGCATTTTACCGAACCACCACCGCGCTTCAGTGAGGCGAGTCTGGTCAAAGAGCTCGAAGGCGACGGTATTGGTCGTCCGAGCACGTACGCCTCCATCATTTCGACGCTGCGGGACCGCGGATACGTACGCATGGACAGTCGCCGGTTCCATCCGACGGATTTGGGAGAGACGGTCACCCGTGTCATGGTGAGCCGCTTTCCCGACATCTTCAACGTGGAGTTCACGTCGCTGATGGAGACGGAACTGGACAAGGTCGAAGAGGGAGAGTTGGGCTGGCGGAGGGTGCTCAAGGACTTCTACGGGCCGTTTGCGAAGGCCCTGGAGTCTATCGACACGGCCACGCTCATCCGCGAGACCCACGACGTGGAGCATCTTGAAAAGGAGCCTTGCCCGGAATGCGGCGGTAAGCTCACGGTGAAGAGCGGCCGGTTTGGACCGTTCATTGCCTGTACGAACTACCCTGAGTGCCGCTTCACACAGCCGCTCAAGCAGGACAAGACCCCCGACCGTCCCACGGAGGAGTTGTGTCGCGAGTGCGGCGCACCGATGGTCATCAAGACCGGCCGATACGGGGAGTTTCTCGCGTGCACGCGCTATCCCGAGTGCAAGCACACGCGTCCCATTCCGTTGGGCGTCGTGTGCCCCAAGTGCAAGGAAGGCGATCTGACGGAGCGTCGTACGCGACGAGGGCGGTCGTTCTTCGGATGCTCGCGCTACCCGGACTGTGATTTCTCGACGTGGCATCGCCCCGTGCCGGAGCAGTGCCCGTCGTGCGGATTTGTGGGTGCCGAGAAGCGAGCGACGAAGGTGCGCGGCGAATACCGTCGGTGTCTCAAGTGCGAAGAGGAGTTCATCCCGGAGCCGACGCCGGACGCAGCAGCAGCGCGGTGAACGCGACAGTAGTAGGTGGCGGCCTTGCAGGATGCGAGGCCGCGTGGGCGTTGGCCGAGCGTGGGATTGCCGTCACGCTTGTGGAGATGCGCCCCAACCAGACGACGCCGGCGCACCAGTCGGAGCAGCTGGCGGAGATCGTCTGCAGCAACACCTTCAAGTCTCTGGAACTCACCAATGCACATGGCCTGCTGAAGGCCGAATTGCGGGTGCTGGGCAGTCTGCTGATGGATGTCGCGGACCAGGCGCGCATCCCCGGCGGTGCGGCGCTCACGGTCGACCGACGCGTGTTCAGCGGGGAGGCGACGCGGCGGGTCGAAGCTCATCCCAATATCGAGGTGGTGCGCGAGGAAGCGACGGAGTTGCCGTCCCCGGGCATCGTGGCGACTGGTCCGCTCACGTCGGATGCGCTGGCCACGGTCATCAGCGGTCGCTTGGGCGTCGAGTCGCTGGCATTCTACGATGCGATCGCACCGATCCTCGATGGCGAGTCTGTGGATGAGCGTCCCCTCTATCGGCTGTCCCGCTACGGGAAGGGCGATGGCGACGACTTCTTGAATGTGCCTCTCAATCGTGAGGCCTACGAGGTGTTGATCGATGCGCTCGTGTCGGCCGAGCAGCATGCGGCCCACGGGTTCGACCCCATTCCTTTCTTCGAGGGGTGTCTCCCTATCGAAGAGATGGCTCGGCGTGGACGGGAGACACTGCGCTTCGGGCCGCTCAAACCGGTTGGCTTGCCCGATCCCCGGACTGGTACGGAGCCGTACGCCGTGGTGCAGCTCCGTCGGGAAGACCGCGCCGGTCAAATGTGGAACCTCGTTGGGTTTCAAACCCGGCTGAAGATCGGCGAGCAGCAGCGTATTCTTCGTAGCCTGCCTGGTCTTGCTGCGGCGGAGTTCCATCGCTACGGGAGTGTTCACCGCAATACCTATCTCAACACACCCGCCGCCCTGACGGTGTCGCTGGCACTGCCCGATGACCCGCTCACGATGTTCGCGGGCCAGCTGATAGGGGTCGAGGGATATACCGAGTCGTTGGCCACCGGACTCTTGGCCGGTATCAATCTGGCGCGCGCATTGTCCGACCACCCACCGGTTCGTCCACCGCCCGAGACGATGCTCGGTGCGTTGCTGCGCTACGTCCATGAGTGCAATCCAAGCCGGTTCCAGCCAATGAACGCGAATTTCGGACTCCTTCCGCCACTGGAGTCGCGTGTTCGCGACAAGCGCCACAAACGGGAACTCTTGTCCGAGCGTGCGCTGGCGGCCATGCATCGCTTCGCCGACGAAGTGACTACTATTCCGGTGTGATGGCTGCACACCGAGGCGAGGCGGTTGCCCAAACCGATCTGAGGCCGGAAATCGCCGAGTTCCTGGTGTTCCTAGCCAAGGAACGGAACGACTCCCCGCACACGGTCAAGGCGTACGGGCGTGATCTCGCTGCGCTCCAGACGTTTTGCGACGACTATTATGGCGCCGCCGCGCAGTGGACTTGGGAGTCGCTCGATCGGCTGGCGGTACGCTCGTTCATGGGAGACCTCGCGCGCCGGGGTCTCTCCAAGCGTTCGATTGCACGTGCTGTCTCTGTGTTCCGCACGTTCTATCGTTTCCTTGGCACGCGGTACGGCATCGATGAGAATCCCGCGCGAGCGGTGCGGGCACCCAAGCTCGAGCGGCGACTGCCCGCCGTACTCGATCGTGCACAGGTGGACATGATGTTCGAGTACGCGACGGCGATGGCCGCCGAGGGCGGGTTCGGGCCGACCCGTGACTTGGCGATCCTCGAGCTGTTCTATGCGACGGGAATGCGCCTCGCAGAACTCGCGGGGCTCAACGTGTCCGACGTCGACATCGTGTCCGAGCAGGTCAAGGTGCGGGGCAAGGGGAAGAAAGAACGGATCATCCCTTTTGGCCAGTACGCCGCGCGGGCACTCAGACGCTATTCGGCCGAACGCGACGAGCTGGTAACGGATTCCCGAGCACGACGCGTGGACCGACGCGCGATGTTCCTATCGCGTCAGTGCAAGCGGCTATCCCCACGCGGCGTGCAGGGTATTGTGAGGCGCTACCTGAGCAGCCTGGACGAAGGTGTGGATCTCAAGGTCCACAGCTTACGACACAGCTTCGCGACCCATTTGCTCGATGCTGGCGCCGATCTACGAGCGGTGCAGGAGCTGTTGGGCCACGCTTCATTGCGTACCACCCAGGTGTATACTCATACGAGTGTTGCACGTCTCAAGAAGGTGTACCAGAAGGCGCATCCGAGGGCGTAAAGAACTGACGACTGAGTCGTCTCGTGGCGAAGCCCCGCTCGTCCTGGGTAGAAGAGGTCAACGATGAACCAAATGCACGCAACAACCATCCTCGCCGTTCGCAAAGACGGGCGTGTGGCGATGGGAGGTGATGGGCAGGTCACCGTGGGCGATACGGTCATGAAAGCGCACGCCAATAAGGTGCGGACGTTGGCAGGAGGCAAAGTCGTAGCCGGCTTTGCTGGAGCATCCGCGGACGCATTTACGCTGTTCGAGAAGTTTGAGGAGAAACTCGAGCGGTTTCCGGGGAACATCTCGCGTGCCTCAGTCGAACTGGCCAAGGACTGGCGGAGTGATCGTGTGCTGCGTCGGCTCGAGGCACTGCTTGCCGTGACCAACGCCGAGCACGGGTACATCATCAGTGGAGCGGGAGAGTTGATTGAGCCCGACGACGGCATTCTCGCCATCGGGAGTGGTGGGAACTACGCGTTGGCTGCCGCCCGCGCGTTTTTGGAGCGGGCCGATCTCACCGCGGCGGAAATCGTCCAGCGCAGCCTCGAAATCGCGGCGGACATCTGCGTGTTTACAAACCACAATATCTCTGTGGTGAAACTCGACGCCGGGAAGGTATCGTCGGTATGACAGACGCGAGCCAGCTCGAGCAGAAAGTCCAGGCAGCCGACGTCGGTCCCGAGCCGGTACCGTGGCTCGAGGAACTTCCTCCGCGCCAGATCGTCGCGGAGTTGGACCGATACATCGTCGGTCAGCGGGCGGCGAAGAAGGCGGTGGCGATCGCCATCCGCAATCGATGGCGTCGAGGACAGGCTGCTGAGGAAATACGCGACGAGATTCTGCCAAACAACATTATCATGATCGGGCCGACAGGGGTCGGTAAGACGGAGATCGCGCGACGTCTCGCGCGGCTCGCTGGTGCTCCGTTCATCAAAGTCGAAGCGTCGAAATTCACGGAAGTGGGATACGTGGGTCGCGACGTGGAGTCGATGATTCGAGATCTGGTCGATGCGGCCATCAACATGGTGCGCGGCGAGCGGGAAGACGAGATGTTCCCGAACGCCGAGCGCCGCGCGGAAGAGCGGTTACTGGATCTGTTGCTCCCCGCGCCCGGCAAGAAGCCGGCAAAGCCAACCGCCGCATCCGAGACAGCCGCGCGGGAGCGGTTGCCTGCAGATGACGACGACGGCGGTGAGCGGCCGCGGTTTGTCGTGTCACCGGCTGGCGTCGTGCGCTCTGGGGAAGAGGTGCCGAGTGAGGTCGGCGCAGATGCCGAAGAGCGACGGAGGCGGACGCGCGAGAAGCTGCGCGGGCTGCTCAAAGATGGAAAGCTCGAGGAACGCGAGGTGGAGATCTAAGTGCAACAACAGGCGTTTCCTGCCATTGACCTCATGCCGTTTCAACCGGGCATGGAGGGGGCGGACGTCAACTTCACCGAGATGCTTCAGGACATGCTTCCCAAGCGGACCAAGCGGCGCGTCATTCGTGTGTCCGAGGCGCGGCGGATCCTGGTCGACGAAGAACTCCGCAAGCTGGTCGACATGGATGACGTCGTGAACGAGGCGATGGATCGGGTGGAGAACCACGGCATCATCTTCATCGATGAGCTGGACAAGATTGCCGGGCAACGGGGACAGACGGGACCCGACGTGTCTCGCGAAGGTGTGCAGCGGGATTTGCTTCCCATCGTGGAAGGATCTACGGTGCAGACCCGTTACGGGTACGTGCGCTCCGACCACGTTCTTTTCGTCGCTGCCGGCGCGTTTCACATCTCAAAGCCGTCTGACTTGATTCCCGAGCTGCAGGGACGCTTCCCAATCCGGACTGAGTTGTCCGCTCTGTCTCAAGAAGACTTCGTGCGGATCATGACCGAGCCGGAGAACTCGCTGGTCAAGCAGTACCATGCCTTGTGCGCAGCTGAGGGCGCGGAGCTCACGTTCACTGACGAGGGCATCGCAGAGATCGCTCGAATTGCCATGGTCATGAACGAGCGTACGGAAAACATCGGTGCTCGTCGCCTGCACACGGTAATGACGACGCTACTGGAGGACGTGCTTTTCGATCTCCCAGAGCTGCCGGACAAGAAGATCGGCTTTGACGCGGAGCGTGTGCGAGAGCGGCTCATGCGCATCGTCGAAGACGAAGATCTGAGGAAATACATCCTCTAGGAGCCCGATTCCACCGGGCGCGTGAGATGGGCTCGTCATCCCCGATGAGTCTGCCGTCACCGCATGTTCGCCCCGTTGCCAGATCCTGCCGACGGTCCCGTGACGCCTTTCTTTACACGGCTTTCCCGTGCAGCTAAGATCAGTTGTCGTGACTGTCATTTTGACTGACACCCCGGTGCCATATGCCCAAGCGCGATTTCTTGAAGATCCCCGATCTGACCGCCGCTGAGATCGAAGAGTTGTTTGACCTGACGGCGGAATTGAAGGTCGGGCGCCGCCGCCAGCAACCGCTCGTTGGCAAGACGCTCGCGATGGTGTTTACCAAGAGCAGCACGCGAACACGCGTCTCATTTGAATCCGGCATGTTCCAGCTCGGAGGCTCTGCGCTCTTTCTGTCGGGCCGTGACCTCCAACTCGGGCGCGGTGAGCCGATCAAGGACACGGCACGCGTGTTGTCGCGCTATGTCGACGGGATCATGATCCGCACGTTTGCCCACGCTGACGTTGAAGAGCTCGCGCGGCACGCCAGCGTTCCCGTCATCAATGGGCTCACTGATCATTTGCATCCGTGTCAGATCCTGGCCGACATCTTCACGGTGCGTGAGGAATTCGAGGACTGGAAAGATCGAGTCGTGGTGTGGATCGGGGATGGAAACAACGTTGCCAACTCGTGGCTGCACGCGGCGGCGGTGCTAGGCTTTGAGCTTCGTCTGGCATGTCCTGAAGGGTACGAACCCGACCACGAGATCTTTGAAATGGCGCAACGCGCGGCAAAGGTGTCGATGCACGAGGATCCCGAAGACGCTGTGCGAGGAGCCCACGTCGTAAACACGGACGTGTGGGCATCCATGGGGCAGGAGGGTGAATCGGAGCGCCGGGCGTTGGCATTCAAAGGGTACGCGGTGGACGCCAAACTCATGCAGGCGGCGGCACCGGACGCGATCTTCCTCCACTGTCTCCCTGCGCATCGTGGCGAGGAAGTCTCGGAAGATGTGATCGAAGGCCCGCAGTCCCGCGTGTTCAATGAGGCGGAAAACAGACTCCACGTGCAGAAGGGGCTGCTAGTCAGACTGCTGGGTGGAGAGGAGGAGGTATGAGTGCTGACGTCCTGAAGCGGACGCCGTTTCATGATCTGCACGTGCAGCTTGCCGCGAAGATGGTGCCGTTTTCCGGGTTCGAGATGCCAGTCCAGTATCCCACCGGTATCACCAAAGAGCACGAAGCCGTGCGCAGCCACGTCGGAGTGTTCGACGTGTCCCACATGGGGGAGTTTGAGTTCACTGGGCCAGACCGCAATGCCTGGGTGAACCGCCTGACCTGTAACGATGTCGGAGCGCTCGAAGACGGCCAGGCACAGTACACCGCGTTGCTCAATGACCAAGGCACGTTCATCGATGACTGTCTCGTCTATCGATTCGATGATCGGGTCATGATGGTCGTCAACGCTGCCAACCTGGAGAAAGACTGGAGTCACGTGGTCGCGAGCAAGAAGAACATCAACGCGCGCGTGAAGAACATCTCCGACGAAGTGGCGTTGCTCGCCGTTCAGGGCCCCGAGAGTGAGGCACTGCTGCAATCCCTCACGCAGGTCAAGCTGTCCGCAGTCGGGTATTACCGCTTTGAGGTCGGCCATCTTGCTGGCGTCGACTGCTTCATCGCCCGGACCGGCTACACGGGAGAAGACGGGTTCGAGCTCTACTTCCGACCGAAGCATGCCGAAGTCATGTGGCATGCCGTAGCGGGACAAGGGCGCGCGACGCCGTGCGGTCTCGGTGCCCGGGACACACTGCGACTCGAGATGGGG
>CAJIBA010000361.1_pt1 | contig 27479 bp, 22 predicted proteins | sample 9199191 | NCBI WGS metagenome assembly CAJIBA01 (sample SAMEA7708289, study PRJEB35096) | sediment metagenome | biome: marine neritic benthic zone biome [ENVO:01000025]; feature: sediment [ENVO:00002007]; material: shallow marine sediment [ENVO:03000034] sea grass bed [ENVO_01000059] ... | reverse complement strand
CGATCCGCTGATTCGTGTCACGTTGCTTCCTGCTGCTTCGGGGTTGCTATACCATGCGGGGAGCTCGATCGCATGTCCGATCACCGGTTCTACGATGTCGGCGAACTTACACGGATGTGCTGTCGCTGTCAGGATCCCAATCGCGTCTTGGCGTTCATGGAGGGCGGTCTCGAGCCCCAAAAAGCCGACGGCTGAATGCGGGTCGAGCACGTATCCGAACTGATCGTAGACGCGCGTGATGCACGCCCGCGTTGCCGCATCCTCAGAGACATGCCCGACAACATCTCGCCGGATTGCATCCCAGTTGCCACCGTAGAGTGCAAGCATGCGAAGGAGATTACTCGGATTCCCGACATCCATGGCATTTGAAATCGTCTGCACGACCGGCCGCGGATCAAACGAACCCGTCTCAAGGTACCTGGGCACGACGTCATTGGCGTTCGTCGCCGCCACGAACCGATCGATCGGAACACCGAGCCGCTTTGCCATGAGGCCTGCCGCAAGGTTTCCGAAGTTCCCCGAGGGAACCGACACAAGCAGCGGTCTATCCTCAAACGGCAATCGGGCCCATGCATGCACGAAGTAGAACACCTGAGGCAACAGACGACCCACGTTGATCGAGTTTGCCGAGGTGAGTCGCTTCTCGACCTGGAGCGCATGGTTCGCCAGGGCGTCTTTCGCCAGTCGCTGACAATCGTCGAAGCTCCCCTGCACCGCGACCGGAATCACGTTGCCGCCCAGCGTCGTGAACTGGCGCTCTTGGAAGGCACTCACCTGACCCTCGGGAAACAACACGACCACTCGTGCGCCGCGAAGTCCGTGAAACGCATGGGCGACAGCGCCGCCCGTGTCTCCGGACGTTGCGACAAGAATCGTGAGTGGCTGGTTCTCGCTGCTGGCGAGTGCGGACAACAGCCGCGCCATGCATCGCGCGCCGACATCCTTGAAGGCCAAGGTAGGCCCGTGGAACAACTCGAGAACGAAAACACGTTCGCTGAGCGCTACCAGAGGGATTGGGAAGCTCAGCGCATCCTGCAATACGGACGCGAGCGTCGATTCCACCAGTTCGCTGCGCAGAAGCCGTTCACCGACAGCGGAAGCTGTATGCTGCAGGGTGCCACCGCGAAGCGCATCGAGTTCTGGGGCAGTGAATGGAACCAGCGGTTCCGGCAGGTACAGCCCCCCGTCGGGCGCGAGTCCTTGGAGCAGCGCGGTTTCCAAATCCGCTGGTGGGGCAGCGCCCTCGGTGCTCACGAACCGAACGTTCACCATCGTGGCGGCTGTCCCCGCTCACCTATGTGCCGTGCCGGCGCTCTCTCGCGGAAGGGAGTCATCTACTCGGGAAGGCTAGTCACCAATTGCGCTGACAGCTAGAGCGCGATGATTGCCATTCAGTGACCGGGGTTCTAAACTCTCGACAACCGCACTCCGGATTACCCCATGCGTGACCAACTCGAGCGTCGGCTCCGCGGATTGAAGTGCCTCGTCGGCAACACGCCGCTCCTCGCTATTGACCTGCTATACCGTGGCGAGCGGCGAGTGATCTACGCGAAGGCCGAGCACATCAACATGACGGGCAGTATCAAAGACCGTATGGCGCTGCACATCATTCAGGAGGGCTACACCAAGGGCGTGCTCGAACCGGGCGACCGTCTCGTCGAGGCAACGAGCGGTAACACGGGGATCTCGGTCGCGGCCATCGGACGAGCCATGGGACATCCCGTCACGATCTTCATGCCGGACTGGATGAGTGCTGAGCGCATCAATCTGATTCAGAGCCTCGGTGCGGATGTCCATCTGGTGAGCCGCGAGGAAGGCGGATTCCTGGGAAGCATCGATAAGGCGGAGGAGATGGCAGCGGTTGGCGGCCACGTGTTCCTGCCGCGGCAGTTTTCCAATCGTGACAACGTCGACGCGCACGCGGCCACGACCGGCCCAGAAGTCTGGTGGCAGCTGCGGTTCAGGAATCTCCTCCCCGATGCCTTCATCGCGGGAGTCGGAACAGGCGGGACCGTGATGGGGGTGGGCCGGTTTCTCCGTCGCCAAGACCCCAGTGTGAAACTCTACCCGCTGGAGCCGGCAAACTCTCCGACGCTTTCAACCGGACACCGCGTGGGCAAACACCGAATCCAGGGCATCTCCGACGAGTTCGTTCCGCCGATCGTGGACCTCACGTTTCTCGACCGCGTTGTGAGCGTGGATGACGGGGACGCGATACTCATGGCGCAGAAGCTCGCTACCGGGCTCGGGCTTGGTGTCGGGATCTCGTCAGGGGCGAATTTCCTCGGCGCGCTCCAGGTGCAAGACGAACTGGGCTCAGAGGCCGTGGTTGTCACCGTGTTCTGCGATGACAACAAGAAGTACTTGAGCACGGCCCTGCTCGCTGACGAGTCGGTCAAACCTGGGTTTCTCTCCCCTCACGTCGAGCTCGAGGGTTTTCGCGGGTTCAAGCGCGTGTGCCACACGTGCTGTGATCCGGCCGAGTGTTTAGACAGCATGCCGTCCGATTTCGTGGCAGCCGAGGAAGCGCTACCATCGTGTCCGAGGAGGGTGGGGGTCTGAGAAGAGCTGCAAGAGAGGGGACAGGAGCCAATCACTGGCAAGTGACTGAAGACTGATAACGGTCAACTGGTGACCGGTCTTCTTCCGCCCTCAGCTCACGGCGTCCACTCAGCGTGGATAGCAGAACGTAGCCCGTCAAAGTGGATGCGGTCGGACTCCTGAACCACGAATCCGCTCACTCCGCCCGCCTGCCCGACAATTGCAAACTGCGGCGTAATCTGATATCGCAGGTCCATACCGCCGCGCAGCGACCTGCCTGCCAAGCGCAGCGGCCAATCCTGCGCAGAATTGCGAAACTCACCGCGAGGTGTGACACTCAACTGCCGTGTGATCGGCACGAACCAGCTGGCACCAGCTCCGATGAGGTTTCCGCGCGGTAACACCGCCGCCCCTATCGCCGTCTCCTCGATCTGCGCACTCCCGCGCCAGACGTCAAACCCGTACACGAAGAGCGACGTACTACCGATAGCCTGATTGATCGAGAGGTATCCGACGATTCGATTGCCAATCCCGTTCTGCGTGCTGTCGCCTTTGAGGTCCTTGGCCCGATGGGAATAAACTGTAGCTGCCCGCACGTACGTCCGCGGACCTAACCGGCCTTCGACGCCACCGCGGACACGGACTTCCCGCCCAGGTTTCAGTTGACTGGTTGTTCCCGTGACGGCCGTGTATCGGAACGCCTCCCGCACTGTCGCACCAAGCCCGATCGCCCATGACCCGATCGGAAGGGCTCCTGCGAAGCCGAGCCCCACCTTGCCACCGCTCCCCAAGTTCGGTGAGACGAAGCCAATGATGTCGCTTGCGAGCGCGCCCAAAACCGAGAGCTCATCACCACGCACCGTCGTGATACCGGTTGGGATGGCACCCGTCGCCAACATGGTAAGTCTGCCAGGAATCACATTCCAGGAAACGCGCGCTTCAGTGTCTGCGAATCCGGAAAGCCGTTGGTCGGCGAGTTGCTGTGGGTCTGCTGACCGAAGCACCACGTGTGCGTAACCCGTCGACAGCGCCACCTCACCCTTTTCCCCAATGGGAACCGCGATCCCGACGGGGACCGTGTACTCGTTGACGCGCTTGAAGATGAGACCAGGATCGAAGCTATAGGTCTCGGAGTAGAACGCGACTCGCGTCTGAATGGGAACCTGCGCGGGTGCCGCCGCGGCCCATACAGACACGAGTACTGTCGCGAAGACGGCGCGTGCAGTGGTCATGGCAACCGGAAGATGATGCGGATACGCCCAGTCAGATTGACCGGCGTCCCCTGTATGGTCGGCGTGGGCGGTGGCTCCGCCGCTGACGTCTCCGTGCCCGTCGATACCGGCGTCTGAGTCGCCGCAACCTGCTCTGCCTGGAGCGATGCGATGTCACTCACCGTCGAGGCAATTGGATTTACCGCCGGCAGTGTTACGACTGGTATCGTGATGGCTGGCGGGGGCGGCGGCTGAGCAACCACCATCGCGATGGTTGCCGGAGCAGCATTCTGCACCACGGTGGCCACGGCTGTCGCCTGATACTGCGTTCGCGCCGCCTGAAATCCGGGGTCCGCCTGCACCGCTTCGCGGTAGTGGAACGCGGCAGCGTTATAGTCGCCAAGATCCTCGGCCACCAACCCACGTGAATAGGAGAGAAATGCTATCAGGTTCTGGGTGCCGTTCTCGAGAATGAGCCGTATTTCGGCTTCCGACAGGTAGTATCCCAACTGGTTCGCGATGTCGATGACGACCCGCTTCTCCATATCGAGGAGGCGCTCGAGGACACCTGTCTGTACCGAGGGTGCGGTCACTTCGCCATCGGACAGCACGACACTTGCCTCGAATCGCGTGTCCTCTTGGAAATCGATCACCGCGAGACCTTGGACCATGCTTCCGGCTTGAAGCATCCGTCCGACCCGCGCCGCGGTCGGCGGATCGACCCGAGTGGTCCGTCCTAGTCGCATCTCGTCGAGTAACGCACTTACCTGGAGTCGCTCGACCATGCGAAACCGCTCCAGCATCGCCAGGTCGGACGTAAGGATCTGAGCGAGTCCGCGCGACAGGGGCTCGTATTCCGGAGCGCCAACGATGCTTACTGGGAGCACCGCGACAATGCGCGGGTCGGTTGGCTGCGCGGCAAATTCCGCCTCGCGCTCGAGTGCCAAGCGGGCCAATCCGTTCGCCCTATCACGTTGCGCGATGACTTGGCGCGCTCGCACCGAAGGCGAGCCAGATTCCTCAGGAAAATCTGTCAAGTATGTGCGATAGACTGCGAGCGCCCGATCCCAGTCACGCGCTCGTTCGAGGCACTGTCCCACAATCATCGGGCCGATCGCCGCTTTCGGTCGGAGAGCCATGCCCTTCTGCGCCACGACTGTTGCCGAGTCGCACTGTCCCCCGGCGAAGAGCGCCGCAGAAAGACGAAAGACCGTGTCGGTGTTCGTGGGATCCAGGGCGACGCGCTGCGCGAGGGCCGGGATCTCATTCGGAGAGACCTGTGCGGCGCGCTTGGCGGCACACCCGCCTATCAGCGCCACACTCGCCAACGCCACGACCATGCGTGCGAATTGTCGAGTCTGGCGGTGACTTCCGATGGCACCGATCATAGCATCACTCCAAGCTGCCACCGACAGAGAAGACTGAGTACTTGGGCCCGAGAAGCCATTTTGCACCCTGCGGCAAGGGCCGTCAAGGTAAATCGACGTCTGCCACGCTTGATTAGCAAAACTCGCGCCGTGTGCAATTGCTCAACGCAGCAGCCAGGGATTCGTTTGAGACGCGCGCGTGAGGGAGGAACCGTGTGGCGGAGAGCCACGCGGCCGAGGGAGAGACCTTATTCGGTGAGGGATCGATACAAATCGCGGACGTGGTGCTCTCGGAGATCCTGGACGCACTCCCACAGGTCGCTCTCGGATGCGGCGCAAAAAATCTCGGCCGTGGCCAGCGCGACACCGGTGTCGTCAATCGGTCCGAACAGAAGTCGACCGCGCCACGTGCCCTCGTCGGCCCTGTACAACTCCAGCCGAACTGGCACCAGCCCTCCTCCGTAACGGATCGGAGGAAGGTCGTGGATGACCGGTTCTGCTGGGCTGGGTTGGCCGTAACGGAGCGGGCTCCCCGGCATCTGCGACAACCTGGTTGGTTTGCGCAAATATAAAGCCATTCAGCACTTACGCAACACCGAGACGCCCAAATTCACCCTCATCGAGCGGTCCGTGGAAGGGTATGCTGCGAGCATCCAACAGTCCGTCGTCTTGGCGCTGGCGGCCCAGCTGAATGACCTTTGTCGAGAATCCGTCTAGGAGGGGTAGATCGGGACCGGGCAGAATGTCACCACGAACAAGACCATGGTGGTCCAACCTGCGACCCGTCGACTGGGCGTTAGCGGTCGGTGCCGGTCAAGCACTTGTGGGTGCGCGAGTCGGCCTCGTCCGATCACGAGAATGATGATCGCCCAGGTCCACCAAAACCACGCGATCCACGGCGATACAGCACGACCCACGATGAATCCCAGCACTATGAGACCGAACCACGCGGCACCGCTCACCATTTCCTGCTTCCGCCCCAACAGCGCGTAGAGAATGTGCCCACCGTCCAGTTGGCCGAGCGGCAGGAGATTCAGCGTTGTCACGAAGAGCCCAAACCATCCCGCGACCGCAAGCGGATGGAGCAGCACGGTGTCGTCACCGATAATCAGTCGGCGCAGGGCGTAGAGCACTGGTGAGTCGCCGAGATACAGCTCGATGTCAGCGAACATGACGAGCTGGCTCGATGGCCCGGCTTCTGGAAAGACCTGTGATCGCGCCAACCCCACCGTGAGCGCCACCATGGCGACAAAGAACCCGGCCCAGGGCCCGGCTGCGCCAACGTCAAGGAGCTGACGCCGGTCGACCACCGGACTGCGCAGGCGAATGAACGCCCCAAACGTTCCGATGAAGTTCAGAATCGTGGGGGCCGGGAGGAAATACGGTGGTGACGCATTGATACCATACCGCCGCGCGGTCAGATAATGGCCACACTCGTGTGCAAGCAGAATCGCCATGAGCGCCATAGCGAAGTCGAAGCCTGGGCGTAACGCCGCGGTTTCGGCCAGCAAAAGGCTCTTCAGTTCCGTGAGGCGGGAAAAGTCCATGGAGAATGGGAACGCCAGCGGCAACGACGAGCCGGCGAGCAAGGTACCACCCATCCATACTGTCACAAAGGTCGTGACGAACAACAACCCATGCAGCCACCATCGTTCGCGCGGTGGTGGCACGAGGAGTCGAACGAGCGCCAAACGCCCTTCTCCATCACCGCGCACCCAGTAGTGCGTTCCGGACCAGTCGGTGAGGGCTCGCTCGAGCTCAGCGGACGGTCCCCGGTGTTCCGGCGCGACCACGGCGTCGATCAGCATTCTGTCTCGCGCAACCGTCGTGCGCCACCAGAGAAGATACGGTGCAAGCTCTTTCATTTCGCCCCTTGACGCTTCCCTCGACGTGCCCTATGATTGGCGCACCTGCTCACCAGCAGTGATCCCCGTAGACGACCATTCTCTTTCCCAACGACACGACATGCGCCCGAAGCGTCGGGCCCCACAACTCGTTCTTCAATCTCTCCATCCGACGGAGCACGTAACACCGTGGACATCGCGGAACTCAAGCGGAAATCAGTAGCTGAACTTCACGAGTTAGCCGAAGAGTTGAACATCACCAACTACTCGGGCCTCCGCAAGCAAGATCTGATTTTCCGCATCGAACAGTCGCTGCTCGACTCCGACACCGTCTTACGGGGCGAGGGCGTCCTCGAGATTCTGCCAGAAGGCTACGGCTTCCTGCGCAGTCAAGACTGGAACTACCTGTACGGACCAGACGACATCTACGTCAGCCCGAGCCAGATCAAGCGATTTGACCTACGGACCGGCGACACGGTGTTGGGGCAGGTTCGACCCCCCAAGGAAGGGGAGCGATACCTGGCGCTGCTCAAAGTTGAGAAGGTCAACTTTGAGGATCCGGAAAGGGCGAAACACCGCATCGCTTTCGATAACCTCAAACCCCGCTACGCCAACCGACGAATTCGCCTTGAGCGCAAAGATGGCGATCTCTCAATGCGGGTCATGGACCTGCTCACACCTGTCGGGTTTGGACAGCGAGGGCTCATCGTCTCCCCACCGAAGGCGGGAAAGACGATCCTCCTTCAGAAGACCGCAAACTCCATGTCGGAGAATCACCCCGAGGCTGTCCTCATCGTGCTGCTGATCGACGAGCGGCCCGAAGAAGTGACCGACATGGAAGAGAACGTTCAGGGGGCGGAAGTCATCGCATCTACGTTCGACGAGCCCGCTGACCGGCACGTCCAGGTAGCAGATATGGTGATCGAGAAGGCGCGCCGCATGGTCGAGCACGGGCGGGATGTCATCATCCTCCTTGACTCGATCACCCGCCTGGCGCGCGCCCACAACGTCGTCATTCCTCATTCCGGCAAGATCCTCTCGGGCGGTGTAGACGCCAACGCCCTGCAGAAGCCGAAGCGCTTTTTTGGGGCAGCACGAAACATCGACAAGGGCGGATCGCTCACGATCATCGCGACCGCGCTCATCGAGACGGGAAGCCGGATGGATGAGGTGATCTTTGAAGAATTCAAGGGTACCGGCAATATGGAACTCATCCTGAACCGCGGAATCGCTGACCGCCGGGTGTATCCGGCGATCGATGTGCAGCGAAGCTCCACGCGGAAGGAAGAGTTGCTGCTCGATCCCACAGAGCTCAACAAGATCTACCTGTTGCGGAATTTCCTGGCAGACATGCCCACGGTTGAGGCCATCGAGTTCCTGCTGGAACGCATGAAGCGCACAAAGACGAACAACGAGTTCTTTGCGACGATGCAGGAGGGATGATTGCAGATGGCGGTCGAGCGCCCGGGTGGTCAGATGGACGGATCTTCAACGAATGAGCCAGCCGCCCGACCGCTTCAACGCTTGAGTGCCATACCCTCCGCAGGTCGTATCCTTGCCATCGATCTCGGTGACAAGCGCATCGGTCTCGCACTCTCCGACGAATCGCAGACGGTTGCCCATCCTCTCACGACGCTCATACGCCGCGCAGGCCGGCGGTTTCCACTGAAACGTCTGAGAAGTGTGATCGCTGAGCATCAGCCCGTGGGTATTCTCGTCGGCTTGCCACTCGAATCGGATGGATCCGAGGGGGGAAGAGCCGCAGAGGCCCGGTCAGTCGGCGACCTGGTCACGGAGAAGAGCGGGCTCCCAGTGGAATTCTTCGACGAGCGGATGACGACGGCTAGAGCACTTCGGGCGGTGCATGAGATGGGTGGTGGCACGCGAGGGCGCAAACAAGACGTTGATCCGCTGGCGGCAACGACACTCCTCCAAACGTTTCTGGACAGCCGAAGAAGATGACCGTGAGACGGTTCGCCGCTGCTGCAGTGATCTTCATGCTGGGGTGTATTCCGCCCGAGCTCGAGGACACAACGGACAACGTGCAGCTCACGATTCCTCGCGGGGCGACCCTCGGCGCTGCCGCCGATTCGCTCCATGCGCACAACCTGATTTCATCTCCCGCCCTGTTTCGCTTCTACGCGGTCATTTCCGGACGTGAGCGCGCTATTCAAGCAGGCACGTACGATGTCCCTCGCGGTGCATCCATCCGACAGATCCTCGCAATCCTCGTCTCCGGGCGACCAGCCGAAGAGCGGCTCGTGGTGCTCGAAGGACTGACACTCCAAGAGGTTGCCGATACCATCGAACGCCAACTCGGTATTCCGGCGGAGAGCGTCGTGGCTGTGGCATCCGATTCAGCGATGCGTGCTAATCTCCAGGTTATGGGGTCGAACCTCGAGGGGTATCTGTATCCGAGCACCTATCTGGTTCCCGTCGATGCCGGCGCACGAGACGTGGTGCAGCAGCTAGTCAGGGAGTTTGCGCGGCGCTGGCGGCCCGAATGGGAAGAACGGCTCGACTCTGTGGGAATGACCCGTCACGAGATCGTGATCCTGGCCAGTATCATAGAGGGCGAGGTGCGGTACGCGCCGGATCGGCCATACGTCTCATCCGTGTATCACAACCGGTTGCGGCGTGGCATGCGGCTGCAGGCGGATCCCACGGTGGTGTACGCCTTAGGACGGCGGCGGCGCTTGTACGAAAAGGACTACCTGTTTCAATCGCCCTACAACACGTATCAGGTCGATGGATTGCCACCTGGGCCGATCGGCCAGCCGAGTGAGGAGAGTCTCCGTGCCGCTCTCCACCCGGCCACGAGTCAATTTCTCTACTTCGTTGCGCGTGATGATGGCCAGCACGTGTTCTCGGAGAGTTACGCTGAACACTTGAGGGCGATTCGTGAGATCCGCGGCGGAGGTGCCCGCCCAAGGTCTCTCAGAGAGCCTTAATGACTAATCGCGCTGTCGAGAGCCGTCCGCAGCGCGCGGGCGGCCCGCTCGACGTGAGCCGCGCCGAAGACCGCGCTGCCGACGGCAACTCCATGGGCTCCGACACCAAGTACATCTTGCACGTTCCCGGGCTGAATTCCACCGATCGCGAGCACCGTCATCGTGTGGGGGGCTCTTCTCGCCAGCGCTTGGAACCCTCGAAGGCCGATCGGGGCACCGGCATCGGGTTTGGTACCCGTCGTGAACACCGCGCCGATACTCCAGTAGTCCACATCTTCTCCGAGCGCCGCATCCACTTCGGCCGGCGTGCCGACCGACACCCCGATGCGCAGGGCATTCCCCGCCAGCTCGCGCACGGCACTCGGCGGAACGTCGTCCGCCCCCACGTGGACACCGACCGCGTTACCCAGGAGCTCAACATCTGCCCGATCGTTGACGTAGACCGGAATGGTGAGGGCGTCACACAGCTCTTCGGTCCACCGCAGCAAATCGCTCGCGGTCGCGTCCTTGACCCGCAGCTGGATCGCCGTCACCCCACCGGCCTCTGCAGCGCGACACGCATCAACGACGTGCGTGGGCTCGACCAACGGCGGGCCGGCAATTGCGAGGAGTCGGAGTTCGTCCAGCATGGCGCATAAACCTCGGGCGAGAGTTGCCACCATAAAGATTACCCGTCGGGCGGCCGCTCGCCTCACCGGAGGGCATCCGTGGGTGTACCGCTCTGACACGTATGAGGCAGACGTCCCGCCCGGAATCGTGCGGGTGGTGGATCAGCGGGACCGAGTTCGCGGCCGAGCGCTCTGGAGTCCCACCTCGGAAATCCGGCTTCGCCTGCTCACGACCGAGGATTGCGACATCACACGAGACTGGTGGCACGCGAAGATCAGCGAGGCCCACAATCGACGCATTCCCCTGGACGCAGTCACGAGCGCATACCGCGTCGTGCACGCCGAGGCCGACGCCCTCCCGTCGCTGATCGTCGACCGCTACACCAACCATGCGGTGGTCCAACTGCTCTCCGCGGGACTCGAAGCCGTGCGGGACGACATCCTTGGCGCCGTTGTGGACGTCCTGAGCCCGGAAAGTGTCCTCCTGCGAAATGACGCGTCCGTACGGCGACACGAAGGATTGTCCATGACCGTCGAAGATGCGCATGGCTCGGTACCCGATCGCGTGGAAATCCACGAAGGCTCGCGACGATTCGACGTCGATCTCCGGTCGGGGCAAAAGACCGGCGCCTTTCTGGATCAGCGCGACAACCGGCTACTCATGGCCGATTTGGCCGTCGGACACGCCCTCGATCTGTTTACCTATCAGGGGTGGTTTGCCGTTCACCTTGCTGAGCGGACCCATGCGGTCCGAGCGGTGGATTCGAGCGAGCCAGCCCTCGACCATGCACGGCACAATGCGGCGCTCAACGGCAGTTGCAACATCGAGTGGATTGCCGCCAACGTCTTCGACGAGCTGCGAGTCTTGGAGAAAGACGGCGCTCAGTTCGACACGATCGTCCTGGATCCACCGGCTTTCGCGAAGCGGCGCGACAACCTCCAACGCGCGCTCGCTGGGTACAAGGAGCTCAACTTGCGTGCAATGCGTCTCCTCACTCCAGGAGGGCGTCTCCTCACGTGCTCGTGCTCATATCACGTGACGCGATCGCACTTTCTAGAGATGCTGCAGGCGGCAGCGGCAGACTCTGGACGTCGCGTCGACCTGGAGCGGCTCGTAGGCCAAGGCCCCGATCACCCAGAGGTGCTCACCATCCCCGAAACAGGGTACCTGAAAGGCGCGGTCCTTCGTGCGGCCCCACAGCGCCGTTGACAACTCGAGCCAGCTAGAGCAAGGTTGCGGGTCATGCCACCCGCTCGCATAGCGGTACCGGACCGCAGCGCGCAGGTGAAGCGCGTTCTCCTCGGCCTCCTCGTCGCCAATCTGGGTGTCGTGGGGGCCAAGTTTGTCATCGGTCTCCGCACGGGATCGCTCGGCGTGTTGGGCGATACCGTACACTCGTCGGTCGACGCGATGAACAACGTGCTGGCACTGCTCGTCATTTGGATCTCCGCACGGGAACCCGATGAAGATCATCCGTATGGCCACGAGAAGTTCGAGACACTTGGCGCGCTTGTCATCGTCGTGTTCCTTTCCATCACCTGCTTCGAAATCGCCAGAGGTGCGGTCTCGCGCCTGGTCTCGGGCAGTGCTCCTGTCACCGCAGGGGCGCTTGAGCTAACGGTGCTCGGTGCGACCCTCGTCGTGAACGCCATCGTCACCCTCTACGAAACGAAGCGAGGACGAGAGCTCAACAGCGAGATCCTGCTGGCCGACGCCTTACACACCCGTGCCGACGTGTTCATCACGGTCGGCGTGCTGATCGGTGTGATTGCGGCTCAAGGCGGGTATTGGTACGTCGACCCCATTGTGGCGTTGGTCGTTGCCGTCGTAATCGTCGTCCTGGCTTATGGGATCGTCGCGCGCGCTGTCCCCGTGCTCGTGGATCAGCTAGCGGTGCCACCGGGGCGCATCCAGACGGCCGCTGAGGCGATCGACGGGGTCGTGCAGGCGTACGATATTCGGTCTCGAGGAGTCCACGAGCGTCGGTTTGTCGAACTCACCATCTCGGTGCGAGGCGACGCCACCGTTACCGCGGCACACCAAGTTGCCGACGCGGTCGAGCACCAGCTGCGACTTGAGCTCGATGTCCGTGAAGTCGTGGTCCACGTCGAACCGTGCTGACGTCACCGCGCCCCGGTCAGCGGCACACCCGTCTCCAGCGGTCCCTCCGGCAGGAATACGAGGAATTCATCCTCGAACGAATCGAAGAGTTCAAACAGCAGATCTCCCGAAAGGAGTTGCTGCGAATTGCGGATGAGGCCGTGCACGAGCTCGAGATCGGGCCCGATGATCAGCTTCTCCTGACCGAAGTGCTGATGCTCGAGCATGTTGACCGGCTGATCATCCGACGGCTCAACTTACCCGGATTTCGAAAGTGGCTGACGCGTCATCGCCGGCTAAGGCGCGCACAGCGCGAGCCGACACATTGGGGCTTGGACCCCCACATGAAGCTGGTCGAACACGCCCGGAGTTTTCCACTCGACGGAACTTCACTGGTCGTCGGCGCGGGGGCTGCACCAGCATGCTTCTTTCTCGCGGCTCACGATTGGCCCGTCGTCTTCATCGATCCCGAGATCTCCCACGTCGAGAGCGTGGAATCTCGGGCAGCGGCAGAAGCACTCGCTATGCGGTTCGAAGCTTTTGTCGTCAACCCAGGTGCATGGTTCCCGGAAGTTCAACCGATCCTGACGGTGCTCGACTCGGGAATGCTCGGGGCGCTGGACAAGACGGACCGCGATTCCTTGCTCGACTCCGTGAAGCATCGCACGGTTTCAGGAGGTGTGCACCATCTGCTTTCCAACGATCAGCACGGCGATGTGCTCCCGCTGGTGCCCGAAGCTCTGAAGGGCTACTACACCGATTGGCATGTCGAGCGGACTCGCGGCGACCACGCAAGCGGCTTCATGGCCGTCAAGCCCTAAATGGCGTGGTGCTAAACGGCGTCCGACACCGCCGTGAAAGTGAAATCGCCCACCACGAGCGGCGGGACGACCACGGCAGGACCGAGCCCGCCTGACTCGGACGCGACTACGCGTTCGACGGTACCCAGCGCCTCTACTCGGTTCAGCATACCCAAGACACTCTCGTTGAACCGCAGATTCTTGACTGCGCGGCTCAGCTTCCCGTCTTCAATCAGAAATGTGCCGTCGCGAGTGAGCCCCGTGTACGTGAGTGTCCGCGGATTGACCGGCCGGATATACCAGAACCGTGTGACCAACACACCTCGCTCCACCGAGGCAATCAGCTCGTCGACACTTGCCGAGCCACCCTCCATGACGAGACCACCAGCCACCGGCAACGGGGCTCGCCCACGCTGTTCTGCCCAGTAGCGGTCATAACCGAGATTGCGAAGGACCCCGTTCTCAATCCACACGGTCGGGGAAATCGCCAAACCCTCGTCAGTAAATGGTTGCTCCAGGATATCGGGATGGGACGGATCTGATCGGAGCGTGACACGGGAATCGGTGATTTGCTGGCCAACGCTTGTGCCGCCTCCGGCTCGCGCGAACGGCGACCGCCCTTCGTCGGCAGCGCGTGCATCAAGTGCCGAGGGCATGCGCGTCAAGAGATTCGCAACGGCCGTCGGCTCGAGCACAACTGTGAACCTCCCGGGCTCCACGGGCGTTGCCCCCGCACTCCGCGCAGCCTTCTCGCTGGCGCGGGCTGCGAGCGCTTCCGGCGTTGCCATGCGATCCCAATCATTGTGCGTCGTACCTGCCCACCCGGAGCCTGTGCCGTCTGCGGTTCGAATGGTCGTACTCAGCGACGCCACGGTCGAACGATGATAGGCAAAGAGCCCCGCCGAGTTGGCGACAGCACGAGCCGTCACATCATTGGCGAGGAAACCAGCAGCGATCTGCCCAGTGTCACGTGCCTGCGCGATGACTGTGCCCACGGCTTCGACACGCGCCGCGGCGCTTAGGTTCGCAGATTGCTCGAAGAACGCATTTACCGGCAGATAGGTTTGCGGCTCAACGGGACCCATCGATTCCGGGTTCTCCGGTGCCAACTCCACCAGAGTCGTGAGCTTCTCGCCAGCTTCGTTCAGCGCGCGATCGTCGGTTTGATTGAGGGTGACCGAAGCACCTCGGCTACCGACTACAGCCGAAAGCGTGATCAAGACATCCGTCACGTTGCCGCCGCTCGATGTCTGGTTCACGGCAAACCGGGTGTTGGCACCTAACCGGGATGTTACGTCGACATGCGCGCTGTCGGCCGTGATACGCCGGAGAGCACGATTGCACAGAGCCTGTGCTTGACGTTCTGTGAGAATGGTGGCCATGGGTAGCCGCGCGGTCTTCCTAAGAGGTGCCAGTGGTGTTGAGGATCGACACGTTTCGGAATCGAGCCGGCGGACAACCGTGACTCACAGCATTGGACGTCGACGGTTGCCCCTTCCCGTCGTATAGCGTCCCGCCCAGCTCGTAGGTACGTGGCCCACCGAGCATATCGAGTGCGTTCCAAAAATCTGGCGTGCGTCCCTCGTACGCCACATCCCGCAGCATGCCGACCACCGCACCGTTTCGCACTTCGTGGAATACCTGGCCGCCAAACTGGAAGTTGTAACGCTGTTGGTCGATGCTGTACGAACCACGTCCCTCGATCAAGATGCCGCGGTCAGTCGCCGCAATGAGATCGTCGAGGGTGAGATGTTGCTCGCCAGGCAACAGTGAGATGTTGGGCATGCGCTGGAACGGCGTCCGATTCCACGAGGCGGCGTGCGCACAGCCGTGGGAACGGTCGTTGCCCGTGAGCGGAGCGATCCAACCGGCCTGCTCTCTGGTAGTCTGATAGTCAACGAAGACCCCATCGCGCACGATTGGCCAAGAATCAGCGGGCACGCCCTCGTCATCCCATCCGACCGTCGCCAGCGCGCCGCGCTGCGTCCGGTCGGCTTGCACGTTCATGAACTCCGGACCGTAGCGGAACTTGCCGATCATGGCCTCAGGCGGCGACAAGAACGATGTGCCGGCATAGCTCGCCTCGTACCCGAGCGCCCGATCGAGCTCCGTGGGGTGTCCGATCGACTCATGGATCGTAAGAAAGAGGTTGCTGGGGCGTAGGATGAGATCGTACACCCCGGGATCAACGGGGGTCGCCGAGAGTTTTTGCACGGCCTGTTCCGCCCACTGCCCAGCGCGCCCTTCCAAATCAGCCGCAATGACGTGCTCGTATCCGAGTCCCATGGGCGGGACTTCAGTGGACGAGCGACTCTGATACTCCGAACCATCCGACGTGAGTGCGGTGATCGTCATGCCGGGGTAGGTGCGGTAGACCCGCTGGCCGATGAGGCTGCCGGCGGTCGAGCCGAACGTGGTATCGACACGCGTGCTCTCGATCTGCGAGCTCACAAACCGCACACCCTCGATCCGCGTTGCTTCGGCGTTTGCAGCAAGCAACAGCGCGACTTTCTCGTCGAGCGCTACGTCAAACGGATCGACCTCAATGGGACTGTGCCACTCACCGTCAGGATACGCATCGACCGGGGCGAGTTCGACAGGCTTCTCTCCTGCCGTCCGATTCGCCTTCGCTTGCTCAACGGCCTGCGCCGCCAGCCGTACGCACTCAGGACGCAAGAGCATGTGGCTTGACGCAAAGCCCCAGCTTCCGTCGACCAGAACACGCACGCCAACACCTGCGGATTCTGCGTCCTGCAATCCGCTGACCCGCTCTTCACGCGTGCGCACGACTTGGCGCCGGGTTCGAACCACACGCACATCCGCATAGTTGGCGCCGGCTGATCGGGCAGCATCAAGCGCAAACATGCAGAGCTGGCCATCGAACGAGTTGGCACCAAGCTGCTGCACGGGTGCTAGGAGCCCGTGCGCCCCACGCGCTGTGAGCGCCACCGACGCCACTGCGGCGGAGGAGTGCTTAACGAAATCCCGGCGCGTCAGGCCCATGGAAGACCTCTGTCGAGGAGATTTAGCATTTGGCGAATATCGTGGGACCCCCCAAGCCCCGCAACGTTCCGTCCTTGCGATCGTGCCGTCGGCGCGCAGATTGGTCCGCGGTACCGCCGAATCGGGCAACGCTCTCGATCGTACATCTCCTAAACGGACACTGAGCACATCTATGGACCTGAATCTCGAAGATCGCACGGCGCTCGTCTGTGGATCATCCAGTGGTCTCGGGCTCGCCATTGCTAGCGCGCTCGCGCAGGAAGGCGCGCACGTGGCGCTGAATGGCCGAAACGCTGATCGGTTGGCCCGAGCTGCCGAAGCGGTGATCGGCTCGGCCCATGGTCGCGTCGACACCTTCCCAGCCGATGTCAGCGTGCCGGGGGAGGTCGACGAACTGGTCACGCGCGTGACCAACCGCCTCGGGCCCATTGACATTCTCGTGTGTAATGCCGGAGGCCCACCGGCAACGCGGTTCCAGGATGCTTCTGAGGCGAGTTGGCTGGCAGCGGTCGAGCTCAATCTGCTCTCCACCATCAATCTGTGCCGGGCCGTCGTGCCAGGAATGCAGCAGCGGAGCTGGGGAAGGATTGTGTGCCTCACTAGCGTCGCAGCAAAGCAGCCGTTGGGGAACCTCATCCTCTCGACCACTGCCCGCGCTGGTGTTCTTGGGTTTGCCAAATCCCTCGCTGACGAAGTCGCAGAAGACGGCATCACGGTCAACTCGGTCTGTCCGGGATACATGCGGACTGAGCGGGTCGACGAGCTGGTCGAGCGCCTCGCAGGCCAACGCGGTACGGCAAATGAGACCATCCACGCGGAGCTCGTGCAGGGCATTCCGATGAAGCGAATGGGCGAGCCGGCCGAACTCGCCGCCGCCGTCGCGTTTCTGGCCTCCGACGGCGCGAGCTACATTACTGGCGTTGCACTGCAGGTCGATGGTGGCTTTGTGAGGAGCATTCTCTAAGAGAAGAAGACGCGACGATGATCAGAGGCTTCATGAGACGGCAGCAGGGCGACAGGGCAGCAGGGCGGCAGCCATATCACAGAACCGCGCACCGTTGGACGCGAACGGCGACGCTCTTGCCACTGCTGGCCTTCCTGCCGCTCCTCCCCCTCCACGCTCAAGCACCCTCCCCCTCAGAGACCCTGGGAATCGTCGTGGGTGCCGACTCGGTCCTGGCCAATTGGACACAGATCGATCGATACATGAGCACGCTGGCGCTGGCATCCGACCGCGTGCGTCTCGATACGATCGGCCGGACAACGCTGGGTAAACCGCTGCTCATGGTCACTCTCACGTCGCCGGACAACCACCGGCATCTCGCCGAGATCAAGGCGAATCAAGCATTGTTGGCCGATCCGCGCCGTCTCAGCTCAGCGCTGGAGGACTCCCTGGCATCCACAATGCCCGCCGTCGTGTTCATCAACAACAACATTCACTCGACGGAGATCGGTTCGAGTCAGTTCTCGATGATCCTGGCGCATCGTCTGGCGACGGACGAGCGCTACCAGGCCTGGCTCGACAACCTCGTCGTACTCATGACACCATCAGCGAATCCGGATGGGCTCGACACGGTCGTGGCATGGTACCGCGAGTTCAAGGGCACTCCCTTTGAGGGTGGCCCGCTTCCTTGGCTCTACCATCCGTACGTCGGACACGACAACAACCGTGACTGGTTCATGCTGACGCAAGTCGAGTCACAAGCGACCTCTCGGGTGTTGTACCGGGAGTGGTTCCCCGAGGTCGTGTGGGACGTGCATCAGATGGGGAATCGCGGAGCGCGCCTCTTTGTCCCGCCGTTCAGCGATCCGGTTAATCCGAACCTGGACCCGATCGTCGTCGAGGCAACTAATCTGGTCGGCACCGCCATGGCGGCTGCCGTCTATGACGCGGGCAAGACCGGCGTCGCCCATCAGACGCGGTTCGATCTCTGGTGGCATGGGGGGTTCCGCACCGTACCGGCGCGGCACAACATGATCGGCATTCTGTCGGAAGCCGCGAGTGCTCGGCTCGCCTCACCGATCGACCAAGATTCCAGCCAGTTCACGAGTGAGCGCGGCTCGAACTATCCCGCCCCGTGGCGCGGCGGACGTTGGAGCATGGGCGACATCATCGAATACGAATTGCTCGCGGCTGAAGGATTGCTTCGCCTTGTCGCTACTCAGCGTGAGCAGTTCATCCGGCGCTTTGTGCTCCTCGGCCGTCGAGCAGTAGCCGCGGGAGAAGTCGGCCACCCCTACGCCTATGTCATTCCGTCCCAGCAACATGACCGTGGGACGACCGCGCTGATGGTCAACACGCTGATGGCGTCTGGCATCGAGGTCTACCGCGCGACCGAGCCGTTCGCGGCGGGTGGTGATCGGTACCCGGCCGGCACCATGATCATTCCCATGGCACAGCCGTTCCGCGCGCACGTCAAAGATCTCCTGGAAATCCAGCGGTATCCGGATCGTCGGACGTACCCCGGTGGCCCTCCGCAGCGGCCGTACGACGTCGCCGGTTGGTCCTTGGCATTGCAGATGGGTGTCGATGTCGTGGAAATCGGTGCGCCGTTCACCGCGCCGATGGCGCGGATCGAGGAGGCAACCGTTGCCGCGGGAAACATCCATGGTGCCGGCGAGCAGTGGGTGCTGGCCAATGGTGCCACCATGGAGAGCCGCACCATCGTGGAGGCATTGCAGGCTGGCGCTCGCGTCTGGGTCTCACCGACTCCGCTCACACTCGAAGGAACGTCTCTTCCTGCTGGAGTCGTCGTGCTCGAGCACGACCGTCCCGAGATACTCGCGCGGGTGATACGAGGCCACGTGCAGCAGTTCGGATTCGACGCATGGCGAGCCCAAGGGCTCACCATGCCCGCCCATAGCATTGCGCGGTTGCCGCGTATCGGCCTGTACAAACCGTGGACTGCGAGCATGGACGAGGGCTGGACGCGTTGGGTCCTGGAGCAGCACGGTATTCCCTATGTGAGTGTCACCGACGCGATGGTCCGCGCCGGCAACCTGCGCCGTGATTTCGATGTTCTGCTCCTCCCCGATCTCACCCAGCGGAGCATCGTTGCCGGCCGTGCGGCAGGCACGGTACCCGACCGATACGCCGGAGGCATCGGCGACACCGGTGCACAACAGATCGTTGACTTCGTCCAAGACGGTGGTGTGCTCGTGGCGTTGGACGGCTCCAGTGAGTTTGCCATGCGACATCTCGACTTGCCCGTCCGCAATGCTCTGCGGGGGGGTGAGCGGGTGGAACCCAACGAGCGGTTCGTGGCCCCGGGGTCCTTGTTCGAGGTCGCCATCGCCCAGGGCAACGCACTGACATCTGGCATGAGAGCGGGCGCGCACGTGTATTTCGCCAATAGCGTGGCGTTCGTCGCCGATACGACAGTTCACGTACTCGCCAGGTACCTCCCCCAGCCGTTGCGGTCGGGCTACGCGCTTAACGCCGATCAGTTGGGTGGAAAAGCGGCGCTCGTCGACGTGCGCGTCGCGCGCGGACGTGCCATCCTCTTCGGCTTCCGACCGCAACATCGCGGCCAGCCACACGGCACGTTCAAGTTGCTGTTCAACGCGTTACTACTGAGCGGACTCGATTAGACGCTCGCACCTTCTGTCAGCGCGAATGCCAGGGCCCCTCCAAGTAGAAACGGAGGGGCCACTCTCGTGCCTGGGAGATACCCACACGCGGGCCACAGCGCTCCGGTAGCGTCGTCTTCGCCGGAGGGCCAAGGATTTGTACCTGTCCCTGGTCGAGCCGAGCACCGTTTGCGGCTTCGGTGATCGCCAATGCCTGGGTCAGCCGCCCTGGACCGGCACAGAGGCGCCGCACGTCATCTGTGCCTCGGCGACGCATCATGTCCGCCACGCCCTCGAGCGGTTCAAGCGCCCGGATGAGCACGGCTGCCGGGTAGCCCTCTCGCTCCGTAACCGCGTTGAAACACCAGTGGATACCGTAGCTACGAAACACATACGTCGTACCTGGCGGACCGAACAATGCGTCGTTACGGCGTGTGCGCCGGTTGCCGTAACCGTGCGCCGCTGGGTCGTGCGGTCCGACGTACGCCTCGACTTCCATGATGCGCCCAGCGGTCACGACCCCGCCATTGCGACTGTGAAGCACGCACCCCAACAAAGCGCGCGCGACAGCAACCGTGTCGCGCGCGTAAGAGTCCAACTCCAACGGAACCGCCGTCTGTTCGGTCACTCGTCCAACGTCCCGGCTACGTTTCCTCCCCTTTCATCACCCGCTGTAGCGCGGCCGACATCCGCTTCAAGAGACTCGTCTCCTGTTCCGGGGACGCGTCGTTGAAGAGACCTCCGAGAAGAATGGTCATCTTGCGACGCAGGCGCCGTGGCCGCCGGTCGTACCGTCTTAGTGGGAGAGGGCGGTGCGTCAGCGGGCGTCGTGTGTTGGCTAGCCTGCGGTCGTCGTCCGCGGCTCCCACCCCGTCCTCTTACCGACCGCTTAGCAGCCGACGTGGCAGACTCAGATTTTGGCGGCGTCGGCTCGGCGGAGGTCTTCGGCTGCGATTCCTTGCTTTCCTCCTCGGACGCTGGACGGCGTGCGGAACCCGACCCACCTCGAGAGCCTCGTCGGTACCGTGGATTCCGTTTCGTGCCTTCTTCGGCCTTCTTCGTCGGCGTTGGTGCGGGCGTTGGTTTCTCCTCCGGCGCCTCGTCCGACTTGGCGCGTGACGAGCGACCACGGCTCTTCGCCGTCTTTCGTGCCGTCGAGCGACGCGAACGTGTTCGCTTCTCAGGAGCGCCCGGTTCGGGTGGCGTGGCTGGTGCCCGCTCTGCGGGCTCGGCCACAGCCTCTGCGGGCTCGGCTAGACCCTGAGGACCGAGTCGCAACACGTACCCCTGCTCGGCCTTGGCCAGCTCGATCAAGTTGGCGTCGTGGGCCTGCCGCAGCAGCCGTTGAAATCGCGGCCGCTCGAAGATGGGATCGCTCTCGTCACCCAACAGGCTCGCCATTTTCGCTCGTACGTCATCCGCGGGACTCGATTCCTCGGCGACGGCGCCGAGCACGAGGAGTGACTGCCGGAGCAACTCGAATGCTTCGGCGAGCGAGAGAGCGGATGGCGCTGGGGCCTCACGACGACGGGGTGTCCGCTTACGGCGCGTCTTCGTTGCCGAGTCTTCAGACGGTTCTTTGACTTTTCGGAGTTCTGCTTCTTCGTCTGGCGGCACGTTTGCGTTCTGACCGACGTCGATGGCGTATTGGCCGTTCTCCATCTTCTCCAACGACAACAACCCGCGCTGCCCAGCTTCCATGACAAACCGGCTGAACCGACTGAACCCGGCATCTTTCTCGCTGAAGTTAGGATCGATCGCCTGCATCACCTGTTTCAGCCGATCGGATCGCATGACGTCGTCTTCGCGCTTCATCTGTGATACGGCTTCGACGACGAGCTCCCAAGGATCCCGCTGCGCACCGGCGCTGTCGCCTTCCTTGGCGAGGCCAGCAGCTTCGGTGTAGCTGTAGTACTCGTCGCAATTCTGAATGAGCAGGTCGCTGGACGATTCTCGAAGCCCAACACCGATGATGTACTTACCGTACTCCTTGAGCTTGAGCACGAGACTCGAGAAGTCTGAGTCTCCAGAGAGGAGAATGAAGGTGCCGATCTCGGGGCGAGTGAAGACCAACTCCAATGCGTCGATGGCGAGCCGAATGTCGGTCGCGTTCTTCTTGTTGGACCCGAACGCCGGGGCAAAGATCAGATCGATCGATGCTTCGGACAGGGGAACGATGTACTGCGGGTAGCGCCGCCAGTCGGCGTACGCCCGCTGCACCGCCACCTTCCCCTTGATAATCTCGGAGTTGAGCAGCCGGCGGAGCTGCGCTTGGAGATCCGAGCGGATCCCCATCGTGACATTGTCAAAATCGATCATGAGAGCCGCGTTCGGCGCATGCACCGGCGGCTCGCTGCGGGTGACATTTGACTGCCACCCCGGTTTCACATCTTTCACGTCGTACTCAGTTCCAGTCCCACGACCTGCGCGAGCTCCTGTCGTTTCACCTTCCCGCTCCCGGTCATCGGGAAGGCGTCGAAGAAACGCACACAGTCCGGGACTTTGTAGTCTGCAACATGTTCGCGGCAGAAGTCCTTGAGTTCGTCCCCCGTCACAATCGCACCCTCGACGGGAATGACACACGCGCAGACCATTTCTCCCAACACTTCGTTGGGAACACCGATCGCGCACGCGTCATCGACGCCTGGGTGGGTACGAAGGATGTCTTCGATCTCCCGCGGAAAGACGTTGTACCCGCCACGAATAATCATCGCTTTGCGGCGGCCAACGATGCTCACAAAACCGTCTTCGTCGACGCTTGCGAGGTCGCCAGTGAGAAAGAACCCATCCGCGGTGAGCGCTTGTTTGGTCGCCGATGGCATGCGGTGGTACCCACGCATGACATTGGGACCACGAACCGCCAACTCGCCTACTGCCTCCGGACCGTGCAGAGAGCCCGACGCCAGATCCACCACCCGTACTTCCGTCTTCGGGATCGGCCTGCCGACGGTCCGTTCGCGCTGTTCGAGAGTATCCTCGAACCGCGTGATCGAGACCGTCGGACCGGTTTCCGTCAGTCCATAAGCGATTTGGACGTCATTCCACCGCCGAATCCGTCGCACCAGGTCCACGGATACCGGGCTTCCGGCCACGATGCCGGTTCGAACGGTGGAGAGGTTCCGGCTCTCGAATGACCGCTCGGCCATCAACAGCTGGAACATGGTGGGCACGCCGTGGAAGATCGTGATCCGTTCGCGCTCGATGAGCTCGAGTGCCTCAGCCGGCTCAAACGCTCCCTGAAGCACGATCGTGCCACCGGTCAGCAGCGTCGCGACTGCCGACTGCATACCGAACACCGTGAAGAACGGGACCGATGCGAGCACACGATCTGCTTCGCCCTGTCCCAACGCATCAGCGACGCAGAGCGCCGTGTGCGTCAGGTTTTGGTGTGTCAGGACCACGCCCTTCGGCTTGCCCATGGTACCGGACGTGTAGATAGTCGCGAGCGCGGCCTCCGTCGGGTCGAGCACGGTGACATCAGTGGGTCCCCGCTTCCCCCTTGTCAAGAGGTCTCGGTACTGGAACACGCGATCGTCGTACCAGAAATCCTCTCGTCCGAGCGTGACCAAATAGTGGAGGTCGGGAAGCTCGCCGATCAGATCCTCGAAGAGCTCGAGATAATCCACATCGCCCAGGGACTCGGCTGCCATCGCCAGGGAGGCCTCGGCATTGCGCAGTTGAAACTTGAGCTCGTGATACCCGAGGGAGGGATAGAGCGGAACGAAGACCGTGCCCAGCCGCGCACTGGCAAGCAGCGTGATCACCCACTCCGGCCAATTCGGGAGGTCGACCGCGAGGCGATCGCCGGACTCGAGTCCGAGTCCCTTGAGCCCCGATGCCAACGCCGCGCTCTCAGCGTTCACCTGCTCGTAGGTGAGACGCCGGTTGCCCGCCACGAGACATTCCCGGGTAGGGTGTTGGCGAACCCTTTGCTCAAACAACTCTGCTAGCTGATGCGCCTGCAAGCCTCCTCCTACACGCATATAACCTTTTAACTTAGCAATCTCCCGGATGCCCTACAAGGAACCGGAGAGCACCCGCGTCACCAATCCCGACTCACTCGCCGAGCACCTTGATAACCACTCGCTTCTTGCGCCGACCGTCCCACTCACCGTAGAACACCCGCTGCCACGGACCCAAATCCAGCTTGCCCTTGGTGACTGGCACGATGACTTCATGACCGATGGTCAGGCTGCGGAGATGCGCGGCACCGTTGTCTTCCCCCGTCAGGTTGTGCCGATAGCGATCCGGCTCCCACGGAGCCACCGTGTTCTCGAGCCACTCGAGGATGTCATGCCACAAACCCGATTCGTGGTCGTTTACGAAGACAGATGCCGTGATGTGCATGGCCGAGACCAACACGAAGCCCTCACGAATTCCGCTTACCTCGAGTTGCGCCTCGACCTCGTCGGTGATGTCGATGATCTCTTGCCGCTTCTTTGTCTTGAACCAGAGGTATTCGGTGTGGGATGTCATGCTTTGCCTCGCGTGGGTCAGGCGTGTCATCGGGCCCGCACGAAACCTGGCTGGCCCTGTCGCACCAGGTGCAGGGCCGGCGGGCACCGGTCGACGTGGCAGCTGCGACGATTATGAGAGCTTGAGCTGTGTCAGTGTTTCGCGGCCGTAGAACAGGCGGATGTACTTCTCCTGAATCGGGGTGAGCCGTCGGACCGCCCATGTGAGATACACGAAATGCGGCTCAGCGGGGACGGAACGCAACTGTAACCCGCACTCCTCGGGCAGTCTGTTCCCCTTGCGTGTGTTACAGGTCGAGCATGCCGTGACCACATTGGCCCAATCATTCGTTCCGCCACGTGAGAGCGGAACGATATGATCTCGCGTGAGACACTCGCGGAATCCGAGCTCTCGCTCCCCGCGACCGCAGAACTGACACATGTAGTGGTCCCGCGCGAAGAGAAACGTGTTCGTGACCTGCCTGCGGAACTTCCGAGGCACGTGCACGAACCTGACCAACCGAATGACCGCTGGATGGGGAAGGCTGAGTCGCGCACTCCGCACCAACCGCCCATCATCGGCCTCGACGATCTCCGCCTTGCCATCAATGACGAGACGAAGCGCCCGGCGGACCGGTACCAGGGTGAGTGGCTCGAAGGACGCGTTCAGTGTCAGGCAGCGCACAATCACTCCAATCCATCTACAACAAAGCCCGCCGCTTCCTTGCGAGGATAGGGCGGGAGGTCGAGCTGGCTAATTCTACCGTCCCACCTAAGGTCCTGCAATAGGCTGTCTTACAGCCTCCATTGTCATACCCCGCTGTCATCGTGAGGTTGAGATCCAGCGGGGGTCACCGCCGCTCCCTGCGCGGTCATAGGCGATGTCCCATCTCCGCGTCGCCACACCTCTCGGCCTGCCACGTAGGTGGCAAACACCAGGTCTCCCCCCCTCCTCAGAACGAGATCGGCCAGCGCTTCTGGTGTGAGCGCATCTGATTCCAGAGCCAGCACGCACATATCCGCCCACTTCCCAGGTTCGAGTGACCCAATCTCGGCCTCCCAGCTCAGGGCCTGTGCGGCTTCGATCGTGAGGCACCGCATTGCCGTCTCGGCTGACATGCGACCGATCGCCCTCGCTGCCCGCGCCTCCGCCAACACATCCAGCGTATCGACACTCACCGCAGAGTCGGTCCCGAGCCCGAGTGGGACACCGGCCCGAGCCAGGCGATCCAGCGGCGGTTCTCCATGGCCGTGATGCTGGTTGGACCGGGGACACGTCGCCACCGCCGCCCCCGTTTGGCGCAGTCGGTGCACATCCTCATCATCGAGCCTGACAGCGTGGATTGCCAGCGTGTCCGGGCCCAACAGACCGGCACGATCGGCGTACGCCATCGGTGACGCCGCGCGGGGTGGAAGTGGGAAACCTCGCGCGTGCCACGCCGCGGCAAACGGTCCCTGTCCGCTCGTCACGAATTGGCTCTCGGCCATCGACTCGGCCAGATGCATCGCAAGCGGAAGCCGCTCATCGCGCGCCAGAGCAACACAGCCAGCCAGCAGCCCCGGGCTCACCGTATACGGCGCGTGCGGTGATACGCCGACTCGCACAGAGGCAGACGCGGTCGCGCGGCGCGCCGCCATGGTGTCCGCCAACTCTTTCAGGAGAGTGCTCGCTTGATCAGGATCCGGTCCAATGGCTTCTTGGAAGAAGAGCCCACGTCCGCGGCCCCGATTCAACGCATTGATCGTTGCCCCGCTCACGCCAGTGTCCACGATCGTCGTCGTGCCGAAGCGCCACGTCTCCAGCAGTCCTGCCTCGGCCGAGGCTGTATAGACCTCACTGCTCGTGGTGTCCCGAATCCGTCGCATCTCCTGCATCCACCCAACGAAGTCGCTTGCGGTGACTGAGCCGCGAAAGGCGTGGAGCTCGAGGTGTGTGTGCAGGTTCACGAACCCCGGCAGTACGAGCGAGCGGGGGAACGTAAGCGACCGGGTTTCTGGGGGATGGGGTACGGCACGATCGGGTCCGATCGCGGCAATGCGCCCGTCTGCGGTGACCAGGACAGCACCCTGGTCTATCGGCGTCGCGGTGATGGGCCAAACGGTTCCCGCGGCGATCCGCAGGTAGCTCAGTCGCGCCCTCCCCGGATAGCCGATTCCCCCCGCGGAGCCATGGTGATGATGCGGCTCAGCGGGTTGTGGTAAGGGCAGAATTCCGTCGGCGCCGTGCCGGGGATGAACCACTCGAAGTAGACCGTCTGCCGCGGACAGAAATCGGTGGCGAGATACCCGGTGGTATTGTCGATACGCGCCAGGCGGAGACCGTCGGGTCGCGTCCACCCGGCCGGCTGCGGGCGACGCTCATACACCTCGCGCATGTAGTCCGCCCATGCTGGCGCGGCGAGAAGCCCACCCTGCGCATTTGCTTTGATCTTCAGCGGCTCATCGAATCCCACCCACACAGCCGTCACGAGCTCCGGTGTAAAGCCAATGAACCACACGTCGGTGCCGTCGTTGGTGGTCCCGGTTTTCCCACCCATCGGGTGCGGGAATTGACCGCGCACGCGTACCGCGCCAGTCGCCGTCCCGCCGTCCACTACCCCTCGCAGCATGTTGGTCAGGATCCACGCATGCTCGCGATCCATGACCTGTGTGCGACGTACCCGGGGCTCCCACACGATACTCCCCTCGGCATCCTCAACGCGCAAAATCCCAACGGGGGCGGCCTGTGTCCCCAGCGTTGCGAACGCCGTATATGCTGACGCCATCTCGATCGGAATGACCGACGCCGACCCAATGAACAACGAGGGGAAGCGGGGGAGCGGCGTGGAAAGTCCATATCTCGCGGCTTCTCCGATGACAGCCTGCACGCCGATCTCTCGTCCCAGACGAATGGCCACCAAGTTCCGCGACAAAGCCAGCCCGCGTCGCATCGTCATCGGGCCATAAAACCGGTCGTCAAAATTCTGGGGCTCCCACGGCATGGTGTCGTTCTGCATGATGCTGATCGGCGCGTCGTCGATCATATGACT